>PJEL010000054.1_pt1 | contig 118559 bp, 102 predicted proteins | sample 1853271 | NCBI WGS metagenome assembly PJEL01 (sample SAMN08108733, study PRJNA415343) | Invertebrate metagenome, whole genome shotgun sequencing project. | host: Globobulimina | place: Sweden: Gullmar Fjord | collected 2015-08 | reverse complement strand
CGAAGGAGGTGGACGCAGCGGCAGTGGCCCTGTACGAGCAGTCTCCCCGTCTGGCCCGGGACTACCTCACGAATTATTCCTGCGAAGCCGGCAACCTGGTCGTTTCGCGCTGGAACCAGCTCTTCGACGAACTGCTCTACAAATACCTCGACGGCAACGTGAAGGACGAGTTTGGCAAACCCCAGTTCGAGGGTTACCCGGAAGAATGGCTCAGCGAGATCGTGGCTGCGACGGGAGAGCGTTACGCAATGATCGAGGTGCCGGCGGAGACCCAAAAACGGGAGGCAAAAAAGGCGGAAGACCGACGCGAAGCGGAGGCCCTGACCGAGAGCATCTTGATCTTGCTTAAGGGACGCGGGCTCGAGATCACTTCCGAACAGCGTCAGCGCATTAAAAGTGAAATAAATATCGACCTGCTGCGAGAGTGGTTGTTTGGCGCGGCGGAGGCTTTATCGGTGGAGCAGGTGGTCGGGGAGGATTGAATCTGCCCAGGGATTGATGGTCATTAAGGTGGGTGAGGCTTTTTGGCCGCCGGTGTGGTCACTTAATGCGGATCATCCAATGCTGGTTACGCTGACCGGCCCAGTTGGGGATAGCGGTTCGCTGCCCATACCCGGGGGCCAGATCGCGCGCATTGTTGGTGAACATGCCGTTGCAGAAGCGGCGAACTTCGACACCGGTCAGCCGAATGACTGCGTCAGCCACCCGCCCGACAAAGGTCTCAGTAGTCGTAGTCGTCGTCGTCGTCGTCGTCGAAGGCGATAATTGTCTGGCCCGAGGTCCGCGGCGGCGGGCGCGCCGGAGTCTTCTTCTTGGGCGGCGGGGGCGGCGCGTCGGACAGTGAGGGCATCGCCGGCGGGAGCGGCTCGTCGTTGGTGGACTCTTTCGGAGCGGGCGGAGGCGGTGCAGCGGGCACGTTTGACATCACGCCCGGAGGCGGTGGCGCGACCACGGTCGCCATCTCGTCCTCGTCGAAGTCGGTCGGAGTGCTCGCAGCCGGCGTGGGCGCGGGCTTGGGAGAAGCGGCGGGCATCTTGGGTTCTTCGCGGATCGCTGGCGTCGAGGCCTGGGCGCTGTCGTCGCCACCACCCCTCATCATGAACAAGACCACAACGACGATCACCACCACCATGAGGATGCAGCAAAGACCGCTACAGAGGATTGGGATGATGAACTCAAGACCCGCCAAGATGACTCCCACGAAGACCAGCACCAGCCACTAGGCCGCCAGCCAGATTGGTGCAATGGTGGTGCAAAGGATCGCTCGCGTCAAGATGTCGACTATCCCTCGGGACCGAGTTCCGGTTGCAAGCGGCGAAGCCGATCCAACGTTTCGGCGGCCGAAACGTCCTCGATCCGCTTCGCGTCACGCGCGCGCTCGTGCAGCGACCGCGCTCGAACAAGTATTTCGTCGGCTTGCACATCGGCCGACGCCCAGTCGCGCTCCAGCTCGAGCAGCTCGCCTTGCAGCGCCAGCGAGTCGTCAAGATCATGTGCATGCCCCTCGATTGTGGCGGCGATCTCCGCAAAGACTGTCGCGATTCGGCCGTGCTCGGCGCGTCGGCCCATGTCGGTGGCGCGATCGGCGAGGCTGATCCAGGCCAGGCCCCCGAGGAGGGCGGCCGGGACCAATGCCAGAACCGGCCACCACCAGAGCAAGAATCCCAGCGAGAGCAAGAGCAGGCCGGCTGTCACTGCGTACTCGGTGCCGGCGGCGACCTGTCGAGCGGGAATAGGCACAGACAGAGGAGGCAAGGCGGCGCGGATCTCGGGGCGCGTGGACGCCGATCGCCAGCGCAGTGCCAAGATTGCTCCGAGCACGGCACCGATCCCAGGGATGACCACCGCGAACACACAGGCCAGTGCCGTCACCCATACGATATCCACCCAGTCCAGCGCCTCCTTGGCTACCTTGACCTTCCATCCCTCTTCCGCCAGGCGGCGCTGGAGCCCAACGGCGCGACTGTGGTTGATGGCAGCGCGGACGACAGCCGGGCCACCAGTCCCCGGATCGGTGCCGTAGACCATCCAGGCGCTGGTGGGTTTGATCGGAGCGACCCAACGCTGCTCGGTGCGCACCACCCGGCGCGGATTGCGGGCGAGCTTCCGCAGCGCCGCCCCGACCGCCACGGCATCGGTCGGTCGACGAGAAGGATCGGGATGCAGGAGCTCGGCAATGAGTGTGGACAACCCCAGCGGCCCCGAAGGCGCCGTTGGAGCGCGCTCGGACTGCGCGCCGATGACCGCCCAGGGGCTCGGGCCATCCCACGGTAGCTCGCCTGTCAGCGCGCGATACAGCACGATCCCCATCCCGTAGAGATCGGCGGGCACACCGGGTGGGCCACCGGCCTGAACCTCGGGCGCGGTCTCCCCCGGACGGAGTGCGACGAGCTCCGCGTCTCCGCTCCGGGCCATCCAGGAGCCGATCCCGAAGTCGAAGAGTCGCGCTCCACCCGGGCCGACCAGCACGTTCCCGGGTCGAACATCGCCGTGCACCAGCCCCGAGCTGTGAGCGGCTGTCAGGGCCTGCACCACCTGCTGGCCGAGGGCGATCACGGCCTCTGGGGCCATCGGCGTCTCGACGTCGGAGATCGGACAGCCATCGACGCGCTCCGAGACCAGGAACCAGCGCCCTTCGTCCGACCAAAGCCCCAGGACCTCGACGATGTTGCGGTGCTTGAGTCGACCGGCGGCTCCAGCTTCGGCACGGAGGGCCTCGAGCGCATCCCTGTCGTTGGCAAGGTGAGGATGAAGCAGCTTCACTGCGACGTCGCGGTGACCCTGCTCGTCCCGTGCTGGCAGGACTACGCCGGACTCCCCTCGCCCGAGGGGTGGGCCGGTGATCCGGAACCGACCAGCCAGTGTCGTTCCAACGGGGAGGTTCATTCCTCCTCCTCCTCGTCATTGTCCCTCGGCGGGCTCGGTCCCACCAGCTGAACCACAGCACCAAAGGCCCAGAGCCCGCCCAGCAGCCAGATCGTGTCTGGCATTCCCGCCGCCCAGGCGATGCAGACTGCGCCGACTGCAGGCGTGACGATCTTGAGCAGTGCCGGGTAGATCCACGGAAAGCTCACCGCGCCCAGGATCAGCCCAATGAACGGTATCCAGAGCGGGGCGCCCGGGATCCACGGAAGCAGCGCCGCCGAAGCGGTGAGGCCGGCGAGCCCTCCGACGGCCACCAGGGCGATTCGGTGCGCGAGGTGTGCGATCCAGGCCGCCGCCGCACCGCCAATGAGCACCGCGATCGTGATGACCGCAGGGGTCGCGGCGGCGGGAACGGCAGTGCCAACGCCGACAAGGACGGCGCAGACCAACAGACCCCCAGCGGAGAAGGCCGCCAGCATCAGACCGGGCTTGTAGATACGGGCGCCCGCAAACAACAGGATCGCGCCAACCGCGCCGATCATGGCCCGCACAGTCCACGGTGAAGCCAGCGCGAGCTCGGTGAGATCGGTCATCCACACCAAGGTAACTTCAGCAGCCTGGAACCAATGCAGATCGCACGGCTAGGGAGAGTCGAACCGATAGATTGTGCTGCCCTCGCGGCCCCAACCGAGCTCCTCGGCGACCATGCGCTCCAGAACAACGGGGTCCTGGTCAGCGAGGTGCAGCTCTCGCAGCAGTGCCTGGTTCTCGCGCTCGATGGTGGCGAGCTCGGCATTGGCCGCTCGCATCTCGCCTTTCAGCCGGTGGCGTGCAAACAGACCATTGTCGCCCCACACCGCGAACAGGGCGATGCTGGCGATGATCATGGCTGGCAAGATCGCCAGGGCCACACGTTGGAAGACCGGGTTGCGCAAACTGGTGTTTTCTGGGCTTGGGGAGGGTTGCGCCGGACGGATGCCGGTGCGAGGGGTGCACCGACCTTAACAAAGGGCGGATCCGCGCACAGCCCCCGATCGTCGGCAGCGATCGGAAACCCCCTTCCTTCCTCCATCTTCGATCAGCGAAGGCGTGGCGGAAAGCGAAGTTTGGTCCGAGATGCACGGTGCGGATCTCAGTCCGGCGTCGGCAACTCGGTGGCGATCGCGATCTTGGTGAGCCCAAACGCACGAGCCATGTCCATGACGACGACCACCCGCCCATGGGTGACACCGGTGTCCGCCTTCAGGACCACCATGGTGTTGGGATCCACCCGAGCACGTGACTGGAGCAGACTTCGGAGTTGCTTGGTAGAGACGGCGTTGTCGTCGACATAGACCGCACCGTCCACCGTCATCCAGATGTTGATGTCGCTGTCGTCGGAGAGCACCGTCTGCGCGGATGACCGGGGAAGATCGACCTGGATCCCGGGTGACTGCACGAACGTCGTCGACACCATGAAGAACAGCACCAGCTGGAAGACGATGTCGATCATCGGCGTGACGTCGATGAGCGGATCGGGGCGTCGGGAGACCGCGAACCTCACTCGGTTTCACCTACAGCTTCGTCCTGGGACTCGTCGACCACCAGAAGCTCCAGCACAGCGAGCGAGACCTCTTCCAGCTCGAGGAGCAAGGCGTCGACGCGGGCGAGCACATAGCGGTTGGCAACCACAGCCGGGATACCGACCGACAGCCCCGCGAAGGTCGTGATCAGGGCCTGAGAGATGCCTCCGGCGAGGCTCGCCACGTTTGCGGCGCCCTCTTCGGAGATGACCTGGAACGTGAGGATCATGCCGCCAACCGTTCCGAGGAGGCCCAACAGCGGCGCAATGGAGGCGATGGTCCCCAAGATCGGCACGTAGCGTTCCATCTCGGCAGCCTCGCGGCGACCGACCTCTTCGATTCGCTCCTTGATCACGGCCCGTGTGTGCCCACGCACCTCCAGAGCGACCTCCAGGACCCGAGCGGAGGCGACATTCCGCTTGCGGCACAGCGCCATGGCATCGCCCCAGCGGCCCTGTCGACCGAGCTCGATGAACTCGGCTGTGAACGCGGCGGGGATGATCTTCTCCGATCGCAGAGACCACAGGCGCTCCAGGAATGTCGCCAGAGCGACGACGGAGCACAGGGCGATGGGGATCATGACCGGGCCGCCGGCCACCAGATAGTCGATCAAGACAACGCCTCCTGGGGTGGAAAGGCCAATCTACCCGACAGCCGATGCAGCGGTTGCCGCTGTTTGTCTCACGACGTACAGATTTCGTAAATGCACGTTCAAGATTTTAGTACATCGTCCGATCGGTTCGGACATCGAGATCACGGTTTCGGACACCTTGGGCACCGCTGGAGGCCCGTTCGCAGGACACCAACCGACCTGTGATGACGGTTGGTGACCGTCTTTCGCGATCGTGACAGGTATTTGGCACGAGCCTTGCTTTCCATCTGTATGCCCACGCGGGTCTCTGGAGGAAACATGGTGGCATCCACGGCGAGAAAGGATGACAAACACGAGGGGGGCGAGCAGCTCCTCAACAAGTACTTGCGCAGCATGGGCGCCATCCCACTCTTGTCGTACAAAGACGAAGTCGAAGTCGCCCGTCGCATCGACGATGGCGGGGCCGATTCCGACCTTGCCAAGGCCGCTCTCATCAAGGCGAACCTCCGCCTCGTCGTCTCGATCGCCAAGCAGTACACCTATCGTGGCCTCCCCCTCCCCGACCTGATTCAGGAAGGAAACCTCGGCCTCATCAAGGCCGTCGAGAAGTTCGACCACACCCGCGGGTTTAAGTTCTCCACCTACGCCTCCTGGTGGATTCGCCAGTCCGTCATCCGCGCCATCGAGTCCCAGATCCGGACCATCCGCATTCCGATCTACAAGCTCGAGATCGTCAACCGCGTGCACCAGACCCAGAAGCTGCTCTTCCAACAGCTCGGACGCGATGCAACGATACCCGAGGTCGCCGACCGCCTGGAGATGAAGGTCGACAAGGTCGAAGCCCTCCTCAAGCTCACTCGCGAGCCCATGAGCCTCGACGCCGTCGTCAGCGATGACTCCGACTCCACCGTGATCGACTTCATCGAGAATCCCAACGCCGAGATCCCCGACGACAACATTCAGGAAGCCGACCTCCGCGACCAGATCGACGACGTGCTCGCGTCCCTGACCGCCCGCGAGGAGAAGGTCATCCGCATGCGCTACGGCATCGGCGAGCCCACCAACTACTCCCTCGAGGAGATCGGCTGCCGCTTCGCCCTCACGCGCGAGCGCATTCGCCAGATCGAGATCAAGGCCCTTCGCAAGCTGCGCCACACCCGCCGCCGCGCCCAGCTGGTCGACTTCCTCAGCGCTCGCTAGACGGCGAGCCGAAGAGCCACCGACTTACTCGTCAGGCCAGGCGTCACAGGAGCACACCAGGTTCCGGTCGCCGTGGGCGTTGTCGATGCGACCGACGTGTGGCCAGTACTTGTGATCTCGGGTCCAGCTCGCCGGGAATGCGCCTTGCTGGCGACTGTAGCCGTGATCCCACACATCTGCGGTCACCGCCAGGGCGGTGTGGGGGGCGTGCTTGAGGGCATTGTCGTCGGCATCCGATGAGCCGTCGACAATGGCTGCGACCTCGCCAGCAATGGCGATCATCGCCTCACAGAAGCGATCGAGCTCGGCCTTGGACTCGCTCTCGGTCGGCTCCACCATCAGGGTTCCGACCACTGGGAACGACATCGTCGGAGCATGGAACCCGTAATCCATGAGTCGCTTGGCGATGTCGTCGACGGCAATGCCTGTGACCTTGAACGGACGGGTATCGAGGATGCACTCGTGGGCCACCATGCCCTGCCTGCCCCGGTACAGCACGTCGTACGTGTCGACGAGCCGTGCCGCGACGTAGTTGGCATTCAGGATCGCGACCTGGGTGGCGCGCTTCAGGCCCGAGGCACCGAGCATCGCAATGTAGGTCCAGGTGATGGGCAGGATGCTGGGGCTGCCAAAGGTCGCCGCGGAGACCGTGCCAGCAGCGTTGGGCTCGCCTCGAGGCCCGACCACGGGGTGACCCGGCAGGAACGGGATGAGGTGCTCGCGAACGCCGATGGGGCCCACACCAGGGCCGCCGCCCCCATGGGGAATGCAGAACGTCTTGTGCAGGTTGAGGTGGCAGACGTCGGCACCGAAGTCGGCGGGCCTGCACAGGCCCACCATGGCGTTCATGTTGGCGCCATCCATATAGACCTGGCCGCCGACCGCGTGGATTTGCTCGCAGATGTCGACGATGGCCTCCTCGAAGACCCCGTGGGTGGACGGATAGGTGACCATCAGTGCGCCGACCGCTTCGCCGTGCTTGTCGATCTTCGCCTTCAGATCGGCGACATCGATGTTCCCGTCGTCATCGCAGTTCACGACGACGACCTTCATTCCGGCCATGACCGCGCTGGCGGGGTTGGTACCGTGAGCGGAGCTCGGGATCAGGCAGACATTTCGGCCATCCCCTTCCCCGCGGCTCTCGTGGTAGCGCTTGATCGCCAGCAAACCGGCATATTCGCCCTGAGAGCCGGCATTCGGCTGGAGGCTGACGGCGGCAAAGCCCGTGATCTCCCCGAGCCAGCACTCGAGCTCGTCGAAGAGACGACGATAGCCAGCGGCCTGATCTGCAGGTACAAACGGGTGGATTGCGTTGAACTCCGGCCACGTCACCGGGATCATCTCGGTGGTGGCGTTCAGCTTCATCGTGCAGGAGCCGAGCGGAATCATCGAGGTGTTGAGCGCCAGATCCCTGCTCTCCAGGCGGTGCAGGTATCGAAGCATCTCGGTCTCGGACCGATGACTGTGGAAGACCGGCTGCTCCAGGATCGTGTCGACCCGCCGCATGCTCGCTGGCAGGGTCTCACCGGGCCCCGCATCCGAGGCGCCAAAGACCGCGAGGAGCTCGTCGACGTCGCCCGTCGTGACCGTCTCGTCCAGGGCGATCGTCACCGTGTCGTCATCGAGCCGGCGGAGGTTGATTTCTCGGGCCAGTGCATCTGCCATCACCGCATCGACGCGGCCGGGCACGCGGGCTCGTACCGTGTCGAAGATCTCGTGGTCGCCGACATCGATACCGGAGGCTGCGAGGCAGGCGCGCAGGCGTACGGCGTGTCGATGCACACGCTCGGCGATGGCCGCCAGCCCCTCCGGACCGTGCCAGACCGCATACATGCCCGCCACGACCGCCAACAGGACCTGGGCCGTGCAGATGTTGCTCGTCGCCTTCTGGCGCCGGATGTGCTGCTCGCGGGTCTGCAGCGCCATGCGAAGGGCTGGATTGCCGTGACTGTCGACGGAGACACCGATGATCCGCCCTGGCATCTGCCGCTGGTAGTTGGCCCGGGTGGCCATGAACGCCGCGTGGGGTCCGCCGTAGCCGAGGGGCACTCCGAATCGCTGGCTGTTGCCGATGACGATGTCGGCGCCCAGCGACCCGGGAGACTTCAGCAGGCACAGAGCGAGCAGATCGGTAGCCACCACGAGGCGGGCTTTGTGATCGTGGACCTTGGCTGCGAACGCCGAGAAGTCCGAGACCACACCGCTCGAGCTCGGGTTCTGGACCAGCGCACCACAGATGGGCGTGGCGAAGTCGAAGGTCTCGGGGTCACCGACGATGAGCTGGATTCCGAGCGGTTCGGCTCGGGTCCTCATGACTGCCAGCGTCTGGGGAAACACGTCTTCGGCGACAAAGAAGTGAGAGATCCTGCCCCGCGCCAGGCGGTGAGTCATCGTCATCGCTTCTGCGGCCGCGGTGGCTTCGTCGAGGAGCGATGCGTTGGCGATATCCATGCCGCACAGCTCCTGCACGACGGTCTGAAAGACGAGCAGGGCCTCGAGCCGACCCTGGGAAATCTCGGCCTGATAGGGCGTGTAAGCGGTGTACCAACCGGGATTCTCGACGATGTTCCTGAGAATGACCGAGGGGGTGATCGTGTCGGAGTAGCCCATCCCGATGTACGACCGGAAGATCTTGTTCTCGGCGGCGCGCTCCCCCAAGGCAACCAGGGCATCGCGCTCGCTCAGGGCCGCCGGGAGCCCCAGCTCGCCTTTCATACGGATGGCCGCCGGGATCGTCTTGCCGACCAGGTCTTCGAGGGAATCCACACCGATGACCTGCAGCATTGCGCGGATCTGGGCGTCGTCGGGGCCGTTGTGGCGCCTTTCGAAGGGAGGCATGGACATGGAGTCCTCCGCGAGGGCGGCTAGGAGTCGGAGACCTTTTTGGTGTACGCCGCAGCGGACATCAGGCCGTCGAGCGGAGCTTTGTCGGAGATGCGCATCTTGAACAGCCAGCTGTCATAGGGGGTCTTGTTGACGTCCTCGGCGTCGTCCTCGAGGGATTCGTTGACCGCGATGACCTCGCCGGGAGCTGGCGCGTAGATCTCGGCCACCGCTTTCACGGACTCGACCTCGCACACCATCTCTTCGGCATCGAAGGTGTCGCCAACCTCGGGCATCTCGATGTGGACCAGCTCTCCGAGCGCATCCTGCGCGAAGTCGGAGATGCCCAAGGTGATGACGTCGCCGTCGACTGCAACCCACTCGTCGTGGGATGTGTACAGCAGGTTGTCGGGGAAGTTCATGTTCAGTCCTGCGGTTGTTGGTGAAATGCGCCCTCGATGACCGAGGCTTCGGCTTGCCGCCCTCGAACATCGATGATCAACGTGCGGCCGAGCTCGGTCAGCTCTCGGTCGACAAGGGCCATGGCGATACCGCAGCCCGCACTGGGACCCTTGGTACCGGAGGTGACCCGCCCCACGATCTGTCCCTCGTTCAGGACATGCATGCCCTCGCGGGGGATGCGCTTGCCGTGAACCTTGAGGCGCACGATCTGTTGGGTGTCGGTCTGTCGGCGAGCGGCGATGGCGTCCGATCCGATGAACCCACCGGGCTTGCGCAGCTTGACAATCCACCCGAGGTTGGCCTGCAACGGGGAGATCTCGTCATCGATCTCGTGGCCGTAGAGCACGTTGCCTGCCTCGAGGCGCAGCGTATCGCGAGCGCCCAGGCCAATGGGGAGAATCCCCCACTCTGCGCCTGCTTCGAGGATCTTCGGCCAGGTGGGAGCGGCGACAGAGGCCGGTATGAAGACCTCGAAGCCGTCCTCGCCGGTGTAGCCAGTCCTGGCGATGATGCAGTCCTCGGCACCGGCAAAGGTCCCAATTGCGAGGGAGTGACGCTTCATTGAGCGCACGTCGACGTCGGTGAGGGCCGCGGTCACGTCAACGCCGTTCGGCCCCTGGATTGCGACCTGTGCCCACTCGTCGCCCTGGTCGATGAAGCGGGCGTCCCCGGGGTGAGGATTGTTCGCGACCATCCAGGCAAAATCCTTGGCGCGGTTCGCGGCATTCACACAGATGAGGAAGTCCTCTCGGCCGATCCGATAGACAAAGACGTCGTCGACGACGCCGCCCCGCGGGTTGCACATGGCGTTGTACTGGGCCTGGCCGTCACCGACGCGGCGGATGGCGTTGGACAGCAAGCGCATCAGGGCGTCTTCGGCCCGGGGGCCAGTCACCCGCACCTCGCCCATGTGGGACACGTCGAAGAGCCCAACCGAGGCACGAACCTTGAGATGTTCGGCGTTCACCCCGGAATACATCACCGGCATGTCGAACCCGGCAAACGGGACCATTCGGCCACCCGCCTCGACGTGGTGCGGATGAAAGCTTGTCCGTCGCAGGTCCATGCCGCTCCCGGCAAGAGTGACCGCTCCTATGACCCCCGGGGGAACGGTTGTCAAACCGCCCGCCGGCTAGGCTTGTCGCGCCACCGCTGAATGAAAGGTGTTGTCCATGAGCATCGCGATCGTCATCGGCCCAACCCCGCCTGGAACGGGCGTTATCGCAGCGGCTCGCTCACAGGCACCGTCGTAGTCCACGTCACCACACAGGGTTCCGTCTTCGAGGCGGTTCATGCCGACATCGATCACGACAGCGCCCTCTTTGATCCACTCGCCTTTGATCATCTTGGCGACGCCCACCGCGGCCACGACGATGTCGGAGCGGGACACGATGCTCGCCAGGTCGCGCGTGCGGCTGTGGCAGACGGTGACCGTGCAGTTCGCCTGCTCGAGCAGCATCGCCATGGGACGACCGACGATGTTCGAGCGTCCGACGATGCAGGCGTCGAGCCCCGACAGCGGGATCTCGGAGAGCTCGATGAGCTTCATCACACCCTTGGGGGTGCAGGCCACCATGTTCGCCCGCCCCTGGGAGAGCAAGCCGGTACTGGCGACCGTGAAGCCGTCGACGTCCTTGTCGACCGAGATCCGATCCATCACTCGCGAGGCATCGATTCCAGCCGGAAGCGGGAGCTGGACCAGGATCCCGTCGATGACCGGATCGGCGTTCAGCTCGTCGACCGTGGCCAGCAGATCCTCTTCGCTGGTGGTGGCCGGCAAGTCGATCTGCCGGTGCACAAACCCGATCCGATCGGCGACAACACCCTTTCGCCGAACATAAACCTCTGAAGCAGGGTTCTTGCCGACCAGGACCACTGCCAAGCCCGGCGCTCGCTCGAGCTCGCCCACCCTGCCCTTGAGCGCCTTGTTCAGCTGACGGGACAGCGCCCTTCCATTCAGGATCTTCGCCATCAATCCCCCACGCTCTTCGCAGTCGTCGAGCTGGTGGTCGACGGCTTTTTCGCGGATGGCGTGCTCGAGCTACTCGAATCGCCCGAGTTGCTGGAGGTATTCGGGCTGCTCGTAGAGGTGGTCGAGCCGTTGTTGGGGGAGCTCTTCAGCCCATAGTGGTCCTTGTACCAGCCGCCGCCCTTGAGGATGAACCCCGCGGCGCTCACCAACTTTCTCACCCCCTCACCACAGGTCTCACAGGGCGGCGGATCAGCACTGATCTTCATCAGTTTCTCGAACTGGTGGCCACAGGTCTCACACTCGTACTCGTAGATCGGCATCCGTACCCTCGGAGAGCCCGATATAGGGACGCGGCGGCTGTTCGGCAACCTGGAGTCGATATCGCCTACTTCACCTACCTGCTGATTCTGCCCTTGCTTCTGCTTGGGGTCTGCCTGGCCTTTTCCTTTGGGGGCTTCGCGATCCTCGCTGCCGATCGGGGAACGCCGGTGACCTGGAGCGCGCGGGTCGTCAGTCTCTACGTGCGGGAGGCGCTAGCTCGCTCGCTGATTATCCTCGTCTCACCCCTCGGCTGGAGCAACCCCACTCCATCCCCACGGGAAGGCGTCGAAGAGTTACGCCGCACCCCCGTGATCCTCCTGCCCGGCTACAGCACCAACCGATCCGCCCTGGCCCCGCTCTCTCTGTTCCTGGCCAACCGCGGCTGGAGGTGGATCTGGGCAGTCAACCTCGGCCGTCGAGATCGCAGCCTCGCCGAGCACGCCACCGAGCTCGGCAAGCAGATCGAACACCTCCAACACCGAACCGGCGCCCAGAAGGTGGACATCGTCGCCTTCTCCATGGGTGGGCTCGTGGCCGCCTGGTTCGTCCGCCACCTCGAAGGCAAGGACGCCGTGCGCCGCCTGGTGACCATCGGAACCCCGTGGAAGGGCACTCGTCTCGCAGTCTTCGCGAGCGCCGAGTCCGCGAGCGAGATGATCTACGGAACCCATGTCCTCGACGCCTTGTCTCCGCCCCCGGTGCCCACGATCTGCATCTGGAGCCCAGACGATCCCGTCGTTGTGCCCTCCTCCTCTGCAGTGCCCGAGGAGGGAGCCCAGTCCGTGCAAATCGACGGCGCGGGCCACCTCGATATGCTGATCTCGGCCCGGGTCTACCGCGCAGTCCAAGCCGCGCTCTCCCATCCGATCTCGGAGCACGCGTGAGGGATCTGTTCAAGCGACGCATGATCGTCGTCACCGGAAAGGGAGGAGTCGGCCGCACAACCGTGAGCGCCGCCCTGGGCCTCGCCGCGGGAAAGGCCGGCAAGAGAGTGGCCATCGTCGAGCTCTCGGGCATGGCGAACCTGGCCCCGATCTTCGGGCTGCGAGGCCGTTCCTATGCCGCACGAGAAGTGGCCAAGAACGTCGACATCCTGTCGATGACCGCCCTGGAGTGTCTCGACGATTTCGGGATTCGGAAGCTGCGCCTGACCGCCCTGGTGCGCATGGTCATGCGAAGCCGAGTCGTGCAGGCCTTCCTCGACGCGGTTCCCGGTCTGCACGATCTTCTTCAGCTGGGAAAGCTCGAGAACATGCTCCTGGAGCCCTTGCCAGACGACACCATCTACGACCTGATGGTCCTGGACGCGCCCGCTACCGGGCACGGTCTCACCTTGCTGTCCGCGGCGAGATCCATGCGAGAGATGACCCGGGTCGGACCGTTTGCGGAGCTCGCCCGAGGCATCGAAGTCTTTCTGGCCAACCGTGAAATATCGGCATTGATCCTAGTCACACTCCCAGAGGCCTTGCCCGTGAACGAGAGCCTGGAGCTGCGGGCGGCCCTGCAGCAGGACGGGGCCGACCTGGAGGCCATCGTCGTGAACATGGTCGAGCCGTCACCGCTACCCGAAGATCCGCCCTGGGAAGAAGCCGAGGAATCGCTGGCATCCGATGACCCCGAGCTGCAGGCTCTGGTCGAGACCGTGGGCAAGGCGATGAAGCGTCACAGCCAGCAGCAGAAGGTCCTCGTTGCCCTCGCCGACGCGATCGGGTCCGAGGTCAGGATCCACCAGCTCCCGCGGATCGGCCACGGCTCCATCGACCCGACCGAACTCGAGGTTCTCCGCGACGAACTCACCAAGCTGGGGGAGGAATGACTCGAGTCATCGTCTGCTGCGGCGTTGGAGGGACGGGCAAGACCACCACAGCCGCAGCCCTCGGGGTCAGCCACGCGGTCGCGGGCGAGCGGGTATGCGTGCTGACCATCGATCCAGCCCGTCGCCTCGCCGACGCTTTGTGCCTGAAGGAGCTGGACAACACGCCGAGAGCAGTGTCCCTCGAGGGCATACCGGTCGCCGCTGACGGGTCGCTCGAGGCGCTGATGCTCGACCGAAAGTCCACCTGGGACGACGTGATCCGACGGTTTTCTCCCACCGTAGAGGCCGCCGATCGCCTCCTCGGGAACCGATACTATCGGGCCGTTTCGACACGCCTGACCGGCTCCCACGAGTACATGGCCATCGAGAAGCTCTACCAGCTGGTGCTCGAGGGAACCTGGGATGTGATCGTCGTCGATACGCCACCCACCGAGCACGCCCTCGACTTCTTCCGGAGCCCAGATCGCGTGCGCCGCGTGTTCGACCGGTCGGTGATGTCGATGCTCACCCAGCCCGGCGGCAGCCTCTTTGGAGCGGCGACCCGGCGCGCATCCCGCCTGGTGCGGCGCCTGGCCGGCAGCAGCGTCATGAACGACATCTCGGAGTTCTTCACCCTGATCGGAGCCCTCTCCGGCGGCTTTCGGCAGCGCAGCAAGCTGGTAGGCGAGCTCCTGGCCTCCGAGCGGACTCAGTACTACCTGGTGGTCCGCGCTTCGGCCCCGGAACGCAACGATATCCTGGGTTTTCTCTCCACACTTCGGGAGAGGAAAATGCAGTTTGCGGGATTCCTGCTCAATCGAGTCGCCACCGCACCTGCTCCTGGTCGAACCTGGACTACCGCAGATCTGAAGCGACCGCAGGGAACCTCGGACGAGGTGTGGAGCGAATGGGTCCAGGCCTTCAACGCTCATCATCAGCACTTGATCCGTCGCACCGCGCGCCACGAGGCCGCCGCGACGAGGATCTCATCGGCCGCAGACGGCGCACCGGTCTGGCGCGTGCCCGAGCTCACCGATGGGGTGAGCAGCCTGCGGCGACTGGCACTCCTCGGCGAGCACCTCCCCCCGAATCCCGCGCGCTAACTAACCTACTCTTCGGGCTCCGCTGCCCCGGACAGGATCGTGTACTCGGCGTAGATCTCGGCGTCCCGCTCTGGGATGGCGTTTGGGCCGAAAGTGACATACCAAGTCGCAGAATCATAGGTCCAACCGTCGGTCTCGTCCTCCATCACCTCTTCCTCGTCCACAAAGACCTTCAGGGTCTCCGGCCGAGCGGCGAAGCTGGTCTGGAAGCTGGTGCGCACACCTGTGGCGGTGAGGCCGAGATCGGCGAGCATGGAGCTCCAGTCCGAGGTGCAGATGTCGCCTACGGTTCCGCCGGTCATCGCCGCGGTCTGGATGTAGCGAGCGCCGGGATAGGCATCCTCGCAGGTCTTGTCTTCGGTGCCGACGATGGCGCTGACCTGCACGTCCCCGTTGTTCTTCTTCAGGCCCCTGAACGAGTCCACATACTCGGGGATCGGCACCAACCGCTCCCGCTGCCGGTAGCACTCCTCGGCCACCTCGCCCTCGAGTGCGCCCTCGTCGGAGCAGTCCTCTTCGTCGGAGACGAACACGATGAGCAGCTGGGCATCGAGCCTCATGAAACCGGAGTTCGCACCTGTGATCATCGTCGGAGAGAGCGCCCAGTCCGCCGCCTCGAGGCCCTTCTCCTTGTCCGAGCCTTCGACGCCGAGCACGGCTCGCTTCTGGAACTGGCCCACATAGTCGTCTTCGAGGGTGAGATAGGCCGGCTCTCCGTCGTCGTGCAGAAGCTTCCCACGGTCGGGATCGGAGTAGTCGAACGAGGTGGAGATGACACCGATGTGGAAGTCGGTGGCCGAGGTCTCCATCTGGCTGACAAACGAGGTGAAGCCCTGGGCGAGCGTGTCCTGTTCCTCGGCCATGGAACAGGAGTTATCGACCACCCACAGGATGTCGACCTCGTTGTTCTTCGACTGATACCAGTAGTCGGTCTGGGTTCGCTCCGCGAAGTCTCTCTCGCTCTCGCAACCGGTCACCAGAGTGGCCGCGAGAACGGTCATGGCGATTCTCATCAAGTACTGCCCCTGTTTGGATGGGTGCTGCCGCACCACATTCATTGGGAAGTATGCCTTGCCCTCGGCGGCCTCGTCACTGCATTAAGGTGCCCAGCCCCGCTACAACACGCTTTTGACACTGCCGGTTCGGCGCCTCGACTTGAACTGAAAGGCGCGAGATGACAAGGTCCACGGACCGGGGAGCGCTCCCGTCTGGACCCCTCGATGATGTTCTTCGTTGCCACTCTCACGCCATTCGACAGCCGCGGCCGCGTCGATTTGCCACGGCTGCGCGCACACATCTTGTGGTTGGCAACCCAAGGCGTCGACGGCTTCGTCCCGACCGCGTCGGTGGGCGAGTTCGTGTATCTGTCCGACCGGGAGCGACAAGCCGTGCACCGCACGGTCCTGGACACAGCCCGCGGCCGCCCGGTCTATCCGTGCACCTGGGATCCGTCGCCGGCCACCACCAAGTACCTGACCGATGCCGCGCTGGAGCAGGGCGCGTCGGGCGTGATGATGCCGCCGCCGCTGTACTACGACATCGACGAGCACTTGATGGACCGGTGGTATCGCTCGGTGAAGGACGCCACCGATCTACCGGTGATCGCGTACCACAACCCCAGAAAAGTCCGTTCCAACCTCGACCTCGAGCTCTATGCGCAGCTGCGAGCCGACGGCGTTCTCGCTGGCATCTACGACTGCTCGGGAGACGTACACCGGGTGAAGCGCATCTGCGACTCGGACCCGGGCGCGGTCTTCATCGGCACCGACCGGACCCTCGGCCATGCCTCGTCCATCAAGTCCGCTGGCGGCTTCGTCTCCGATCTGGGCAACATCTGGCCAAACTTCTGCTCCCGCATCTACCGCGGTGGAGAGGTCCAGCTCGCGGACGCCCTCAACGACCGCGTCGGACGCCTCAGCCGCGCCGGGGGCCTGCGAGCAATGAAAGCGATGCTGAAGATGGGGTGCCGCCTTCCACTGCTAGCTCCTCCGCGGCACGCCTGGGAGGATCTGCCGCCCTCGGAGAGCCCGTACTAGGGATGGAGCGACGGACTAAAAGGTGCCGTTCACCGAGAAACGCGTGCCGTCGAAGCCCGGGAGCACCCGACACTGACCGCCCGAACAGCGAAGGCCGGCCTTGTAGGCGCCATAGAACGCCTTCAGTGTCATAGCTGAAGTGGGTTTCACCTGGACCTCGACGGCGCCGTAGGCCCTCTCCGAGAGGTTGCCGGTGGAGTCCAAGAGCGTGTTGGTGGTGTAGTCCGTGAACCAGGTCAGTGCGACGGCCGAACCGCGCTGCAGCGTCCAGCCCGTCTCGATTTCCCAGTAGTCGCTCTGCTGCCCGATCGGATTCACGCCCCACTGGACGGCCTCCCCCGCCACCTGGGCCTCGCCAGCGAGCTTCGCACCCACCGGGAAGCGGATGGAGGCATCGGAGTGCAGATGGCGGTCGGAGTCGTCGGGACCGGGCAGCGCGCCTCGGTTGCGACGGCTCAGCCCCTCGTCGCGCACATCGATGCGGTAGCCACCGTTGATGATGGCCGAGAACTCGTCGCGGATGTACTCCACCCCGAGCACCGGATGCACCACCGTCTCGGGGGTCGTGTTGAAGTGCAGTGCTCCCACATCGAGGTCACGGAAGAGCGCCACGGAGGCGTACGGAATGAGCTCGCCGGGCTTGAGTGTGTAGTCGACCCGAACTCGCGTGCCCCAGAGGTCGTCGGAGTTCACGGTGGCGCTGCTGTCCTCGGTGATCTCGCGCTCGTACTCCAGGGTCGGCGCAACCGCGACCTCGTAAAACTCCGGGGTGAGCACGCCGTTGACCCGCTCGGCCTGGGAATAGCGCTTGGCCTCGATGAGCCAGGTGGTCTTGCCGGGGTAGAAGGCGGCGGAAAGGTAGGCCGCCAATCCGGGTTTGTCCTGGACTTCTTCGGAAGTCGCCGGGAGCACGTCGGTCGGGAAACCGAAGACGTCGGCCTCGACATACCAATCGACACCGGCCACGCCGTTTATCTCCGCTGTAGCGCCGCCAATAACTGCATCCGGCGCCGTGCCGAGCTCGGAGAAGCCAGCCGTCCACCCGTGCTCATCCACAAAATCGTAGGCGACGCCATGAACGCCGATGTTGGCGGGCCCAAGGCCGAATCGCTCGACCCGCAGCCCACCGACTGTGTGTCGAAAGTCCCCGAAGACGCCGGCAAGAGCGCCCGGAGCATTTGTGTTGTCCTGGAAGACCTGCTGACGGTTGAGCTGGCCAGCGACGGCGGTGATGTCCCAGGCCCCCGGTCTGAACAGAGCTTTGACGCCCTGGATCGAAGTGTCGAGGTCGATGTCGACGTTGCGGTTCACGTTGAGGGCGATCCCTCGTCCAAAGGCCGCGTAGGTGTCTCCAAGCGTCAAGACGACGGCTGGCTTTTCGTACTTCGCCCGAAGCTTTTCGACGGTTGCGTAGCTGATTCCAGGCATCGGATTGAAGATGTCATCGTCGACCAGCGTGCGCTCGGAGCGAAGCTCGTCGTTGAGGTAGTACTGGTTGGCGAACAGCGCGACCTCGTCGATCTGGGTCTCGAGTGCCCATGAGCCAGTCGCGACCGTGGCATTCAGACGGTTGACCTGCTCGACATAGTTGAGCACTGGCACATCGTCGGGATCGGGGAGCCGATCATCGACGACGTAGTAGCGAATCTCGAAATCCTCGTTGAAGGTCGTCGTGACCTTCTTGGCGTCTTGCGCGTGGGCTAGCGAGAACGAGGCGAGCAGAAAAAAGAGGACGGTACACATAGGCCGAAACACATACCAGTTGAGTTGTACCTCGTCGCCGGCATGACATCCTCTCGACGATTCATATCCCCGGTGTTTCGGCTAGCCTCCGGCGGCGAGCAGGCCGACGACCAGCTCCTCGAGCTCTTTCTCGTCGCCGGGATTGAATCCCTGATGCTGCTTGGCGACTTCGCCAGCCCGGTCGACGACGACGGTGTACGGAAGCGTCTTTGCCGGGTTGTAGGTGCCGATCACGCTGCTGTCGCGGTCGAGGAGCACGGTGAAATCGTAGCCGTTCTTTTTGATGTAGGGCTTGACCTTGGAGGCCGATCGCGCGTCGTCAGTGGAGATCGACAGGATCACGAGGCCTTCATCTTTCTTCGCTGTGTAGAGCTTCTGGAGGTGAGGCATCTCCTCTTTGCACGGACCGCACCACGTCGCCCAGAAGGACACCACCACCACTTTGCCCGCCTGCTCGGAGAGGGTCACGGACTTGCCGTCGATGTCGCGCAGCGTGAAGTCGGTGGCCTTGTCGCCGGCCATCGCTGTCGTGGCCATCATCGCCGCGACAGCGGCTGCGGCGAGGGTGCGCGAAATCATGAAAACCTCCATTCAGGTAACCAGGACACATGAACGCGCATTTGCATTCAGTCCTTTCCTCGGTTTCTGGTTAGCTGTTAGCGTCCACAGCCGCCACGCCGCGGGGTTTTCTTGGCAATGTCCAAACGCATCCTCATCGTCGACGACGAACCGTCCATCCGAAAGGTACTCAGCGCACATCTGCGCAAGTTTGGGTACGAGATCGACACCGCAGAGGACGGTGCCGTGGCCAAGGAGATGCTCCAGAGCGATCCATTCAACCTGGTGGTCTCCGACCTGAGAATGCCGAATGTTGACGGCCTCGATCTGCTCGGCTGGACCCGCGACGAGTACCCCGGGCTGCCAGTGATCCTGATCACCGCCCACGGAACCGTCGACACCGCAGTCGAAGCACTGAAGCGCGGCGCCTTCGACTACATCACCAAACCCTTCGACCGCGACGAGCTGCACGGCATCATCGCCAAGGCCCTCGCCACCGAAGAGCGAAACGCCCAGCGGCTGACGGCAGAGCCTGGAAACCCCTTCGACATCATCGGCACCGCAGCCTCGATGCGCGAAGTGTACAAGCTCATCGAAAAGGTCGCCCCATCCCCCACTACCGTCTTGATCACCGGCGAATCGGGCACCGGCAAAGAACTCGTGGCCCGAGCCCTACACCAGCACGGAGAACGGCCAAAAGGTGCGTTCATCCAGATCAACTGCGGCGCCATCCCCGAGAGTCTCTTCGAAGCGGAGCTCTTCGGGTACGAAAAGGGTGCCTTCACCGGTGCCATCGGCAGCAAACCCGGCCGCTTCGAACTCGCCTCCGGGGGCACGCTCTTCCTCGACGAGGTGGGTGAGCTGCCCCGCGACATGCAGGTGAAGATCCTCCGCGCGCTGCAAGAGCGAAGGATCGATCGAGTCGGAGGCATCCGCTCCCTCGACGTGGACGTTCGGGTGATCGCCGCCACCAACGTCGATCTGCAGAAAGCTGTCACCGACGGCGTCTTCCGCGAAGACCTCTACTACCGACTCAACGTCATTCCGATCCATCTTCCACCGCTTCGCGAGCGAATCGACGACATCCCGCTGCTGGTGGAGCACTTCCTCGACAAGTTCAACACCCGCCTCGGCAAGAAGGTCAAGCGCGTGGATCCCGAGGCCCTGGCCGCCCTCCTCGAACACCAGTGGCCCGGAAACATCCGCGAGCTGGAGAACATGATGGAGCGGTCCGTGCTCCTCGCCGACAACGAGGTGATCGGCGTCGCAGATCTACCGGGGATCCGCAAAGGAGGCATCCCGGTGGCAGATGCCGGAGAGCACGAAGAGCTCGGTCTCAAGGAATATGTGCGCGTGCACACGGCCAAGCTGGAGCGGGCACGGATTCAGCGCGTCCTGGACTCCGAAGAGGGCAATGTCACGCGGGCGGCCCGCCGACTCGGCATCTCCAGAAAGTCACTGCAGACAAAGATGAAGGACTACGGGCTTCGGGACGGTTGACGGTGGGGGCGTCCGTCACCTAACGTTCCCCCTGCGGAACTCTCACTGGAGCCTGCCCTTTGCGCGCTTGCGTTGCCTGCCTCATCGCCCTGCTCCCCATCACGGCTCTCTCGGCCGAAGTGACGGAGATGCCGAAGGAACTTCGCGGCATTGGCTCGTTGACCTACGGCGCTTTTGCGGAGTGGGGCGCCCTGTCCGAAGAGGGTGTCAAGGTCGGCAAGCGCCGGATCTCACGCCACGATCTGCACTACGCCCTGCAGTTTGCGCCCATCAATGGCGCGGCGATCGTGCTCGACATCGATCACACACCGAGTCTCAGGTACACCTTCCCCGAGTCCAACGTCATGCTCATCGAGCCGGTCGAAGGCGGGGGCACCTACATCGGCGGCGAGCAGGTCAGCGACACGCCCACGGTGAAGGCCGGCGGGCTGAACGGCATCTGGATCGGAGCCGCGTTCCAGCCCTTCTCCGAGAGCTACGAGCAGTACGACCAACAGTCGACCTGGCGCCTCGACATCGCCTTCCGCACCGGCAGCTCGAATCGCAACCTCTGGACAGCTCCGAACGGTAGCCGCGGCGCCGCTCCCGGTGGCTCCGCACTCAAGCTCGCTGGGGCCGTCTCCACCGAGATGGGGATCGGCAACCCCTACGTCAGCACCACGTGGGTCAAAGAGAACAAAGTCACCGTGGACCTCACCGACGAGGATGGCGTCACTCACGCCACAGACGTCGAGTTGAACCCGGCGTCGACCATCGACTTCCGAGGAGGAATCGAGGTCATCGGCTACCGGGACGCGAGCCGCGAGACCCGCGCGGCCGTCGATTTCTTCCTGGGCATGGGCTACCGCAGCTGGGAAGACATCGCCTCGGGAGTCTATCTGCCGGATGTGCTGCCGGGCTCGAGACAGATCGCCGTCACCGCCAGTGAGCAGATCAACATGATGGCCGGCATCAACGTCGACTACCACGTCAACGACAAGGTCCGAGCGCGCACTGGACCCGACTTCCGCTTCCACACGCCATTCCGTCCCGAGCACGTCTACAACACGCAGACAACCCCGGATCACCTCGGCTTCGGCTGGGTCTTCAAGATCGAAGGCGTCCTCGACGTCTCTCCCAAAGAAGTGATGGCCGAGTTCGAGGAAGCTGCAGAGACGCCATAGGTCAGCGTCCAGCGTCAAACGCGTCGTCCAGGATCTCGACCTGCCACCCAGTGGGTTCGAAGGTCACTATGGCCACCATGAAGGCCATCTCGGTCCAGTCGTCGTCTGCGTTGGCTAGGAGCCAGGCCTCGGCCGTCCGGATGAGCTTGGCACGCTTGGAGGCCGTGATGGACTCGAGAGCGTCCTCTCCGACCCCTCGGGCCTTGACCTCGACGAAGCGAAGCTCGCCATCGCGCTTCACGACCAGATCGAGCTCGCCCCCGACGCCGCGCCAGTTGCGATCGAGCACAGACCAGCCCACCGATCCCAAGTGCTCGGCAACCAGGGCCTCGGCCTCGTGACCACGCTGCAGTGCCGCCCGTCGATCATCAGATGATCGCACCGGGAAACTAAGCCTGCTGCTTGCTCTTCTTCTTCTTGCGCACGCGGACCCGCTTGGACTTCGTGAAGTCGCGAATGGGCTTGAGGCGCGCGGCCTTGCCCTTGCGGGTGCGGAGGAAGTGCAGCTTGGCCCGACGCACCTTGTGGCGACCGATGATCTCGATCTTGGCGATGTTCGGGGAACAGGCTGGGAAGATTCGCTCGACGCCGACGCCGGAGCTCACCTTGCGAACGGTGAAGGTCGTGCGGGGACCACCGCGCTTGATGCGGATGACCGTGCCTTCGTAGACCTGAACGCGGAGCTTGTCGCCCTCTTTGATGCGCACGTGGACACGAACCGTGTCGCCGGGGCGCACATCAACCTTGGCCCGCTCTCTCGCCGCTACGATCTCGGCCTCGATGTTCTGTAGGAGGTTCATTGCATATCCCTGGTTCTGCCATCAACCGGGGATCCCGGGAGGCACAATGGGCGGTCATCTATTCGTCCAAACCCTCGCCGTCAACGCTCGCGGCGTGCTCAGCGAGCCACCGATCCCAAAGATCGGGGCGACGGTCGCGAGTTCTGGCCTTGGACTGCGCCAATCGCCAGGCATCGATCTTGCCGTGGTGACCGGACAACAGGACCTCCGGCACCTCGTGTTCCCGCCAGGTGCGCGGGCGAGTGTACTGCGGGTACTCGAGGAGGCCCGATGAGAACGACTCTTCCTCGGGCGAAGCGCTGTTACCGAGGACACCTGGTAGCAGCCGCGCGACCGCGTCTACGATGGCCACCGCAGCGATCTCGCCGCCGGTAACGATGAAGTCTCCGAGGGAGATTTCCTCGTCGACCAGCGTCTCGATCCTGGCGTCGATCCCCTCGTAGTGCCCGCAGACCACGAGCAGATGTGGGAGGCAAGCCAGCCGCCGGGCATCGGCCTGCGTGAAGGTCCGCCCCCGCGGAGAAGTCAGGATCACATGGGTCTCGGGCGTGCGGATCGCCTCGATGGCTGCGGCGACGACGTCGACCTTGAGCACCATGCCCGCCCCGCCGCCATAGGGCGCATCGTCCACAGAACGATGTCGATCCGTCGCGTGTTCGCGAATGTCGTGAACGCCGAGGGCGAAGTCGCCCCGCTCGGCGGCCCTACCGAGGACCGAGCACTGCAGGGGCACCCGAACCATGTCGGGGTGCAGGGTCAGGACGTCAAAGCGGCTCAACCCTCCTCCAGGGCGTCGGCTGCAAGCTCGACCCGACCGGCGTCGAGATCGACCTTCAGGTTGTCGTTGAGGGCGGGAACGAAGCGCGGCCCATCCGCGGTCGCGATCTCGAAGATGTCGATGGGCCCAGACGAGTGCACGGCAACGACCGAGCCGACCTTCTCCTCTCCGATGACGGCGGGCAGGTCGATGACGCGCCAGACATAGAACTCCCCTTCCTCCAGCTTGGGGAGAGCTGCGCTGGAGACCAGGATCTTCCAGTCTTTGAGAGCAGCCGCGTCCTCGCGATTGTCCACCTTGGTCACCCGTCCGATGATTCGCTTTCCAGCACCCGGGCGGCACTTCAGGGAGGCAGCAAAGCGGCGATCCCGAGCATCGACGAGGATCACCCTTCGGTTTCGACTGAGGAAGTCCGATTCGCGGTTGTGCAGGTGGACCCGCACCTCTCCCTTCAGACCGAAGATGCCGGAGATGAATCCGAGCTCGACCTCGTCTTCGCCGCGTCCCTCACCGGGCAGCGGCGTCAGATCGCTACTCTTCGGACTCGGAGCCATGCTCCTCGACCAGATCGACGCTGGCCTTCTTTTGACCGGCTGCAGCAGAGATGATCTGCCTGATCGAGCGCAGGGTGCGACCCTTTTCGCCTTCGACGATCTCGCGGTCGTCGGGATGCACGAGCAGCTCGAGGAGAACGACGGACTCGCCGTCGACCTGTCGGATGGAGACAGCATCTTTGTGCTTCACGATCGGCTCAACGATGTGGCGGATGAGGGCTTCCATTATGCTTCGGCTCCCTCGGCAACGGTCTTGCGGTAGCGCTCGATGAGCCTTCCGGCGGTGTCGCTGGGCTGGGCACCCTTGCCGATCCAGTAGTCGACGCGCTCCAGATCGAGCTTGACCACGAACGGGTCCTTCATGGGATCGTAGTAGCCGAGCTGCTCGATGAAGCGGCCGTCGCGGGGAGAGCGCTGATCGGAGGCGACCACGCGATAGAAGGGCTTTTTCTTGGAACCCTTGCGAGTCAGACGAATTCGAACCATTAGATCATCCAGAGTCGGTTTTTCAGAAGCGCCGAAGTAGCCCTGCCGAGCTGCTTCGTCAAGCATTGAAAGATGGCGAGATACTGTTTCTCCAGCCGATAAGCCACAGAACAAATTCAGTCGGGCCACCCACCAGTGAGTAGGTAGTTCCCAGGCTCCGAGCGCTCGGTGCTGATCAGATACTGGGCCATCAACGTCCGCAGTTCCTCGAGCTCGAGGTAGCCGCTGCCGTCCAGATCCAACCTCGCAAATGCGGACCGAGCGTCCATCGTCGAGCCGATCGCGCGCAGGAAGTTCGCGTATTCGGTCGGACCGATTCTGCCGTCGCCGTCGGTATCCAACGACGTCATCAGGGTGTCGATCAGCGCCTGGGCCCACGGCGGCGCCTCACCGAACTCCAGCGTCTCCTCGATCATGAGCTGGTGGAAGAGCAGGAACTCGTCGATCGAGATGTCACCAGAGCCATCGTTGTCGGTGAGCATGCACAGCATCTCCCAGTAGTCCAGGAGCTCAGAGCGCATCGCCTCGTTGCGCGGATCGCTCGATGGCCACCGGTGAAACCTCTTCATGGCCCGGGAAAGCCTGAGGAAGTCGTCGGCTTCGAGGGCTCCGTTGCCGTTCGTATCCAGGCAATGGAAAGCAAAGGTGAACTTTGTGCGGGACATCGGGTGGAGTTCGGCGGGCATCACGACCTCACGCAGTACTCGAGGGATTCATGCTGTAACCGCCATCGCCCTGCTTTGGTCTACTCGTTCTGCAACGGGGCCGGGGCCGTCATCATCGCCAACATGATCGCGTTTCCGATACCGCCTCCGGTCAAGAACCGGCCGCGAAAGGGCACTCCAAACAAGTGTGCCGTCCTGTACGTCCGCCGATAGCTCGTTCGGTCGTCCCAGATCCTCGCCCCAGCCATGCCAAAACCGGTAGCCGACACGCTCACGCCGAGCAGCACAGGACCGGAGTCGACATCCCCCATACCAAACTCGCCGGCCGGATACTCGAGCACGCCGCCAAGACCCAGGTAGTTGGCGTGCCGCAACGATCCGTACAACTCCCGCGACAGCTCCGGATCGGCGTCCTTGAGGAAATACGCAGCGAACGCGGTTCCCGATCCGCGAGGACGATCGAGGGCAGCTCCGGTCTCGGCGCTCAGAGACTGGAACAGCATCCCGGATTCGGGGTCGACGGACGCCACTCGATACCGTCGCATCCAGTCGGCGAGGACCTCGCGGTGGTCGGCTCCCGTGGTCCGCATATGGAGTTCAACGGCGCCGACAACGGTGGACTGGTCGACTGGGTAGGACTCGTTCGGATAGGTCCTGAAGCGATGGACCGGACCCTCCAGCCCGCGAGCGAGCGCCACTGAGAGCCGGTCGTGGACTGGGTCGTAGCGAGGATCATCGCCCAGGAGTCGCCGCGCTCCCAGCGCCATGGCGATGTAGCCCATGTAGGCGTGGTTGCCGTCGAGTTCATCGAGCCCATCGGTTCCCCATGCCCGGGTTCCGAACGCTCTGGCCTCCGGAGTGATCAACCAGTCCAGACAGGCGTCGATCGCCGGCAGGTAGCGCTCGCGGGTCTCGGGATGCTGCCCGATGACCTGGGACAGCCCGAGCACCGTCATCTGGCAGGTCCCGAGATCCCACTCTCCATCAAAGCGCGCACTACCGGTTCCGATTCCGGCATGCCCACCAAGGCGCAGGGCTCGCTCGGCCACGGCGTCGGCCAGGGGGATCTGCACGTCGCGATCTCCGTCGAACCAGGAGTTGCCCACACTTCCAGTGTAGATCCACAAACCGAGGACGACGACAGCGGCGATCACGAGAAGTATGCGGAGGCGTTTCATGAAGAAGGGGTAGCGCTGGCAAACCGCCGACCGGGCGAAGCATCGTCGCCAGCGGTCGCGGGGGGCATTCGAGCGGTCGTCAGGGCGAAGTCCAACGGATGAGTATACTCGCCCATCGTGGTGAGATACCCTCGCGCGCGGAGGAAACATGCGGGTTCCGAGTTCCCTGCAGCCGCTCTACGATCAGGGCGTCATACAGGAAGTCGTGCGTCCGCTCATGGCCGGCAAGGAGGCCGAGGTCTACCTGATCATCTCCGAAGGCGAGCTGCGGGTCGCAAAGGTCTACAAGGAGGCCAACAACCGCAGCTTCAAGCACCGCGCCGACTACACGGAGGGACGAAAGGTCCGGAACACCCGCCAGCAGCGGGCCATGAGCAAGAAGTCCAAGTACGGCAAGGAGCAGATCGAGGCCGAGTGGCGAAATGCCGAGGTCGACGCCATCTATCGCCTACAGGAGGCGGGCGTGCGTGTGCCCCGCGCCTTTGACTTCGTGGACGGCGTTCTGGTCATGGAGCTCATCGCCGACGAATCCGGAGAGCCAGCACCGCGCCTGGTCGACCTCGAGTTCACCCGCAGCGAGGCGACGGCCGTCTTCAACACCCTGCTCCGAGAGGTGGTCAAGATGCTGTGCGCCGGTGTGGTGCACGGCGATCTCTCCGACTTCAACGTCCTCATGACGAGCAATGGACCGGTCCTCATCGACTTCCCCCAGGCCGTCGACCCAGCCCACAACCGAGTCGCCCGCAAGCTGCTCATCCGCGACGTCGACAACATCACCCAGTTCATGGCGCGCTATGCACCCAACCTGCGCCACAAGAACTACGGGCGCGAGATGTGGGATCTGTACGAGCGCGGCGCCCTCACTGCCGACACCAAGCTCACGGGCCGCTACCGCCCCAAGAAGCAGGTGGCCGACACCAGCAGCCTGCTCGAGGAAATCGAAGCCCTCGCCCAGGAGACGAAGCGCCGCCGCGAAGACCTGGGGCTGCCCCCGCGACGTCCGGCTCGCAAACCCAAGGTCTACGACGAGCCGCCTCCGGTTCCAGCCGCAGAGAAGCTCGCAGCACCCGAGAAGAAGAAGAAGCGGAAGCGCCGTCGGAAGCGCAAGAAGGCGGTGGCCGAGGTCGATCCATTCGCCGACCTGGACAGCCTCCTCGTCAGCGACTGACGGTCAAGTCCGGAGTCAAACGAGCTTCTGCCCAGAACGGTGAGTGCCGGGCCAGCTCGGCGACGTAGCGGTCGATGTCCAAACGAGCGACTTCGCCCAGCTCGCCCAGCGCCACAATATTGCTGTCGGGCACATATCGGAAAGTGAAGTTTACACGTCGCACTTTGAAGTCGTCGAGGGGGATCGGAAAGTCCCAGTCCCCTGCCCGCTCCACCCGCGGTATTCGATGATAGAGTTCGGACTTCAGCCGCGGCGTTCCAAAGAGCAGCATCGACGAGTCGGCGAGCCACTGCTCGGCAACGACGTCCTCGTCCGCGGGGCCTCGGTGGCGGGTGGCGAACTGAAAGCGAGCGCGGGCACCCAGCGACAGCGACGCCATGGGCCCCGGCTCGTAGTCCCGGTGCCCGCCGACACGAGCCGTGTCGATCCACCGGCCATCCCGCAAGGTCAGACCGTAGAAGTTGATGAGACAGGTGTTGAGCTTCCAGCCCTCGGGAAACTCGGTATAGACCTCGCGAGCCATCTTCTCGATGCGACCGACCAGTCGTGCCAGCACCGGGGGGAAAGGCTCCGCCGCCACTACCCGATCGTCCACATGGTCGGGCGGATGAAAGTAGTTCAGACACGCAAACTGCCAGCCTCCAAGCCAATAGACAGGCCGAAGCAGGCGGCGGGTCTTCTGGCCGGGCCGCAGGGCGCGGCGATCTGGGTGGCGGTCTTCCCAGATGGGAGACAAGGTCTCGAGCCAAGCGGTGAGTTCTGTGCGGTCGGCGTCGTCGATGAACTTGGGTTCGTAGTGGGCGCCGGGGGTGTTCACAGTTGCTCTTCCCTCACCTTTCCCTCGCGGCGTTCTATCCGAAAGGCCGCCGCATCGGGTCGAGACCGGATCACTCCAGCAAGCGTGGTGTCCTCGAAGTGCAGCGCCGCACCGTCACAGACACCATAGCCTCCTACCAGGCCCTCTCCGACCACCTGTCGATAGCGTGGACGACGCCGGGTCTCTCCGTCGTAGTGCGGACAGAAGCTGCCCTTCAGGAGTCCGAGGCCGTCTTCCAGGGGTGCCAGCGTCGGGCCGAAGGAGTCGGTCAGGCAGGCCTCGAACAGACAGCAGGCTCCGGCGCTGATGCCGACGACCACAACTCCAGCTTCCCACGCCTCACGGACGGCCAGGTCGATCCCGTGCAGGCGCCAGATCGCTAGGAGGTTTGCCGTGTTTCCGCCGCCTATATAGATCAGATCGCTGTTGAGCAAGCGACCCGGATAGTCCCCGCGGCGGAAGAGCGGCAGGTGCTTCGCGTGAGCTCTCTCGGGCGGAAAGGCGTCATAGAATTGGTCGATATAGCTGTCGGCGTCACCGGCGGCTGTGGGCAGGAAACACACCTTGGGCCGCTCGACTCCAGTGAGCCCGAGGGCGTAGTCGTCGAGCGTCGGGTTGTCGGGGTCCATCGAGAACCCGCCTCCCCCAAGGGCGACAATGTGGCGCACAGCTACTCCACCGCGGTGGGTTTCACCGCATCTTCGCCGAGGCCACCCTCGACGAGGTCCATCTCATAGGTTCGATAGGTCTTGTAGATCTCGGCGGTGAGCTTCTCGAGGGAGCCGCGCATGCGCTGATTGATCTCGAGGATGAGCGAGGCCTCGGCGCCACGAATGTTCCGAGTCTTCCCCTCTTCCCAGGTCTTCAGGTAGAGCGGAGCGCCGAGAGGCATCTTCTGGAACTTCTTCTTGATGCCCAGGACCCAGACCCGCAGGGCGTCGATCTTGCGGCGGCCGGTGAGGAAGTGCCACCAACCGAAGGGGAAGAGCTTGCCGTTCATCTTCTTCACGACCTGGTTGTAGTCGGGCAGCGTGATCGAGGCGCCAGCGAGCTCGTCGCCAACATAGACGTAGAAACACAGATCGGCGTCGATGATCTGCTTGAGGCCGTCGGCGGCGAAATAGAACTCCTCCTCGGTCATGTAGACGTGGGACCAGTTGTCCTCCCAGGCGTCGTTGTAGATCTCGCGGAAGCGCTTGGCTTCGTTGTCGAAGTCCTTGATGTCCATCTTCCGAATGGAGATCTCGGGGTGTCGCTTCAAGAACCAGTTGGCGATCTTCTCGATCTTCGGCGGCACCGGACCCACGTCCATCCAATACGCGTACCAGTCCATGACTTTGACCAGGCCGGCCTCCTCGTAGTGGCGCTGGTAGTAGGATTGGTTGTGGGGGTTGGCGATCATCGGGTCGGTGTCGAAGCCGTCCACCAGAAGCCCGAACTCGTGGTTGGTGTTGAAGCTGAACGGTCCCCGCGCGACCTTCATGCCCTGGTCGCGTAGCCAGTCGGTCGCCGCGCTCATGAGCGCCGCCGAGACGTCGGTGTCGTCGACGAACTCGAAGAAGCCGAACATGCCGACGCCGGGCTCGTGTTTCTGGAGCTCGTGGTCGACGTGAGCCGAGACTGACCCAACCGGCTTGCCGTCCACGAAGGCGCCGAAGAACTGAACGTCCGCGTGCTTGAAGTACGGGTTCTTCTTGGGGTTCAGGAAGTCCTTGCGCTCGAAGACTAGAGGCGCCACCCAGTGGGGATCATCGGCGTAGATCGGCCACCATGACTTGCACATCATGGCGACGTCACCGGGCAGGGCAAGGGGGCGGATCTCGACGCTACTCATGGCACTCTCCGTCAGCGCGCTCCCGGTAACCCGACTATGTGCTGTGGTCCGATGGCAGGTATTGGGCGACGATGTTGTGCAGCTGTCGCTCGCGGTAGCCCGTCTTCACCAGGAAGAGGTCGGCGCCCAGAGCCATGGCGCGATCGCGGTCCTCGGCCGTGCCACGGGTCGTGAAGACGACGATGGGCACCTTGGATCCACTCCCGCGAACCTCCCGAATCAGCCCAAAGCCGTCCATCACCGGCATGTCGAGATCGGTGAAGATCAGATCGGGCGGACAGGCGCGGAAGCGGTCGAGTCCGCGCTCTCCATCCTCGGCTTGGATCACCTCGAAACCCATCTTCTCGAAGACGTCGACCACGAGCTCCAGGGTGAACTGAGAGTCGTCGACCACCAGGATCCGACCCCGTTTCGAGCCAGACTCCCCCCCGGGATCCAGGCTCCGCTCCAGCTGGGAAGGCTCTCGAGCTGGCTGGCTCTCCTTGGCCGTCATGGGCAGATCCAAGGTGAAAGCCGTCGACTCGCCCAGAGCCGTCTGCACCATGACCTCGCCCCCGAGCTGCTCGACCGTGTCGCGAACCACCGCCAAGCCCACCCCGCGACCGGAGAGTGTGGTCAGGTCCGTGCGGGTCGAAAGCTCCGGATCGAAGATGCGATCGAGCAGCGCGTCCGCGGTCATCTCCATAGCCTCTTCCGCGGCCACATCGCCCCGCCAGACGAGTGCAGCTCGGATCTCGGTCGCGTCGATCCCCCGCCCATCGTCGTGCACGACAACCTGGATTCTTCCGTCCTTTTCCACCGCGCTCAACCGGATCTGTCCCCGCACGGGCTTCCCGCTTCGAATGCGGTCCTCCGGGAACTCGATGCCGTGGTCGACGGCGTTGCAGACCAGGTGAAGCAGCGGCTCGCCGACCCGGTCGATGACCCGCTTGTCCAGCTCGATCTCCCCTCCGACGAGCTCGAGGTCCACCGCCTTTCCGAGCTCGTCGGCGATGTCCTTCACCGCCACCGGAAAACGCTCGAATGTCGAGGAAAGCGGCACAAATCGGAGTTCTCTCACCCTGTCCTGGAGGGTGGCCGAAGCAGTCGACAGCTCGAGCCCCTCGCCAGTGGCCCGTCCCAACGCCGCGTCGATGGTCTCGCCGAGCTGGGCCTCGCTGGCGAGGTGTGCCACCAAGTCGCCGATGGCCTCGACCATGACGGCAGGATCGAGATCGTCTGCCTTCTCCAGGCGTGCGACCAGTGGTCGAATCCTCTGCAGCTCGCCGCGCCACTGTTGGAATACCTCGTGAATCTCGGCCAGTGTCGCACCGTTTCGCTCAATCTGGGCACCGACGTCCGTCGCGGTTGCCGACACACTCGCCAACCGCTGGAGCTGGACGCGAAGGGTCGGGCGCGCCGATGCGGCCGCCGGCATGGCAGCGGGCTCCTCGAGAGGCACCGAGCCCTGTGGGAGCCCCTCCATGGCCTCCTGAGCTCCAGCGCGCCAAGAGACCACCGCCTCCTCGGCGTCGGAGATCTCGGGGTCGAGAGCGGCGAGGTAGGCAATGAGCTCGATCCCGGAAAGAATAGCTTGGACCCTCGGGATCGTCAGGGCGCCACGACCGGCTCCGTCGAGGAGATTCTCGATCTCGTGGGCGATCTGGGAGATCACTTTGAAGCCGGCGATGCGCGCCTCGCCCTTCACCGTGTGCACTTCGCGCTTCACCGAGATGCCGAGTTCGCTGTCGAGAGGCCTCGCTCGAAGCTCCGCAAAGCCTCTTCTGAGGGAGTTGAGCCGCTCCACCGAGAGCTCGCGGAAGCGTCCGACCAGGCGACCTCGGATCCCTAGTGCCATCTGCTACAGCTGCCGGTCATGTCCTGCGACTGCACCCATGACCTGTAAGCTGACGAACATAGGCTGCTTCGCAAGCCGGTAATTCTCCGCTCCCCTGACGGGTCGTCTAGCGAAGTTCCCATTATGTACGACAGCTCACAACCCATGGCCTTGCCTCCGGACTCGACCTACTCTACGGTCACTGACTTCGCGAGGTTGCGGGGTTTGTCGATGTCGCGTTCCAACGCAAGTCCGGCCTTGTAAGCCAGGAGCTGCAGCGGCAAGACCGTGATCAGGGGGCTCGCATAGTCGGCCACGGCGGGCACCGGAATCGAGACGTCGGCCAGCGCCTCCATCTCCTCGTCGCCCTCGGTGTGGATGACGATGAGGCGTGCTCCCCTTGCCTCGACCTCCTTCATGTTCGAGATCGCCTTCTCTCGCTGGCTGTCTTGGGGCGTGACGGCGATGACCGGGGCACCCTCGTCGAGCATGGCGATGGGGCCGTGCTTCATCTCTCCGGACGGATAGGCTTCGCACGGAATGTAGGCGATCTCCTTGAGCTTCAACGCCCCCTCCAAGGCCACGGGGTAGCTGTAGCCACGACCGAGGAAGAGCACGTAGCGAGCGTCGGTCACGGCGGCGACGGCCTCGTCGATGGGACCTGGATTCTCTAGATAGCGGGCGACTTTATCGGGCATGGCCTCGAGCTCTGCCGCCATCTCTCGGCCCTGTTGCAGCGAGAGGTTCCGAGTGCGGGCCAACATCAGCGTGAAGACCAGGAGGGCCGAGACCTGAGAGGTGAACGCCTTGGTAGACGCGACGGCGATCTCGGGTCCGGAGTGCACGTAGACGCCGCGTCCGCAGGTTCGGGCGATGGTGGAGCCGACGACGTTCACGCAGCCCATCACCTGGCCGCCCTTGGTCTGGACCTCGTGAATTGCTCCGAGCGTATCGGCGGTCTCACCGGACTGGGAGATCGCAAAGAACATCGCATCCCTGGGCACGATGGGGTGCCGATAGCGGAACTCACTGGCGATCTCGGCCCTCGCAGGGATCCGCGCCAGGGCCTCGACCGCCATCGCACCCGCCATTCCAGCGTGGTAGCTAGTACCGCACCCCAGGTTGATAACCCTGTTTGTGGCCACGATATCGCGCGGATCCATATTCAAGCCGCCCAGCTTGGCGTTGCCCTCTCGTAGCTGGATCCGGCCCCGCAGACAGCGGCGGATGCTGCGCGGCTGCTCGAAGATCTCTTTGAGCATGAAGTGCGGGTATCCCTCCATCTCGGCAGGCCCATAGTCGCCTTCGATAGTCGCGACTTCAGATTGGATCTTCACGCCGGTGGTGAGCTTCTGGACCTTGACGCTGTCGGCCGTGATCACCGCCATCTCGCCGTCCTGCATGTAGACGACCTGGCGGGTGTGGGCGACGACGGCCTGCGGATCCGACGCAATGATGTTCTCGCCGTCACCGACTCCAATAACCAGCGGAGAGCCGTTTCGCGCAGCGACGAGCAGCTCGGGATGGTCGGCAAAGGCCACGGCTACGCCAAAGGTGCCGCGCACATGCTGGAGCGCCTCCCGAACGGCAGCGACCGGATCCCCGTCGTAGTGCCGGCGGACCAGGTGCGGGATGACCTCGGTGTCGGTCTCCGAGGTGAAGGTGACCCCTTCCTCCTTGAGCATGCCGACCAGCGCCGTCATGTTCTCGACGATGCCGTTGTGGACCACCGCAATTCGGCTCTTGGCGTCGACGTGGGGGTGCGCGTTGTCCAGGCTGATGCCCCCGTGGGTGGCCCACCGGGTGTGAGCGATGCCGGTCTGCGCCGTCGGCCCCCCTTCGACCTGGGCCGCCAGCGCGGCCACGCGTCCGGTGTCCTTTCGGATCCACAGATCGTCATCGGCGATCAGCGCAACGCCAGCGGAGTCGTAGCCGCGATACTCGAGTCGGCGCAGTCCCTCGATGAGCTTCGGGAGTGCCGCATCTGGCCCGACATACGCGATGATTCCACACATTTACATTCTCCGTTATTCGACTATGACGCGCCGAATCTGGCGCCCGAAGTGCCTACTTCCCGCCCACGTGTCGACGAAATACCGCACATTGCCCCGGGCATCTACAATCCATGTACTCGGGAGCGCCGCGACGCCGAATCGAACGGCGAGCTCGGGGCTGTAGATCAGCTGTCCCCAGCGTTGGCCAATGCGTTCCACGGTCTTGAAAGCCCTTCGATCGTCGTCGACAGAGACGCCAACGACTGCAACGTCGTGACCTTCCTTTCGCAATTGCCGTGCCAGAGTGTTCAGCTCGGGCAGCATCTGCAGGCAAGTCTCACAGTAGCTCGCCCAGAAGGTCAGGATCACGGTCCGACCCTTGAGGCTGGCCGAGTCGATCGTGCCTCCGGTCTCGGCCTGCGCCGACCAGGGGGGAACCGGCTGTCCGATGACCGGCGCCGTGACGCGCGCCGCCGCAAGGCTGGTGCTGGTCTTGCGGTGACCGGGCGTCCGGTAGATCGCAGCCTTGCGATAGACGCGCACCGAGGGCTGGCCCGCCTCTGCCGGTCTCTCCATCACCTGGGCGACGACCCCGGCTGCCTCGGACCAGTCCCCGGAGCCGGTGTAGTTTCGCTTCAGAGCGCTTTCGTAGTCGAAGGGATCAGCCGACGCGTGCAGGCCCCGAGCAGTGGCCCACGATGCAAAGGCCGCCTCGGTGTGGCCAGCCTCTTCGTGCAGCTCGGCACGTGCACGCCAGACCCGCGCGTCGCCCCCTTCCATGAGCAGGGTGGCGAGAGTCGCCGCCACTCTCGCGCGATCCGGCGTCGAGAGCTTGTTGAACAGCTGCGCCTGGAGGCCGTAGGCGACGGCGAGGTCCGAGAGCCACGGCATGACAGAGAACGCTGTGGTGTTGGTCCGAGTCGGTGCGCAGTACAGAAAGATGGCATCCCCGAGGGAGGCCATCGCAGCCTTCGGGTCGATCTCGGCGACTTTCCTGGCTTTTTCGATCGCCCTCGACGCGGGTTCGGATCCGCCGTGGCGCTCTCTCACCTCGTGGGTGTTCGCCACGACAGACTTGCGGATGCGCTCCTCCATCACGTCGTCCATCGTCTCCAGATGCAGCTGGTTGGCGACGGTCAGATCCACCATGGCCGAGGCCGGGTAGTCCATGCCCTCCCAGGCTGCAGCGCGGACGAGGAGGGCCGCGGCAAGCTGCTCGCGGATGGTCTTGTCCAGGATCCCAGCGAGATCTCGCGCTGAGGGATCGACCGCGAGGACGAGCGCCTCGTCAGCGACTGACAACGCGCCCTCGAAGTCCTTGATCTCGATCAGGGCGGTCGCATGGCCGATGGCGGCGGCGGCGGACTCGTGACGTGAGCGGAAGCGCACCCACATGTCCACCGCGACCGCGCCCTTTCCGCCGATCAGGAGGTTCTTGGAGAGGCGCTCGGAGATGTCGAGCATGTCGTCGGGCTCTCCGTGGGGGAGCTCGGGGGCTTCTTCTTTGGCCAGCCGACGCGCGGTCTCGGATCGATCGTGCCGGCGCATCGCTCCGGCTGACGTCGTGTACTCCTCACCCAGGTCGGTGAGCGCCTTCGCGGCGGGTTCGGCATCAGCCCCCACCGACATCAGGAAACGACGCGCTCGAAAAGCGTACACGGCATCTGCCTTTTTTTCCGCTTCGAAGGAGATCAGGTCCACCAGGCGAGCTCGCTCCCGGACCACCTTGCCCACCACGTCGTCCGCGGACCAGAGGACGTCGAGGAGGTCGGGGCGATTCGGCCACTGTTTCTGGATTTCACGGATTCCAAGCACCGCGTTCTTGGCGTCACCGGCATCCAGCGCTTGGCGAACCCCCTTCACCGCCTCGGACCACGGCGGATCGGAGATCTCCAGGCCCGCGGTATCGGCGAGCCCTTTCGGACCGAGTCCACCGGTGAGCATCACGTCGAGGTACAGGCGATAGGCCTCGAAGCTCTGTGGGTCCTCCCCGAGAGCGCTCAGAGCATGCACTCGCGCATCCTCGGTTCGGTGGGCCTCGAGATCGGCGCGCCCGCGCTCGATGTCCAGATCGATCTCCGCGGCAACTGCGGTGAACATGGCGAGGAACAACAGTGCGATCAAAACTCCCCCATCAGTGGATGGCCTCGGTAGCCTGCCATAGCGCGGCGTACCGTCCGCCGGAGGCCACCAGGTTTGCGTGGGTGCCGATTTCTACGAGCCGCCCTTCGTCGAGGAGCGCGATCCGGTCCGCCCTGCGAACGGCGGACAGATCGTGGGCGACAAAGACGATGGTTCGGCCGGGTGACACCACGTGCAGCCGGTCGAGGATCTCGGCGGAGGTCAGCGCGTCGACCTGATTCGTCGCCTCGTCTAACAACAGGATCCGGGCATCGGTAGCCAGAGCGCGAGCCAAGCAGAGCCGCTGGCGCTCGCCTCCAGACAGCGTCGCTCCTCGGTCCTCAACAACAGTATGAACCCCCAAAGGAAGCTCGAAAACAAAGTCCGCTCCTGCATTGCGGAGCGCTACCTCGAGTTCTTCATCAGAGGCCTTCGGCGATCCGAGCCGCAGGTTCTCGGCGATGGTGCGCGTGAACAGGAAACCCTCCTGAGACACAACTGCCACAGCACGACGTAGATCGGCGACCCTGAGGCTCCGCACATCGACCCCGCCGATGGACACAGCTCCAGAGCTGGTGAGGACCTGCCTGCCCACCAGCCGTAGCAGGGTGCTCTTGCCCACTCCGGTCGGGCCCACCACGGCGAGAATCTCCGAGACGTTGGCCTGGAGATCGACGCCGTCCAGAACCGTTCCGCGGCCGTAGTCGACGCTCACAGACTCCCAGGTGATCTGCAGTGAACCGGCCGGAAGCTGGATTGGATTGGCCGGATCCGCAACCGCTGGGAATTCCTCGAAGATCCCGTACACCCGCTCGAGCGCCCCGAGAGATCGCTGGAGCAGGCTCCACACCTCAGCGAGGCCGCCGAGGGGACGGTTCATGAGTCCCAAGGCGACCGCAAAGCCCACGAGCTGCCCGGGGGCGAGGGTCCCCGCGGCAACCTGGGCGCCGCCGAACCAGAGCAGGGCACCGAGCACCGTCGCCGCGGCGAGCTGGGTGACGGCGGCGGGCAGGATTCTCTCCACCTCCAGGCGGAGGCGAGCGTGGCGATCCACCTCCTCCACCTCTTGAAAGTGCGCGATCTCACTATCGATCGCGCCGTGAGCCTGGATGGTCTCAAGCCCCTCCAGCTGCTCGGTCACCAGGTGTGAGACATCGGATCGAGCCTCGCGCAAGCCTCTGGCGCGACGGCGGAGGAGTCGGCCTCCCCAGCGGGCGGTGATCCATGCTGCGGGAGCCAGGACGAGCGCGATCGGGGCGAGTCCAGGGGCCAGCCAACCAGCTGTGCCCGCCAGGACGATGATGGTGAGCGGATTCCGGACTGCGGTAACGAGGGCTGAGACGCCGTACTGCAGCGCATCCACCTCGCTCGTCAGGGCCGCGAGACGCTCGCCGGTCGTGCCCTGCTGATCGGCAGACAGATGCAGAAAGTGCGCGTGCAGCCTCCGACGGAGCTTGGACGTCACCGACCAGGCGATCCGCTTGGTGAGGTGTGTCCGCAACACCGCAACGCCGCCACGAACCAGGTAGAGCGCCACCAAAGCGACCGATAGCGCCCCGAGGCGGGCCGTGTCGCCGGCAACCAGCACATCGTCGAGGGTCCTCTGCAGCAGGAGCACGGCGCCGCCCGGGATGACCGCCGCAATGGACAGCAGGATCACCGCTGCGATCAGCCCCCGCCAGTGAGGCCGAAAGTGGGCCAGATACCTGGACAGCTCTCTCACTCGGCCACCTCGAAGATCTGCCAGCGGCCGACGCGACGGCCAAAAACATCCACTCCGTCGATCTGGTGAGGAGCCGACCGCTCCGGCCAGATGCCATCCGAGCACAGGGCGTCACCACGGGTGGCCGGACGCACCATCAATGCGGCGTCCGGCAGGTCACGCGGCCACAGATCGTACTGACTGGGTCGCCCGCAGCCGGGCAGGACCCGGGCGTCGATTCCAGTGTAGTAATGGATGAAAGCCGCCTCCTGGTATCTCTCGGTATATACCGGTATCGCCGCATCGACCCCGGGATCCCAGGCCGCCACCCCGTTTGGCAGTGAGAATCGGCCCACCACCGAGGCGATGATCGGTCCCTCGGTCAGTCGGGCACCCGGGTCCTTGGGGAGCGAGAGCCAAGGTTTCACGCCATGGATAGTCAGTCCTATCGAGCATAGGAGACCAAACCACGCTCCCGTCCAGGCGGCGCGACTCAGCCTGCGAAAGCGCGCCAGACCCAGCCCGATCCCGATCCAGGCAGGTGCCGGCCAGTGCGCCTCGGGCGGACCTCCGACGGCGGCCACCGCAAAGAAGACGAGGAGCGGCGCCGCAGTCCACCAGCACATGCGGTCGGCCACCTCGGCAGACCCCGCCAAGACCTCCCGCGCCGACATCCCCAGCCAGGCCAAGCCGGCGACAGCGGCGACAGGAGTGACGACGGCTAGCTGCGACGCGATCTGAATGGGCGGCCCAAACAGGCCGGGAGCCCGCGGGCTCAAGAGCCCCTCTCCGAGCTGGAAACGGAAGGTCACCCAGTCGTTCGAGGCGTTCCAGGCGAGGTTTGGCATGGCGATCGCCGCGGCGAGGGCCAGTCCTGCCCACACCCGCCGATCCCGGATCCCAGTGGAACCCGCACCGATCATCAGCAGTGGATACAGCGCGAAGCCGGTGTATTTCGCCTGGGATGCCAGACCTGCGGCAAGCCCTGCGAGGAGCCAGCCCCAACCACCGCGGATGCCCGCCGCCAACCCAACTGCCCAGGCGCCGAGCAGAAAGGCATCTGGCGTCGAGAACAGCGTCAGCCAGGCCAAGGGGGGGATCGCGACCCACCAGAGCAGGAGCAATCCGCGATCGCGCGCTGACTCCAGCAAAACGACCGCTCCCAGCACACCCATCGCGATGGGCGCGAGTCGGAGCGCCAGCGGGCTCTGGCCGGCCACAGCTCGGACCGCCGCGAGCACCCAGGCGATGAGCGGAGGTTGGTCGTAGTACCCGCCAGCCGGACGCAGCGACCACACCCAGTAGTACGCTTCGTCAGCCAGGAGACCCCAGTGAGAAGCGACAGCGAGCTTGGCCGCGGTGATCGCCACGACGACGGCAATAACAGCGCCCAGGGGTTTCACGGGCTCACGCTAACACTGTTGGCAGCGACGATCCTCGGCGCTGTGCTCCGCCTGCCCGGCCAGATCAGCAGGCCGCTGTGGCTCGATGAAGCGCTCCAGGCCGACATCTCCACCGCGACGACCGTCGGAGAGGTCCTGTCTCGTTCCGCCTCCCTCGATCTGCACCCGCCCGGATTCGCCTTGGCCGCCCACGCGGCGACCCAGGTCTTTGGGCCAGCCGAGTGGGCACTTCGCTCCCCCTCCCTGCTCGCGGGTCTCCTCACGGTTCCCCTGGCCTGGGCGGCGGGGCGCGCTTGGGGCGATCGCCAGCTCGCAACGACACTTGCTCTGGCTGCTGCAGTGTGTCCGCCGTGGGTCGCCTACGCTCGCGAGGCCCGCCCCTATGCTGGGGCAATCGCGTGGGTCCTCGCTCTACTCTGGGCGGCAGGCGTTCACCGAAAATCCCCTTCCCCACTGAGCTCTGTTGCGCTGACGGTCTGCGCGGTCGGAGGCCTCTTCTGGCAATACACCGCCGGTCTCGTCGCCCTGGGAATCCTCGGAGCCCTCGCAACCCAGCGACTCGATCGCGGTGTGATCGTCTCCCTCTCAGCGACCGCGGTGACCGGAGTGGGCCTGGCAGCCGGTCTCCTGCGGCATCAGCTCTCCGAAAGGGCGGATGTCGCTGGACACCTCGACCTGTCGCTGCTCACCGGTCCCTTCGAACTGGTCGGATACTGCGCGGTCGGATCTTGGAGCTGGAGCGCTCTTCTCGGGCTCCTCCTCCTCCCTCTCGTAGTGCGGAAGGTCCCTCGGGATGTCGCCTTGGTGGCCCTGCTTCCAACAATCGCGCTCTACGGACTCGCGGTCGTTGGCCTGCACCCCTTCGGCGGAATCCGCCAGTGTCTGGTGCTCACGCCCGGCCTCCTCCTCGCCGCAGCGCACTACCGCTTTGGCCTCGACCGACTCCTTCCCGTCGGGTTGATGGCTGCAGTCGCGGTACAGATCTGGAGGTTCCCCGGCGTGCCTGTGTGGGATGTTCCGGCGCTGATCGCGAAGATGGACGGAGCTACCCCCATCTGGGTGGATCCGCGCTTGGGGCGATCGTGGGTGCGCTATGGCGGGATGCAAGCGACGATCGCTTCGTGGGGCGAGACCGAGATCCCCGCCCAGCCCCAGGTCTGGATCGTCACCTTGGAGGACGGTCTGACTCCAGAATGGGGGCGCGCAACGAGGGTGGTGGCCGCACAAGGCGTGACCGCGACACTCTGGAAACCTCGCGATGGAGTCGAGTAGTGAGACAGGAGCGGGCCCACTACGGCCTCGAGCTCGAGACCCGCCGCGGCTGACCCATCGGCGGTCCGCTCCCGTCCCACGAGGCATTGATATCGGCTACCGCGACCGTAGCCAACCCCCAGAGACCCAGTTAAGGCCACGCCCGCTGGGGGATTAGCTCAGCTGGGAGAGCGCTGCGTTCGCAACGCAGAGGTCGTGGGTTCAAGTCCCATATCCTCCACCACTACCCCACCGAGCCGTAATGCCCGATCAAAGAGCGGGATACGCCCGAACAGACGACGGCCATCAACTGTACTACCGAGTCGTCGGTAGCGGCCCACCTCTGATCTGCTGCAACGGCGTCGGGGTCTCGACTTTTTTCTTCAAGTACATCGCCGAGCACTATCGCCACAACTACACCGTGGTGGTCTGGGATTATCGCGGCCACGGCCGCTCGAGCGTGCCCGAAGACGTGCCAAACGCAGACCTGACCATCGAGCGCAATGCCCGCGATCTCGAAGCGGTCCGGACAGCAGTCGGCGCCGAGGGCCCGGCGATCCTCTTGGGCCACTCGATGGGCTGCCAGGTGATCCTCGAATACGCGAGGCAGTATCCGGCCAATGTCCGCGCGCTGGTGCCGATGTTCGGAACGTTCGCGAGGCCCCTCGACACCTTCATGGACAACCCGCACAGCCGAAAGGTGTTCGCGGTGATCCAGAAACTCGCCGCGGTCGGAGGAAAGACAACGACGAGGATGCTCCTCCCGCTATACGCCTCCCCCCTGGCTTATCAGGTGTCGCGATACTCGGGACTGGTCGACAAGCACTACGCGCAGAAGGTCGACATCGACAAGTACCTCGAGCACCTCATCCACATGGACCCGCAGATCTTCCTGCGCATGGTGTCGCTGATGGCCGATCACGACCTCACGGAATTCCTTCCGGAGCTGACGGTCCCGACATTGGTGATCGCCGGAGAGCGGGATCTGTTCACCCCGGTCCATCGCAGCCGGAAGATGGCCGAGCTCATCCCCGACGCCGAGCTGCTCATCCTCGCCGAGGCCAGCCACGCGGCGATCGTCGAGCACCCCGACACCATCAATCAGCGGATTGATCGCTTCCTGGCCGAGCGGCTCTGAAGAGCGCGGCGCTCCAAGCCGGAAGCACCTGCCGATCGAGCTCGGACAGGATCGGCCCAGGTACGGTCGTCACAAACTCCAGAGACAAGGACCAGGTGACGACACATCCGTCCCTGTGCTCACCCACCGTGACCTGACCCTCGAGAGACAACAGATCACCCTCGACCATGCGGAAGCTGATCCCGTCGGGCAGCTCGGTCACGTCGATGCCCACCAGCAGCGGGCGCGGCGCAACAAAGGAGAGCGCGACGACGACGGCGTTGGTGTGGGCGACGACCTCGGACTCGCGGACCCCGGGCAGCCAACGCTCCCAGCCAGCGAGATCCTGGAGGACCTCCACGACGCGGTCGGGATCCTCGGACCCCGTTGATCGGCGCTCCAGCCTCACCGCTTGCGACGACGACGACGACGACGCTTCCGACCCTGGCCGCCACCGCCCTCTTGCACCGGGCAGACCCAGTCTTCAGGGGCATCGGGCCAGAGGTGCCGCCAGCGATCGCGGACCCAGCGACCGACGTCAGCGGCCCAGCCATTGCGCAGATCGGGGTTGTTGGCGAGGAGATCGTGCGCGAGCCGCCGGGCGCGCCAGATCACGTCGCGGTCGACCGCGAGATCGAGGAAGACAAAAGTCGGCTGCGGAGCACTTCCCTCGGCGATGTTCCCCACCAGATCGTCCGCCACGACCGCGTCGTTGATCGAGAACCCATCCGAGGCGCGCTCGACATAGGCAAAACGGGCTTCGAAGTCGGCATTCGCCTCGCCGACGACCAGCACCGCCTCCGGCTCGTGGTCGGACCCGGCGATGAAGCCGCCGATGCGCTGCAGCCGTCCCAGATCGACCCTGTCGGCTTGCTCGACCAGGACCACCGAAACGTTGCCCAGCTGGGGAGCGTCCTCGATGCTGGTGGTGGCGACGAGGACGTGCAGCCGGCGCTGCTCGAAATCGGCATAGGCTCGACGCCTCTCGTCGCGACTCATGGCGCCATGGAAGAGGCCCACCCGTGATCCTGAGAAGTGCTCGTCCTCGAGGGCACGCACGACGCTCATGGCATCGCGAAGTCCGAGAGCGTCCTCGCCGTTGATCAGGGGAAAGGCGACCACGACCTGTTGGCCGGCGGACACTGCGGCAGAAGCTCTTGCGTAGGCTTCTTTTCTCTGCGCGGCAAGGTGCACGGAGACTGAGACTCGCTTGCGACTACCCGAGGCGAGCACGGTCCAGTCGGCCGTCGAATAGGCAGTCATGGACACGACTGCTCCGACTGGCGTCGACGTGATCAGGAGAGTGTGAGGTCGCGGCGAATGCAGCTGCTCGCACGCTTGTAGAGCGCGGCCCCAGTCGCCCCGCTCCTCGGCGATCACCAGTCCGAGTCGACGGAAATCGATCTTCTGGTCGAGGAGATCGAGGGAGCCAAAGAGAACGTGGACCTCGCCCCTGGAGAGCGCGTCGCGCATCGACTCCGAGATCTCGCCCTCGACCAGGCGACCGATCAGCCCTGCCTCTCGCAAGAGCGGCGCGGCAAACACAAACCTCTGAACCGCTCCAGCGGCGTCGGGGGCAAGCATCATCACCTGGCCCTTGTTTTCGGCCACCGAGACCGCGGCCTGGAGTGCGACGGTTCCTTTTCCCACGCCAACCTCGCCGGTCAAGATCCGGCACATGGGCGTGGAACGGAGGAGATCGCGCTTGATGTCCTCCATTGCGATCTGCTGCTCATCGCTGAGGTTGAAGGTGGTGCGCGCAACGAGTCGGCCGGCCAAGCTGTGGAGAACGCCGACGGGTGTGCCCCGATCTCGCGAGGTGTGGTAGCGACGCCAGGCGAGTCCGATATGCGCGTAGAGCGCCTCGTCAAAACCAAGTCGCAAAAGGGCTTTCTTGGCGTCACCGCCCCGGGTGTGAAGCTGAACCAGCGCCTCTCGAAGCCCGATCTGACCGGCGCGAGCGGCCACCTGTCCTGGGAGCGGATCCCGAACGGTGGCGAGGTGCGGCAGCAGTCTGGCGATGATCGACCGCACATCCCTGTCGTCGACACCCTTGATGCCATAGCTCTGCAGGCGGACCTCGTTGTTCGACGGCTGCGGGACCTCCTCGGCTGCGGTGAGCGTGCCGACATCTGGCTCCCAGGTGCCAACGAAGGTGGCCTTGGTGCCCGGCGAAAGCTCCTCCACGACCGCCCGCGAGTCGAGAGCTACGTCGGCGCGGCCGGCCCCCATGAGGCGAATCCTCGGATTGCGGCTGCCATCCGCCCCGAGGTGGGTCGAGCGGCACAGGACGCGACCGGACATCGCTGCCGCTCCAGCGTCGAACTTGCGTCCAGCACCCTGGATCGGGGCCATGACCTCGGACCCAGTAGGCCGCAGGAGGAGGAGGTCGAGGACCGTTTCCACCCCTCGCTCGGAGAGAGCCTCGGCAACGGGAAGCGGGGTTCCAGGCAGATCTGCCAGCGCAGTATCGAGCGTTCCATCCCAGAACCGCACGGGTGGAGGCGCCGCTCGTGACTTCTCGGAGCGACTAACTCTCGTCGAAGGTGCTTTCGCCGACTCACGACGCGCCTGTTTCTTTGGTGGCGGATCCCGATGGACCTTCTTCGGGGCCTTGTAGGGCAGCGGTAGCCCGAGCAAAGAGTCGATTCGGCGCAGGGATCGATGCAAACCGGCGAGGCGGGCCTGTCGGTCTTCCCGCGCGGCTGCGTCGTAGCCCTCGAGATGCGCTCCGAGGGCGTCGATGAGCTCACGAATCGGCTCGGGAAGATCGAGCGAGCGTGCACTCCCCATCCACCGGGAGGACGTGGACTCGAGATAGCGAACCCCATCGATGCGGTCGCCCGGAGCCGCAGCCGCCCAGCGCACGACCCTTCGGAGCGGCGTCAACGCGAGATCCAGCTCGACCAGCGGGAGTGGAGTCTCTTCCGGCAGCTGCTCGGTGGGTCCTGCTTCGGGATTCATTTGTAGCGCACCTCGACGATCTCCCATGTCTGACGCCCGCCCGGTGTAACCACGCTGGCTTCATCCCCTTCGCTCTTGCCGATCAATGCCTTGCCCAACGGCGCCTTGAAGCTGATCTTGCCGTTTTCGACGTCGGCTTCGAACTCGCCGACAATCCGCCACTGGCGCTCTTCGCCGCTGTCGGCGTTCTCGATGACCACGGTCGTGCCGAACACCACCCTGTCGGTCACCGGAAGCTTTGCCACATCGATGACCTCCGCGGATGCCACGGCGGCGTCCAACCTCTTGATGCGCTCTTCGCACAGAGACTGCCGCTCTTTGGCATCGTCGTACTCGGAGTTCTCGCTGAGATCGCCGTGAGCACGTGCTTCGGCGATGTCTTTGACGATGGAAAGACGGACAACGCTTTTTAGATGGTGGAGTTCGCTCACAAGGTTTGCGTGACCTTCCGGGGTCACCGGATTGCGGCTCATTCAACAGCTCCAATTCAGGCCGAGGCCGATATTATCCCGGCGGCCGCCTCGGTGTCACGGCAGTCCGGCAGCACCCCTACTACCTCAGAGAGCCGTTCGGATCGATCGCGGCGGCGGAGCGAAAACTCAGGGGAACGGCGATGTCGATCCCGGGGATCACCACCTCCACCGCCCAATGACAGGCGACAAGCTGTACGTTCTCCTCAGGCGCGGACAGCCCACAATCCGCATCTGCAACCTGCATTCCGATGTCGAGATGATCGAGCTCGTACTCCAGGCGAGTCTGTGCCTTGTCCCGACCGAAGTCCCGCCAGTCAAGGGCTACCGCACGCACCGTCCTGTCCAGGAGAAGATCGTCGCGAAAATAGGGCCACACGAGCGCAACAGCGCCGAAGACCAACAGGGCACCAACAAGACCAAAGGCCAGTAGAAACCTCTTGATCCACACCAGCGACCGACTTGGCGCCTCTTCGGGGCTAGTCATCGCCGATCTTGAGCACGGCGAGGAAAGCCTTCTGGGGGACCTCGACGGACCCCACGGACTTCATGCGCTTCTTGCCCTTCTTTTGCTTGTCCAGGAGCTTGCGCTTTCGGCTGATGTCGCCGCCGTAACACTTGGCGGTCACGTCCTTGCGCATCGCCTTGACCGTGGTCCGGGCGATGATCTTGCTGCCGATAGCGGCCTGAACGGCGACGTCGAACATCTGTCGCGGGATGAATTCCTTGAGCTTGCGCGCCAGGGAGTTCCCCTTTCGATAGGAGTCGCCGCGGTGACACAGAATCGACAGGGCGTCCACGATCTCGCCGTTGATGAGAACGTCGACCTTGACGAGATCGTCCTTTCTCCAGACCTCGACCTCGTAGTCCATCGATGCGTAGCCGCGGCTGACACTCTTGAGGCGGTCGAAGAAGTCGAAAACCACCTCGGCATAGGGAATATCGTAGACGATCTGCACCCGCCCGCGGGCCGAAAAGTCCAGGGTGACCTGCTCTCCGCGCCTCTCCTGACAGAGCTTGAGCACGTTGCCGATGTGCTCCTCGGGACAGAACATCGTCACCCGGGAGATCGGCTCGCTGATGTAGTCGACGATGGCCAGATCGGGAAGCTGGGCCGGCGAGCGGATCTCGATGACCTCTCCGCTGCGCATGGTGACCTTGTAGACCACCGACGGGGCCGTGGTGATCAGATTCAGGTCGTACTCGCGCTCGAGACGCTCCTGCACGATCTCCATGTGCAGCAGGCCGAGGAAGCCGATCCGGAACCCAAGGCCCAGAGCCATCGACACCTCTGGAGCCGAGGTAATGGCCGCATCGTTGAGTCTGAGCTTTGCGATGGCGTCTTTGAGGTTGTCGTAATCGCCTGATTCAACCGGGTAGATCCCCGAGAAGACCATCGGCTTGATGTCCTCGAAGCCCTCCAGCGGCTCGGTAGCGCCCTTCACGACCGTCGTCACCGTGTCGCCAACCCGGGCGTCGCGGATGTCCTTGATCGAGGCGACGACGAAGCCGACCTCGCCCACGTGAAGAATGTCCTTGGAGACCGCGCCGGGAGTGAAGACGCCGAGCTTGGTCGCCTCGTATTTGGCGCCCGTCTCCATGAGCTGGATGCGCTCTCCCACCCTGAGGCTGCCCGCGAAGACCCGCACCAGGATCACGACGCCCACATAGGTGTCGAACCAGGAGTCGATGATCAACGCCTGCAGCGGCGCGTCTTCTGCGCCCGTCGGTGGCTGGAGCTGAGTGACGATGGCCTCGAGCACTTCGTCGACGCCTACACCGCTCTTCGCCGAGCACATCACCGCTCCCGAAGCGTCCAGGCCGATGCCGTCCTCGATCTGTTGGATGACGCTCTCAGGATCCGCGCCCGGCAGATCGATCTTGTTGATGACCGGGATGATCTCCAGGTCGCAGTCCAGCGCCAGGTAGACGTTTGCCAAGGTCTGCGCCTCGACCCCTTGTGCGGCGTCCACGACCAGCAGTGCGCCCTCGCAGGCCTTGAGGGATCGGCTCACCTCGTAGGTGAAGTCGACGTGTCCGGGGGTGTCGATGAGGTTGAGCAGATAGGTCTCGCCGTCTTGAGCCTTGTACGGAATAGATGCCGTCTGGGCCTTGATGGTGATTCCCCGCTCGCGCTCGATGTCCATGCTGTCGAGGTGTTGGGCCTTCATCTCGCGATCGCTGACCGCACCGGTGAGCTGCAGGATCCGGTCCGCAAGGGTGGACTTCCCGTGGTCGATATGCGCGATGATGGCGAAGTTGCGGATTCGCTCGATGCGGTCCACTGATCGACTCCTGGCAGTGCGGTGCGCCTCTATCCGCTCAGGACGCCGGCCGGGAAGGAAACGAGATGTTTGCTGCTCTGCTCCCCAAGGGCTAAAGGGCCGAGTCTTAGCACTTGAAAAGAGAGAAGAGCCCGTGGCCCACCACAAGGATGCCATCAAGCGAATGAAGCAGAACGCCAAGCAGCGGCTGCGCAATCGCCATTACCGCACCCGTATGCGGAACCAGATCCGACGCGTCCGCGACGCCGTCGAGGCCGGAAACAACGAAGAAGCGACCACCCAGCTTCGCGAAGCCATCAGCGTCATCCACCATGTCGTGACCAAGGGTGTCATCCACCGCAACCAGGCGGCGCGGAAGATCAGCAGGCTCAACAAGGCCGTTCAGAGCCTCTCCTAGCCTCGCTCAGCGGCTACAGCCTCTTCAGCTGCGCCGTCACATAGACAATCGATAGGTGGGACCGACTGCACAGGTGCCCCAGTGCGGCCGTTCCTTGATCCGCACCGCCAACACAGCGCCACGGCTGATTGATGGCGTCCGGACCCATCAGATCGGCAAAGCTGGGGGCGACTGAGTCGGTGACGTCCTCCACCATCAACTCGAACTCCGGCGCGAGCTGGGCCAGGGATCCCTCGGTTCCAAGGGGATCCGGCCAAGGAGCGAGCCCGGCCGTGACCAGCTCGACGATGTGATTCGGAGCCTCGGTGCCGATGATGATGTCGCTCATCACCAGGCGTCCATTCCGCTTCAACACGCGGGCGGCCTCCAGAAAGAAGCGACGCCGGGACGAGAAGTGAAAAGCTGCCTCGATACACAGGATCCGATCGAAGCTCTCGTCGTCGAACGGCATCTCGCAGGCATCGCCATGGACCCAGGTGACTCCGGGAACCGAGCGCTCGGCGACCGCGAGCTGGTCGGCGCCGATGTCCAGGCCGGTGCGCCGCAGCCCATCCCCGACGGCGGCTAGCGTCCCACCGATCCCGCAGCCGACATCGAGGACGGACAGCCCGGGCCCCAGGTCCGCGCGCCCGAGCACCTCGGCGTTCATCTGCCGCTGCGCTCGCCCCATGTCGCTCTTGCCCTCGCAGAAATGGCCCAGGTGCAGGAACAACTGGTCGCCGCTGAGCTCCGAAGGAAGCCGGGTGAGGAGCTCGGAGAGGTAGGGGGGGCTCTGCATTGCGCCTGGATGATACGCGGTGCGGGTCCAGGAGGTGGTATACTTCTAGCCTCTCCCCCCAACATTCCCCCTCCCCTCCCACCCTCCCTTCCCCAAAGCCACCCCATGGCCAAGAAGACTCGCGCGCCCTCCAAGAAGGCGCCCACCGCGAAGAAGAAGAAGAAGGCCGCTGCGTCGAAGAAGGCCAGCAAGCCGGCTGTTGCAAAGAGAAAGACGAAGAAGAAAGCCCCTCGCAAGAAGAAGGGCCCAGCCGTCACCGCCAAGGCCACGGAACCCCTGGCGAAGCGTCTCAAGCGCTGGCTGATCTGGGAGTCCGTCACTGTCGGCGCCGGGGTCGTCGTCGGCCTGGCCATCGCTGGAAGTGCGCTCTGGTCCAGGGCAAAGCAGGATGTGGAGGCCTATCTGGCCAACCCGCCGCGCACGATACCCGGCGTGATCTGGTCCGGCCCCATGGAGGTCCGGAACGGCCAGAGAGCGTCGGTGGCGGCGATCGCCGGGGATCTACTCGCGGCGGGCTACGACCGCGTCGACAACGCCACGGCCGACACCGAGGGCGCCGGGGTGTTCTCCGTGACCGGGAGCAGGGTCGAGATCTGGACCCAGGCCCTGGAGGGTCCCGGCTTCTCGGTTCCTCGCGGCCGATCCGCACTCCGCATCGAGGACGGGCTGGTCGTATCTACCAGCGATCCATCCGGAATCACGCTGCGCCCCACCGTGCTTGGAACGGTCGGCGACATCGAGGGCCGACGCACCGAGGTCGATCTCGACAAGCTCTCTCCATGGGTCGAACCTGCACTTCTAGCGATGGAAGATGCCCGCTTCAGAGAGCACGCCGGCGTCGATCCCATCGGAATCGCCCGCGCCCTGGTCTCGAACCTCATCCGAGGTCGCCAGATGCAGGGGGGCTCGACCCTCACCCAGCAGCTGGCCAAGAACCTCTTCCTCACGCCCGATCGAACCCTGCGGCGCAAGGTCCGAGAGGCCTTCTTCGCCGCCGCCCTCGAGCACGAGCTCTCCAAGGATGAGCTGCTCGAGCTCTACCTGGGCGAGGTCTATCTTGGGCAGATGGGCGGGCTGCCGCTGTACGGCGTCGAGCAGGCCAGCCGGGCCTGGTTCGGGGTCTCTGCAGATCGCCTCGATCTGGATCAAACCGCGACCATCGTCGGCGTGATCTCGGCACCGAACGCCTATTCTCCGGTCCGACACCCCGACCGGTCCGTAGAGCAACGGAACAAGGTGCTGGAGCGCATGGTGAAGACCGGCGCCATCGACACCGACAAGGCATCCATCGCCTCGGAGCGGCCGCTGGAGCTGGCCGGCATAGAGCCCAGCCGGGTTCGCCGCGCGCCGTATGCCGTGGATGTCGCCGTCGATCGCGCCGAAGAGGCCCTCGGCCAGGGAGCGCTGGCCAGCGGTGGATACCAGGTCTATACCCACATCCAGCCCCTGCTCCAGCGAGCCGCAGAAGAGGCCGTCGCCGCGGGCATGGAAGAGCTGGACACCGAGTATCCAAAGGCCGCTGGTGCCCAGGTGGCGCTGGTTGCGGTCCGAGTTCGCGACGGCGCTGTGGTCGCGATGGTCGGCGGCCGCAGCTACGCAAAGAGCCCTTTCAACCGGACGGTGAGCGCTTGGCGTCAGGCGGGATCGACCGTCAAGCCACTGACGATGCTCGCTGCGTTCGATGACGGCGCCCTGAGCCCCTCGGACCGGCTAAAAGACGAACCGATCTCCAGGAAGATCGACGGAAAGACCTGGACTCCGCGCAACTATGACGGGACCTTCCGAGGCAAGGTCACCGTGCGCGAGGCCATCGAAGCGAGCCGGAACATCCCCGCCATCCTCATGGCCGAGGAGGTCGGAGCAAGCCGGCTTCAGCGGTTCTACCGAAGTGCCGGGCTGTCCCGATCCACCAACCTGCCTTCCGCCGCCTTGGGATCCTTCGCCACCTCGCCGATGGAGCTCGCCGGCGCGTACACCGCGTTCCCGGGCAACGGCGTCGGCCACGTCCCCCAGACCGTGAGCGCGATCTCCACCGCCAGCGGAGAGGAGATCATCCGCTTCGATCCAAAAACCTTCGACATCGCCCACGAGCAGGCTGCCGCCCAGGCGACCAGCGTCCTGCAGGGCGTCATCAATGCGGGGACCGGAGCCAGGGCTGCTCGCTACGGAGTCCAGCAACCGGCGGGCGGGAAGACCGGTACTACCGACGATTATCGCGACGCCTGGTTCGTAGGTTTCACCCCAGAGCTAGCCGTCGCCGTCTGGGTTGGGCGCGACAAGGGCACGCTGGGACTGGCCGGCAGCCGTGGCGCGCTTCCCACTTGGAGCCGCTTCGTGGTCGGCGCCGGAAATCCACACAGCGGCTTCGACACGCCCAAAGGCCTGGTGAACGCTGACGTGTGCGCCGAGAGTGGCCTACCCGCCCGGGACGTGTGCGAGAACACCTACCGGGAATCCTTCGTGCGCGGCACGATACCCAAGCGAAAATGCGACATACACGGCGCGCCGAATGTCCAGGTTGGCCGTATATTTGGCGGCCTGTTCCGAAAGAACCTCAGAGAGGAAGAATAGCCGGTCGCACTCCGGTGGCATGCATGATATTGCGCCGCGCTGGAGGCAGATCTTGGACTCGTCCCTACACTCGCGCTGTGTCAACACCATCAAAGGCCTCGCCATGGACGGGATCCAGGCGGCCAACTCCGGTCACCCGGGCATGCCCATGGGCGCCGCCGACATGGCGACCGTCCTCTGGACCCGATTCCTGAAGTTCGACCCGGCCGATCCGCAGTGGCCCGACCGCGACCGCTTCATCCTCTCCGCAGGTCACGGCTCGATGCTGCTGTACAGCCTGCTTCATCTCTCCGGCTTCGACCTGCCGCTGTCAGAGCTCAAGGACTTCCGCCAGTGGGGCAGCAAGACCCCTGGCCACCCCGAATATGGGCACACTCCGGGAGTCGAGACCACCACAGGTCCCCTCGGACAGGGCTTTGGCAACGGCGTCGGCATGGCCATCACCGAGCGCTTCCTGCGGGAGAACTTCGGATCCGATGTCTGCGACCACTGGATCTACGGCATCGTCGGCGACGGCGATCTCATGGAAGGCGTCGCCTATGAAGCGGCCTCCATCGCCGGACATCTCGGGCTCGGGCGGCTCATCTTCCTCTTCGACGACAACAACATCACCATCGATGGGCCCCTCGGCATCTCCCACTCCGAGAACGTCACCGGGCGCCTCGCCGCCACTGGCTGGCACGTCCAGTCCGTGGATGGGCACGACGCCGAGGCCATCGCCGAGGCCATCGAGACCGCAAAACAGGTCACCGGCCGCCCGTCGCTAATCGCCTGCCGCACCGTGATCGGGCAGGGATCTCCTTCCTTCGAGGGCACCTCTCGCACCCACGGCGCCCCACTCGGGCCCGAAGAGGTTGCGGCAACAAAACAGAGAATCGGCCTCGATCCCACCGAGTTCTTCGCAACTCCCGACGACGTAAAAGCCGCATTCCGAGCACATGATGGCCCAGCCACTCGCCAAGCCTGGGAGCAGCGTCTCGCCAAGCACCCCCGCGCCGACGAGTACATGACCTGGCTTCGCGACGACGGCGCTTCCCTCGCCAAGCGCGTGACGTGGCCGAACTTCGAGGCGGGCACCAAGCTCGCGACACGCAAAGCCTCGCTATCCTGCCTGAAGGCCATCGTGAACGAGGCCCCGTGGGTCATCGGTGGCTCCGCGGATCTGGCAGGTTCCAACGGCACCAAGCTCGGTCTACCAGTCTTCACCTCCGACTCCTTCAAGGACGCGGCGACGATCAACTTCGGAATCCGCGAGCACGCCATGGGCGCCATCTGCAACGGCATCGCCCTGCATGGCGGCGGCCGGCCCTACTCGGCGACCTTCCTGATGTTCCACGACTACCAACGCCCGTCTGTGCGGCTGTCTGGCCTCATGAACATCCCCGTCACCTGGATCTACACCCACGACTCGGTCTTCCTCGGCGAGGACGGTCCAACGCACCAGCCCATCTCGACGATGCTCGCCCTGCGCGCCATTCCGAACATGGAGGTCTGGCGCCCGGCCGACGCCAAAGAGACCGCGGCTTCTTGGCAAGCTTCGCTGCAAAACAAGGGTCCGACCTCGCTGATCCTCACGCGGCAGGGGCTCCCGATCATAGCCGAGGACACGAGTGGCGCTGCAAACGGCGGCTATGTGCTCGTCGACTGTGAGAGCCCGGATGTGTGCCTGCTCGGCACCGGATCCGAGGTCGCTACCTGTGTCGACGCAGCAGAGATCCTCGCCGGCCGGGGAATCGCCGCCCGCGTGGTCTCGCTTCCCTGCCGGGAGCGTTTCTGGGGCAAGTCCGACGAGTACAAAGCGAGCGTGCTTCCCGCTGGCGTCCCGCGGGTCTCCGTCGAAGCTGGCGTGACTCTCGGCTGGGAGCGCTGGACCGGCGACAACTCGGCCCACATCGGCATCGACACCTATGGCTTCTCGGCTCCCGCCAACGTGATCGCCGAAAAGCTCGGCTTCACCGGTGACAATATCGCCAACGTCGCCCAGCGCCTCCTCGGCAGGTGATCGGCTCCCTGGGTCGATTCCTGAAGCGGCGAGCCGCCGCGCCCCGGGTCCCTCGAACGGGGCGACCTCATCACGACTTGAGTGCCCTCTTCACCGCCCAGCAGGTCCACTTCTCCCAGACAATCGTCGCTCGGGTGCGGTGGGGTCGGTGGCCGTCGAACCCGCCCCTACGGTCCATCCGGCTCGGGTCCTGCAAGCCCTCCGATCCGCCAGTCATCCGGATTCACCCCGTGCTGGATCACCCCTCGGTGCCGGAGTGGTTCGTGTCCTTCATCCTGTTTCACGAGATGCTGCACGTGGCCATCCCACCCGAGCAGGGGCCGACGAGGCGACGAGTACACACACCGCGATTCCGGTCCGCCGAGCAGACGCACCCCGACTTCGCCCGGGCCAGGGAGTGGGAGAGAGCAAACGTAATGGCACTCATCCAGCGGATTAGACATTGTAGGTGAAGTACACGTCGTCCAACCCCCCGGACCCGGCTCCACAGATCATCTGCTGCGCCTGCGGTGAGCAGACCTCCGTGGCGCCTCCGGGCTGTCGCGCCTGCAGGGCAAGTCCCCTCCTCGACAAGCGATATGCCCTCGAGGCCGTCATTGGGCGCGGATCGGTGGGAACGACCTATGTCGCGCGCAATGTGGACAACGACGAGCGGGTGGCGATCAAGGAACTCCGGCTGAGCGCCGCCGAATCTCCAAAGCTGCTCGAGCTCTTCGGCCGCGAAGCTCGCGTTCTTCGAGAGCTCGATCATCCAGGAATCCCGCGGTATGTCGACGACTTCGTCTCGGGAGAGGGAAAGGCGCGCGCACTCTACATCTGCCAGGAGTACATCGACGGCGAGTCCCTCGCAGAGGAGATGACCGAGCATCGCTACAACCCGGGCGAGGTCCTGAGTATCTGCGGCGAGATCCTGCCGACCCTGGCCTATCTCCACAACCTCTCGCCACCAGTGATCCACCGCGACGTAAAGCCGGGAAACGTCATGCGCAGATCGGATGGCTCCCTGGTCCTCGTCGACTTCGGCTCGGTGCGTGATGTCCTCAAAGAAGGCGACTTCGGCGGAAGCACCGTGGCCGGGACCTTTGGCTACATGGCGCCCGAACAGTTCGCCGGAGAGGCCTACCCGGCCACCGATCTCTACGGCCTCGGGGCGCTCGCTGTGGCGCTCCTGACCCGCCAAGAACCACACACTATGCTCGAACCAACCGGCAAAATTCGCTGGGAGCCACACGCAAATGTCGGACCTGCAGTGAGCGCTCTGCTCGGTGGTCTTCTCGAGCTAGAGGTGTGCAATCGCGCCCAGTCCGCCGAGCAGGTCATGCACTGGCTGGGGGCTGCGAGGCTCACTCCCGCACACCTCCCGATCCCACCGATCCCAACCGGACCGGGCAAGTCGACAGTGCGCTCCGAAGGCCCGAGCCCCTACGAGCTCCCTGCGGCGTACACGGGTCCGAGCGAGCTTTTGCCGTCGCTGAAGCCCGACACCGCCAAGCACCTGGTTCCGCCGCGCCGCGCCGTGCCTCAGACGACCAAGGCGCCCATCGGCGCGATCGTGGCCGTGACGGTCGTCGCGACGATCATGGGCACGATCCTGATCACCGTCTTGGTGATGACCCTGATGATGTAGTCGGTCTCAGTAGGCCCGCGCGAAGTAGGCCCACTCGCGCGCCGGCTTGCCCGTGAACGGACAAGTCAGCCCCTCGACCGACGCCTGCTCTTGTGGATAGCAGCGCAGCGTCGCCTGAGTCTCGGCTTTGATCCGGTCTTCGTCTTCGCCGTCACCGCCCCATGGAACTCGATAGAAGCCAGGTTGTGACTTGATCTTATCGGTGAAGTCTTCCCAAGTTGTCACGTCGTAGGTGTGGGTGTCGCGGAACTGGGTCGCGCGCTCCAGCAGCTCGGCCTGGATCTCGTCCAACGTGGACCCAACTGTGGCAACAGCTCCCTCGAATGCGATGGAGAACTTGGCGCCGCCCGTGCGTTTCTTGCAGAACGCCCCGCCGCCCTTGACGTCGCGGGGTCCAATCTCCATCCGGAGCGGCACACCCTTCTGTTCCCACTCGAAATACTTGGCCCCTGGTCGCATGTTGGTGCGGTCGTCGACCTTGACCCGGTAGTGGGGTTTCAAGTCGGCAAAGAGCTTGTCTACAGCCTCCATCACGACAGCCTTGTCCTTGTCCTTGAAGACCGGGATGATGACCACCTGAATCGGGGCGATCTTCGGCGGTAACACCAGACCGTCGTCGTCGGAGTGCGTCATGACGGCGGCGCCGACGAGCCGGGTGGAGACGCCCCAAGAGGTCGCCCAGACGAACTCGCGAACCTCATCTTTGCTCTGGAAGGTGACGTCGAAGGCCTTCGCGAAGTTCTGACCGAGGAAGTGGCTGGTCCCCGCCTGGAGCGCCCAGCCGTTCTGCATCATCGCCTCGATGGTGAAGGTCTCCACCGCACCAGCAAAGCGCTCGCGGGCGGACTTTCGTCCCTTGTAGACCGGCACCGCGAGGGTCTCGCGCGCAAAATCGGCATAGACATCCAACATGCGGAGGGTCTCTTCGACGGCTTCGTCGCTGGTGGCGTGGGCTGTGTGACCCTCCTGCCAGAGGAACTCGGCAGTTCGCAGGAACGGCCGGGTCTTCATCTCCCAGCGCACCACATTGGCCCATTGGTTGATCAGAACGGGCAGATCGCGCCAGGAATCGATCCATCGACCGTACATGTGCCAGATGATTGTCTCGGACGTCGGCCGGACAACCAGGGGCTCCTCGAGCTTGCTCGAGGGATCGGGCTCGACCACCGTTTTGCCACTCGCATCGGTTGTCGACCGGAGGCGGTGGTGCGTGACGAGCGCGCATTCCTTGGCGAAGCCCTCCACGTGCTGAGCCTCTCGAGAGAGAAAGGACATGGGGATGAACAGCGGAAAATACGCGTTCACATGTCCTGTTTCCTTGAATCGTCGATCCAGGTCGGCCTGCATCGCTTCCCAGATCGCGTAGCCGTGTGGCTTGAGCACCTTGCAGCCCCGCACCGGTGCATCGTCGACCAGATCGCCGCGGGCGATAACGTCGAGATACCAAGCCGAGTAGTCGTCGGCGCGGCTGGTGATGCCCTTCTGCTGTGCCATGTCCTTGCCCCTCCTGAGGAGCGTGGGCATAACGCGCCGGGATAAGCTGGTCTCCAATGGCAGAGCCCGCCCCCAAGTCAATCCAGGTTCAGGACCTCCCGAGGGTGAACGAGATCTCGTTTGCCCTGGCGAAGAACGGGTTTGGGCACGTCCTGAACCTCATCGGTCTGACTGCGATCCTCCCCGCTGGGACTGATGCGGCAACCGGTCCGTTCGCGCGGCGGGTCCGACAGGTCCTCATCGACCTCGGCCCCACCTTCGTCAAGCTGGGACAGGTCCTGTCGGTGCGTCCCGACATCGTCCCGGGCGACATCATGACCGAGCTCGAGACGCTCCAGGACCGCGTGCCTCCGATGGCCTGGTCCGATGTGCGGTGGGTGGTCGAAGAAGAACTGGGATCGCCGATCGAAGAGGTGTTCGAGGAGTTCGATGAGGAGGCCCTCGGCTCCGCGTCCATCGCCCAGGTACACCGGGCGGTGCTCATCGGAGGTGACCAGGTCGCTGTGAAGCTTCAGCGGCGCCACATTGCTCCTCGCATCCGCAGCGACATCCACATCTTGTATTCGCTGGCGCAGATCCTGGAGGGCAATGTCACCCTTCCAGGCCTTCACACGCCGACAGCCATCGTGCGCGAGTTCGAGATGGCGATCTCCCAGGAGCTCGACTTCCTGGGAGAGCTTCGCAGTGCTGAACGCCTGTACCGCAACATGAAGAACGTACACGGAGTGCAGGTTCCCCAGGTCTTCTCGCGCTGGTCGACCGGCCGCATGATGGTCATGGAGCTGGTCCACGCCAACCCGCTAAGCCAGGTGATAACCGAGGTCGAACCCGGGCAAGCTAGCCGTCTCGCCCACGCAATCATGGAGGGAACCTACCAGCAGGTCTTCGAGCACGGCTTCTTCCACGGCGACCCACACCCGGGAAACCTGTTCGTGGACGAGGACGGCGTCCTCATCTACCTGGACTTCGGCGTCATGGGCACGCTCACTGGCGCCATGCAGGACACGATCATCAGTGCGTTCACCAGCATCGTGTTCCGGGACGCCGAGACGCTGGCGATGACGATCTACCGCGCCGGCGCAGCGGGAAAAGACCAGCGCGTCGAGCTGAAGGCCTTCATCGAAGAGCTCGAGCGCAAGATGATCAAGTACCACGGCGCCTCTCTGGACGACATTTCGAACCCGGCGACCTTTGTCGAGATCATCCAGCTGTGCACGAAGTTCGGGATCACCCTCCCGCCCGAATTCGCCGTGCTGGCGCGAGCGGTAAGCCTGATTGAAGCAGAACTTCGTGCGTTGCTACCCGGCGTTGACATCGTCGATGAGGTGAAGCCCTACGCCCAGAGGTTGATCACCCGACGGTTCTCCCCTGATCGCGTTGCCCACGACGCCGCGCGAATGATGGTGCAGGTTCAGGGGCACTTCAAAGAACTCCCCACCCAGATGAACCAGATGCTGATGGATCTGGAGGGTGGGAACATCACTGTCGTTACCAAAGACCCGGACGCAATGCGGCTTCGCGAGGAGATCCGGGCCGCCGTGCTGAGGCTTTCGCTGGCCGCCTTCGCCTCGACCGTGACCATGGGCGCGCTGCTTTTTCTCGCCGCCTGGTCCCCGGCGCCCTTCGGGATCCCGATCTTTGGGCTCCTCGGAGTGGCCTTCCTAGGCATAGGTGTTGGGCTATTCGGCGCTCTGGGCATCCATGTCCTCTTCGCTCGCTTCCTCGATATTCGTGCTTGGCGGCGACGAATTATGGCTATTGTTCGATTCTTCTCATGGAGACGGGATCGCTAGCCGATACCTGTGGTAGGTTGCAGCCGTGCCAAACACCAAGCTTGAGTTCTCCCGTGGGGACGACATCGCCGGCAAGTATGAGGTCGTCGACCTGCTGGATGAGAGTCCTCTTGGCGTTACATACCGCGTCAAACATCTAAAGACGGGCAAGTATGTCCGCTTGATGCTGCTTCATCCGCGAGTGGCCGGGCGCGAGCAAAAGGACAAGATCATCGAGGCCTTCAAGAAGGCCAAGGCGACGTCCCACCCCCACCTCATAAAGGTCGGGGAGCTCGGTGAGCACGAGGGCATCGCCTATGTGACCCTCGAGGACTTCGACGGCTCCCATCTGCGAGAGCTGCTCCAAGAGTACAAGATTGGCGGGCGGCAGTTCGCTGTCAAAGAAGCCGCCCAGATCACGACACAGATCCTGGAGGCGTTGGCCGCTTGCCACGCTGGCGGAACTGTCCTGCGCGCCCTTCGCCCCGAATACGTCCTGGTGAAGATCCGCTACACCGGGCCGCGACGCCAGACCTTCGTCGCGCAGTGCAAGATCATCGGGAACGGGTTCTGGGATCTCGTCCCGTCGGCGATCCTGGCCGAAGACGAGTTCACCCGCGGCGAAGCGCAGTACATCGCGCCAGAGATGAAGAGCTTCGAGCCGGTTCCGACAGCTTGCAGCGACGTCTACTCGGCCGGCGTCATCTTCTACGAGATGCTCGTTGGAACCGCACCTGTCGGGACCTTCCAGCTCCCGCGCTCCCGGCGGCCAGACCTGCCTCAGCACGTCAACAACGTCGTCGAGCTCGCCCTGGCCCAAGCGCCCGATGATCGCTACCAGTCCGCTCACGACTTCCTCACCGACATCCAGCGGACCTTCCAGGACGCGACGCTCGCCGATACCGCAGAGCGCAGGCCCCTCATCGGGCCCCTCGGCTGGGCGCTGGCGCTCATCACTGTGGGCCTCGTCGCGATTCTTGCGTGGGGTTTCCGCTCCGACGAGAAGCTCGAGAACGAGGCGATGGACTCCCAGAAGCGAGCCGAAGTGCTCGAACGGCACAGCAAGCCGACACCGGGCGCCGTCGCAACCATTCTCGCCAAGCACCCACCCAACATGGCCTACATCCCGCCCGGCCCCTTCATCTCGGGCCGGATGCACAGCGAGAGTACAGACGAGGGCGCTCGAACCGTCGAGCCGCTGGCGGTCATCAAGGACATGGACGGCTATCTCATCGACATGTTCGAGTTCGAGAACGTCAAGCTCGCGCCGCCCGTCTACCACGTCAACTACCTGGAATCGGCCGCCTTCTGCAAGGAGGTCGGCAAGCGCCTCTGCACCGCCATGGAGTGGGAGAAGGCGTGCAAGGGCCCCCAGAACACCGTGTACTCCTACGGCGACACCTACGACGAAGAGTTCTGCGGCAAAGGGGTCGAGGATCCCTACAAGTCCGGGACCAAGAAAGACTGCAAGAGCAAGTGGGGCGTCTTCGACATGTCCGGCAGCTTCCGCGAGTGGACCGAGACCACGCAAAAAGGCAAGAAGAAGCGACGCATCGTGAAGGGAGGCCTGAAGAGCAACCCCATGCGCGGCACCCGCTGTGCGATGTCGGCGGACGAGGGCGACGCTTTCAAGGACACGTCCCTGTCCTTCCGATGCTGCCGAAGCGTCGACGCTCCGCCATGGAAGCCGCCCGAAGAGAAGAAGGAAGCCCCGGCTGAGGGCGACGACGCCACGGAGTAGCAAATAGATGGCGGCCGTACCACGCTTGCTCACGCCGTGGGGCACATACAGCCTTCTCAAGGACCAGCTCGGCAGCGTTCGGGATGTGTATCTAGGCGCCGACTCGGTACAACCTCGTGGCGACATGGGCGAACACCGCGAGCTGGTCCTGCTGATTCACGGCTTCTTCCAGACCAGGAACATCTGGGAGGTGATGGAGGATCGCCTCCGGTTCGACGGCTACGGTGTGATGTCGTTCAACCTCGGGGGCTTGCTGTGGCGTTTCAACACTCACCCCGTTGACCGAACAGCGGCGATGATTGCCGAGAAGATCGAGGTCCTCCGCAAGCGTCATGGCTTCGACCGCTTGCACATCATCGGACACAGCAAGGGAGGACTCATCGCACGGCGCTACGTCCAGCACTATGGCGGCGACAAGCGCGTCAAGTCAGTGATCACGCTGGGAACCCCACATCACGGCACTCCCACCGCCGCTCTTGGCGTAGCACTCATGGGATTCGGCGCAGTGCGCAGCTCGGCCCGCGATCTGCTCCCACGTTCCGGCGTGATCAAGCGTCTCTCCGAAGACGTCTTCCCCGGCCACATTCCGCTGACCTCGATCTACTCTCGCGGCGACATCATCTGCCCATACTGGTGTTCTGTACTACGAAGTCGGCCCGGTGAGTCCCACCTCTCGAACGGTGAGTTCCGCGGCCTCGGCCACTCCCAGCTCGTTTGGGACAGCGCGGTCTACCAGAAGGTCCGGGAGCAATTGCACAGCGCGTCGGCGATCTGGGCCGAGCGGGTTAGGCGGCCGCATGAAGGACGCATACCGTGACGCTGGCGTAGACATCGAGGCCGGCGAGGCTCTTGTCGACCGGATCAAACCCTTGGCCGCAGCCACAACACGCCCCGGCGTCGTTGGCGGAATCGGAGGTTTCGGGGGTCTGTTCTCCCTCATGGGACGCTATCGAGATCCCGTCCTGGTCTCGGGGACCGACGGTGTCGGAACCAAGCTCCTCATTGCCCAGAAGCTGGGGATCCACCACACCATCGGCATCGATTTGGTGGGGATGTGTGTGAACGACATCGTGGTCACCGGCGCTGAACCACTGTTCTTCCTGGACTATTTCGCCACCGGAGCCCTGGCAGTCGACGAGGCCGAGCAAGTGGTGAGCGGCATCGCCGAAGGCTGCAAACAGGCCGGCTGCGCACTTCTCGGCGGTGAGACTGCCGAGATGCCGGGAATGTACGGTCCGGGCCACTACGACCTGGCGGGATTCGCCGTCGGAGCAGTCGAACGCGATGAAATCATCGATGGCGGCGCCGTCCAGATCGGCGACGCGATCATCGGGCTGCCGAGCACTGGCATCCACAGCAACGGCTATTCGCTTGTTCGCCGCATCGTCGAGACCGCAGGTTGGAGCTGGGACAAGGACCCGGGCACACTCGGAGAAAGCCTCGGTGAGACGCTCCTGAAGCCCACCAAGATCTACGTCAAAGATGTGCTGGCTGTCCGCCCCGACCTGCACGCCGTAGCGCACATCACCGGTGGCGGCCTCCCCGGTAACGTTCCTCGAGTGCTTCGCGACGGTCTGGGTGCGCAGCTGAACCGGACTCACTGGAGAATGCCTGCAATCTTCGACCTTCTGCAATCTGCTGGAGACGTGTCCGATCGAGACATGCTGCGCACGTTCAACTGCGGCATCGGCATGGTCCTGGTCACACATCCGGACAAGGCCGACCAGATCGTCGAGAGTACCGGGGGCTCGATCATTGGAGAGATCGTCGAAGGTGAAGGGGTTCAGGTCCTATGAGCCCACGCGTGGCAGTTCTGATCAGCGGCTCGGGCTCGAACCTGCAAGCCTTGATGGACGCCGCCGACAACTACGAGATCGCCGTCGTGATCTCCGATCGACACAAGGCCTTCGGTCTGACCCGCGCTCGAGAAGCGGGGATCCCCACCGAGGTGTTGCTGAAGCGCGACCACCCAACGCGCGAAGCCTACGACCAAGCCATGGTGGCGACGCTGCAGGGCTACCAGGTCGACTGGGTCGCGTTGGCCGGCTTCATGCGCCTGGTAACGACGGTACTGCTCGACGCCTACCCAAGCCGGATCCTAAACATACACCCAGCACTACTTCCGGCATTTCCGGGGCTGCATGGACAAAAACAAGCGCACGACTACGGCGTCAAGATCTCGGGCGCTACGGTTCACCTCGTGGACTCGGGAACGGATACAGGCCCCATCATCGCGCAGGCAGCCGTCCCGGCATTCTCCAATGACTCCGCCGACGATCTGGCAGCGCGAATCCTGAAGATGGAGCACCGCTTGTACCCCATGGTGCTGAGATGGGCGGCGGCCGATCGACTCCGGGTCGAGGGCAGACGAGTCAGCGTAGTGGGCGACCCACCGACGTTCCTTTTGTCCGAGGCCGGATAAGCAGCGTTCCTATTGCGCTATCCGGCGGTGCGGTGAACTGAGTCCACACCCTTGATCTGCTCGATGAACCGGATGAGTCGCGACAGCTCGCCAACATCCCTGACGGCGAGGCGCAGCGTACATACGGCCTTTTGGTCTGCCAGACCCTTGGCGGAAGCTCGCTGGATGTTCACCTTGGCCTTCTCGCAGACCTTGGTGATGTTGGCCAGCATACCGGGCCGATCATCGCAGTAGATTTCGATCTCACCCGAGTGTCGAGCGTCATCGTTGTTGCCGGCCCACTCGACCGCGATGTGGCGCTCCCGATCCATGGCCATGAGCTGGTCGCATGTACTGCGATGGATCGTGATCCCACGACCTCGCGTGATGAAACCCACAACCGATTCGCCCGGCAGAGGAACGCAGCACTTGGCATAGGTGACCAACATGCCGTCCTCACCACTGATCAGAACTGGACTCTCACTCCGCTGCCGGAAACGATTGAACAGAGTCTGCAGGGCACCCTTCTGTGAGGCTTCCTGTTTTGTCTCGTACGCACCCTCCGGCAACAGATCGCGGACCGCCACGGTGAGGCCAGTCTGGCCGCGAGCGACGTCCAGGAACAGCGAGTCGACGTCCTTGTCACCCCGCCGCTTCAGTGAAGTCTTGAGGAGCCCTTCAGCCTTGACCTTCGCGAGATTCCAGCCGACTCGCTTCAGCTCGGCCTCGATCATGTCGCGCCCGAGCCGAACGCCCTGTTCGCGCTCGAGAAACCGTAGGTGTCGCCGAATTTTCTGGATTGCTCGCCCGGTTTTGGCGATCTGCAGCCAGTCGCGGTTCGGCTGCTGGTTGGGAGAAGTGATGATCTCGACCACGTCTCCAGAAGCCAGCTCGTACCGCAGAGGCACCATCTTGGCGTGCACGCGCGCGCCGGTGCAGCTGTTGCCAACATCGGTGTGGATTGCGTAGGCGAAGTCGAGTGCTGTGGCGCCTAGGGGAAACCGCTTCACATCGCCCTGCGGCGTGAAACAGAACACCTCGTCCGCGTAGAACTCAGACTTCACGTCCTGCATGAAGTCGCTTGCGTCCTCGGCATCTTTGGCTGTCTCGAACAGGTCGCGGATCTTGGAGATCTTGAGCACATCTTCTGGTGTCAGCGCGAGGTGGCCTTCTTTGTAGCGCCAGTGTGCAGCGATGCCCTCCTCGGCAAACCGGTTCATCTCCTCCGTACGGATCTGAACTTCAATCCTGCGTTCCTCCGGGCCGATGACCGTAGTGTGGATCGACTGATAGCCGTTGGGCTTCGGGCGGGCGATGTAGTCCTTGATTCGATCGGGAACCGGTGGGAAGGACGCGTGCACAAAACCAAGAGCCGCATAGCAGGACGCGACGTCCTCGACGATGACCCGAAAAGCAATCAGGTCCGCGACCTCGTGCAGCGCGAGCCCTTGCAGCTTCATCTTCCGCTTGATGCTGCATGCGTGTTTGGCCCGCCCGTACACCCGGCAGGGCACGCCCGTTCTCTCGAAGTGCTCTTCTAGCGACTTCACAACCGCCGCGGTGTACTCCTCGCGATTGGCTTGGGTCCTGGCGAGAAACAGCTCGATCTCCTCGAACAGCTCCGGGTCGAGGACCTCGAAGCAGAGATCCTCGAGACGGGCCTTCATGGATTCGAGGCCGAGGCGGTTGGCGATGGGTACGTAGATCTCCATCGTCTCGGTGGCAATTGTGGTGCGCTTCTCGGGGCGGTGGAACTCCAGCGTGCTCATGTTGTGGAGGCGGTCGGCAAGCTTGACCAGAATCACGCGGAGATCCTGGCTCATCGCCATCATCATCTTCCTGAAGTTCTCCGCGGCGAGCTCTTCGCGTGACCGGAATCTCAGCTTGCCGATCTTGGTGACGCCATCCACGAGGTTGGTGATGACGGGACCGATCTCCTCGGCCATCTCCTCCTTTGTGATCGGGTTGTCCTCCAGCGCGTCATGCAGAAGCGCGGTGGCAATCGTGTCGACGTCCATCCGCATTTCCGTCAGGATCATGGCCACTGCCATCGGATGGGACAGATAGGGCTCGCCGGACTTTCTGGTCTGACCAGCGTGTGCTCGGGCCGCGAGAAGGTAGGCCGTCATCACAGGTTGCAAGTTTGCATCTGGAGAATAGGTCCGAATGGCCTCGAGGATATCGGAGACTTTTTCCAACGCGAATTGCCCTCAGTCTCTGAGCATAGCCCAGCCCCGAACCGCTGCCACCAAGGATCCGCGTCGGCTCGACCTGGCGAGTTCGGCCGCGAAGACCCCAATGAACGTCCGCTGCGCGGAGGCGAGCTCGTCGTTCACGACCAGGTAGTCGAACTCACCGACCTCATCGAGTTGCTGCGCGACCTGCGCCATCCGACCCGCGATGATGTCGTCGCTGTCCGTCTCACGACCCCGCAGTCGCCGCTCCAACACCTCGAGACTGGGCGGCAGGATGAAGATGTGAACGGCTTCGGGCATGCGCTCGCGAACCTGTGCCGAGCCCTGCACGTCAATATCGAGGATTAGGCTCTGTCCGGACGCGATCGCTCGCTCGGTGGTCGAACGCAGCGTGCCGTAGGAGCGGTCGTAGACGGTAGCGTGCTCGATGAAGGCATCTGCATCGACGAGCTCAGCAAAGCGCTCTGGAGTGATGAAGTGGTAGTCAACGCCGTCTCGCTCTCCCGTCCTCGGTTGTCGCGTCGTCGCGGAGACCGAAAAGGCAATGCCAGGGAACTCGGCCATGCAGTGCTTCAGGAGCGTGCTCTTCCCCACTCCGGATGGTCCGGAGACGACGAACAGCGCCCCGCGATCCGTTGTGGTCACTGGGCGTTCGCCGATTGCTCACGCATCCGCTCGAGGATCGACTTCATGTCGACGACGCGCTGGCTGACCGGGTGCTCCACTGCCTTGGAACCGATCGTGTTGACCTCCCGGTTCATCTCCTGGAGGAGGAAATCGAGTCGCCGCCCGACAGGCTCTGTGCGTTCCATGGCGTCACCGAACTGATCGATGTGGCTGCGCAGACGGGCGAGTTCTTCGGAGACGTCCGCCTTGTCGGCGAGAACAGCCACCTCCTGCGCGATCCGATAGGGCTCGAATCGTTCGGTCACCATTCGCGCGACACGAGTCTCGAGACGTTTCTGGAGGCGGTCATTGATTCCAAGAGCGGCCGCCGCGAGATGTTCGATCACATCGCGAAGCTGCGACAGATGATTCTGCAGATCATCGTGCAGCGCCTTTCCTTCGGCTTGACGCATGGCGAGCAGGTCGGCGATCGCAGACTGGAGTGCCGTCTCCACCACCGGCCAGTCAGCCATCACATCGACCGCCGTTTCTGTGATGTTCAAGACCCCGGGCTGGCCGAGCACGAATGTCAGAGGGACCTCTTTGTCGAGACCAACGACCTGCTCTGCGACGCCCAGCATGACTCTGACGTACTCGGTCGCGAGGGCGACATCGGCGACGACCTGTGACCGCGAAGCCCGTGCATTTCGACGCACAAAGGCATCAATTCGTCCCCTGTGGAACGGCTCTTTGAGCAGGTTGTTGATCCGAGGCTCGAGGGGCATATACTCCCGCGGGCAGCGCAGCTGCAGGTCACGGAAGCGATTGTTGACGCTCTTGAGCTCGACAACCACGGTGACTTCAGAGTTGGAAGCCTCGCCGCGGCCATATCCGGTCATGGATTGCAGCATGCTGCGCGCTTAACCGACTCAGAACGTGGGTGCTGCGACGGGCACCGTACACTTCCCATTGGAATCGTCGCTGCACTGTCGGCGTTTGCAGTCCCCAAGCTCGAACAGGAGCTCGCAGGTCACGCCATCCTGTTCCCAGGTGCCGACGCCATTGCCCATCGCGTCGTAGTGATAGACCCAGAATTGCTTCTTGCTGCCCGTTGCCTTGGAGAAGTAGTCCATCGACAAGGTGCCTTCGACGCCCTGATTCCAGAACCCCTCCAGCTTGTTGAAGCCATCGTCGTAGACAAAATCTCGATCTGCGTTGCCCTGCCCGTCGCCGGTCTCCGTATGCTCGAGGGAGACCGCACCCTCGGCGTATTCGATGGTCTCGGTGTAGCTCAGATCGGGACGCAGAGTGCCAGTGGAAACCGCGACCACAGATCCGACGATCCACTCGTGAGTGTATTCGTAGTTCCCACCCGCGAAGTTGCCGGTGATGAACTCGAGATCATACTCGTCCTCGGTGGCCTGGTAGCGAAAGTTCTGCGCGCAGCCCACTCGCTCCTGACGGACGTCCCAGGACTTCGAGGTCTCGTTCGAGTAGAAGACCTCCATCTCGTAGTCGAGGTCGAGGTCGCCGTTTCGCCAGATCGTGCCCTCCCCCGCGTAGTGGGCCATGTCGCGGTGGGCGGAATCGACGTATTGATCCCACCAGAAGAACTCCCCGTTCTCGAGATCGTAGAACCCCTCTGTGATATCGATGATTGGGTCCTCGTTGTAGTAGGCGAACTCGCCGGTGCCGTTACCGGAGTCAACGTGATGGGTGAGCCCGCCACCCCAGTCGATGAAGTTCTCGGCGCAGCTCCGGTCCGCTTCCTTCGAGAGCTTGAAGATCGGCACGCAGCCCGACGCCAGGAGAGCGCATCCGGACAGGACGAGAAGTGATCGCATCAGAACCAGATAGCAGTGAAATGGCCGAGGCGAAAGCGCGACGACGATCTGTTGACTCACTCACTGGGCCATCGCATCGAGACGCGCCAGCTCGTCGGGCTCCAGCCCAAGGGCCAGCGACAGCGGTGCGTCGCTGCCCTCGAGCCACGATCTCGGGAATGGGAAGGCAGCCACGTCCCGTGGGTATAGGTCGAGCCGGTCTCCCCGTTCGATGCGAGTGATGGCATCGGTAATCGGCGACAGTACGAGCTCGAGGACGCGCTCCAAAGACACACGCCGGTCTCGGGATTGCACGATTGTGCAGGTATGTCCTACATAGACGCCATCGCGATCAATGGCCGCACGCACTGGCGATTTTCCCCGCAGTCGTTGGATGACCACCTTCGGTTTCTCGAACATCTCCGGGGACTTTGCTCGATGCATCTCGTTCGGCGCGTACCGAAGCCAGCGTCTCTCGCCTGCAAAGAACGCCCGCGCGTCGGCGTAGGGCACTCTCCCCTCGCCCGCTTCGTCGAACAGCAGCCGCGACTTCGAGCCCAGTGCGCCGTGAGCCACGACCCCGGTGTCGACCAACGCCAGATCGCCCAGCGGAGTGCTGCGGGCTCGAATCGACTCGATGAGGTCGACGTCCCCAGGCTTGAGCGTCGGGTTCAGCGGCACGTTCGCCAGCCGAAGTAGCTCCGTCGCGGGCAGGCCAAAGACAGGAAGCGGAGCCGGCCCGCCGTCGACCGTCAAGGCCAGAATCATCACGTTGACTGCGGCACCGGGGAACGGAAGAGGCCCGGCGAGCTCGCTGATGCGATGCCGCTCCACCCAGCGACGCCGGAGGACGGCGCCGTAGGGCTGCACCATCGCAGGAGCCGGCAAAACGAGGCCCAGACCACCGCCGGATCGGACCCTCTCAGCCGCTGCGGCCGCGAACGGAACAACGAGATCGAAGCGTCCTTTGAGCCAGGGGTATCGGCGACGAAGCTCGGAGCGGAAGGCCTTGTCCTGGCGCTCGGGCGGCACAAAGGGAGGATTTCCACAGACCACGTCGACCTGTGGTCCGTGCTTGAGGGCATCCGAGACCACCAAGCGTGCCGATGGAGCGGCGATCTCGGCGACGGCGACGGCGGTCTCATCGAGGTCCGTCCCGTACACCTCTGGGATCCCTGCCTCGACCATTGCGACGATGAAAGCGCCAGTACCGCAGGCCGGGTCGAGTCCCACAGTGACGTTGCCCTCGCAGGCCTGGAGCGCAGCGGCGACCACTCGACGGGCCATCTCGATGGGGGTGTCGAAGGCGCCCCGACTCCGACGGCCCCCTCGATCCAGGCGAGGAAAGGGCTGGCCCCGTTGGATCCGGGCGATGACGCCGCGGCTGTCCGGCTTGGTGACCCTCAGATCGCGAGACAAACCCAGATCGTATGGGGCAATCTCGCGCCGACAGCGGGCGAGAAGGCCGGCGAAATGTACAACATCCCAGGGTCGACGCCCCACCGTCTCGGCCGCGGCGATCACTGCCTCGTGGTGTCCGGCGCCGAGCATCGCGGCGCGCAAATATGCGTTGACGGCCCCGATCAAACCGAGCCCCACGCAGCGAGGAGCCCGTCGACCTGATCGCGTACGGTGAAGCCCCGAACCGAGATGCGCTCCCGGCCCGCGAGGCCTCGGCGGCGGCGCTCTGGCTCGGAAGCAGCCGCACTCAGGAGAGCTGCCGTGAGCGCGGCTGCGTCGTCAGGTGGGATCACCCAGCCGACCTCCTCGTCCACGAGCTCCGCAATGCCCGATATGCCTGTGGTGATGACGGGAAGGCCGGCCGCCATCGCCTCCATCAGGGCAACCGGAATGCCATCGCGATCGCCGTCGTCAGCGACGCGGCACGGAAGGGCGAAGACGTCCGCATCGGCGAGAGCGCTGGGGATCTGGCCCGGTGGGAGCGACCCCACGGTGATGCGGGCCGACGACAGCCGAGCTGGTGCGTCAGACACCATCCGGAGCGTCGCGGGTACTGGCAGCTCCTCGACGGCGCGAACCAAGGAATCCACTCCCTTCTTGGCCGCATATCTTGCCACACTTACCACGCGTAGAAGGCCAGCGGTCCCGGCGCGCGAGCGGTTCGCTCGGTATCTTGAAGGATCGACCCCGCATCGGACGATGACGGCATGCACGCCGTATCGAGCCGCCAGGACCTGTTGATGATGCCGCGCAATGGTGATCAGTGGCTTCGCTTCACCGACGATCTGCGGCAGGGAAACGCGCGGTCGGAAGAGGTCTGTCGCGTGAACCGTGACGCCAAAGGGGACACCGAGTATGGCGGCAACGCTCCGTGCCCACTCTGCGGATTCTCCCGCAAAGTGGGCGTGTATCCTCGTGACGCCGAGTCTGTCGGCCTCCATGGCGAGCCACAGGACCCGGGCAGCGACTCGAGGCCTGAAGCGCTGGCGCAGCCACTTCCACTCGCGACGGGCAGCGGGATGCCCAAATGACCGTGCAAGCTGCGAACCGAGCCGCCAGGTATCGAGCCCTCGCGGAGGTCTGATCACCGGTACGTCGGGGAGTTCGTCTTGCAGAACGCCGTCAGCCCGCTCCCCGATCGCGGCGATCTGCACCTTCACTCCTCTGCTCTCGAGCTCAGTGATCTCCCGGTACACAAACGTCTCGGTGAGGGTCGGGTAGTACCGGAGCAGGTACAGGACCATCAGGTTCGCCCAATGGTGCAGGCTAGAAAACGATCGAGCTCGGCGGCGCGATCATCCCACGTCCGCAGCGGAGCAGAGCGCAGGAGTTCGGCGCGAATGGCGTCGTCGGAGGCGACTCGAGAGATTGCCGCGGCAAGCTCGGCGGCGTCACCGGGCGGGTATGGCTCGAAGGCATCGGCCGCCACGGATCGAATGGCGGGCGTGTCGGCAGCGACGATCGGCACCCCCGACGCGAGGTAGTCCCAGAGCTTGAGGGGGGACGTGAGCTTTGCACCGAAGAGCCCCTTTCCAACTGGAAGAACGAGAACCCGGAACCTCGCCAACCGATCGGGGACGTCGCGGTGTGGAATGGCGGGCTCGAACCGCATCCAGCCCCCGGAGAGCGCCTCGAGCCTGGCACTCCGATCCGGCCCGATGGCGGTCAGGGAGGACTCGCGGATCGCCGCGGCTCGGGCCACGGTATCGAGGTCCTTCTCGCCGCGAATGCTGCCGACGTAGCCGACTCCCCGTCCGTCGTTCGTCGGCGCCCGAGCGCGACTCGCCAGGGTTCCATTGTGCAGCGCCGTCGCTGGAGGAAGATCCGAGTGGGTCTCGCGGAGAAGCTCCAGTGTTCCGGGAGCGTTGCAGATCACGGCGTCCGCGGCGTCGAGCACCCTCCGCTCGAGCGCCCGAACCTGTGATGCGTCTTGTCCGCGCTCTGTGAGCTGTGCAGAGTCGACCTCATGGGCCTCCACAACCAGTCGAAACCGTCCGCTCGCCCACTCGATAGCCTCGAGGGCGTATCGCTTGGAGCGGGCGATCGCGATTCCACGACCTCCGGTACGCCACACCCAGTGCCCGAAGAGCGCTCGAAAGGCGACGGATGCGGGCGTGTTGGCGGACGGGAGGATCCGCAGATTCAAGCTCGGAATCGGGCGAAGTCCATAGAATGACAGCACCGCTTCGGCGTCGACTCTCTCCCCTTCTGGAGCTTGCACGGCAACGGTGACCTGATGACCCCGAGCCGCGGTCGCCCAGGCTGCGTTGATGACCTGGATGGACTGGGCGCGGACAGAGGGTGCAGTTGGACGGTACAACCAGAAGAAATCCGACACGCTAGGCACTCACTTGACCTCGTAGAGCGTTCGCGAGCTTGGCAGGGCCGTGGTGGGTGGCCAGCCACTCCCGCGCCTTTCGGCCACGCTCCGGACAGAGCCATTCGCTGATCACTTTCCCAGAAGCTGCGAAATCGTCGGGATCGTCCAGAAGCAGTCCCGGACCGAGGGCCTCGGGGACACCACCCGTACGGCACCCGACCGAGGGCACACCGAGAGAGGCCGCCTCCAAGAGGACCAGGCCCGCTCCCTCGGCACCCGAGCCGTCTTCGTGCGTCCGCGGCAGGAGGATCATCACCTCCAAGGCCGCTATCTGGGCCAGGGTCTGTCGGTGGCTCAGTGCTCCAGTGAAGCGGATGTCCGCATCCAGGGACTTCGCCACGTCCTTCCACCGAGCCAGCGACGGTCCATCGCCGACGACCAGCCCGCGGGCACCGGCGGCGGCGACGATCCGCACGAAGCGCTCCCCGCCTTTCAGGGGAGTCGCGCGGGCGACCATGCCCCATCGCCCCCCGGGCTCGGGTGTCGTGAGTGCGATGGCGACAGGCGCTGGCAGAACGCCGCAATCTCCAACGAGATCCGCCAGATATTGGCTCACCGCCCACCGGTGAGAAGCCCGGCGGAGGACCCGGGCCAGCCCGCGGCGGTGGATGGGCGGCCGGGTGATGTCTGAACCGTGAAAGACCACGTGAAAAGGCACACCTTGGCGACGGTGAATGTCCACGGCGTGGATCGCGACTGGCCAGGTGGAGGCCAGCACCGCATCGGCACGACGAATCGCCGAGCGCGCCGCGACGGCTGTCCAGACACCGCCAAATCGTCCGAAGCTCGGACCGCCAACTCCATGGACGTCGTAGCTCTGCCCCAAATCGAGGTCGGGCCGACGCCGCGCAAAGACCGCGACCTCGTCTCCCGTCGCTACGAGCGCAGCGGCGACTGCAGCGGTCCACGTCGCCACGCCGCTGGGCATGGGACCGAAGTCATCGGTGAGGATCACCCAGCGCATCGAGACCGTGAGCCGACAGAGACCGCGACCGCTTCGGCAAGCGCCTCGCCGATGTCCATGCAGAGGTGGTCGCCGCGGCAACAGGACTGGACCCGATGCAGTGCGCACGGTCGGCAGCTCAGGTCCCGGTGCACGACCACTCCATCGTAGACAAAGAACCCATCATCTGGGTGGGTGGGTCCGTACCCGGCAACCACCGTCGCTCCGCACGCCCCGGCGAGGTGGGTGAGGCCAGTGTCGCCACCGACGGCGACCCGACAGTGCCCGAGGGTCTCGATCGTTCGAGCGAAGCCTCGCTCACAGAGGGCCTCTGCTCCGGGGACCTTCGCGACGAGGCCGCCCACCAGCTCGTCCTCCCCTGGCCCACCCAGGACGACAACCGGACCGTTCCAAGCCCGGCCAGCCTCCACGAGTCCGTCGATCGGAGGGCGCTTCAGCCTCCATGCGGCCCCCGGTATCAGGGCGAGGGCGTCCCGCGAGCCACTCACGTCGATCCAGGGAGTTGGAACTGGCATTACTCCGCAAGCTTCGCCGTAGATCTCAGATACCGGCGGCCTTCCTCCCCACCGTGTCCACAGACGAAGGCGACGCCACAGACTGCGCTTGCGGATCCGTCGTGCCCACGGTGCCAGGCGGATCGACCGCAGGCTCCCTTGCAGATCGATCACCCTGCCGGGGGGGCGCGACGGCCACGGCGCGACCGCATCCACCCCTTTCAAGCGCTCGGCGACCGTCATCAACAGCGGGGCGGTCACCACTGTCACATGTCCGTCGATGGCCGCGGTGACCGAGCCCAGGAGCACGACGTCCCCGAGGGAGGAGCGACGCAGCAGGACGGTCCGATCAGCCATCCAACACTCCAAGGATCGCGTCCAACACCCGATCGACAGGGATATCGAGGCACTCCAGATCCCGGTGACAGGCCTTGGCATAGCAGGGGCGACAAGGAAGCTTCGGCCCCTCCACCACGACTGCGCCAGACGGACCCGTGCGAGCCGGGGCGGTGGATCCGAAGACGACCACGGTCGGCACCCCACAGGCCCGAGCGAAGTGGGCTGCTCCCGAGTCGTTGGAGACGAAGACTGCACACCGCTCCAGGGAAGCGGCGAAGGCGGGGAGAGACAAGCCCACGCGCTGGAGCCGACCGCTTGCCACGGCGCCCACTCCGGCCTCCTCCCCCGGTCCGCCGTAGAAGACGAGGGGGCGGTCCAACCTGGCCGCCAACGCCCGAAATCCGCCCCACTGCACCGTATCGCCGGAGACGCTGATCGGATTCAGGCCGACATGACCGCGGGGAACCTCGGGTCTGGGATCACCCAAACGCGCTGCAAACCTAGGTTCTCCGGTGGCATGCGCCCCGACCGTCGCGGCGAGACGGCGATAGGTATCGGCACGATGTGGCCCGGGTTCCACGACATCGGTCAACAGCCAGCGCCGGAAGTCCGCGGCGACGCCCACTCTCCGCTGACAGCGACGCCCCTCGAGAGCGGCTCGAAAGGATGGAGGAAAGAGGATCGCCGCGTCGGCGGGCGCCATCACACCGCGTGGAGCCACCGCTGCCGGGAGATCGCGGTACAGAGCCCCTCCCCACGGAGGCGCGTAGATGGTGAGCGTGCCCAATTCGGCCAGCGCCCGCATCGCCGACAGGGCCATGACGCCGTCGCCGAGGTGATTGGGCGCGCGGGCCGCGATCGTCGTAGCCGACCTCCCTTCGGTCGATAGTCTACCTCGATACTTCACTTTAAGTGACGCACTGCGCGCGCCACATCTGAAATGATTCTGACCCAGTCGCTGCACAAGTACCGTCCAAACTACGTTTGGACGGTACGTTGTGGTCGACCGGGCGCAGAATCTTCACTTACGGTTGCGCTTCCGGGCTTTGCGCGCCGCTTTCTGCTTCTTGCGGCGAGCGACCTTGTCCTCGGTCGGGATCTCTTTGCGCTCGGGCGGGGCCGCCATGCCCCCTAGATCGCCCATGCCGGGGAAGCCGCCCATTCCGGCTGGAGGCATTCCCGGCATTCCGCCGCCGGCCTGCATCTGCTGCATCTGCTTCTGCATGGCCATCATCTGTTTTGGGTTGCCCAGCATGCTGCCGAGCCCCTTCATCATGCTTCGGGCCTGCACAAAGCGGGTGTGCAGGTCGCGAACTTCGGCCTTCTCGCGGCCACATCCCCCGGCGATCCGCCCAAACCTGGACTCGTTCATCACGTCGGGGAAGTTCCTCTCCTGCTTGGTCATCGAGTCGATCATGTGCAGGGTGCGGTCGAGCTCGTCCTCGGCCTCGTCGGGGATCTGAGCCGCCATGCCACCAATGATCGGCATCTTCGACATGATCTCGCGCAGTGGCCCCATCCGTCGGACCATCTTCAGCTGCCGCACGAAGTCGTCGTAGGTGAAGTTGCCCTCGAGCATCTTCTCGGTGTCTTTCTGGGCCGTACCCTGATCGACGTGCTTCTCGAAGTCCTGCATCAGACCGACGACATCGCCGAATCCGAGCACGCGCTGCGCCAGGCCCTCGGGACGGAACTCCTCGAGGCGATCGAGATCCTCGCCCTGACCGAGGAACTTCACGGGTTTGCCGGTGACCTCCTTGATGGAGAGCGCCGCCCCGCCACGGGCATCGCCGTCGAGCTTGGTGAGGATGAAGCCGGTGAAGTCGAGGCGACGGTCGAACTCAGCCGCGGTCCTCACTGCGTCCTGCCCGATCATCGCGTCGACGACGAAGAGAACGTTCTTGGGGCGAACGGCCGCTTTGATGTCCACGACTTCTTGCATCAGTTTGTCATCGACGGCAAGGCGGCCGGCAGTATCGATGATCACCACGTTGCACCCGACGTTTCGAGCGTGGGACATGGCTTTCTTCGCCAACGTCACTGGATCGGTGTCGGGGAGGGTGAAGACGGGCACGCCAAGCTTGCGTCCGAGGACTTGGAGCTGGTCGACGGCAGCTGGACGATAGATGTCCGCGGCGACCATCAGTGGCTTCTTTCCGTCGGCGAGGAGCTTCTTCGCGAGCTTTCCGGAGGTGGTCGTCTTTCCGGAGCCCTGGAGCCCGACCAGCATGATTGTGGCCGGGTTTCCATCGAGGTCGAGCGAGGCGTCTACTGGCCCCATGAGAGCGACCATCTCGTCGTAGCAGGCCTTGATGAAGTGGTCCTGCGGACTGACCTTGATCGTCTGGCCGGTCGGCGCCTTGACGGGCACGATTTCACCCAGCGAACGCTCTTTTACGCGGGAAAGGAAAGTCTTGGCGACGGTCAGTTCGACGTCGGCCTGGAGGAGGGATGTCCGGACTTCGCGCAGCGCTGGACCGAGGTTCTCCTCAGTGAGCTGTGCCTTGCCCTGGAGCTTGAGCTGGGCCGCTTTGAAACCGCGAGAGAGGACGTCGAACATGCTATGGAGACCGTGCAGGAGAAGATCACCGGACTAACCGTCCAGCTGGGAGGAGGCATTATGCGACCGTTGATGGCATGCGTTGCGGCGCTGGTACTTATGGGCTGCGGCGGGGACGATGACACGGATACCGAGGTCACCGAGTCCTGCGACGACGCCGTGACTACCCCCCTCTCGGGCGTCGCCAACGACGACTGGCCCGAAGGACTCGACGCCGCGGTCACCGCCTACAAGGCACTCGGCGGACTCTGGGAGGGCGAGAACTGTCTCGATGACTCGTTCACCGTGAACGTCAAGATCGTCACCAAGCCCATCGAAGAGATCATGATCGTGACCTCGGGTGTGTCGAGCAGTGTGGCCTGCGGCTGCCTCAACGATCCCGAGTACGGACACGACAATACCTACAGCCCAGTCGGCATCGTGCCCGAGCTCGAGCTCTCCGTCGAGATGGACGTGGAAGATGACGAGGGCATCGATCCCGGCGTCGACAACCGCTCCTTCACCATGGAGGGAGGCATGTTCGGCGCCGGTCAGCCCTTGCTCTTCCGGGCGTGCGCCAGCGACACCATCGACCCGATCTTCGATAGCGAATACGATCAGGTGGCGGCGATATTCAGGCTTGAACCCAATAATTCCGGCACGCTCGATGCCGAGCATGGCACGCCAACCATGACCTTCTTCCTAGACACTCTCGAAGAAGGCGGCGCAACGACCCAGTGCGATATCACTGGTCTCGAGCAGATTACGTCCCAGGAAAACCTGTAGGCCTCAGGAACCTGTAGGCCTCAGGAACCTGTAGAGCCGAAGCCCCCATCTCCGCGCTCGGTGGACCCGAGGTCGGAGACCGCTTCCCAAGCGACCTGCACCACGGGCGCGATCACGAGCTGCGCGATGCGGTCGCTGCGTTCGATCGTGAACGCATCTGGGCCGTGGTTGATGAGGACGACCTTGACCTCGCCCCGATAGTCGGAGTCGATGGTCCCCGGCGCATTGAGCACCGTGACGCCATGGCGGATCGCGAGCCCTGATCGAGGGCGCACCTGAGCCTCGAAGCCCCACGGCAGCGCCATCTTGAAGCCACATGGCACCAAGGCGGACTGACCGCGGGGCATCGAGAGCGGCTCAACGATAGCGGCCCGCAGATCGCAACCCGCGCTCCCAGCCGTTTGATAGGCCGGAAGCGGCAACCCCTCCCCGTGGGGAAGGACAACGATAGACACCACCTGTTGTTGGGAGGTGGCCACTGGCGGGACGGGCTTGGCCAACGTGGCTAGGCGCCGACGCTCTCGAGCGCTTCCTTGCGGGAGAGCCGGATCTTGCCGGAGCGGTCCACGTCGATGACGCGAACGAGCACCTCGTCACCCTCGTGGAGGATGTCGGTCACCTTGTCCACGCGCTCGTGGGCCAGGTGGCTGATGTGGATGAGGCCATCGGTTCCGGGGAAGATCTCGACAAAGGCACCGAAATCGACGATCCGCTTCACGACGCCGACGTACAGCGCGCCGATCTCGGCTTCCTGGGTGATCTCGCGGATCATCTGGATGGCCTTGGCGGTGTTGTCGGGGTTGGAGGACGCGACGTCCACCTTGCCGCTGTCGTCGACTGTGACGCGAACCTCACAGGAGTCCTGGATGCCGCGGATGACCTTGCCTCCGGGGCCGATGAGGTCGCGGATCCGATCCTGCTTGATGTGCAAAGTCGTGATGCGCGGGGCGTACTGGGACAGGTCGTCGCGATGCTCACCGAGAGTCTTGGCCATCTCGTCGAGGATGTGCAGGCGGCCGTCGCGGGCCTGGCTCAGGGCCTTGGCCATGATCTCCCGGCTCACGCCCTCGATCTTGGTGTCCATCTGGAAGGCGGTGATGCCGTCCTTGGTTCCCGTGACCTTGAAGTCCATGTCGCCGAGGTGGTCCTCGTCGCCCAGGATGTCGGAGAGAACGGCATAGTCGTCGCCCTCTTTGACGAGGCCCATCGCGATACCGGCCACAGCGCCCTTGAGCGGAACACCGGCGTCCATCATCGCCATGCTCGTGGAGCAGACGGTCGCCATCGACGACGAGCCGTTGGACTCGAGGATCTCGGCGGAGGACCGCAGGACGTAGGGGAAGTCATCCTTGGTGGGCAGCACGGGCAGCAGAGCGCGACGTGCCAGGGCACCGTGGCCGACCTCGCGACGCTTCGGGGCGCGCAGGGGACGAGCCTCACCCGTCGAGAACGGCGGGAAGCGATAGGTCAGCATGAAGCGGCGCTCGAAGCGTCCCTCGGGAATCTCGAGGCGCTGCACGTCGATGTCGGTGCCGAGCGCGATGGTCGCGAATGCTTGGGTCTCGCCGCGGGTGAAGATGGCCGAGCCGTGGGCGCGGGTAGCGACGCCAACCTCGGTCCAGATGCCGCGGATGTCGGCGCCTTCGCGGCCGTCGATGCGCTTGCCGGTCTTGATGAGCGTGCTGCGCATGGTCGTCTTGAGGAGCTTGGACCACGCGTTCTTGGCCTCGCCCGTCTTGGTCTTGATGACGGCCTCGTCCTCTTCGCCGTTGAGCATCTTCTCGATGAGGGCGTTGCGGGCAGCCTTGATGCCGGCGCTGCGGGCATGCTTGGCGCGGATCGCCATGGCCTTGACGAGCGGCTTCAGGCCGTTCTTGGTGACGTACTTGAGCACGTCGGCGTCGATCTCGGCGTCGGCGGGAATCTCTTCCTTTTCGACGCCGGCCTCTTCGCGCAGCTCGTTCTGAACGGCGACGATCTTGGCGATCGCGGCCTGGGCGAGGTCGAGCGCGTCGAGGATCTCGTCCTCTTGACACTCGGCGCCGCCACCCTCGACCATGGTGATGTCGGTAGCGGTACCGGCGATGACCAGGTTGATTGCAGCGGCTTCGCGGTCATCGAAGGACGGGTTGATCTTCCACTCGCCATCGAGCTTGCACATGCGCACGCCGGCGATCGGCTGGCTCAGCGGAGCGTTCGAGATGTGGAAAGCGGCCGAGGCGGCGCACAGGGAGAGCACGTCGACCTCGTTGTCGCGGTCGTAGGACATCACGGTGGCGATGATCTGGAGCTCCTGACGGAAGCTCTTCGGGAACATCGGGCGAATGGGCCGGTCGATGAGACGGCAGATGAGGGTGCCGCGCTCGCTGTTTCCGCCCTCGCGCTTCAGGTAGCCACCGGGGATGGTTCCGGCGGCGCCGTTGCGGTCTTCGTAGTTGACGGTCAGCGGTAAGAAGTCGAACGGACGGTAGCCGGGAGCACACACCGCAGTGACGAGCACCTTGGAGTCCCCACAGGAGACGACGACGGCGCCGTTGGCCTGCTTGGCGAGCTTGCCGGTTTCGAAAGTAATAGTTTTGCCGTCGATCTCGACGGACTTGGTGACGATATTCAAGTATCCCTCCACGGGCCTTTTTCGCCCGAGTTGGTGGGACCGGCCGCATCGTCACAAACCTGCGTCGGCACAGCGGATTGAACCGGACGCTGTGCCCGCGAAGACCTGCGAAGATGCTTGTTTGGTCGGTCTATGGTGTTTTCAAATGACATCGGGGCCTCACATGAGACCCCGAATCCGAACTAACGGCGCAACCCGAGACTCTTGATGAGCTCGGTGTAGCGCGCTGCGTCGACAACCTTGACGTAGGCGAGCAGCTTGCGCCGCTGCCCTACAAGGCGAAGGAGGCCGCGCCGTGAGGCGTGATCCTTCTTGTGGGTCTGGAAGTGCTCGGTCAAGTACTTGATGCGTGCAGTGAGCAGAGCCACTTGCACCTCGGCCGAACCAGTGTCTTGGTCGGCCCGCTTGTACTTGTCGATGATGCCAGCCTTGTCGGCCGCGGTGAGTGCCATGTGTTCTCCAGTAGGCTTGTTCAGCCTGAATGTCGGTAACCGCAGCGCGGGCAATCATGGCTGCTGACCAGCCGCAGATACCGATGTAATGTCGGGTTAGACCCCGACGGCCCTTATTTGGCTCGGTAGAGCCCGCTCGTCAAGCTAGAAGGCCTTCAGGGTCTTCGGTCCACGGGGGGTTTTCTCCGCTATGGCGACCACGTCCTGACCCGCCACTAGCAGGAATCGCCCACCCATCGAGACCCCAGTCGGTGGAGGAGGAGGCACCGCCCCTTTCTTGATGCGCTGGGCGTCGACCGGGCCCACGTCGAGCAGCGGCAGATGGGACAGACAGCGCACGGGGGTCCGCAACCAGGGCTTGAGCTGATCGCGAACCTCCTCTCTGGGCTTCCACTTCACGCGCTCGCCCTTGCCCCGCGACATCAACACGGCTTCCCAGGGGTGCCCGGGCTCGGCGACGATCTCGGCGAGGGTCGGCATGTCGATAGCGTCCTCGATGAAGAAAGGCCCGCTCCGGGGCCGACACAGGGCAGTCAGGTGTCCGGCGCTGTGGAGGGCCGTTGCGATGTCATCTGCCAGGACGCGGGCATAAGTGCCGCGGCTGCAGGTCAGCAGGATCCGGAGGGTCTGCCGGTCGTAGCTGGTCAGCTGCAGGTCGTTGATTTCGATCTTCCTGGGTTTTGCCCTCTTTTCTACGCCCTTTCGAGCGTAGTGGTAGAGCGGCTTGCCGTCGACCTTTACCGCGCTGTATGCCGGCGGCTCCTGCATCTGTTCGCCGATGAAACCAGCCAGCACGTCGCGGACCTCGTCCTCGTCGGCCTTGGGCAGATCGCGCTCTCTGACGACCTGGCCCGTCGGATCCCCGGTGTCGGTGGCCGACCCGAGCTGAATCGTGGCGTCGTACACCTTGATGGATTCGTCCAGGTATTGGATCAACCGGGTGGCTGCCCCGAGGGCGAGCGGAAGTACGCCGGTTGCAAAAGGATCCAAGGTGCCGGTGTGACCGACCTTTTTCACTCCAGTGACGGCGCGAACGGAGGCGACGACATCGTGGGAGGTGATGCCGGGGGGCTTGTTGACTACCAGAAAACTCGGTCTCACTCTTCGCTCTCCTCGCGCTCGGCGCTGAGCTTGTCCAGCAGCTGGGTCATGCGAACGGCTTCTTCGGTGAACTTGTCGTACTCGAACACGATCTCGGGTGCGTGGCGGAGGCGGAGGGCGCGCCCGATGGGGCCGCGGAGCCGCTTGGCTGCATCGCCGAGTCCAGCCCGCATCTCATCGGGCACGGCGCCGCCACCCAGGGGCATGTAGCTGACCGTTGCCCGGGACAGATCCCGGGTGACGTCGACCTTGGTGATGGACACTTCGGTGATGCGTGGATCCTTGATCTCGAGCCGAAGGCGCTGGGACAGCTCTCGGTGGATCATCTCGGCCACACGCTCGGCGCGAAAGCCAGCCATGGGTTTCCTCACTCACAACGGGAAATGCCGTCGTTATCGCTGTCTGCGCCTGCCGTCTATCGCTAGCGACCGATCTTCGTGGCGAACACACCGAGACGAGCGGCAAGCGGCACGCCTTCTCCGTAGGAAACTCCGGCCCCAGCCGGCGGTAGCGCAGCTCCCAGGCGTTTCTCCAGCTGGTCGTTTCGAGGGTCACCGGCGCGCAACGGATGTACCTCGTCCGGATCATCTCGCAGGTTGTACAGCGGCGTCTTGCCGAAGGCGTGTTGCACGAGCTTGTTGTCGCCGACCCGCACGGCCTGTTTCTCTGGGCCGAACTGCACGCACTGGGAGACCACAGCCAGGCCTTCCTGGGGTTTGTCCCCACCCACGATCTCGTACAACGGAACCCCCTCTGGCGCGCGGAACCCAGGAAGTTTCAGGCCTTTCAGCAGGGTGGGAGCCAAATCGACGGCCGAGACCAGCCGAGCGACCCTTCGTCCCTGCTTCCCGGGGGCTCGCACGAAGAGCGGCACGTGCAGCAGCTCCTGTGACATCCCGTGCCCCGACCGAGCCAGATAGGGAACGCCAGTCGTGCGCTCTCGGTCCTCGGTGAGCTCGGTGCCGTGATCACCAGCTACGACAATCCATGCGCCCGCAGGCAGCTCGTCGATCAGACGCCCGATCTGGACGTCGACGGTGTGAAGGGCGGCATCGTACTCGTCGTCTGGGTAGGCCCGTGTGGACTTGCCCAGGGCCTCCAGGGACGCCTGATCGTACGGAAATGGCGGTCTGAGGTCGTGGTATTGAACCATCAGGAACCAATCCCCGGTCTCCTGAGCTTCGACAAAGGAGAGGGCGTCATCCGTGACTGCGGTCGCGCCCCTGGAGAGCGGCCACCCCATCGCTCCCAGGCCCATCATTGCGAGTGGGTGAGCCGACGACGACATCGCGCCCCACCCAGCGTCGTCGCTCCACCGATCAAAGCCGCTGTCGAGACCGTAGTTGTCCAGCCACATGTCCCCGGTGACAGCCGCCGTCGCGTAGCCCTCCCGCCGGAGCAGGTCCGCGATCGTCACGGTGTCAGCACGCAAAGCAGAGTCTCGAGGACGGTTACCGTCGTGTATGCCGGCTCCGTGTCGATAGGGCAGACGTCCGGTCAACAGCGAGGCCATTGCCGGAATCGTCCAGGGAGAGGTTGCAGTAGCGTTCTCGTAGAAGAAAGCACCGCGAGCAAATTTATCGAGATTGGGAGTAGTCTTTCGCTGGTAGCCGGCGTATGAAACCCGATCTGTGCGCAGCCCATCGACGACGATGAGCACCACCGCCGGCCGGTCCCCCTCTCCCACTGGCCAGGGTCGCTGGTTGTCGAGGACTGGCCACGCAGCGCCCCACCCAACGAGGGCAGCAAGCACGATCGGGATGAGCGGAGGGCCGTCCTCCCGAGCCAGGATCGCAGCGACCACACCAAAGAAGAGCGCGACTGCAAAGCAGAGCAGGCCAACGGTCATGGCCAGGCCATCCGCCGAGGTAGGCAGGACGTGCAGATTCAATGGCACACACAGCGCCACCCAGGCCATGAGCGTGACCGACGCTCCGTGTAGAACCCAGGAAGGAAGAGGGAATCTTGCGACCAGCTGCCCTGCCGCGAACATCGGCAAGAGGACAAAGAGCGTGCCGAACAGCCCCGGCATGGATGCCTGCTCCATCCAGCCCGCCACCTTGCCGGAGAGCAGCCATCCAACCGTCAGGATGGCCATTGCCAGGCTCCACTTGCCCGACGATAGGCCGCCGAAGCCGGAGATGACCCCCAGGACAGCGCCAGAGATCGCAAAGAGCACTACCGACAAGCCGAGGCCCGGACCGTGGGGCGCCCCCGCTCCGAACCAACCGAGCACCGCGACATCCCAGCCCGCGCACGCGAGCCCCCCGAGCATGCCGAAGATGAGGCCGCCGAGCGCGGACGCCGCATAATTCGGAGGCTGGTCTTCCCGACCGCGCTGGCGCTGGCTCATCCGCTCCCCAATCGCCAACCTCGTGCCAGCGCGACCATCAGCCGCGCCACCGCAGTGGGCTCTCTCCAAGCTACTGCCCGCTTGATTGCAATCGCTGAGAACGTCGCAACCATTGGGACCAGAGACAGCTTACTCCGGTGCCGGCGCATGAAGTACGCGGTGTTGTGAAACCGCCACCGCTCTGTGCTCAGCGCGCTGCCGACCCGCACGCCCCCCGACGGCAGGGACAGGTGTTCGACCGCCGCGGACGGCTCGAATCGCAGAGACCAGCCACACTGCGCCACGCGGGTGGACATGTCGGCATCCTCCAGGAGCGCCGTGCCCGCATACGCCGAGTCGAAGGGTCCGGCTTGCTCGAGTGCGATCCTCCGGAAACACATGTTCGCGCCCTTCAGCGTCTGGATTGGCTGGGAGCGATCTCCGGTGAGGTTGGTGCGGATTCGGCCCCCGAGATCCAGCCGGTTCTCGGTGCGAAGGCTGTTCGGGAGCGCGACTCGTTCCTCGATTCGGCCCACCACGCCGCCGACGGTGGGATCGTGCAGCGCTCTGATGTGGCCGGCGATACAGCCTTGAGCCAGGCGAACGTCGTCGTCGAGGAAGAGCACAATCGGCGCAGTCGTTCGCTCGATTCCATAGTTACGAGCGCCTATAAGGCCTGGCTTGTCGAGGAGGATATGACGAATCCGAGGGTCCGCGAGCGTCTCGATTCCCTGCGCCAGGCGCCGAAATGCCTGGGGTTCGGACTGGTCCACCACCAAGATCTCCGAGCCTCGCGGGGCCTGCAGCACGACGTCCGAGAGCACGGCCAGCACGGCCGCCGGTCGGTTCAGTGTCGCAATCACCACGGCAAGTTCGATCACGTCTCTCCCCCCGCAACAGGATACCCTCGCGACCGATGCCGCTCCTCGACGTTCAATGGCTGCTTCCCGATGGGCGCGCGGGAGGCCGCGCCGAAGATGGGAAGACCGTGTCCCTGAGCGGAGCCATCCCCGGCGACCGCGTCCGCTACGAGCCCGGGAAGCGCCGTGGTCGCACCGTGGACGGCACTCTGCTCGAGATCGTGTCCGACTCGCCGGATCGCCGGGATCCGACCTGTCCCTGGCATGGGAGCTGCGGCGGCTGTGACCTGGGGGAGATGACCGCACCCTCTCGCCGGGCAGCCCAAGCACACATCGCCGCCCGGGCTCTGGGGATCGAGACGCCGGAGATGGTCCCGAGCCCCAACCAGACCGCCCATCGCGCGCGCATCGATCTCGGCATCGAAGGCGGGCGCGTCGGATACCGTCAGGCTCGTTCGGACGAGCTCGTGCAGATCGAGCGCTGCGGTATCGCCCGGCCCGAAGTGCAGCGCGCCCTCGAGACACTCCAGCGGACTGATCTCACCGGCTTCTCGAGAGTGGAGATCCGCTCGGACGGCTCACGCGCCGTGTACGCCCTGACCGGAGGACGAAGAGACGCCCCCCTCACGGGCCTCGAAGACGTCGCCATCGACGGCAAGAGCATTCGAGGAAACCCTCGGTTGACACTCGATGTTCACGGAATCCAGCTGCGAGCCAGCCCGCGTTCCTTCTACCAAGTGAACCTGGAGATCAACGCGCTCTTGGTCGCCGACGTCGTCTCCGCGGCCGCTGGGCACGAGCGAGTCCTGGACCTATACGCGGGAATCGGCAATTTGTCCCTGCCGATCGCCAGCACCGGAATCCCAGTCACCGCCGTAGAGCTAGAGGGCCAAGCCATCCGCGACCTGCGCGCTCGCGCCGGATCCCTGCCGATCGAGGCCGTCGCTCGCGACGTCGCTCGCTTCGACACCAGCAGAGCCGCTTTTGACTGCTTGATCCTCGACCCGCCACGAGCCGGCGCGCCCGGAGTCCTGAAGCGAATCGCCCTCAACCGCCCTCGAACGGTGATCTACGTCTCTTGCCACGTGCCTTCGGCCGCCCGCGATCTGCGCGCGCTGAAAGGCTACCGCATCGCCAGCGCGCGTTGCTTCGAGATGTTCCCCGACACCCATCACTTCGAGACCGTCATCATCCTGAAGCGCGCCTGACAGCGTCGGGGTACAGTGGCCAAAATGCGCGCCTTGCTCCCACTCTTACTACTCTCCTCCTGCTGGCTCACCGAGGCCGAGGTGTTGGAGAAAGCGGTCATCCCGTCGGGTGACGCCGACACCGACTCGGATACTGACTCCGACACAGATACCGACACAGACACGGACACCACCACCACCTTCGACTGTGCCGATGCCGACCTCGGCTCCGCGGTGGGGAACGACGTGGTCTCGGGAGCGAGCACCGACCACACCGACGACTACCTGCCAGACTGCAACGGCAGCGGTCAATCAGGAGGCGCGGACGCCGCCTTTGGGTGGACCGCCCCCTCCGCAGGATGCTTCACCTTCGACACCAGCGAAGCGACCTACGACACGGTGCTCTACCTCCTCGATGGATGTGTGGGGGGCGAGCTGATCTGCAACAACGACGTCAACGCTGGCGTCGAGAGCACCTCGTCGGTGGGTTTCATGGTCGAGGCGGACCAAGAGATCGTCATCATCATCGACGCGCTCAACGAAACGGTCTCCGGCAGCTATCAGCTCGACATCAACCCGACGGACTTCATCGAGACCGACTTCGATCTCGGCAGCCAGATCGGCACCCAGTTCGGCAACACCGACGGCGTCGACACCACGCTGGTGCCGCTCAACTGCGACTATCCTTCCGGGGCCGACGTGATCGTGAACTGGGCTGCCCCGTATGCGGGAGAGTGGGCGTTCTCCCTGAGCTCAGGCGGCACGACCTTCGATTCGGTTCTCTCCCTGCACCGCCAATGCATCGCCGAGGCCTTTATCTGCGACGACTCCCTGCTCGCTGGCGGAGGAGAGAACGTGGACGCCGTCCTCTTCGAGGGCGAAGAGATCCTCATCCGAATCGCGGGCTACGACGGTGGGGGCGGTCCGGCGAGCGGCGCCTTCCAGCTGGAGATCCACGCCAACTAGCCCACTAGTCCTCCTTGTCTCCCTCGTAGGGCTCTAGCTTGTCGAGTCTGATGCGGAGCTTCTGGTTCTGCTCTTCGAGTTCTTCGATCCGGCGGTGGATCGGCTCCAGACCGGCCTTGGACTCGCGGCCGCGTCGAACCTTGACCAGCGCTTCGTAGGCGGTCCGTCGCATGCGGCCATCCGGGGCCGAGCGATGTACCGTCTCCAAGGCGGCCGTAGCGCGCGGGTCGCTGAGGGTTCCCAGTGCGCCAATGGCGAGCATGCTAGCTCGGAATCCAGGTTCGCCCAACATCTCGACCAGCCGCTCGATAGCGACGGTCCTGACGGATTCGACCTGATCGGCGAGTCGCCCGAGGGCCGTCGCCGCCGCACCGCGAATCCGATCCGGCCAGGCGGCGCTGGTACGGTCGAGGATCGTGTCGAGAACGGCCGGGTCGTGCGTGCTCGCCAGCCCGAGGAGCGCTCGCTGCGGAACCCAATACGACCAGCACACGGTGTCGAGGTGTTGTCCGATTGTCTCGGGAGCGCGGGGGTCCCGGGTGCTACCGAGCGCAGCAACCGCGGCGCCCTCCAGCTGCCAGGTTGGGAGATCTCCAGCCAGGACACCGAGGATAGCGTCGGCGGCGACGGCGTCTCGGAACCGGCCCAGGGCCGTCACCAGTGCCCGCTGGACTCGCGGATCGGGCTCGGTGTCGAGGGCGTCGATGAGTTCGTCGCGGATCACCGCTCCACCGCGCTTGGCGAGGAGACCGGCGATGGCGGAGCGAGCGCCTTGGTACGGGTGCTCTCGGAGAGCTCGCAGTACAGCGAGCATTCCGCGGGATGAATCCGAGCTGAGCAGCGCCCGCGCGCACCGAATTGCGGCGACCGGATCGGGGTCGGAGAGTCCGGCGATGAGCCAGCCGTCGGGACCCTCGAGCTCGATCTGACCGAGGACCCGATAGCCGGGATCGACGCGGACAGAGACGATCTCGGAGTCGGTCGGGACCGCCCACACCCGCTCGCGTTCGCGGACGGGAAGATCGATTGTTCGCTCCTGACCATCTTCGTCCACGAGCACGACTCGCAGCGTGAAGTGGAACGCATCCGGAACGCCGTCGTCACCGGACTGAGTCTGCTTGACCGCCACCGTGACCAAGCCCGGCTCGCGACCGAGTCGGACCTTGAGCACCGGGTGGCCCGGGGAGTGCACCCACTGCTCGAAGAAGCCGTCGAGATTGCGGCCCGACGCGTCCTCGAGTGCCCGCTGGAAGTGCCGAGTGTGCACCGTTTCGTCGCGGTGTCGGTTCAAGTAGAGGTTCACACCAGCCCAGAACGCGGTGTCCCCGAGCTCGGCGCGGAGGGTCCAGAGCACGCAGGACCCCTTGTTGTACAGATGCCGGTCGAAGACGTCGATGGGCTCGCGGAAGCGGTACGAGACGATCGGTCGGCGATAGCGGCCGCCGGCCTCTTCGAAGTAGTCGCGGGCGGTCTCGAAGCGATACCAGATCGCGTCGAGTTCGGTGCGATCGGCCTCCCACCACACGGCCTCCATGAAGGTCGCCCAGCTCTCGTTCAGCCAGCCCTGCGACCAGTCCTGGCAGGTCACCAGATCGCCGAACCATTGGTGGGCCAGCTCGTGGGCGACCAGACCGTCCGGATCCCAGTCGAGAATTCCCTTTTCGTCGACGAGCAACACGTCGGTCATCGTCGTGCAGGCGACGTTTTCCATCCCCCCGAAAATGAAGTCGTGCACGATGACGGTGTCATAGCGCGACCAGGGGTAGTCGACGCCCGTGATGCGGCTGAACTCGTCCATCATCAGCGGTGTCTTCCCCATTGCACGCGTGACGGCAGCTTCTTGACCGACGGGTACGAGATAGCGAACCGGGCGGCCATTCCAGTCGGCCTCGACCACGGAGAGCTGCGCGCAGACTGCGGTGAAGAGATAGGCCGGCATCGGCTCTTTCTGCTCATAGACACTGATCGCCCGGCCGTCTTCTTCCCGGGTCTCGACGTGTCGGCCATTGGAGAGCAGCGTGTAGCCGGCCGGCCCGACGAGCTCGACCCTCCAGCTGTGCTTGACGCCCGGATGGTCGTGGCAGGGCATCAGGAAGTGCCCATCTTCGTCCTGGCACTGGGTCCAGGCCATCTTCTGGCGCTCGGGCTCGTGAGCTGTGGGTCCGGTGAAGTACAGTCCCCGCTGCGGGTTCTCGCCCCTCCAGCGCACCACGACCTCGGAGGGTGCGACGGCAGCGCGGATACGCAGCTGGGCCGCATCATAGGACCACTTCAGGGCCTCGCCTTGCCCATCCTCCACAGCGACGACCTCGACCTCGTCCAGATCGAAGGCGAAGCTTCCTGAATAGCTGGGCACCGGCGCGATGCAAAAACGGACCTGTCCCGAGAAGGTCCGGGCCACGGGGTCCACCTCGAGCCGCAAGTCGGCGTGCTCGATACGAACGGCCCGGGACGGCGCATAGTGGGGTTCCACACCAGGTTCTGCGAACGGCATCCGCACGGTGTCAGCGGTGGCGAGTCCGAGGTTTTCGTTTCGATGGCACAAGCAAGCCACGGGCCGCCTCCGGGGGAGAAGCGCCCCGATAACCGGTTTTGCCACGCCCTACAGGATCCTCCGGTACACTCCGCCCATGAAGCCACTCCTCCTCCTAGCCATGCTCGTGCTCACATCTTGCGCGGGTGGGGACCGCAAGACGGACACCGCCGACACCACGACACCTACCGACATCCCGGACACCGACACCGACACCGACGCCGATGCCGACGCGGACACCGATGCCGACACCGACTCCGACACGGACGCCGACACCGATTCCGATACCGCCCTTCCCTGGCCGGATCTCGTCCCAACCGACATCACACGAGACGACAACTACTATCGCGTGACGTTCTGCAACAACGGAGGGCCGAGCGCCGCCGAGACATTCGTGATTCGACTCAGCGACGTGGGGTCGGGCGAGACCTTCGACTCCAATCCGCTCTACCCCTATCCAGTTCCCCCACCGGGGTTCTGTGAGACGACGGGCGGCTTCACCTGTGCCCTCATCGGCGACGCCGGGTGCAACGCCAGCATCGACGTCATGGCGACGGTCGACCCATACAACACAGTGGCGGAGTCGAACGAGGCGAACAACGAGATGACGCTGCCGTTCTGATGTAGACTCCTCAGCCCGCGGAGGACTCCATTGAGCATCGCCGACTTCGAGCTGAAGGACACCGGATACAGCGTCATCGCCGTGAAGACCACGGGACTGACACGAGGCTACGACGGTATCTGTGAGATATCCGTCTGCCGCGCCGACCCTGGACAACCGCTGCGGCTCTCACTCGACACACTCGTGAACACGGAACGTGACAACCTCGGCGGTGCAGCGGTCCACGGCATCCTCCCGCACCACGTTCGGAATGCCCCGACCTTCGAGGAGGTCGCCGCAGATCTCGTGCGCGACATGGCCGGACGGGTGGTCGTGTGTCACAACGCCGACTTCGTCTTCAGGTTCCTGCTGCCCGAGCTCGAGAAGATGAAGCTACGGACGGAGATACCCTTCATCGATACCATGCACCTCTACGCCATGCTCTCTCGCGGCCCGAACCGCTCACTGCACGAGGCGTGCATCAACGAGGAGATCGAGTACGCCGGCAGCCCCCTCGCGAGTGCGGCCGCCATGGCGACAGGGAGGCTGTGGCGCAACCTCCTCGAAGTCGTGAGCACCATGGGCCTTGGCAGCTTCGGAAAGATGCGGGCCAAGGGCAAGTATCCGTTCCAACGAAGCTTCGTGAACCTGCCGTACGAGGTGCACACAGTGTACGAGGTCGAGGAGAGCATCAACCGCGTCTCCCGTACCGAACGCAACATGGGCCGGCTCGCCGACGCTGGGCTCAGCATGTACTACGACGCGCTGCTCGTAGCCCTCGACGACATGGAGATCACGTTCGAGGAGACAGCCTATCTGCAAGGTCTCCAGGAAGAACTCGAGATCGAGATCGAGGACATCTACAGCCTCCACGCCCGGGTCTTCTCGAGCGCGCTGGTGGTCGCCTATGAAGACGGCAAGATCGACAGCACGGAACGACAACACCTTGCGACGCTCTACGAGTGCCTGGCCACCCTTGGATGGGCACCGGGCCAGCCAGACGGTTCCGACGATTCCGACGATTCCGACGATCTAGACACCGATCAGACCGAGCAGGCCGATCAGACCGACTAGACAGCGAAGGGCGTGTCCCGCCGCATCGCGGCGGTCGCCTCCTGGACCGCGTCTGCCGTTCCGATCACCAGTGGCGTGCGATCGTGCAGCGACTGGGCGACCTTGTCGAGGATGGGTTCCACACCGTCCGTTGCCGCGCCACCTGCAGCCTCCACCAGATATGCCAGGGGGAAGGCTTCGTATAGGAGCCTAAGCTTCCCAGTCGGGGCCTTTGCGGTGGCAGGATAGAGGAACACCCCGCCCTTGATGAGATTCCGGTGGAAGTCCGCGACGAGGCTGCCGATATAGCGAGACTTGTATCCGCGTTCCTTGCGCGTCTCGACGAACGAGTTCACGCCGGGCTGCCAGTTGTGGGAGTAGGCCTCGTTGCAGGAGTAGATCTTCGCCTCTGGGATCCGGATGTCCTTGTGGGACAGGAAGAACTCTCCGACGGTGGGATCGAGGGTGAAGCCATGCACACCGAACTCAGATCCCAACACGAGCACGGTGCCCGAGCCGTAGATGATGTAGCCGGCGCCGATCTGGTCTCGACCCCGCCGCAAGATGTCCGAGAGCACGGCCGGGCCGCCCTCGTCTGACTTCCGCCGAAAGATGGCAAAGATCGTTCCGATCGTCGCGTTCACATCGATGTTCGACGACCCATCGAGGGGATCGACGGCGACGACATATCGCCCGCTGTGGAAGTGGCCTGGCACCAGGATCGGCTCGGCCTCCTCTTCGCTGACGACCATCGCGGTGTGGCCACGGTGCTCCAGGGCGCGCACGAAGGTCTCGTTGGAGTAGTGGTCCAGCTTCTGGACGAACTCACCCTGGATGTTCACGTCTCCCGTTCCGCCGAGCATGCCCGCCAAACCCGCTCGGTTCACGCGGCTGGAGATCATCTTCCCCGCCAGGGCGATACTCTGCATCAGGTTGACGAATTGACCGGTCGCTCCCGGATAATGTCGCATCGACTCCATCAAGAAACGGTCGAGCGTCGTACCTTCCTCGAACTGCGATTCCACTTGGGCACCTCCAGCGCGTGCACGCATAACGTTATGTGCCGCCAGATGGCTGATCTCGGGACGCGGAAGTGGCTAGTGGCCGGCGTTGTGGCCGCTGCGGCGGTACACGTCGCAATGGCGTTCCCAAACCTCGAAACGACGGTCGACGATGCCTTTATCTCGGCCCGCTACGCCGCAAATCTCGCGGACGGGAACGGTCTGGTCTTCTCCGCTGGCGAACCTCCAGTCGAGGGCTACACAAACCTCGCCTGGGTCCTGTTTCTGGCGTTCGGACTCCTCATTGGCGCGAGCATCCACAGCTGGATGACCTGGGGCGGACTCGCGTTTGGAGTCCTCGGCATCGGCCTCTCTTTTGGGCTCTCTCGCCACCTGATCGGGCGCGATCACTGGGCGGCACTCCTAGCACCGGTGCTGCTGGCGCTGAGTCCCTTCTACGCGGTGGTTGTCACCAATGGGCTCGAGTCCGGCATGTTCATCTCGACGCTGCTTGGCGCTACCTGGGCGTTGCTGGCAGCCGAGGGGAGATGGCGGATCGGCGCCGGATTTCTGCTCGGGTTCCTCGCGTGTGTGCGACCCGAAGGGCTGGTGATCGGCGGGCTCGCCGTGCTCTACGACACCTGGCGACGGGGATGGGTGACCCCGCTGGCCCCGCCAGTCCTGCTCACCTGGATCGCGCTCACGGCTTGGAGGCTGGTGACCTATGGCGCGTTGGTGCCAAACACCTTCGCGGCCAAGTCGGCAATGCCCTTCGTCGCCTTGATGAACGCCAACTACAGGTACATGGCGAGAGACGGACCGTACTGGTACGTGCCCGCTCTTGGCCTCCTGCTCCTGCCGTTTCTCGGCAAGCTCAAGGCGGAGCGAGTCCTGCTGTCCGTGTTCGCCGCGGCCCTGGTGGCCATTGCTTGGCGAGTGAACCTCTGGATGCCGGCGGGACGGCTGTTTGTGCCCTCGCTGGCGCTTTTCTTCTGTCTGGCCGCAGTCGTGGTCGCAGATGGCGATCGCCCACGAACAGCCCTCGGGGTTTTCCTGGTCTTGGTCTCGCTGACGATCTTGCCCACGAAGATCCACCACCAGATGCGAAACTACGACCGAGTCCACAGCGTAACGGCCAACAATGGGACCGCTCGCGCAGCGCGTTTCCTGGCTCGCCGCGCCCCGGAGAACAGTTGCCTGGCTATCCGAGATGCGGGCGTGCTCGCCTACTGGGTGGGCACTGAGGTCACCGTGGCCGAGCTCCACAACCGGGCGTTGACCCAGCCTCATCCCGACGGACGGGACACCGATCTCAGCGCGCACGTGCCGCCGAATCCAACGTTTGTCGCCCTCACCCAGAACCGAGCCAACTCCAGCGGCATTCGCTATCCCGGAGATCGACGCGTGTTCCGAGGACTCAGCGAGCCCTACACCTACCTCGGGCGCGTGCTCCAACACCACCATCGGTACTACGACATCTATGCCCGGACTGACGCCGGGATCCCCCCGCTACCCAAGAAGATGGTCGTGAACTTCGACGGTCCCGACGCACCCACCGGGGTTGGTGATGCACCAACCCGCTAGCCAAAAGCGCGTTAGTCGCCCTTGGTGAAAGACGAAGCCCCGATCCTGTCGCGCGCCCGCGCCTTCCTGGCCGCCATCATCGCCATCTATGTGGCCTACGCCCTGCGGTTTTGGTTTGTGTGCGACGACGCGTACATCACCTATCGGTTCTCCCACAACGTCGCCGACGGCCTCGGTCTTCGGTACAACGTCGGCGACCACACCCCAGTCGAGGGCTACAGCAACTTCCTGTGGCTGATGCTCGCGGTGCCCATCGAGCGGCTTGGGTTGGATGTCGCCCTGTGGATGTGCGGACTCTCTGTGCTCTGCGGAGTGGCGGTGCTCGTCTATGTGCGCTGGACGCTGATGAGACACTTCGAGGTTGGAGAAGGGCCTGCCAACCTGGCGACTCTGTGCCTGGCTACGATGCCGACGATGACGGTCTGGGCGACCAGCGGGCTGGAGACCATGGCCTTTGCCCTGCTCACCTTCGCGACCTTCGAGCGGCTGGTCCTGGCGCGAGAGCGCGACGCTTGGATTGGTGGCGCTGCGGCGGCGCTCTCCCTGTCCCTCATCCGCACGGAGGGCATCGCCTGGGTCGTGGTCATCGTGATCCTGGGGATCGTGGGTCGCCTCATCGACGGACGCAAACAGGACGCGCTGTTGCCTAGGTCCGTGAGCCGTCCGTGGACCGCACTGATGGGCAATGCCGTCAAGGCCGGGGGCGTCGCGCTCGGCATTTTTGTCGCCTATTTCGCCTGGAGAACCCTGTACTTCGACAGCTGGATCTCCAACACGGCGCGGGTGAAGGTGGGGCTGGGAGTGGTGTCGCTGCAGGCAGGTCTGGCCTATGTGTCGGTCTACTACCTGACGACCCTGGTGCCCCTTCTCGCCTTCCTCGGCGCTCCGGCCACGCTGCGACGCCGATTCGGTGGCGGGCTGGCGGTCATGACCATCGCCGCGGCCTTCCCCATCTACGCAGCTGTGGTTGGAGGCGACTACCTGCCCATGGGCAGACTCATGTTGCCCGGGGTCCCGTTTGCAGCGCTGATGCTCGGGATCGGAATCGACCAGATCTGGCGCCGCCACGGGGCCGCTCTGGGTGTGGCCCTGGTCACCGTCGTTCTCCTGCTCGGAGTAGCCCCGGCCCACGATCTGCACGTGGTGCCCACCAGCGTGCGCAAGGCCTTCCACTTCCGCTCCAACACCGACCGCTTCCGCTCCGAGTACGCGCAGTGGTCGTTCATCGAGCGCAGTACCGAACGCTGGCGAACGCTCGGAGAGGAGATGGGCAAGCTCGGGCAGCCCGGAGAAACCTGGGTGGCGGGGGCGATCGGAGCCAAAGGCTACTTCTCGGAGATCTTCATCTACGACGTGGGCGGCCTCGTGACGCGAGAGGTGGCCGACCGACCGTTCAAACAAGGCAAGAACCACCGGTCTCCAGGTCACCAGAAGACAGTTCCCAACTCCTTCTTCCTGAACAAGAAGCCGACCTTCCTCCAGGCGAGGATGGTTCCGGGAGACCATCGAGCGATCGCCGCCGAGGTCCGCTCCTGGAGGATCAACGCGCAGGTGAAGAAGCTCTACGTGCCGAGCGTGACCACGTTGGCGACGAACAAACACCTCGTGGTGCTCCGCAGAGCCACAGAGGGTCAGGACACAGCTGCGGAGTGGGCCAAGGTCGGACAAGGCAAGAACAAGCCAGCCAAATCCGCCAACAAACGCTCAAATGGCCGCTGGCACCACGTCAAACAGGCAGATCTGACCGCAGCCCAGCGCGCCGAGATCGAACAGCTGGAGGCCATCGGATATCTCGCCGGATCGCAAGCTCCCTCCGACAAAATCGACGTCACTATCCACGACGCCGAGCGCGCCCAGCCCGGGTACAATCTCTATGTCTCGGGGCACGCGACAGAGGCCTTCCTCATGGACATGGATGGCAACGAAGTCCACCGCTGGAGCCACAGCTTCAAGCAAACGTGGCCCAAGGCAAAGGCCAAGAAGAAGGACCGCACGACCCAGTATTGGCGCCGGGCCTGGCTCCTCGAAGATGGGCATCTGCTCGCACTCTTCGAGGGGCATGGGCTCGTTCACCTGGACCGCGACTCCAACGTCGTGTGGGCGCAGGAGAACAAGGCCCATCACGATGTGCACATCCTGCCCGACGGACGTCTGTGGACCCTGACCCGCCGAGCCGAGGTCATCCCGGCGGTGAACAAAAAAGCGGTCATGGAGGACTTCGCGACGCTGGTCGGAGCAAGGGGAAAGAAGCTCAAGTCCTTCTCCATCCTCAAGGCGATGCTGGAGTCCGAGTTCGCCTCTCTCTTCGAGAAGAGCGACCGAAAACAGGGCGACCTGTTCCACACCAACAGCATCGAGGTCCTGGATGGGAGCCTCGCGAACAAGATCCCAGCGTTCAAAGCTGGAAATCTTCTGGTCTCCAGCCGGATCCTCAACGCCATCTTCATCCTGGATCCGAAGACCGAGCGAGTGATCTGGGCGCGTACCGGTGACTTCAAGCGGCAGCACGATCCCCACGTCCTGCCGAACGGCAAGCTGCTGCTATTCGACAATGTCGGGCTGTCCAAGAGTCAGTCCCGGGTCGTTGAGATCGACCCGCAGACCGGCGCCCACGGCTGGTCCTTCACCAGTCGCAAAGGCGAGGCGAAGTTCTTCTCTCGCACGTGTGGCCTCGCGGAGCGCCTGGACAACGGAAACACCCTGATCACGGAATCGGCAGCCGGGCGTGCCATAGAGCTCTCGCCGGACCAGAAGGTCGTCTGGGAGTTCCACAATCCTCACCGCGCCGGAAAGGAAAAGAACCTGGTGGCGACACTCTTCCAGGTCGAGCGCATCGATGTTTCCCGCTGCGCGTGGCTGAAGGAGTGAGATGAACCGGCGGAATGCAGCCGCCCTCACGGCCATCCTCGGGCTTGCGCTCGGGGTCGGCCTGTGGTGGATGACGCGCCCGCCTCCGCCCAACGTCGTCGTCGTGCTTGGATGCACCTTGCGTCGCGACCAGCTGACGCCGTACGGAGGCCACGCCGAGGCGTCCCCCTTCCTGAACGAGGTTCGCAACTCCGGAACGATGTTCGCGGACCTGGTCGCGTCGTCGTCGTGGACCAAGGAGAGCAGCACCGCCATCTTCACGGGTCACCAGGCGGCCACCGTGGGAATGACCGAACCGCTCAAGCGGCACTCCAAGCGGATCCTCCCCGAGCGGCTGACCACGCTGGCCGAGCACCTCGAGCGGGCCGGCTACGACACCTTTGGAGTGACCGCGAACCCCCACCTGAACAGCAGCTATGGCTTTGACCAGGGCTTCGACGAGTACCGCGACACCTCGTCTCGCGGCTTTGCGATCAAGAACAAGATCGCCGGCAAGGCCATCGTCGCACGCGGCCTCGAGCTGCTGGACGCTCGGCCAGAGAACAGCGAGAACCCATTCTATATGCAGCTCGTCCTCATCGACCCTCACCAGCCGACCAAGGTTGGCCCCAAGCTCACCGCCCCCTTCGAAGGGCCGGATGTGCCACCCAGACTGGCTGAGTATCGGGCCAACGTGCGCCGGGTGGACGATGCACTTCGCGCCCTGGACCGGGGTCTCCAAAAGCGTGGATATACCCCTGAAAACACGCTCTTCGTGCTGGTCGCCGATCACGGTGAGGGTCTGAGCCTGCCCCAGCACCATCGTCAGCAGCACGGTCGTGTCCTGTACCCGACCCTGACCAGCGTGCCATGGATCCTGCGCGGGCCCGGAGTGGCCGAAGCACACACGGTCACCGGGCTCGCCTCTCACCTCGACTTCCTCCCGACCATCCTGGATATCGCCGGAGTCGAGGCCGCAGAGCTGGAGGCCCCAGAGCTGGAGGGGCACAGCTGGGCACTGGCGGTTGCCGGCTGGTGGAGTACAACGAGCCGCGAGCGGGCGTTCACTGAGACCTGGTACTTCGGCGCCAACCGGGCGGCAGTAGTCACCGAAAAGATCGCCTGCGAGCGGGACTGGGGCTCGGTGGCGATCCCCAACGACACTTTCGTAGACGGCTGCTTCGACCGAGCCGACGATCCGGGGTGGGCGCATCCCATTGACCCCCACCCGGAGCTGCAGGACGAGCTTGATGCCTGGCGTGCGTGGACCCAGGCTGCTTACGAGTTGGCAGGGGCAGCCGAGGACGCCAAGGACGCGGTGGGGACACGGGAGCAGCTCAAGGCGCTGGGCTATGTCGAAGATTGATCCCCGCTGGCACTGGGCCGCACTGATCACGGTCGTCTTCGTGGTCGGCTTCTGGCCATATCTCCAGTTGTTGCACAACTACCCCGAGGGCGTTGATGCGATGAAGTGGGTGACCAACGCCGCACCTAGCACTCCGGGCTGGTTCGAGTGGGTCTTCCAGGAGCGACACTTCATCGGCTATCGGCCAGTGACCGCGTTCTCGTTCACGCTGAACAACGTGCTCACGGGCTGGTCGCCGTGGGGCTATCGCCTCACCAACGCCGCGCTGCACATCGGCACCGGACTGATGGTCTACGCACTGTTCCGCGTGCTGACCCGAGGACGAGGCTGGTGGGCGGTCCTGGCCGCGGCAGTCTTCTTCGCCCACCCGGCATCCGAGACAGTCCTCCCCCACATCGCGCGAAGAAGCTACCTTCTTGGGAGCCTCTTCAGCGTCGCCACCCTCGTGGCCTGGACGACCGCCACCCGAGACCGGCTCACCGGAGTGTCCGGATCCATGGCGGCGGCGTGTTTGTGTCTGGGCGCGGCGCTGCTCTCCAACGAGATCGCCTACGTCGTCGTACCGATGCTGCCGATCATGGCGGTCTTCTTCCGGGATCGAAGCAAGCCTTGGTACGACCCCTTGGTTCGCTGCATTCCCGTCGCTTGCGTCGCTGTGATGATGCTGGGAATGCGCTTCTACGTGCTCGGACACCTTGGCGGCTATCACAAACGATACTTCGCCTACACGCGAAACAACCACAACATGCTCAAAGAGGTCGACGACACGCCGTACCAGATGGTCGCCGAGGCCGCCTGGCGCTACATGTGCTTCCCAACTGGAGCAAGCGGCGAGCAGGCCCTGTTACTCGTCGGCGGCTCGATGGGGCTGATGGTCGCGATCGGGGTCGTCGCCTACTACGCTTGGCGCTCGGTGGCGGAGCCCCTCCTCCCTGGCAAGGACGACGAGGCCCGCTTGGTTCTGCTGTTGTTCATCTGGCTGGCCGGGCACACGCTGCTCTATGCCTTGACGCGGAACTGGTTCTGGCGGCAGAGCTATCCGATGCTCCCGCCCTTTGCGCTGCTGGTGGCCATGGTGGCCAGGAACACCTGGGTCCACCAAAGCAGCGCTTATAAGCGAGCTCTTCACGCCATCCCGCAGCTCATACTGGCGGCGTCCATCCTGTACCACGCGTCCTTCGTTGCCGGAATCGACCGGATTGCGCTCCGCGGACAGCTCAAGGCGAACGACATCGTGTACCAGGTCCAGTCGAGCCTCGAAGACGAGGACCTTGGCGACCTCACCTCACCTGCCATGGTCTATGTGACGATCCCGGTCCGCGGGCCGCCTACCCGCGATGCCGTCACCTGGCTGCGCCGGCTGTACAAGTCCAAAGGCCTCCAGTTCAAGTGGCTGACGCTGCTACGTCAAAACGCCAAGGACCACGGAGACCGGCCGACTCTCACCATCGTCGACCACGGCGGGCGGAAGCTCATCAAGCTCTCTAGCCACATGCAGTGGGACCACAAGGTGTCGAAGTCCCTCAAGCTCGAGGAGAAGAGCGTTCTCTGGCTGGATCGCCTCAACCACAGCGGAGTCGCAAAGACCTACGTGTTGATGGCAGACGACGGCAACAGCCAGCTCATCGAGGTGCCGCCGCCGCAAGCGGGCGGTGAAGAACCGCCTCAGCCAAGCGACCGCAAGTCAAAACACAAGAAGAAGAAGCGCGATGGCGATGGAGGCAAGGACAAAAAGAAGGGCAAGAGCAGCAAAAAGGGCGGCAAAGAGAAGGGGGGAGACTCCCAGCCCCGTTGACTCCTCGGCTACAGATTCTGGGGTGGCGACCCGCTGTGAGTCGGCCGGCGTCGCCGTTCCATCCTTCGGAACCACCGTCCGCACTTCGCCTGGCAGGCCAGTGCCGGCAGCGGCGACCTCGGCGGCCAGCTCCCCGTCGCCATACAGCAGATCGTAGAGCTCGTCACAGCTCTGTGGGCGCTTGCCGACGTCCACCTCGAGGAGCGACACCAGCACGCGGTCGATCCGGTCCGGGAGGTTCGGCTTGATCTCCTTGGGAGGCGGATAGTCACCGGTCGCCGATGCCGTATAGATCTCGATGATCTCGGTGCCTTCGAAGGCCCTCCGGCCACACGTCATCTCGTAGAGGATGCACCCCAGAGCGAATAGATCGGCGCGCTCATCCACCGAACTCACGTCCCGAAACTGCTCCGGGGCCATGTACTGCGGCGTTCCAAAAGAGACGCCGAGCTGGGTCAGCTGACCACCGGACGCGTCGTCGAGCTTGACGAGCATGAAGTCGTTGACTTTGGCCGACGGCTCCGGTCCGCTCATGTCGACGAGGATCTTCTCGGTCTTGATGTTTCGGTGGACGATCCCGGCTTTGTGGGCGTGCCCAACCCCGCGCACCATGCCCTTGAACAGAGCCATCGACTCGGCGAGTGGGTGGGGCTCGCGAAGCCAGCGGTCGAGACTGGTCCCGTGCACATACTCCATCACCAGGGTGGGCACTTCGTCGATCTCGGTCAGCTCAGCGACGTGCACGAGATTCTCGTGCACGAGGGATTTCTGAGCTTCACCGCCCCGTTTCAGGCGCTCGAGGAACTGAGCATCGGCGCCGAACATCAGCTTGAGCGCGTAGCGATCCCTCGTGTCGGTGTGGATCGCACCATAGGTCACCGACATCGCGCCCTTGGACAGCTTCGGCCCGATCTGGTAGACGCCGCAAACCTGCCCCTCGGTAAGCTCCATCCTCTCCTCCCGCGCTGGCAGCTTACCTGATGTCGTTCTGAATCGACGCGCCCAGCCGTGCGTTTCGAGGGGCACAACCGGAGCCAGCGACGGTTGGGCGCGTCGATCAGGGGTCGACGTAGCCGAGGGCCTCCAGCTGGTCTACGACATCGTCACCCGGATCGGCATCCAGCACGTCAAAAGTGGCGTATTCCGATTCCCTATCCAGCCTCCACTGCACCAGGACCTCCTCGGTAGAGCTCTCGGGAAACGGCGTCTCATGGTGCGGATCCGCCGCCCGGTCGAAACAGCCCTCCCGAAAGCGGCCGTGCACATCGACGCCGGCCCTCATGGAGAAGTCCCGCTGACAGGCCTGGTCTGACGTGTAGACCGCGGCCCGATTCACGTTGATGAACCAGGTGTCGGAGAACGCCATCTCCCGCCCCGTCGCGGCGCTCTTGTCGGCAACGCGGGCCGATAGATCCAGGCCCGGCCCCTCGTATCCGTGCACTCCCGCCAGACCGAGCAGGGTCGGGGCGATGTCGACCTGAGAGGCCATGCCGCCCATGCGATGACCAGCGGGGATCCCGGGTCCAGCCATCGTCCACACTGCGCCCACCGCGCTCGGGAAGAGGAAGCGGCCGTGGGCCCTGCCGTGTTGTTCCGGGAATTCCAGGCCCTCGCCATGATCACTCGCAACGACAAAGATCGTGTTGGAAGCATCGAAACCGCGTTCTTGAAGCTGGGCATGAAGGTCGGCAACGACCCGATCGAATCCGAGCAAGGCGGCGCGATACTGAGGCACGCGCTCGGGCAGATCAGGGCCGGCAAACGCTTCGACTGTGCTAGCCGACGCCTCGAAGGGTGCGTGGGCGTCGACGAGCATCACCTGCAGATAGAGGGGTCGCTCCGCATCCGCGCCCTCAAGGGCGTCGAACACCAGCTCGAGGACCTCGGGGCCCTCGAGCTTGGTCATGTTCGTGCGCCACAGCTCGCGAAGCTGGATGTAGTCGTCGAATCCCTGATTGAACCCGAAGATCGCATTGAGGTTCGGGTTCGCAGTCGCCCCCATCGTCCAATACCCGGCGCCGCGGAGGTAGGAAGCGAGAGTGGTGACCGCCGGCCTCAGAACACGGTCGTTCCGGCGGCGCTCGGGCTCGACCATGCCCACCGAGATCGGATGTTGGCCGGTGAGGATCGCGCTGCTAGCTGCTTTGGTCCACGGGGCCGCCGAGATCGCATCGTCGAACGTCACCCCGGTCGCCGCGAAACCCTTCAAGAATGGGGTCGTTCCTTGAACATCTCCGTACAAGGAGGTCTGATCCCGACGAACAGTGCAGCCGATGACCAGCACGATGTTGGGTGCGCCCGCCCGGGGGCTGCTCCGCGCTCCAACGAGGGGATCGGGCACGTGTTCGATGGGCGTGGGCTGGACTGGCGCGAACCAGAGCGTGAGGACGCCGATCCCCAGGACAAAGCCGATCAGAACCGCAACGAGACTCGCGATGATCCAGGTTGTCCTGCTCATCACTCGCCTTTGGACATCGGATCTGGGAAGTCGTCTTCCTCGATCGAATCACAGGTGGCGTCGTCTTCCACCTTCACGAAGGCAAACTTCCCACGCATCCACTCCTTGGTGTCTCTGGCCATCAGCCTCAGACAAGGCCCCCGAGCACCGAGGATGTTCTGCTCTACGTGGATGTCGATGCTGCCCTCGACCACCCTACCCTTTCCGGGCTTGCCCCTCGCGGTCTGACTGGCCTTGCTTCCAACATAGATGTCCCCGCCGCAGAATGGTGCTTGCACGTGCATTGTGATGCCGGGGTGCCCGTCGCCGTCGTGGTCGTCCTCGTTCCATCCCGAGGCCCACGGACCTGCCATCCACTCCTCTTTGTCGCTGTGGAACCAGGTGAAGTGGGAGACCGGCATCTTCGACGGTGCTGTCTCGTCGAGGGTGATCTTGGCGCCGGCGACCTTCTTGAAGACGACACTGCAGGTCGACTGATCGACGATCCACACCGGTCCCTCCAGCGTCGCGGTGGCGAGGACGTGGGTGTCGGTGCGAAACTCCACTGTTCCCAGCAGCGGAATCTTGCGTGAGCCGAGGACTGCCAAGGTTCCGATCCACTTTTCCGTCACGGGCTCTGGCTTCTCCTCCTTCTTCTCCTCCTCCTTCTTCTTCTTCTCCTCCTCTTCCGGGCCTGGCGCAGCGACACCGGGTTCGGTAGCCGGCACGTCGACTTCGGGGGGGTCGGCTTCGGACGCGGCGGCCGGGAAGACCGCTGCGAGCCACGCCAGCAGGAGGGGGGTCAGCATCGGGCTGTATTATCCGTTAGCTTGGCCTCATGCGCATTGCCGAGGTGACTGGCGAAGAGCGGATCTCGGAGTGTATCCACCTCGATGAACGCGCCGACCTCGTCGTGCAGTCCCTCCGCCTGGACGGTGACGACGGGCATCCTCCCCTTGCAATCGAGCGCCTGATCCGCGAACAAGGGCCGGAAAGGCCTCCTGTGATCCTGGTGCACGGGCTCGCCCAGAACCGCTACTCGTGGCGATGTAGCACCCGGTCGCTGGCCGGAAAGCTCGCCACCGAGGGCTACGAGGTGCTCAATCTCGAGCTCCGAGGCCACGGGCTCTCCCGATCCTATGGCGCGCCAAACGCCACCAACTTCGACGAGTACGTCAGCGATCTCGCACGGGTTGCCGAGCACTGCGACGATCCGCCTTTTGTCATCGGCCACTCCCTGGGCGGCGCGGTGGCTGTAGGCGCTGCAACCCGCACTCCCCTGGCGGGCCTCGTGCACCTCGCCGGCGTGTACACCTTCGCGAGCAGCAACCGCCCCATACGCCTGGTGTGCAAGCTGAGCCTTCGAGCCGAGCGCCTTCTCATGCTGACCCCAGCGCGCATGTCCACCGGTTGGGCGGGAGACCTGATCGGCAGGTTGTACGCCATCTCCGACATCGCCGGGTACGGCTTTCCCATCTCCGGGTGGGCGCCGAACTCCATGGAGCGAGAGCTCCTCGAGGAGCGACTGCTGAAGGGCTTCGACTGGGAGAGCGTCGAGGTCTGGCTCCAGATGTGCCGCTGGGCCGCTGGCGAAGAGATCGCCTATGCCCGTGAGTTTGGCGAGGTAGACATCCCACTCCTCGTGATTGCGGGCGACCACGATCCCCTCGCTCGGGTGTCCGACGCCCGCGCCTGTTTCGAAGCGTCGGGCTCCACGGATCGGGAGATGGTGGTGTTCGACGCCTTCCACAACCAGGTCCACTGGGGCCACCTCGACCTCATCCTCGGCCGGAAGGCACCGGAGGAAACCTGGCCATATCTGCTGGAATGGCTCGACGCGCGCTGCTGATTCGGCGCCCGGTCGACCACAACGTACCATCTAAACGCAGTTTAGATGGTACTTGTGCAGCGAACGGGTCAGAATCTTTTCAGGTGTGGCGCGCGCAAGCGTGTCACGTAAGATGAAGCATCGAGGCGGACTATCGACCGAAGGGAGGTTGACCGCGTCGATCGCGGCGGCGGTCGCCGTCGCCGGACTCTGTGGGATCGGGAGTGGACCCGCGAACGGAGATGCGGCGGTCTATGCGTGGCAGGCCGACAACGCAGTGCTCGCCGAGCGCACCGTGCACTTTGGCTACATCGCGCTCGCCTATGTTCTTGGACCGGAGTCTCTCGATCTCGTCAACGTGCTCGCCGCGTGTGGCCTGTGTCTCGGAGCCGCAAGATGGGCGGATTCCTGGGTTGCAGCGGCGGTGGTCGCAGCTGCGGTGCTTCCCCTCGCCTCCCTCGCCGAAGTCGACGTTCCCTGGGCCTGCGCGGTGAGCTGGATCCTGGCATCGAAGTCTCGCTGGGGAGCTGGTACCTGGGCGGGCATCGCCATGTCCCTGTCCCCCCTCACCCTCCTCGCACTCCCCTGGATCCTGTTGAACCGCCGGGAGTGGGCCATCGCAGCCAGCTGCCTCGGTGTCGTGGCCGCGATCTCCATATACGGAGGTGGAGACTGGTGGTTCGGCGGGCGCGGAGTCCTCGACCCGCCGCCTCTCTTGCCGGGGAGGACGCTGCAGACCTGGCTCTGGTTCCTCCCGTGGTTGGCAGTTCCGATTGCCTGGTCGGCGCCCGTGAAGCGTGAGGGACTGCTCTTGTTGCCGTTGATCCTCGCACCTCCCGACGTCGGCGCCTGGTTGATAGGAGCTCTCTTCCTCGGAGAGTGGGCCGCTCGGGGTTGGAATGGCGGAGGGCTGGGGGCCGGGCTCCTGGCCGCGGCAGCGCTGTGGGGACTGGTGCTCCAGCAGGGTGAGATCACGCGAGTCCGCGCAGAAAACGCCCAGATCGCCGCGGTCGTCGCGCAGATGGGCCCCGAGCATGGTTTGGAAGCGAGCTGGAGCGTCGGCGTCCGGGCCTCGATCCTGGCCGGGAAGGGCCCCTATGGATTGAGGTGGAAGAAACCCGGAGGTCCCTGGATAGGAGACGAGCCGACCCAGGTTCTCAGGATCGAATAGCGAAGGCCCCACCCTCCGATCCGGGCCCCGATCGCCGATCTTCGCGATCCCCTCCGAGGTAGCGATCCCTCGCCACCCTCTCCAGCGCACCGCTGCGGGCTCGGGATCCAAAGGGGCGTAGCCCCTTTCCCAGGGGGAGTGTCGAGGGGGCAGGATGCCCCCTTGACCGGGGGCTTTTAGGGAGCGTGCCCCATGAACGGACGCTTGCGGCCGCAAAAGGAGCTTTTCCCCGCCCCGAACCGCCCGCGCACCACACCCGCCCGTCGCAGCCCACCATCTAGATGCCCAGAATCTCAGCCGACAGCCGACCGACCCTACGTCCGATCCCAGTCGAAGCGCGGCCGAGTCGGATGCCCGTACAACGTAAGCGCGCCCTCGGCGCCAACCGCATTCGGCCGCTGGAAGATCCAGTTCTGCCAAGCGCTCAGCCGGCCGAAGATCTTCGAGTCACAGTTCTCGGCACCGACGAACCGGAGGTTCTGCTCCATGCCGGTCAGAGCATCCGGCGACAGGCTCACGCGCTCTTCGACGGCGATGCGGATCTCGTCCTCCCAGTCGATGTCGTCGGGCGCCAGCGTGACCAATCCGAGGTCGAAAGCCACGGGCGCGTCGAGGGCATTCCCCGTCGCAAGAGCCCGGTCGACCTGACTTGGATCCCTCAAGAAGCGAGCTTGTAAGCGCGTGATGCCCGTAGACATCGGAAAGAGACCTCCCGAAGCCGACGTGACCCGAACGGTGACCTCCCCATCCTCGTCCTCGAGCATGAAGGAACGGTCCGCGGCGATCACCAGCTCGAACAGGCTGCCGGCAAAACAAGAGCCCTCGTCGACCACCGCGAAGAGCGAGCGGGCGGTGTTGTCGACGCGGCGCAGGGTCCGGGCCTGGAAGAGGCGGATCTCGCTGGCCAGCCAGTCACTGTCGAGAGCCTCGAGGGCCGCATCGTGAGCGAGGACCGCGTCGGCATCGCCTTGGGTGTGCAGGACGATGAGACCGAGCTCGGCGTGGTTGAAGCGAAGCTGCAGGAGCGCGTTGTCCAGCTCTCGGAAGGCCCGGAAAGACCAGGTATTCGCTCCCTCGGCGTGCAAGGATTCGGCGCTGGTGGGAGCCGCAGCCTCGGGCGCACACACCGTGATCGTCGCCACGCGATCCTCGGGACTGAGCACCACCTCGACATGTCTGTAGGTCCGCGTGAGTCCGTCTTCGGAGACCTCCGAGGTGATCGGGGGCAGCTCGATGCCGACCTCACCCCGTCTGGGACGTTCAGCGCTCTCTGCGGCGACCGCTGCAATCCGATCGTCCCACTTGGAGCGCGGAAAGCTGGCGTCGACGAGCGTATATTTCACGGCGTCGCGAGCCCGGAATCCCTCGGCCTTGGTGCAGAACAGGTCCGCTACGTCGCGGCGGACCATACGCTTGTCGACCAGGCGCGTGAGCCCGCCGGTTCCAGGGAGGACCCCCAGGAGCGGGACCTCGGGGAGCGACACCACCGAGCTGCCATCGTCGATCAGGTAGATCTCCTTGCAGGCCAGGGCGAGCTCGTAGCCGCCGCCGGCTGCGGTGCCGTTCAGAGCGGCGATGAAGCGGATCCCCGAGTTCTCGGTGGCGTCCTCGAGGCCGCAGCGCGTCTCGTTGGTGTAGCGGCAGAAGTTGACTTTGAAGGCGTGGGTCGAGCTGGCGAGCATCTTGATGTTGGCGCCCGCGCAGAAGACCTTCGGGTAGTCCGAGGTGACCACGACGGTGTTCACTGCGGGGTGTTCGAAGCGAACGCGCTCCACGGCATCGGCCAGCTCCATGTCGACGCCGAGGTCGTAGCTGTTCTGTTTGAGCTCATAGTCGCTGGCGCGTAGGCCGCCGTTCTCGTCAACGCTCAAAGTGAGCGTAGCAACTGCGCCATCCACCGATAGCTTCCAGTGGCGGTAGGTGTCCGGGTGTCTGTGAAAGGTCTCGACTGGCTGGAAGACGGCGTGGCCCATTAGATCCCCTTGTCGGACAAAAGACGTATGTAGCCCGCCGTACGCACTCCTGTCACGGCTCAAGTCCCCCCCTGCAACCATCTGTTACCTTCTGCACGATGACACCCGAGTTGCTCCCCGCGGATCTCCCCGAGTGGGTCGCGATGGCCGCGCTCCTCTTCGCTCTCGCCCAAGGCGTGTGGGCCTCACACCGGGATCTGGGGCCGATCACGGTTGGCATGGCCGGCAGCGCGTTGATCCTGTCCCTTCCAGAGATCTCCGCCTATGTGGCCGTCGCGGTGACCACGACGCTCCTCATCGCCGCCCTCTCTTGGTTCCGCGCTGGGCGTCATGGCGTCGGCCGCCCCGCTCTGAACGGAGCGGCGCTCGCCACGGTGGCGGTGTGTGGACTCGTACCCGCTTGGCTGCCAGCGGTCGCTCCGGGTGCCGATCTGCAACGCGTCCTCGACGTCCTCCTGATGCCCTGTCTGATGATCACCGTAGTCGGCGGTTTTCTCGCTCTCGAACGCCCCGGGCCGCGGCGTACTCGGGTCCACTGGGTGGGCAAGATCCCTATTGAGGAACCGCCGCCGTCTTCATGAGCTCCAGCGGCACCTTGCAGTGGGGGCAGCGCAGCCACAGCGCCTCGTCCTCGGCAACCGAACCGGACTTGGCGATGGTCATGTGCATGTGGCAGTCCGGGCATTCGCCTGTCACCTCGCCAACGCTGAGCGATACCCGACCGATGTAGGCGCCGATTCCCATCCCGAGGAGCGGCAGAAACCAAGGCATTACCAGGTGAACACCGGGAACCGGGATGGTCAACAACCCGGCGATGAAGAAGGCCAGGACCGTGCCACCACCTCGGAGAGCCCGCGCACCGCCGCCGTAGCGCTTCACCTCTGCCTCGACGTCGATCTGACGACCGTCGCGGGTGCGGAGCTGGGCTTTCTCGAGTGCCATCACCGCGGTGTTATCCGATCTCCACTCTGGCGCCAGGTGCGTTACCTGGGCAAACTGAATGACCATTCATTTTCTGAGGAGGTCCTGTGCACGGTGGAGAACGCGTTGCCGAAGTGCTGAAGCGGCACGGGGTTGAGTTCCTATTTACCCTGGTTGGCGGGCATATTTCACCGCTACTCGTGGCGTCGAAGCAGCTCGGAATACGGGTGATCGATGTGCGCCACGAGGTCAACGCCGTGTTCGCCGCCGACGCCGTAGCTCGCCTCACTGGCCGTCCCGGCGTGGCCGCAGTCACCGCCGGTCCGGGGGTCACGAACACCATCACCGCCATCAAGAACGCCCAGATGGCGCAGTCGCCATTGGTCCTCATCGGCGGCGCGACGGCCACCCTCCTCCGCGGGCGGGGATCGCTGCAGGACATCGACCAGATGGCCCTCATCAAACCCCACGTGAAGTGGTCGACGAGGCCGAATCGCCTGGCTGATGTCGTGCCAGCACTGGAAAAGGCCTTCGAGATCGCTCAAAAAGGTGTTCCTGGGCCAGTTTTTGTCGAACTAGCCCTCGACCTGCTCTATCCGGAAGAGGTCGTCCGAAGCTGGACCGCCCAGAAGACCGAGAAGGAGAACAAGAACGTCGCCGATCACGCCCAGGCGCTGTACATCCGCGGCCACCTCAAGTACGTCTTCAGCCGCTCGGCAGATCCTAGCTTCACGACACCGGAGCCCTACGAGCCGCCCGTTCCCACCGACTCCCAGCTCGACAAAGCCGCCGAAGCTGTGCGGCGCGCGCAACGGCCAGTGCTGGTCATCGGCAGCCAGGCCATGCTCAGGGCTCCAGAGGTGCACCGACTGGTGCATGCCGTCGAGAAGCTCGGCATTCCAGTTTTTCTCTCTGGAATGGCTCGTGGCCTCCTCGGAAAGACACACCCGCTCCAGCTCCGCCACAAGCGCAGGAAGGCTCTCGAAGAGTCCGATCTGTGCATTCTCTGCGGCGTTCCCGCCGACTTCCGCCTCGACTACGGCAGTTACCTCGGTCACACCCACGTGATCGGCGTGAACCTCGGCAAGGAAGATCTGAACAAGAACCGCCGGCCGAACCTGGCGATCAAAGCCGATCCACACGCCTTCCTCGTCGGCCTGGCCTCCAGGATCTCAGAAGCGAAGCCCCGCGAGGACTGGCTCTCGACCCTGCGTGAGCGAAACGAGGGCCGAGACGCCGAGATTCGGGCGATGGCCGACGACGAAGTGGACTATCTCAATCCCCTCGAGTTCTGCCAGGGCATCGATGACCACCTCTCCGACGACAGCATCCTGGTCGGCGACGGTGGCGACTTCGTGGCGACGGCCTCCTACATTGTCAGCCCGCGTGGCCCGCTATCCTGGCTCGACCCGGGAGTCTTCGGCACCCTGGGTGTGGGCGCGGGGTTCGCGTTGGGCGCCAAGCTCGTGCGACCCGATGCCGACGTGTGGATCTTGTGGGGAGACGGAGCGGCCGGCTTCTCGATCATGGAGCTCGATACCTTCGCGAGGCACGGGCTCTCGGTTATCGCCGTGGTCGGCAACGACGCTGCCTGGACCCAAATCGAGCGCGATCAAACTGTGATCTTCGAAGACGACGTCGCCTGCAAGCTCACCTACATGGACTACCACGTGGTCGCCGACGCAACGGGCGGAAAAGGCCTGCTCCTAAGGGACAAGAGGCGCACCAAGCAGGTCCTCGCCAAGGCGGTGAAGCTCTCCCGCGAGGGCAAGCCCGTCCTGGTCAATGCCTGGATCGGCAAGACCGACTTCCGAAAGGGCTCGATCTCGGTCTAGAGATGCAGATCACCTGGTGGGCGGACGGAGCTGGAGGACGGTGAGCTGTACCAGGCCGACAGTGGCGTTCGAGTCAGTGTGGCGGGGGAGGAGGCCGGAGAGATGACGCCGGATCGGATTCAGACCGCCGGGACGGAGGTGGATGCTCAGGGCTGCAGAGAGGGCCGCGTCGACAGGTTCCAGGGGAGCTACCATTAGAGGGAGAACTGCGTTCTCCCTCCGGCTTCGCCTCCTCCCTCTTGCTGTATGCGACAGGCTTCGCTCGACGAGGAACCGCAAGGAGTAGGCGGACCGCGACGCTATCGAACGGCCTCATAGCAATCTGCGGACAATGCCGACGCCTACAGGTTCTTCATTGGGCGCACTAGCTCCAGAACGGGGCGCTCGTTGGCTGGCGGGGGCTGGCTTCGGAACTTCTGGAAGTCTCGGATCCGATCGATGACGGTACAGATCTCCAGGTACTGGCTTTTCTCGGGACGGTTGGTCACGATCGCTTCGATCACGGCTCCGAACGATGCCAACACCGCCGCAGAGTCCGGATCGAAAGCCCGCATCAGCGTCGCGTTCCGCTCGATGCCGATCCGCAGTACCGAGGCGCTCTGCAGCCGACGCTCATACATCTCGCAGCTGTCGAGGACCCGCCCGATCTGGTGATCCGCCATTTCCTGGTTGAGCATTTCAGCCTCCGAATGTCTACAGTTGCCGGTCAAGTCCCTCGTCTGGCACCCATGACCTGCAAACTGCCGAACATATGTTGGTACAACCTGCACAATTCGTGACTCCTTCCGACGGTCCGCCGAAATCTGGAGGATATGTACGACCGCTCACAGCTCAAGGGTTTGACTCCCGACTTGACCTTCCTACGGCGGCATGCAGCAAATCATTTCACCCCGCGACGCCAGGGACGGCGTGACTACGGTTCCGCAAAAGGAGTAGTCCACCATGCGCCCAGAGATGAATTCCCCACCCGTCGGCGAGCACGCCCGCGCCAAGATGGAGAGCTACAAATCCCCCATCATCGGCGAGGTCCGCGACGCCATCGGAACCCACCGTGTCGTCGTCGTCGGGATGCGGTGGAATCCGCACGTACCAAGAGCGAAAAAGGCGCTGGACAAGGCTGGAATCACCTATCATTACATCGGATATGGCAGCTACGTCTCCCGGTGGAAGGACCGCCTGGGCATCAAGCTCTGGACCGGCTGGCCGACGTTTCCCCAGGTGTTTGTGGACGGCGAGCTGCTCGGTGGCGCCAATCAGGTCACCAAGGCCATCGAGGCCGGCGAACTGGTCTAGCCAGCGACTGCCCGGATCGCGTCGGCGAGTTCGAAGGGAACCTCCTCTTGCAGGAAGTGGCCCGCCTGGGTCTCGGTGACCGTCGCCTGTGGAAGCACGGCCTTGTGACGCTTCAGTCCGCGGCCGAGGATCGGGTCTCGGAGCCCCCACACCAGGGCGGCGGGGCCCTCCCAGCTCTCCACCCAGGCACCCACACGATCCATCACGGCGGTGCTGGGATGATCTTCGTTGTTTGGCACCATGCGAGCCAGACCCAGCGGCGCCGACCGGTCCCGGATTCGACGGAGGGGCCAGCGGTAGGCCCTTCGTTCGAAGCGCCCGATCGAGCGGCGATCTCCCTGGGCCGAATGCAGAAAGGGAACCGGGAAGTTCAGGCCGCGAAACACCAGGTCGCTGATCAAAGGCAGCTGCGAGAACCGGTGGAAGGGTTTGGTCACCAGAGGTCGACGCGGGCGGACGACCGCAGTGTTTGCCCAGACCATCCCGCGAACGCGATCCCGGTTTCGTTCGCCCACCCCGGCCGCCACCGGCCCGCCCCAGTCCTGGCCGACGAGGATGAGATCGCTCGGATCCAGCGCCTCCACCAGGGCCGAGATCGCGCCGATGTGTGCGGAGAGCCTGTGTTCCCGCGTGCGAAGCAGCTTGTCTGAGAGCCCCAGTCCGAGCAGATCCGGGGCAATGACTCGGAAGCCATCCAGCTCTCGGATCACCTTCCTCCACAAAAAGCTCCAGGTGGGATTGCCGTGCATGAGCAGCACCGGCACCCCACTCCCGTGGTCGACGAAGTGGATCTTCCGCCCGTAGACGGTGGCCATCCGGCGGTGAAACGGCATTTCCGACGCGAGCCAGCGCGGAAGGGGCGGCGCCTCGGTGAAGGTGACTGTCACGGTTTCCTCCGAACATCGTTGGCTGGTTCCAGCGTACCAATACCGAGATCCCACCGGGCGTCGGCAAAGGCGAGCGCAGCCGCGGCGCGAGATGCGACAGAGGGACCCACGGGCGTGCGCTCGGGCTCCAATACGACCGTCAGGTAGCCTCCAATAGTCGATGGTCCGAGCCGGAAATTCGCGTCACGAGCCTCGCCGTCCACGGCCTCCCTCCAGACACCTTCTTCGAATACGCCGTCGACCTCGACCGTCTCCTCGACATCCTTGGGGACCAGCATGGACGGTATGCCAAAGCGCCGCAGCCCCGCGTGGCCGAGGATCAGCTGCTCCAGCGCCCGAGGACGGTAGTCGAGCTGGTGACCCTCGACGATGATGTGGTTGAGCAGCATCAAGGGTAGGTGCGGAATCCCCTTGGTCAGGACCCCGAGGGCAGCGCCAAAGCGTGGGTTGAGCTCGGTCGGTCGGAAGCCATCGGCGGTCATGATGCCATCGACAGTGAACGCTCCTCGGTAGCCATGGTGCTCGCGCAGGTAGGCGCCAACCCGCTGCGCCATACCCCGCATCGCCCCGGCATCGTCCTCGGGCGGATCCCAGAAGGTGGCCGCGCTCGCGTACGCAAGCTGACTCTGCCCTGGCCTCCGGAAGACCAGCATCTCGCACGGTCGCAGCGCCACGACGTAGTCCGCGAAGACGATTCCGTGGATGCTGCAGGGGATCCCCTCCAGGAACGGCATGATCCGCGCCCGATCACAGTCGGCGGCCAAGAATCGCTTCGCCTCGACAGCGTCGCGCTCGGTGCGAATCCAGCGGAGATAGGCGGCGCCACCATGGAAACCCTCGCGGTTGTCGCCGACCCAGACCGTGCCCAGACCTCCGTCGAGGGCGGGAGCGGCGGCGGCAAGATCGGCGATGGGAACGACCCGGCTCGGAGCGCGCTCGACGCCGATGGCATCCCACACGGCATCGATCACCGTCTTGTCCTCCAGCGCCTGCCAGTCAGCCGGACGGGCGCCGAGGATCGGGCGTCCAGCAATGGGCTTTCCGCCACTGAAGAATGTGCTGATCACCTGGGCTTGGCCTTGTGGATCCCAGAGATTCACCTTGGCGATCGTCTCGGGCGGAAGATCGCTCAGGGCGCGCTCGGCCTCTCGGATTCCAGCCATGAACGACTGAGCGCGCACATCGAGGAGCTCGACCTCCGCCTGGTCGTCGCTGGGAATCGGACCGGTCCCCCGACTGGTTCCGATCGCAAAAGAACGCTTCGCCCCGAGATCCTGCAGGAGTTGGATGGTCAGCGTGGTCGACGCCAACACGTCCATGGCCACAATCCACTGCCGGTCCGCCAGCACCCGTCGCACGAGCTCGCGGTAGTGATTGGGGGCAATGGTCATGGGCAACTCTTGCACTGAAACGCCTGAGGTCAAGTCCGGAGTCAAACCCATGGGCTGTGAGCTGGCGTACATTCTCCAGGTCTTGAAGGACCGTCGGGAGAAACTGCGAATTGCGCAGATTCAACCACATATGTTCGTCAGCTGACAGGTCATGGGTGCCAGACGAGGGACTTGACCGGCAATTGGAGAGTCTCCATCCTTGCGCGATGGAAGACATCTTTTGGCCAGGAATCGCCAGCATGGCGGTCCTGTACATCGCCGTGTTCGTAGTCGGCATCGTCGCCTCCCGCGGAAAGTCCGAAGCCAAGGGTGAGGACGCTCTCGAAGAGCTGATGCTCGCCGGCCGCTCGCTGCCCCTGTGGGTCGGCCTGTTGACGATGACAGCGACCTGGGTCGGCGGCGGGTACATCAACGGAACGGCGGAATACACCTTTGGATCCGGCGTTCTCTGGGGCGCGCAGGCGGGGGTCGGCTACGCCCTGAGCTTGATCATCGCCGGCCTCTTCTACGCTCGAATTATGCGTCGCCACGGGTTCACAACCCTGGTAGACCCCTTGGAATCCCGCTATGGGAAGAAGACCGCAGCGGTCCTCATGATCCCGGCGGTGCTCGCAGAGACCTTCTGGAGCGCGGCGATCCTGGTGGCCCTCGGCTCCACGTTTGGAACCGTGATCGGCATCCCGCTCACGCCATCGATCATCGCCTCGGCGAGCGTAGCCATCGCCTACACGGTCTTTGGCGGACTGCGAGCGGTGGCGTACACCGACGTGATCCAGCTCTTCCTGATCCTGATCGGACTCGGACTGGCCGTTCCCTTCGCTATCGACGCCGCTGGCGGCATGCCGGCCCTCACCGCCGCCGCGCAGACGGATGGCTCACTGTGGCTGGGCAGCACTGGCGAGTGGCTCAACTACGGGGACTGGATGATCCTGCTGATGTTGGGAGGGATCCCCTGGAACGTCTACTTCCAGCGCGTCCTCTCCAGTCCCGACGAGAACACTGCGGCGCGAACCTCGATGATGGCCGGTGTGCTCTGCCTGTGCATGGCGATCCCGCCGCTCCTCCTTGGCCTGGCCGGCCGGGGAATCGACTGGTCGACCCTCGACACTGGGACCGTAGACGCCGCTGCCGCACTCGCGGAGTCCCCCACCCTGATCCTCCCCTACACCCTCCGCTATGCCGTTCCAGTCTGGGTCGGTGTCGTCGGTCTGGGTGCCGTGTCCGCCGCCGTCATGTCCTCGGTTGACTCCTCCATCCTCTCGGCGGCATCCCTGGTGTCCTGGAACGGCTATCGACGCCTCATCAATCCAGCTGCTACCGCCGACCAGGTCGCCAAGTTGGTTCGGGTCCTGGTCGTTGTCCTCGGGGCCGGCGCTACGGTCGTCGCGCTCACGGTCTCGAGTGTCTCGGCCCTCTGGTATCTGTGCGGCGACGTCGTCTACTGCGTGCTGTTTCCACAGCTCTCGCTGGCGCTCTTCGATACGAAAGCCAACCGCACTGGGGCCCTTGCCGGCTTCGGTGTGAGCGTCACCATGAGGCTGCTAAGTGGGGAGACAACCTTGGGAATCCCGGCGGTCCTCCAGTGGCCGGTGCTCACTGAGGGCACCGAGTTTCCCTTCCGAACAGTGTGCATGCTCACGGGATTGTTGACCGCCATCGTCGTCTCTCGGGTTACAGCGGCTTCGGATCCGCCCAAGCCGCTGCAGAATCTGGGAGCTCGCCCATGAACGACGACTACCCCCGCCATCGTCGCGTCGCCGCTTGGGGTGTGCACCTGTACACGGCTCTCGGACTCCCCATCGCCTTCGTGGCGACAGCCGCGCTGTTCAACCAAGACGTGAAGCTCTTCTTCCTGATGCTCTGCCTCGCCGTTTTCGTGGACGCTACGGACGGCACCCTGGCGAGGGCCATCAAAGTCAAGGAGGTTCTTCCTCAATTCGACGGAAGACGCCTCGACGACCTCGTCGACTTCATCATCTTTGCCTTCCTGCCAGCGCTCGCATTGCCCGTTCTCGGCATGCTGCCCGAGGGCCTCGACTACGTCGCAGTGCTGCCCCTGATGGCGAGTGGCTATGGTTTCTGCCAGGAGCGGGCCAAGACCGAGGAGTCCTTTGTCGGCTTCCCCTCGTACTGGAATGTGGGGGTCCTCTACCTGTACCTGCTCGAGACCAGCCCGTGGGCCAACGTCGGGATCGTGTGCTTCTTCGTGCTTCTGGTCTTTGTGCCGTTCCACTACATCTACCCGACCCGCACCCGCATGCTCCGGCCAATCACCATCGGCTTCGGCTATCTGTGGGCGCTGACGATGACCGTGCTCGCGCTCAACATCGGTGAACCCTGGACGCACAAGGTCGCGGTGTACACGCTGGCCTACCCCATCTACTATTTCGCCATGTCGGCCGTTCACCACGTTCGGGTTCACCGCGTCGCCGCTCCATGATCGACAAGACGAGTGCCGCACCGGACATGGTGGGTCGTTACCACCTGGTGGAGCGGCTCGCGATTGGCGGAATGGCCGAGGTCTTCCTAGGTTCTGAGAAGGGGGACCGAGCCCTCGATCGCCTGGTCGTCATCAAGCGGATCCTCCCGCATCTCGCCGCCGATCAGACCTTCGTGGACATGTTCCTGAACGAGGCACGCATCGCCGCGAGGATCAGCCACCCAAATGTCGTCCAGATCTACGAGCTAGGCGAGAGCGACGACGGCCTTCCCTTCATCGCCATGGAGTACGTCGCCGGGAGCACCATCAAGGAACTCTCCAAGGCAGCGCGTGCCGCCGAGACTCGCTTGCCCGTCGACTCCGTCGTGAACCTGGTCATGCAGGCCTGCGCGGGAGCTCACGCCGCTCACGAGCTCAAGGACCACTCCGGAAAGCTGTACGGGCTGGTGCATCGCGACCTGTCGCCCCACAACCTGATGGTCGACGACAACGCCCACGTGAAGCTGCTCGACTTCGGCATCGCCAAAGCAACCGAGGGCATGGACAACACGCGAACCGGCATGCTGAAAGGCAAGGTCGCCTATATGTCACCGGAGCAGTGCCGCCAGGAAAGGCTAGATAGACGCTCCGATATCTTCGCGCTCGGCATCATCGCCTGGGAGCTGTTGGTGAGCGCGCGGCCGTTCTCCGGAAAGGGCGAACTCGCGGTGATGCAGGCCATCGTGCAGGGGAATCTGCCCCACGTGCGGGAGATGCGCCAGGGTGTGCCGGAGCCAGTCTCTGCAGCCATTCATCGCGCCCTCGCCGTGAACCGCGAGTCGCGCTACGCCACCGCCGACGAGATGCGAATCGAGCTCCGTCAAGCCGCGGTATCGAGTGGACTTCGGCTCGATCAGGACCGCACCGGACTGCTGGTGCGCACGCTCCTCGGACCCGTGCACGACGCCCGCCGCCAGGCCGTCGAAGAGGCCATGGAGCGCAGTGCACAGTTCCCGGCGCTGGCCGACATTCCCGCCGCATTCGAGAAGCAGCAGACCGAGGACTCGACCAGCACCAGCGCCCTGACGCGGACTACGGCGGTTCAAGCAGGCCTATTAGCCTCACTAGGCGGTGCCTTTGCCATCTTTGGGCTCTTTGTCCTCGTCGGCGTGGTCGGCGTCGCGTTGCTGATCTGGGGCCTTCCCGGGGCCGAGCCCGTCATCGAATACGATGGGCCTCCGGTGTACGTCAGCATCGCTCCAACCCTCGAGAAGGCGGTGCTCGCCGAGGAGCACGAGCCCATCCGGGAGTACCTCGAGCGGACCATCGAGCGACCGGTCATCTTCGAGATCGCCAAGTCCTACGGGGAAGCCTCGGAGCGAATGGTCAGTGGGGAAGTCCCCTATGCGCTGCTTCCCCACAACACGACCCTCGACGCCTACCGGCAGAGCTCCGAGCTCGAGGTCCTCGCCACCAAGGTCGTCGACGGGAGTGCTAGCACCGACGGCTACCTGGTCGTGAAGCGCGACAGCGACGCCACCGGCATCGCCGACCTCAGGGGCGAGACGATCTGCTACTCCGACCAGCTCTCGAACACCGGGTACAAGCTGCCACGGAAGTTCATCGTCAACGCCGGACTGGACCCGGAGAAGGACTTCACCCCGTACTTCAGCGGCGACCACCAGCAGGTCCTACGGGACTTGATCGCCGGAATTTGCCAGGTCGGCGGCACCTATAGCGGAAACTACAACACTGCTGACCAGCGCGGCGTACCCGTCGCCCAGCTTCGGATCCTGGGCATGACCGGACGCACGCCTCACGATGCGATCGTCGCCGGTTCAACCGCCGATGAAGAGATCACAGCGGCGCTCCGCGAAGCCTTGCTCTCCTTCGATCCAAAAGAAGAGTTCGGCGTTGACCGGATCGGAGAGTCCGAGCGCATCACCGGCTTCGCGGCTCCGACTGAAGACTACCGTCCCAAGAAGAAGGAGGAGGAGTAGCAGTGCTCTGGATGGTCCTCGCGGCCGCAGCCACAGCCGGTCCCCTCGAGGCGGGCGAGCCCATCGAGCTTGCCTCGGATCCGGGAGGAACAACGGTCTGGCTTGACGCCCTCCCCCGGGGCGACGTCGGCGCAATCCTCGTCGCAACGGAAGCGTCGCTCCAGATCGTGGATCCAACCACGGGTGAGCAGCGAGACCAGGTCGATGGCCACTTCCGAGACGCGGCGGTCCTCGACATCGACGGAGACGGCAAGCGCGAGCTGATCCTCTGCGGCCCCTCGGGCGTGAAGGCGCTGCCTTGGGAGGGCGAGACCCGTGCACGTCAGATCGCCAAGAAGTCGTGTTCTGCCCTCGAAGTGGTGTACGCCAAAGAGACGCTGTTGGTTGCCGCGACGGATGTGCTGCAGATCTGGGCCGTCGACGGCGAGCTAGCCGACCGAGGTTCCTTCGGCGCCGCCCTCGAGAGCCCGGTGCGACTGGCCGCCCATGGCGACGTCCTGGCGGTGGTCGGTGACGGTGGAGATCGAATCGCCGAGTGGGGGCCAGAGGGCAGGCGCTATCTGCAAGCGGAGGGTCCGATCGTCGGCTTCGCCTGGCACGCTGGAGAGTGGGTCTGGACGACAGAGGCTGGTGGCGGCTTGCAGGGGCGCATCTTCGACGGCGCGGGAGCCCTGGCGACTGGCGACGCAGATGGCGCCGAACTCCACGTCCTGCATCCCGAACTCAGCCTCCTCGGCACCGTCAGCAATGGCGTAGAGACCGCAACCTCCCTGCCGTTTGCCGCGACCTTCCTCGCGAGTACCGACCTGGAGGGAGACACCGATACCGATCTGGTAGTCAGCGACGGTAGCCAGTTCGTCATCTTCCGATCGACCGTGGGCACCGCACCGACACGCGGCCCAGATGCGCTGAACACGACGCGGGGAGAGACCGATCCGATCACTGTGCCGTCGGCCCGAGTCCACGGCGTCAACGTGCCCCTCTTCCTCGGCACCGACGGCAAGCTCGCGTCGGGGCGCGTTCCTCCCGAGGCCACCATGATCGGCGGCGTCGGCGTGGCCTTTGGCTCGGCGCTGCGGCGCGGGCTCCAGGGCGGCGGCTCCCCGGCCTTCGTGGCGGCCATGGAGACGGTCTATGCACCATCCATGCGCTGGCACTTCGGAATCGACAGCGCGCCCTTCTTTGCGACCCTCAACGACGACGTGGTCTGGCATCTGGCGCTCCTCAATGCCGGAATGTCGTTTGGAGGTCCACATCTGCGCAGTGGCGCCTATGGAACCGTCGGCCTCGTCGGCCTCGGGCTCGGGTGGCGAACCGTGTGGACGCCGTTCGAGACCCGCGGTGGGATCGTGCACGGTCTCGAGTTCCGACTCGCTGGATTGGTGGGTCTCGATTCCAACGTCCGCCGACGTTTCCGGCAGCCCACGGGCGAGGTCACCATCGCCTATGTGACCTCGCTACCGATGGGCAAGGGTCGCAGCTTCGACACCACTCTTCCCGGCGTCGCCGCACGAGAGCCGGCGGACAGACCCGACGACGTCCTCATCTGCAGACGCTTTGCGATCTCGATGGGAGCGGCGGCCGGCGTCTCGTCGACCGCCCTGAGCTGGGACTTCGTCGGCCGGGACGCCCAGTGGGATCCGTCTTGGTCTCCGGCGGCTTCCATCGCCTGCGAGACCGGCACAGAGCGCGGCGGATGGTTGGCGGCGGTGGACTCGGTGCCGTTCTTCGCATATCGCGTACCGTGGAACGGCAACGCGAGAGATCAGGTTCTCCGCCACATGGGCACCGCCACTCTGGGCGCGGTTCTCGGCAATGATGTGGTCCGCGCTGGACCGTTCGTTACGGGCGGGATCTGGGCGGCGGGCGCCGGGCTTCGTGCCGTGTTCACGCCCATCGGCGGTGCCGGAGATCGGGCTCACCACGGCGTCGAGTTCCGGGCCACCGCGCTCTATCCACCGGGAGAGGCTGGCGAGGGGCTGGTCATGTACACCTTCTGGTGGGACCCGCGTCGCTAGGCGTCTTTTAGCAGGAACTTCGCCGCGTTTGCGATCCGCTCGTCGGCGTGCCCTACGAGCCTCTGGGCGGCGCGGTCGATGGCCCGGGAGCGGTATCTGGCCAGGACCAGCAGCGCCGCCTCCACCTCCTCGGGCCGAGCTTGCTTCGTCCAGAACTGCCACACCGGCACATGGGCGCGCGCTACGACATCGAGGAAGGGAGCGGCGTCGAACTCTGGAGCGGTGATGAGGATGCGCTCGAGCTCGGCGGTCTTGCCGGCCCAAGCGGGCCTGGCGATGAACCGGCGGATCTCGGCGGTGGCCTGGGCAACGGTACGCTCGGGGAGAGGGGGCGAAGGAGCTCGTTCTTCGACGAACTTGACCGCGCCGTATTCTACGTGGTTGCACGGCTTGATCTTCAATCGCTTCGCGACGTCCGCCGCGACCCGATCCTCGGCGAAGGCGACCAGATCGCCGCCCATCGGTCCCAGCAGGGTCTCGATGCGTTCGATCAGGGAAGGCATCGTCGGCCGGCGCTTGCGATCAAAGGCGATCATCTCCCGCAGGAGGGCTCCGATGGCCTGCGTCTCCCGCATCTGCACATCCTCGAGGCGCTTCAGCTGGTTGTGCAGGTCCTCATCGTGTTT
>PJEL010000053.1_pt1 | contig 119103 bp, 126 predicted proteins | sample 1853271 | NCBI WGS metagenome assembly PJEL01 (sample SAMN08108733, study PRJNA415343) | Invertebrate metagenome, whole genome shotgun sequencing project. | host: Globobulimina | place: Sweden: Gullmar Fjord | collected 2015-08 | reverse complement strand
ATTTTGATTCAGATATAATACTTGTTGATAAAATGGGTATTTTAAATGATATTTTTTCAATTTCTGATATTGTAATTTTGGGTGGAGCTTTTGAAAAAATAGGTGGACATAATCCAGTTGAACCAGCCTATTTTGGTTGTAAAATAATAAGTGGTAAAAATATATTTAATCAAAAACCACTTTTTGAGTGTATTAATAATTATTACTTAATTGAAAATAATCAATTAGGTGAATACTTAGATAATATTAATAATTTAAAGAAACCAGTATTGACAAAAGCTGGTTCAATTGATCCAATAATAAAGGAAATAAATGTCTCTAGATAAAGCATACAAATTATTAGCTATACAAGAAAATATATCAAATTCTAAAGCTAAAGAATTAATCGACAAAGGGTTAGTTAGAGTAGGTGGTAAAAAAGTTGTAATTGCAAGAGGTGAAATTAGAGATGATTCTCACTTTACTGTAAAAGATGTAGCTCCAATTAAAGTAATTTTCCAAGACAATGACATCTTAGTAGTTGATAAACCAGCATTTTTAACTGCTGATGAAGTTTCAAGAAAATATCCTGATGCAATCTTACTTAATAGACTTGATAAAGAAACAAGTGGTGTTATGATGTTTGCTAAAAATGAAGAATTTCAAAAAAAAGCAATTAAGGAATTTAAAGCAAACAGAGTATACAAAGAGTATGTTGCTATTGTTGAGGGTAAAGTAATTGATGAAATAGAAATTGATAAACCAATTCTTACTACTAAAGATAGAGGTAGTGCAAAGTCAAAAATTGATGTTAAAAAAGGTAAACCTGCTAAATCTACTGTTTATCCATTATTAGTTGAAGGTAATAAATCAAAAATTAAAGTTGTTATTGAATCTGGTAGAACACATCAAATTAGAGTACACCTAAATTCTGTTGGACTACCAATCATTGGTGATTTAATGTATGGAAAACCAGCAACAAATATTACAAGAGTATTATTGCATTCTAAAGTTACACAAATATTTGATTATAAATTTGAATGTAAAGAGCCTAGAGAATTTAGAGTGTTCGAATTTAACTTATAATTAAGTTTAAAAATATATTACAATAAAGAAAGAAGTACCAATTTATGGTATTTCTTTTCTTTAAACTCCAAAAAATAAAATAAAAATTACCTTAAAAACTACATGATTAATCTTTCTTAAAGAATAAAAAAAGTATAATCCTCCAATTAAAAAATATTTGGGAGAAAGCCTTGTTTGATTCAATAACCGGTTCGATAAGAAATGCTGTTAATAAAATAAGACATAAAGATGATGCTGCTTCTTTAAAGAAAGCAATAGTTGAGTTAAAAAAGTCTTTATTAAAAGCAGATGTTCATCATAAAACAACTAAAGATTTAGTTTTAGCTATTGAAATAGAAACTAAAAATAATGGTATTGGTCAAGATTCATTTTTAAAAGCATTAAAAGATGAATTAACTAAAGTATTAACTACTGAAGGTAACCAAGGTTTTGTATTTTCAAATACTCCTCCAACAACAATATTAATGACAGGACTTCAAGGTTCAGGTAAAACTACTACGACAGGTAAATTAGCAAATTATTTAAAACTTAGAAATAAAAAAGTTTTAGTAGCAGCTTGTGATTTACAAAGACTTGCAGCTGTTGAACAATTAAAACAAATTGCAGCTCAAATTGAAGTTGATATTTATTTTGATGAAAATGAAACTAATCCAATTAAAATTGCAGAAGCTGCAAGAGAAAAAGCTACAAAAGAACATTATGATGTTTTATTAATAGATACAGCAGGTCGTTTAGCTATTGATGAAGAATTAATGACTCAATTAAAAGATGTTAGAGATTCTATTAAACCAGATGAGATTTTTTATGTTGCAGATTCATTAACGGGTCATGATGCAACTAAAACTGCAAGTTCATTTAAAGAACAAATTGGAATTGATGGTGTAATTTTATCTAAATATGATGGTGATACTAAAGGTGGAGTTGCTTTATCTATTGCTTCTCAAGTTGGTGTTCCATTAAGATTTATTGGTAATGGTGAAAAAATGCCAGACCTTGAAGTTTTTATTCCTGACAGAATTGTTTCAAGATTATTAGGTCTTGGAGATATTGAAGGTCTTGCTGAAAAAACTTCATCTGTAATTGATGAGAAAAAAGCAAAAGAAGTTGCGCGAAAAATTAAAAAAGGTGATTTTAACTTTAATGACTTTTTAGATCAACTTAAAATGATGAGTAAATTAGGTTCAATGAAGTCAATTATCGGAATGATCCCAGGATTATCTCAAATGGCCGGACCTATAAAAGATATGGATTTTGAAAACTCTGATGAAATTAAAAGAATTAAAGCACTTATTGGCTCTATGACGTTAAAAGAAAGAGAAAACCCAGCACTAATGAACCCAAGTAGAAAGAAAAGAATTTCAAAAGGTTCTGGACTTTCTGAAGTACAAATAAATAAAATATTAAAACAATTTAAAAGTGCTTCGAAAATGGCTAAAAAACTATCTTCTAAAGGTGGAATGAAAGGCTTACAAAATATGATGTCTCAAATGGGACCTGGCGGAATGCCAAACCTACCAAGATAAACAAAATTAAAATAGTATTGAGTTGTGAACTTTTTAAAAGAGTTTAGAATTCAATACTATAAATAAAATTAAGGAAAGAAAATATGACAGTAATTAGATTAACAAGAATGGGAAGAAACAAGAAACCATTTTACAGAATCGTAGTAACAGATTCAAGAAAAAGAAGAGATTCAGGTTGGATTGAATCAATTGGATACTTTAACCCAGTATCAGAACCAAAAGTTTTAAAAATTGATGAAGAAAGATATAATTATTGGTTAAGTGTTGGTGCTAAACCTTCTGAAAAAGTTGCAAAATTAGCAGCAAAATAGTTAGATAGTTAGTATGATTACTAATTTTATAGAAAACTATGCAAAGCTGATTGTTAGTGTTCCTAATGATGTAAGTGTTACAAAAGAACTAATTGATGATACTTTTGCTGAGATTACAGTTGAAGCAAATAGTGTAGATATTGGTAAACTAATTGGAAAAAATGGAAATATGATTAATGCTTTAAAAACTATGGCAAATGGTTGTAAAGCAAAAAATGGTGTTTCTTATAAAATACAAGTTATAGCAAAGTAGAATAAAATATGAATAGTAAGATTTATGTAGCAAAACTAGGAAAAACTGTAGGTCTAAAAGGAGATTTAAAACTCCATTTAGACACAGATTTTCCAAACCAATTTAAAGTAGGTGTAACTTTTTCAACTAATAAAAAGTTAGAATTAAAAATAGTACAATATAATTCTTCAAGAGAAACAATTCGTTTCGAAAATTATGAAGATATTGATTTAGCTAAAAAACTTATAAATCAAGAACTCTTTTCATCTCCTGAACAAACAAAAGATAATTGTAAATTAGAAAAAAATGAATTTTTTTGGTTTGATTTAATTTCATGTGAAGTATTTGAAAATGACTTAAAACTTGGTACTGTAAAAGATGTACATAGATATCCTCTTAGTGATTATTTAGAAATCACTACTGATTCAGATCTTATAAAAAAAGGTTTACCTAATACTTTTTTATTACCTCACTTATTTGATAAGTATATTAATGAAGTAAGTATAGAAAATAAAACTATACAAGTAAAAAATGCATATGAGATATTAGAAAATTCGTAAGAATTTTACTAATATTTACATCTTTTTATAAACTCTTTATTTGTCAATTCAACTTTATAGGCTTCTTTAAAACCTTTTTCTTGCAACTTATTAAATAACATATCTCTAGTTTCTGTTTTATTAAATGGTCCAAAATATATTTCTATAATATTTTTATCATCTCTACATAGTTTAATGTCAGGGTTAATAGCAACTATTTTATCTAAATAAGATTTGTATAAATTATCTTTTATTTTAGCAACATTAATAAGAGAAATAAATGTTTCATCAGTAGGTTCTTTTACTTTAACTTCTTTTTCTTCTTCAGGTTGTTTTATTACTTCTTTTATAATATCTTTTTTTAATGTTTGTTTGTTCTTTATCATTGCATCTCTTAATAATAATGCTTCTTTTTTCAACTTTTCTAATTCATCTTTTTGCTTTTGAAGTTCAATCTTTTTTTTCTCAAGAATTTCTTTTTCTTTTTTGATTTTCTCTTCTTCTTTTGCTAGAATTGCTTCTTTCTTCTTTTTTTGTTTTTCAATTAGCTTTTTCTCAATTTCTAAATTTCTTAATCTGATCTTTTTTTCTTGTGCTTCTTGTGCTTTTAATTCTTTGTTCGTTAATAATAATAATTGTTTGTTAATTTTTCTAGTATCAATATCATTAATATTGAAATTATATTTAGTATCTTCAACTTTGACTTTAGGGCTTACTTTCATAATAGGTTTTTCTTCAGGGTCAAAAAAACCTACAAGATATAAAATGAAACCAATAATAATTAATGATACTAAGAAAGCTAAAACAGAAAAAAGAATTTTTTTAATTAATTTTTTTTTCTTTTCCTCTTTATCATCTTCTTTTTCTAATTCATCATCTTGTGAATTTTCTATTTCATCTTCAATAATTTCTTCATCATCTTTTAATACTTCGGTTAACTCTTCTAGTTCTTGAATTTCTTCTTTAATTTCATCTGCCATATATTACTCTTTTTGATTAGAAAGTCTATTTTCTTTTTGTTTTTTCAAAATTTTTTCTTTATTTTTCTGATAATAACTTCTTCTATACTCTCTTAATTCTTCTTTTTTCTCTTCTCTGTATTGCTTATCGTATTCAAGTCTTTTATCTTTATTTTCTAAATAATAGTCTTTTTTATTTTTTTTATATTCTTTCATTTTTTCAACTATTAAATCTAATCGATTATCAACATGTTTTTTTTGTGCTTTTGCAATTTCTTTTATTTTTAAAATAAAATCAGTGTCATTTAACTCTTTATCATAATCAATAGACTTTTTAGCTTTACTTTTTAAATAGTAAGCTTTTTTCTTTTTCTTATGTTCTAGTTTTTTTTCTAATCTAAGTTTTTTTAATTCTTCTAAATTCATAATCTAATTATTTAATTGATATTATCTTTTTAATCTATTTACAGTATCTAGCATACTATCTGTTGTTGTTATAGCTTTTGAATTTGCCTCATATGCTCTTTGTGCTGTAATTAAATCAACCATTTCATTAACTAGTTTTACATTAGATAATTCAATCATTCCTTGTCTTACACTTCCAAATTGTTCAACAGTTGGATTTCCAGTTATTGGAGCACCTGATGCAGGACCTTCCATATATAATGATTCTCCTAAAGGATTTAGTCCAGAAGGATTAATAAAATCAGCAATTTCTATTTGACCTAAATTTACTGTTGCTCCAGTTGGATCTAAGGCTGTTACTATACCATCTTTACCAATTGCCAATTTTGTAACATTATCTGGCACTACTATTTGAGGTGTAAGTTCATATCCATTACCTGTAACTATAGAACCTTCTGTATTTAATTTAAAAGCACCATTTCTTGTATAAGCAGTTTCACCTGAAGGCATTATTATTTGAAAAAAACCTTTTCCTTCAATTGCCATATCAAGTGGGTTTGATGTTCCTTTTAAATCACCTTCTCCAAAATTCTTTTGAATTCCAGATATTCTTACACCAAGTCCAACGTCAATTCCAGTAGGGTTTGTAGTTGTTTGTGATGTTTGACCAGCAGTATAATTTAAAGTTTCATACATTAAGTCTTGAAACTCAGCTCTATCTTGCTTAAATCCAGTTGTATTAACATTTGCAATATTATTCGATGTTACATCAATTTGATGTTGCATTGAATTCATTCCTGTTGCAGCTGTATAAAGCCCTCTAATCATTAACTAACCCTTGAATTTTGTATTTTGTGGTAGATTATATTTTAAGTTTAGTTAAAGTTAGATAAATAATTCTTAAAAAAAACTCAAACTAATAAAATTATAGATTATTTTGTTTGTTTAAACCTAAATATATAACTATTAAGTATAAATTTAAAACAAATGATATATAATGTTAGCAAAACGAAAATAATATTTTAATAAAGGTTGTGTAATGAAAATTCTGATAGTTGATGATAGTTCTACAATGAGAAGAATTATTGGAAATGTAGTCATGCAGTTAGGATTTGCAAGAGAAGATTTTGATGAAGCTGAAGATGGTGTTAAAGCATGGAAATTGCTTGGTGAATCTCAGTATGATATTGTTCTAACTGATTGGAATATGCCAAATATGAATGGTTTGGATTTAGTTAAAAACATTAGAGCAGGTGGTCCTCACCAGAAAACTCCTATTATCATGATTACAACAGAAGGTGGAAAAGGTGAAGTTATTACTGCACTTAAAGCCGGAGTAAATAATTATATTGTTAAGCCTTTTAATGCTGAAATTTTAAAAGATAAGCTTGATGGGGTATTAAAAAAATAGTTTACAAGGTATATTATTATGAGTATGAGTCAAGAAGAAATTGAATCTTTAATGAATGGTTTGGATATCGTTGATGAACCAGAAGAAGATATCGTTGAGACAGTTTCAAATGATATTGTTAACCCTGATGAAATTGAACAATTAATTTCTCAAACAGAAGATATTGCAAGTGAACCTTCAAATGAATTAGTAAACAATGATGATATAGATGCATTATTAAAAGGTTTTGAAGAGAATAATGAAGTAGAAGAAGAACCTATTTCAATACCTGTTGATATGCCAGAAGAAGATAATTTTGATGATATATTAGCAAATATTGAGGGTATGGTTGATTCTCCTGTTGAAGAAGTTATTGAAAGTATACCTGAAGTAAAAGCTGATGTAATTTCGTCTGAACCTATTGTTTCAGTAAAAGAAAATAAAGAAGATGAAAAAAATAGAGATGAAATTGGTAAGAATTGGGCTGACTCTAAAATAAATGAAGGTGTATTCCCTTTACCTGCTGATCAAGATGCAAAAGTTGTTAATCAATTAACACAAGTAGCAAATGATTCAGAAGAAAAAGTTTCACAAATATTCGATATGTTGAGTTTGGCATTAGATAATAATAATGAAGTTCGAAAAAAAATAAATAATATTAATTCATTTATAGGTAGTGAAACAAAATTATTGACATCTTTAAATTCAAAATTTCCAAATATTAGCGTGTTTGATGAACATTTATCTACTGCTTCTGGAATATCAAGTGAATTAGCTGAATTAAACTCTTTATTAAATGCAGAAGACGGTAAAATTTTTGAAGCAATGGAATTAATGCAATTTAATGATATAAATAGACAAAAAATCGAAAGAGTAATGTCTGTTATTCGTAGATTATCTTCTTATTTAAATAATTTATTTGAAGATGATTCTGCTGATAAAGAAATTGTTGTTGCTAAGCATATTCATGGTGATACTAATGATGATTTAATTGGTGATGACTTAGATAAACTAATAGCTGAATTTGGTAATTAAGGACTTTTTATGAATCAAGGTATATACCCTCTTGCTGCATCAATGGTTAATCAATTAAATAGATTAGACCAAATTAGTAATAATCTTGCTAATGTTAACACTAATGGATTTAAACAAGAAGGACTAACTGAAACTACCTTTAATCATTATCTTCAACGAGCACAAGATGATGGTTTTAATCCTACAAAGATTAACACTATTACAAATAATATACCAAAAATTGATTCAAAATTTATTAATGGAGATGTAGGTGCAATAGCATCTACTGGTAATACTTTGGATTTTGCATTAGAACAACCTGATACTTTTTTTAAGGTACAAAATAAAAATGGTGATATTGTTTATACAAGAGATGGTGCTTTTAAAACAATGGATAATTTATTAGTTGATTCAAACGGAAATCCTGTTTTAAATACTGATAATGAACCAATTGTTACTGATGGTGATATAGCAACACAACTTGGTGTAGTTCAAATTGATTATGCAAATTTACAAAAAATTGGTGATAATAATTATAAAGCTAAAAATGTAAATGAAGTTTTACCTTTTGATAATAACGATGGATTAGTTCTTTCTGGTATGATAGAAAAATCTAATGTAAATTCTGTAACAACTATGGTACATTTGATCGATGCTCACAGAAGATTTGAACAATCACAAAAAGCTATGTCTGGAATTGATGAATTAAATTCAAAAGTAATAGATAAAATTGGGAATAATACTAGATAATGGATGCAAGTGGAATAACAAGTACCCTTTTTAATAATTTAAATTTTAGAGGTGAAAGACAAAAAGTTATATCTAGTAATATAGCTAATATTAATACTCCAAATTATAAAACAAAAGAATTAGTATTTGAAGATGAATTAAATAATTCTAATAAAGCTTCATTAAAAATGCATAAAACTAATGTAAATCATCTTTCAATGTCAAATGAAAAGAATACTTATCCAAAAACTAATTTAGTTGAAATAAAAGGTTTGGAAGAGCAAAATGATGGTAACAATGTAAATTTAGATGTACAAATGGGTGAAATGTCAAAAAATAAAATGATATTTGATGCAATTCAATCATCTATTAAAAAAGATGCATTGTTTTTCAAATCAGTTATTGATTCATCTGCTAAAAATTAATAGGATAACTATCATATGGATCAACTTTTAAAATTTGTAAATAATCTTAATTCAGGTCAAAGAGCTGTAATCATTGGTGGATTCTCTCTTTTATTTGTATTATTAATTGCTTTACTTATTTATTCAAATATAAAAGCAGAAGATAAAAAATTAAATTATACTATTGCTTCAAATTTAACTAAATCACAAGTGATGCTAGCAAGTGATGAACTTCAATCAGCAGGAATTTTATTTTCAGTTATTGGTTCAGGGAATAATCTTACATTAAAAACATCTAAAGAATTTATTAATATTGCTAAAATAAAATTAGTTACAAGTGAAGCATCTACTAGTAAACACGTTGGTTGGGAAATATTTGAAAAATCATCTTTAGGAACAACTAATTTTGAAAATAAAGTTAAATATTTAAGAGCACTAGAAGGTGAATTATCTAGGTCATTAGAGTCTTTATCTGGTGTTTTAAGAGCAAGCGTTAAAATTGCAATTCCAAAAGATACTATTTTTACAGAAAGAAAAACTACGACTACTGCATCAGCAATGTTATCTTTAAAACCTGGTGTATTTTTAACTCAAAAACAAATTGATGGTATTAAAAACTTTATTGCTTCAGCTGTTTCAAACTTAAAACAAGAAGATATAAAATTAATTGATCAAGATGGCTCTTTATTACAAAAATCTGTTGATGATGAAGATAATCAGAAATCTGTTATTCAAAATAAATATAAAGATAAAATTGAAAAAGATTATGAAAAAAAGATTATTGCATTACTTGAACCTTTTGTAGGTGTTGGAAGAATTGTTGCAAGAGTAAGTGTTTCTCTTGATTTTATTAAAAAAAATATTGAAGAAGAAATTTATGATCCTGAAGGAACTATTCGTTCTCAGCATGTAATTGAAAATACTTCATCTTCAGTAGGCAGTGGAGATAAAAAAGGTGGCGTTGCTGGTGTTGATAATAATATTCAAGAACCTGGAGCAGGAGCTGGTGGTTCTTCGAGTAATTCAAATAGTGAAGGTAATAATACTGTAACTAATTACGAAATATCAAAAAAAGTAATAAAACAAAAAGATAATAATTATTCAAGAATAAAAAGAGTAACAGCTGCAGTAACTTTTGATTCTTCAATATTAAAAGATGTCACAAATAAAGAAGAATTTTTAAAATCAATTGAATCTATAGTTCAAGATACTATTAGTTATAGTAAAGTACGTGGAGACAAAATTACTGTAAAAGATTTTAAATTTATAGGATTAAAGAATTTTAATTCAGATAATGAAGAAATTGATGGAAATGGTAACTTAATTGATAACGCTGGAAATGCTGTAGATTCGATTTCTATGGTTAAATCTATTTTGAAAGACTTTAGTGAATATTTTCAATATTTAATTGCTGTTGTTTTACTTTTTATTTTCTATAAAAAATTTATTGTAAATCATGAAGTTGTTATTTTAGGAGAAAGAACAAATCCTGATGGTTCACCAATTGAAGATGATACTTTTTCTAATGATTTTGAAAATGAGTTTGATGCCGATAGTGCAAAAGGCAGATTAAAGTCTAAAATTAAAAGTCAAATGTTAAATAATATTGAAGGATTAGATGAAGAATCAGCTGCAAAATATGCAGTATTCATAGAAGAACTTGATAAACAAATAAATGAAAATCCAATGGATATTGCAAAAATGATAGAATTATTACTCTCAGAGGGTAATGATAGCTTTAAATAAGGTATAAAATTATGGCAGAAGAAAATAGTTCTCATGAATTACTAAAAGGTATGTCAATGATGGACAAAATCGCAAGGTTTTTTGTTCTTATTGGTGAAGAATCTACTGTTAAAATATTTCAACATTTACCTAATAATATTGTTGAAGATATTTCAACTGCAATTACTCAAATTAATTCAATTAATAAAGAAGAATCTTTAGCTGTTTTAGAAGAGTTCAATCTTTATGTTAGATCAAAAAGTTTTATTACTTCTGGTGGATATGATTTTGCAAAAGATATTTTATATAAATCATTAGGTAAAAGTGAAGCTGATGCAGTTTTGGCAAAATTGTCAAGGTTAAAATTAGCTTCGCAATCTTTTACATATTTAGATGGAATTAATCCAAAACAATTATCTGATTTTATTAGAGATGAATCTCCTCATACTATTGCAGTTATTTTATCTCATATGGAACCAAATAAAGCAGCAGATGTACTAATGCAATTAGATGAAGAAATTAAAGTTAAAGTTACTATGCAAATGGCTACAATTAAAGATGTTTCTCCTGATGTTGTAAGAACAATTTCAGTTGTCTTAGAGAAAAAGTTAGAATCATTATTATCTTCAATTGTGGATGTTGGTGGGGTTAAAGTTGTTGCGGATATGTTAAATAGACTTGGACCTAAATCTCAAGAAATTCTTAAAAATATTAATGGAATAGATACTTCTTTAGCAACTAAGATTAAAGAAAATATGTTTGTATTTGAAGATTTATTAAATTTAGAATCTGAATATATTATGAAGATATTACAAAATGTTGATGCTGGGGAAGTTGCAGTTGCAATGAAAAATGCACCAGAAGAAGATATGTCTAAGATTACAGGGGCAATGTCTCAAAGAGCAAGAGATAGGTTTGTTGAAGAATTTGAAATGTTAAATAAAGTAAAAATTAAAGATATTGAAGCAGCTCAAAGAAAAATGCTTGAAGTTGCACAAAAAATGATTGAAGATGGTGTAATTGATAGAGAAGTGGATGAATAATGGCAAATAATGTATATACAAATGCAAAAATTGTAAACAAAAGTAATGATGTCCAAAATTATGAATTAGGTACTTTTATAAATAACCAATCTATTGATCAAGCTCCTACAATGAGTAATCAGATACTTGATGATAGAGAATTAAATGGTAAAGTGGATCCTTTATTAGTGGAAGTACGAAATCTTTCTGCTCAATTGGCTCAAATATCACAAAAAGTTGATGTTATTGAAAACGATGGAGTAAAAGGTAGAGATGTTGATGCTCAAGTTGTTCAATCAATTAAAGATTTAAAACATTATGCTGCATTTTTTGAGCAAGCAACCTTTCAAATGGAATCTAAATTATTAAAAACATCTATTTCTATTGCTCAAAAAATTATTAGTATTGAAGTTGGTGAGAACTCAGCAAAAATTGCAAAACAAACTATTTCTCATTTATTATCTAAAATAAAAACTGCATCAAGAATTCAAATTCATTTAAATCCTAAAGATTATGAAGTTTTAAAAAATGAATTAAACCTAGAAGCTTTTATTGAATTACATCAAGATACAAATGTTGCAAGAGGTGGCGTTGTTATTGCTAGTGATCTAGGAAACTTTGATGGGAATATTGAATCTAAAGTTGCGTCAATGCTTGAAAGTTTAGATACAGTATTATAAATCAAATAATTAATAAAAACTTTATGATATAATATATCACTAAATAATAAAGTATAAATATGGAAATTACTGAACGAGATTATGACATACTTGTTGATACTGAAATTACAGTAGATGTTATGCTTGGAAATACGGATATTACAATTGGAGAGTTTTTAAAACTTGATGATGGGGATATTGTTTCTTTGAATAAAATTGCTGGTTCTGGTGGAGATATATATGTTAATAGCAGAATTATAGGAAGAGGGGATATCATTGTTATTGATGATAAACTTGCAGTAAGAGTCCAAGATGCAATGGATTCTGATAATGTAGTTAGATACTTCTTTGAAGAAAATATGATATAGGAGATTATTATGGCAGTAGATGGTGTAAATTCAAGTACAGATGCAAGTGGTAACAGTTTTACTACTTCAATTAGTAATGATCAATTAACAAATCAAGATTTTTTGCAGTTAATGTTGCAAGAATTAAAATTACAAGATCCAACTAAACCAGTTGATTCTAAACAAATGCTCTCAACTCAAATGCAAATGTCAACTATTAATACTAACTTAGAACTTGCTAACTCTATGAAGTCTTTACAAACTTCATTTTCTCAAAGTGCACTATCAAATGCTTCTGCAATTATTGGAAAAAGAATAGAAGATGGTAATATTAATGATGCAGGTATTAACAAAGCTTATAGAGTTTCATCTGTTGAAACTGTTGATGGTGCTGTTCAAGTTAAAGCACAAGAATTACTATATGTTGAAGATTCTATCATTTTAAAAGATGCAGAAGGTAATTCAACTACAGTTAACTATAATCCTGATGGTGCAATTGTAGGAGAAGATGGAGCTTTAACAGGAGAAAAAATTTCTTTAGCATCTCCTGGTAAACCAATTATAAAAGATGGTAAACTTGTTGTTCTAGATAGTGAAAATAATCCAGTAACTGATCATAAATATGAATTAGGAAGTTCAAAGAGTTATGTATACTCTGATAAATTAACTTCTGTTCCTTTTTCTTCAATTACCAAAATATTTTAAGAGTTTATTATGCTTGGATCTTTATGGAATGGTATTAGTGGAATAAATGCTTTTGAGAAAGCATTAAATGTTGAATCAAATAACTCTAGTAATGTTAATACAACAGGACATAAATCTGACCAAATTAGATTTGAAGATATGATGTATCACAATGGTTATGGAAAAGGTTCAACTGTCGAGACAGTAAGAAAAAATTTTTCACAAGGACAACTTCAACCAACTGGAAATACTTTTGACGTAGCAATTGAGGGGAAAGGCTATTTTATTGTAAAAAATGCTGAAACTCAAGTAAATGAATATACAAGATCAGGTAATTTTAAATTAGGTAATGATGGAACATTACAAACTCAGGATTCATCAAAAGTTTTAGGTTTAACTCCTCAACAAAATAATGTAATTAGTTCAGATCCAACACTTACTCAATTTACCAATGTTCATACAAAATTTATTGCTTCTTCAACAATAGGAAATGCTGACTTTATTGAATCTGTTAATAGTAAAACTAGTGATTATACACAAAGTGCAACTGATACTGGTGTAAGTGGAGCAGGTTTTAAAAGCAAATCTGCAAATATTAATGATGTAGATGCACTAATTTTAGATTATAAAACGAAACTAGATAATTACAGTAAAAATCCAAATTCTTTGAGTGTTGCCTCTACTAATCAAATAACAACAATTAATTATGCTAATTCAAAAAATAATTTATTAACTAAAGACGATTTTGTAAAAGTTTCTATTAATAATGTTGAAGTAAAACAGTTTTTTGATACAGATAAAGAAACTACATTAAAAAAATTCTCTGATAAAATATCTAATATAAAAGGATTAACTTCATCTGTTGATACTGCAACAGGAATAGTTACAATTAATTCACTAGTTCCTGGAGAAAGTACAAAAGTTTTTGATGGAGCAGTTAATAATAAAGGTGCAGTGGTATTAGATGTACAATCTGGAAAAGTTGGTTCAGGTGCATTAATGGTTGAAAATTCTAGAACAGCACTTAAATCAGTATTAGAATCAGTAAATGCAAAATTTATGAATATTTCAAATAAAATTCTTTTAGGTAATCAAGATGCTTTAAATGTTAACGAAATGCAGTTGAAATTGAGTAATTTATCTTTAACTGAAAATACTTTTGGAACTGTTAGTATAGAAGAAGGAATTATTTATTTAAAAGATGGAGATAATAAATTTTTAGTTGGTAAACTCGAAACTGCATATTTTACAGCAGAAGATGAATTAAATCCTCTTGGAAATAATAATTATGGAACAAATGCTTTATCTGGCGATCCTAAAAATGCGAGACAAGTAAATACACTTCATACCTCTACTCTAGAAGCTAGTAATTCAAATGTAAGAGATAGTTTAACAAATTTAATGGTTTATCAAAAATCATTTGAAGCTAATTCAAAATCAATAACTACATCTGATGAGTTATTAAAAACAGCAATTGCTTTAAGAAAGTAATTGTTTTGTTTACATATTAATATTCTTTGAATATTAATATGTGAACAAATGTTCACCATTTTAAAAAAAGGATCAATTATGATTGGAGCACTATGGACGGGAATCGCAGGATTGTCATCACAACAACAAGCTTTAGATAATGAATCAAATAATATTGCAAATGTTAATACAGTAGGTTATAAAGCCTCAAGAATCTCATTTGCAGATCAAGTTTACCAAGATAGAATAGGTAAAGGATCAAAAGTACTAGATGCTGAAAAAATATATACACAAGGTGGAACAAAACCTACTGGTGTAGCATATGATATGGCATTAAAAGGAGAAGGTTTTTTCACAGTTGCTAAAACTAGTTCAAGTGGAATTACTGAAAACTTTTATACTAGGGCTGGAAACTTTAGAATGGGGGATAATGGAACACTGCAAGATGCAGCGGGAAATGAAGTTCAAGGTTGGGCTATGTCACCTGTTTCGACGGATAGTGATGTTTCAACTACAAATCCAAATGTAAGTGTATTTACAAATGACTATACAAAATTATTATCATCAAGAGTGATTAAACATAGTAATTATGTTGAAACAATTACAGCAAAAGCAACAGATTATAAAACTACAGCTAAATCAGATTCAAGTACTGTATTTTCAGGAGCAGGAATGAAAAGTGCATCTGCTAAAACAAGTGATATTGAAGCTGCTACTGCTAATTATGCAACAGCATTACAAAAACTTAAAGATAATCCTGATGGTCCATCTGCAACTTCAATTGCACAAGCAACACAAATTAACTTTAAATCAGGTACAGATTCATTATTAATTAAAGATGGTGTACAAATATCTGTAACTGTTGCAGGAATAAAAAAAGATCAAGATTATATTCAAACTACTGCAAATACATCAGAATATAAGGCTTTATTCGATGCTAATACTAACTTAGCAGCTGCAAAAAGATTTACATTTAGTGGAGCTGTAACAGCAGCTATGGCAGTTTCACCATTTAATGCAGCTGCTGAGGCAGCTGCAATTGCAGCTGCAACACCAGCTGATAAATTAGAATTTGATAAAATGGCTAGCCAAATAGCTACTTATAAAGCCTTAGCGGATAAAGTATCTGAAATACAAGGTATAAAAGCATATATGGTAAATGAAACTGGTGGTGGAACGGATGATGTTATTGAAACATCTGATTCGTTTAAATTATCAACTAATTATACTGATATGTTAAAAGGTATTATGGAAATAAAGGGATTAATTCCTGGTAAAGAGTTTACTGTAACGGATGTAACTGAAGTTTCAAGTGGAACAAAAAATCCTGGTAATATTTTAACAGGAACACTTGCTGTTACAGGAACGGGTACAGGTGCGTTAGAATCTGCAAGAAATGCATTATCTGAATTAATTTCGGGAAAACAAAGAGATGTTTATACAACAGCTGACTTAAGTTTTCCTAGTCAATATTCTTATGGTATTACAATTTATGATAAAGAAACTAAACAAACAATTGAAGTTCCAAGTACAGGTACACCAGCTGTTTTAAACCCAATTTCTGTTGCGCTTACTGGTCCTGCTGATATTACAAATTTAGATGAGTTTGTAACAACATTTAATACAAATGCTGCAGCTTCAACTCCAAAACTATCAGATTATGTTGTAGCAAAAAATATTAATGGTGCTTTAGTAATTGAAACAACTGATAAAAATTATGATGTTGAGTTTTCTGGTGCCTTCAAAAAAGATGTAGATACGACAGCTATTCCTTTGGATACAAATAGTAACTATTCTGGTAGAGAAGGAGCGGGTGCTGAATTTATTGAGATTGTAAATAAAGTAGATCAAACATCATCAAAAGGTTCATTACAATTAAAACTTGATGTGTTGGGATTATCTGATTCATCTTTTGGAGAATTCAATGTTGATGATACAGGTTTAATTACAATTAAACAAGATGGTGCAGAATTTGCAGTTGGACAAGTTGCTATTGCTGTATTTAATAGTAATAGAGGATTAAATCCTATTGGTGATAACTTAGTTGCAAAAACAAATGAAAGTGGTGAACCAATATATAACCTAAATAATGATAAAACAGCAACTGTTGAATCTAAAACATTAGAATTAAGTACTGCCGATTTATCTGAAAGTTTAGTAAACCTAATGGTTTTTCAAAGAGCTTTTGAAGCAAATGCTAAATCAATTACTACAGCTGACACATTATTAAATACATTAATTAATTTAAAAAGATAGAATAATAAAAAGTAAGTATTTTACTTGCTTTTTATTTATTGATATCATATAGGAAAGTTTTGGAAAATTTTTTTTTACTCATTATTACTGGCGTATTATTATTATATTTTTTTTCAAGTGCAAATGTTTATAAGTCTTTGTATAAAAAAGTTAATGAAGAAAAAAATTTATCAGAAGATGAAGTTTCTAAATTAAAAACAATAATTCAAAGATACGAAAAACAGGTTAAAGTTAGCGCTAATACCTTGACGAATAGTCATGATAATTTACAAGTTGCAAGAGATGATTTACAGGCATTAAGACTAGAAAATATGAATTATAAACATAGGTTAGAAGAACTTGAAAAAAGAAATGAAGAGCTTTATGCTCAAGTAAATACGATGGTTTAAGGCTTGTCTTGAAAACAAATAAGATACTTAAATTTTTTTTTATAGTTTTTTTTGCATTTAATATTTTGAATGCAAAGGAAAACTTACTTCAGTCTCAACCTGAAATAATTTTCAATTTTGAAAAGCTAGTTAAATCTCAAGAGAATCTTGCTTTACAAGTTGAATTTAATAAAGCTGTACTTTTATTAAGTAAAAATAAGTATGAAGAATCTATTAAAATATTTAAAAAAACTGTTAATATTATAGAAATACCATCTTATCTAAATATTGGAATTGCTTATTATAAATTAAATTCGATTGATATGGCAGTAATTTATTTAAATAAAATATATGAAAATAAGATAAATATACAAAGAAATACATTTTCATATATGTCTGCTTGTTATTATTTATATGAAATATCAAAAGATAATAAATATTTAGAAACTATAATTAAAATTTCCAAAAAATTTAAAGATTTATCTGAACACTCAAAAAGAATGCTTGCCGATACTTATATAATTTTAAAAAAATATAAACGTGCTTTAAAAGTATTAGATTCAATGGATTTTGCTACTGATCTAAAAAAAGCTTTAATTTATTTAAAACTAAATAATTATGTAAAAGCAAATATTTATTTAAAAAAAGCAAAAATTATAACAGTTAATTCTAAAACATTATCAGATATTACATGGTTTATGATTTATTCAGATCTTAAATCAAATAATTTAGAACAGTTAACAGATAATTTAGATGATTTAAAAAAAATAAAAAGAACATTTAAATCTAATTTAGAATTACCTTTAGAAATCTATTTTAATAAAAATAAATATTCACCAAAACAATATTTACATTCATTACTTAATTTTTCAGAAGAAAGAAAAATAAATTTTGCATTTTATTTTGCTCCCTTTATTTTTTCAGATTTTCAAGAAATTATATATGACAGTTCTAAAGGATTTATTTTCAATTCGTCTGAAAATATAAAAAATCTTGAAGAGATGATTGAATATAATTCTAAGTTTTTAAAAATTATTAAAGATGATCCAATTATTAGAGTGATAAAATTAAAAAAATTAATAACAAAAGATACAAAATCTTATGTTTACTATAATCTAGCTTTGTCATATACTCAAATTGATGATTTTTATAGCGCTTATAAATATTTTTCAAAAGCATTTAAATTAAACCCTGGTAATAAATTATATGCTGTAATGACATTAATTACTGCAAAGAAAATAAATTTAAAAATAAAAGATAGAGAATATATTGAAACAATTATTAAATCTAAAAATGGTTTATATAATTATTTTGCAAAAGAGTTATATAAGTATTTTATCAATCCAGAATATAAAATGGAAATTGATACATTAACATATAAGCAAACTATTTTTTATAAAGCTATTGATTATTTAAAAAGTATAAAAGAAGATAAAGATGTAAGTAAACATATTTTATTAGAAGAATATTCTCGTGACCCTTTAGTTTTCTTAATTAATTTGGTTCATAGAAAAAAAGATGAAAATGATTTAGCATATTATTCACGATTACAAGATAAAATACCTTTAAAATTTAATAATAACTTTTTAGAAGGTCCTTTAATAATTACAAAATATTATATTGATATGCTTAAGGCTTTAGGATTATTTTCAAAAGCTGATCTTAAAATTGATGGTAAAAAATCTCCTTCTTACTTAAGAACAAAAGCATTACGAGATTTACATTTTAAAGAATCAGATGAAAGTATAAAAATCTTAGAATATTTACAAAAAGAATATAAACTTGATGATAAATATACTATGTATTTAATGGTTGCTTCATTGCTAGAATCTGGTCGTTATAATGATGCTTCTATTCAGATTTCTTTAATTAGAGCATTATTAAATGATAATGGTTCAAGTTTTTTAACAGCAGTTCAATTAATACAAGATTTAAAAATCACAAGTGCTAAGGAATACATTAAAGACCCTTATATAGACTCCTTCATTGATTTTAAGCTTGTAGGCTTTGATGACTATTTAGAATCTCTTTAGTATAATCGATAATTTTTATTAATTTCGTAAAAAATTTATTTTATTTCTGCTATAATAATTAAAAATCCTAAATTTTAAGGAGAATCTTATGGAACTTAGTAGAGTCGCTAATATTGACCAATCAAAAGCAAATAATGTTGAAAAAATTGAAAAAGTTTCGGAAGTAAAAACTCAAGAAAATGTTATTCAAGATGACAAATATAAAAAATCTATTGGAAATAGCCAAATTATTGAAAGAAATGAAGTTATGCTAGATAATATTAAATTTGGTTATAACAAAAGTTCTAAAGATTTTTTTGTAAAAATTACTAGAGGTGAAGCTGAGTATAAATATCCAACAGAAGATATGATGAAAATGAAAGCCTTTCTTTTACAAGAATTTGAATCTTTACAGAATAAAGGGTAGTATAGTTGTCTTCTGATTTATCAAACCTATTTAAAAATGAACTTTCTAATACTTTAGAACAATTATTGTCAAAAAGCTCGCAAGTTGAAACTGTAAGTGCTGTACAAACTGATAATTATGCGAGTACTCAATTTATTGAATGTGCAGTAAATTTTGATTTTACAGATGTTTCATCTACTTGTTTATTTTTTATTCCAACTATTAGTGCCGTAAAATTTGAATATTTTATGTTAGGTGGAATGGGAGATTTAAAAGAACATATTGATGATGAAATTACGGATGCTGTTAATGAAATAATATCAAATATATGTGGTAGTTTTTCTACTTCTGTTAATGCACAAGGATTTCCCGATGTCAAATCTTTAAAATCTGAGATTAAAAGTGCAACTATTGTTGAAGGTTCAAAGTTAGGATCAATTTCAAATATCTACGAGTTTATGTTATCTTTAGATAATGAAAAATTACCTGTAATATTATCTTTTGATGGTCGTATGTTGCCTTTCTTTTCTTCTATTACCGGAGTTGAGGATACAAGCGTTACTGCTTCAGAACCTATTATAAGTCAAAATAATGCGCCAATAAGTAATATACCAGAAACACCAAGTAAAACACCTAAGAATTTAGAATTGTTATATAATATTAAATTAAAATTAAGTGTTAGATTAGGTACAAAAGTTGTTTTATTAAAAGATATTTTAACTTGGGATGTAGGTGAAATAATTGAATTAGAACAAATGGTAAATGAACCTTTAGAGATTTTAGTTAATGGAATAAAAATTGGCGAAGGTGAAGCTGTAATTGTTGAAGGAAAATTTGGACTAAAAGTTAGAAATATTGGTAATGCAGCATTACGACTTAATGAAATAGGATTGTAATTTATGGATAAAACGAGTTTAGGTGGATTAGGTGGAGGTTGGGGTCTTGTTGCCCTTGCTATTATTCTTGGTGGTGTTGGATTTGGTCCATATATAGATATCCCTTCAGTAATTATTGTTGTTGGTGGTTGTATTGCTGTAACTGCAGGACAATTTGAAGGCTCAGATTTAAAAAGATTTTCTCCTGCCATGAAAGTTGCTTTTAATGAAATAAAAGTTGAAAGTTTACCTGAACTTGTTGAGAAAATAACTTTTTATGCTACTGAAATTAAGAAGCATGGTGTTATGCAAATTGAGCAGAAAGTAATGGAAGAAACAAATCCATTTTTTAAAGAAGCTTTTCAGTTATTAGTTGATGGAACTAAACCTGAAGTTTTAGAACCATTACTTGAAAGTAAATTAGAACATATGGGAAAGAGACATGGAACTATGATCTCTATGTTTGGAAATATAGGTGGAACAGCTGGTGCTATGGGAATGATTGGTACTCTGGTAGGACTAGTTGCTATGCTTGCCAATCTTTCTGACCCTGCTGCTGTTGGTCCGGCAATGGCAGTTGCATTACTTACAACAATGTATGGTGCATTACTAGGTACTTTATTTGCAGGAATTATTGAAAGTAAACTTGCTCAAAAACATGAGAAAGAAGTAGTTGCCTGTGAAGTAATTATTAAAGGTTCATCAATGATTGCAGCAGAGGAATCTATTGGTAATATTAAGATGCAATTAAATGCTATTCTTACTGAAGTAATTGAATAAAAGAATAAAATATGGCTAAAGATAAATGTCCTGAATGTGAAAAATGTTTACCTGGTTGGTTAGTTCAATTTGGTGATTTGATGTCATTATTATTAACATTCTTTATTCTTTTATTGTCTATGGCTGTAATGGATAAAAATAAAGTTGAAGAGTATTTTGATGTTATGAAAAAAGCAATGGGATTTATTGATGCATCAACTGATGTTGAAACTCAATCTGATAGTTATTCTACAAAAGATGGTAGTTCTGATTCTGATAATGAAGAATCAAGTGATTCTACAGCAATTGAAGAAGCAGCTGAAGATATTGCAGAACTTGTAAAGGAAATGAATTCAAATAGTGAAAGTGAAAATCAAGAAATTGAAATTGAAAAAGATAAAAATGAATTTACCTTAGATATTCCATCTTCTATAATGTTTAATGATGGTGAATATAATTTAAGTGATCCTGCTGCTAAAAGATTTATTGCTAAAATAGCAAGATTAATTAGAACAATGCCTGAAACTTTTAATATTGAAATCACAGGGCATACCGATACAAATAGAATTAAAAATGATACAATTCCTCGAGATGCATGGGATATATCAGCTTTAAGATCAATTGCAGTTGTAAAGGAATTAATTCGAAATAGAATAGAACCTTCTGTATTAAAAGTTTCAGCTTATGGTTCTTACCATCCAAAAAGTGAAGTTTCCGCTGATAATAGAAGAGTAGAGATTAGATTCTTTACTCAAAATAAAAAAGAAGATATACTTAGTGAAGAAAATTTCTTTGATAGGCTAGAATAATGGAAATAAATAGTAATAATTTAATTAATAAAGATATTTTTAAAAATAATAGTTTAAGTAATTTAAAAACAGAAAATTTAAAAGATAAAGAATTGAAACGAGTTAGTGATGAGTTTGAATCTTTTTTTTTAAATCAAATTATGGATGTTTCTCTTCGTTCAACTGATATTGCAGGGAAGGGTGCTGGTTCTGATATTATTAAAGGAATGTATACTCAAACAATTGCAGATAATTCAGCTGGAAGTTTTGGTATTAGTAATATGTTATATGAATTTCTTAGTAGAGATAAAAAGTAAAGTAAAGGAAATTTAATGATTGATAAAATAGTTGACAAAATGTTTTTACTTATAACGGAACTAGAAAGTTCAATTGCCTTAGATATTGAGGACATAAAACAAGCTAAACATGAATCACTTTTAAATAGAAATGATAAAAAACATTATATTATTGATGAGATAACAAGTTTAAAACAAGAATTAAATCAAGAATTAATTTCAAAAATGCAGCAAGGCGAAGATATTGATGCTTATAGAGAAAAAGTTAATTCATTAGAAGTTGAATTAATTAAATTATATGAGTCAAATAAAAGATTAGCTGCTTTAGTATTACCTGTTCAACAAATGTATAAAGAATTAGTTGAGGAAGTTACAAATGCTAATGGAGGAAAAATTTTTGATATTAAGGCTTAGCTTTATTTTTAGTCTTTTTATAGTTGATATTTTTGCTTTAGATGTTTTAGTTTCGAAAAAATCTCTTAATTTTGAAGAAACAATAAAAAACTCTTCTTTGAGAGTTTCTAAAATTGATTCACTAACTAAAGCTTGTATCCCTCTAAGATTAAGTGATATTAATAGACATAAATATGTTACAACACATTATATAAATAAAAATTCTATTATATGTAGAAAAGATGTTAGAGTTTATAAAAAAGAATCTGTCGTTTTTAATTTTGGATTATTAGAGATTGAAAAAAAAGGTAAAGTTATTTTTGAAAATGATAAGTTTATTCGAATTAAAAAAGCCAATGGAAAAATTGAAAAAATATATAAAGATGGAAGATTAAAATGAATATGCTCTCGTTTCTTGGCGAAACTCCAACTAATGCACTTCGTTTAGCACAAGAAAAATGTGGTGAAGATGCAATTGTTATCTCAACAAAAAAAGTTTCTAATGCAAATGAAAATGGTAAAGATATGTATGAAGTTGTTGTTGCTATTGAAGAAGAGTATGATAGTAAAAGCTTACAATATACTAAAAAAGCAATAACAAAATCAACTTCTACAAATAAACCAATACATACAAATGTTTATGATTTTAGAGAAGAAATCCTTAAAATGCAAAGTGTTTTAGAGCAAGTTCAAAAATCAATTTGGAATCCAAAAAGTCAATTATATGATTTAAATATTCCTCCAGAATTTGTTGATATTTATAACCTTTTTGAAAAAAATGAATTTGATGAAGAAATGACTTATACTATAATGAAAAAAACTATTAAACAATTACCTGTTTCATTAAAGTCAAATCCAAAAAAAGTTACAGATTTTTTTAAATTAGTATTACGAAGAGTAATTCCTATTAAACATGAATTACCATTAAGAAAACATCAGCGAAAAATTATTATGATGGTTGGACCTACAGGTGTTGGTAAAACTACTACAATTTCAAAACTAGCAGCGCGTTATGCTTATAAATTAGGACAAAACTATAAGGTTGGTATTGTTACATTAGATTCCTTTAGAGTTGGTGCAATTGAGCAATTACAAGCATATACTAATATTATGAGATTGCCTTTAGAAGTTGTTAAAAAGCCTGAAGGTTTATCTGAAGCATTATTAAGATTAAAAGATTGTAATTATATTTTTATTGATACAGCAGGTTCTAGTCAATATGATGTTGATAAAATTGAATTAATAAATGAATATCAAAAAAAAGTTGATGAATTATCAATTGAAAAAATTTTAGTTTTACCTGCTAATGTTAAATATAGTGATTTACTAGAAATTTACAATAATTATTCTAGATTAAATATAGATTATTTAACTTTTACTAAACTTGATGAAACTAGAAGTTTTGGTAACCTAATTTCTTTTTCTCATAAAACAAAAAAATCTATTACTTATTTTTCAATTGGACAAAATGTTCCAGATGATTTAATTGTATCAGATTCCTCTTTTTTAATTGATTGTTTTATGAATAATGCTTGTATCCGGAGATAGTATTTGTTTAATTTAATATCATCCCAAGCGAGTAAGTTAATTGGACTTACGGATAAAGTAAAAAATAAATCAAAAACAAAATTAGTTACGATTACATCAGGTAAAGGTGGAGTAGGAAAATCTACCTTTACAGCTAATATTGCATATTTATTAGGTCAAAAAGGACTAAAAATTGCTGTTTTAGATGCAGATATAGGTTTAGCTAATATGCAAGTTTTATTTGATATTAAACCTAAAACAACATTTTTTGATTACATTGATGGTCGAAAAACTTTAGATGAAATTATCTTAAAAACTGAATATCCTAATGTATCTTTAGTTGCGGGAAAAAGTGGTTATGAATATTCAAATCATTCTAATACTTTTGTTTTTACAAGAGTTGCTGAAGATATTATTTCTTTAAATGAATATGATATTTTATTAGTAGATACAGGTGCTGGATTAAATGATTATGTAAAAGAATTTCTGTCAATATCTGATAATATTTTGGCTTTAACAACAACTGATCCTAGTGCACTTACTGATGTTTATTCTTTGATGAAAATGCTTTCAATTGGTAAATCGAAACTTATGTTATGCTTTAACCATACTAAAAATTATAAAATTGGTGAAACAATATCTAACTCTTTAGTTAAATTAGCAAAGAAGAATAGATTAAATAGTGATTTTATGGTAGAATATATAGGTAATGTCTCAACATCTGCACAAATATCTACAACCGGAAGGTTAAGAAAGTTATTCACAAAAGAGTTTACTTTTGATGATTCAACAAAACAAATGCAGTTGATAATAGATTATTTAATAAAAAATATTCACTAAGGTTTGTTTACGTGCGAGCATTTGATTCTTTTAATGCTTTTATTATTGTTTCTATAAGAAGAATATCATGGTAGTTGAGCGTTTTTCGCAAAACGTAATAAATAGTGGATTATTTCGCTTATATATTGCTACTGGTTTTTTTGCTTCTTTAATATTTTTTGTAGTTAATGCAGAATTATTTACGCCCATAGAAATGATTATTGGAATTATGGGAATAACAACAATTCTAAAAGGTATTAGTAATATTATGCTTTCCTTAATTATTTCTTTATTTAGTTTAGAAAATAAAAAAGAAGAAATAGATTTCAATTATAATGACGAAAAAATAGATGCAATGATGAGCGAGTTAAATGTTCAAGAAATTATTGCAAGTGAAAAATCTTAAAATATTAGACAAGGAATAAAAAATGAATATTTCATCAATATCAAATTCATTAAATTCAATAAATTTAAATAAACAAAATTCAAATGATAATACGAATGGACAATCTTTCCAAAGTATGCTTAGTGATGCTGTTTCAGATGTAAATGATAAGCAAGTACAAGGTTATAATGCGATGGAAGGTATTGCAACAGGAAAAGTTACTAATCTTCAAGAAGCTGTACAAAAAATAGCAGAAGCTGAGTTGTCATTAAAACTTGGTTTAGAAGTAAAAAATAAAGCAATTAGCGCATATAAAGAAGTTATGCGAATGCAAATTTAATAAGGGTTTATTATGGGTTTTTTTGATGGTTATAATGTAGCAACTTCAGGAATGAGTGCTCAAAGAACTAGAATAAATGTTGTAAGTGCAAATATTGCAAATGCAAAAACTACACATACAGAACAAGGTGGTCCTTATAAAAAGCAACAGGTAGTATTTGAAGATATTTTACTAGCAAGTGGAAAAAAAACTAACTCAAATGATATTGAAATGAACAATACAAAACTTTCACAACCTTCACTAAGAGGTGTTGGAGTAAAGTCAATTACAGAAACAAATAACGATCCAATCATGAGGTATGAACCAAGTCATCCTGATGCAAATGATGAAGGATATGTTGCATATCCTGATATTAACCCTGTAATTGAAATGGTTGATTTAATGGAAGCTATGAGATCATATGAAGCAAATGTTGCTACTTTTAATACTCATAAAAATATTGATACAAAAACATTAGATATATTAAAAGCATAGATTATGATTAACAATAATGAAATTATAACTAATAAAACTTCTTCTACAAAAATAGATTCTAAAACAGTATCTGAACCTAGTACAAATAAAGATAAACCATCTTTATTTGATACTTTGTTAGGTAATAATGTTGTAAAAGCAAAAAAAGATGAAACAACCTCTATTATTAAAAATGTACAAAATAAAAGTTCGCTTATAAAAGATAAAACTAATGAATCAGAAAATATTTCTGAGGAAAAGACTTCTTCTTCCAAGATATTTAAAAATGATGAAATCGCTAAAAATAAAAATATTGATAGTTCTATTAGTAAATCAAAAAAATTAAATGATGAAACTAATGACAAAGATGAAGTTAAAACTCCTTCAAATAAATCTCCTCTTTCTTTATTAGATAGATTAATATTAGAATCAAAACAAAGTATGAAAAATACTGATAAAAATATTGAAAAAAAAGATAACATATCTAGTGATATTAATAAAAATAATATAAAATCAGAAAATACTGAAATAAATAAAAATGATTCAAAGATTAATATTGATAAAAATATAAAAGTTGAAAAAAATATAATAGAAAAAGATTCAATTTTAGATAAAAAAAATACAACTGATAATGACAAGAACTCTAAACTTATCAATAAAAATGAAAATATCTCTGAAAAAGATAATATCAAAATAGAATCAGACAAAACTATTTCGAAAGAGAGTAAAAATATTACTAATGAAAAAATAATATCTATGCCTATTGTAGATAAAAAAGATTCATTAAATACTCAAGAAAAAGATTCTATTAAAAAAGATACTCAAGTTATAAAAACATTAAAAATTGATAATGATTTATCAAATGAAAAAAAATCATCTGTAAATGTAGTTGATAAAAAAAATGATAATACTATAATTGGTGAAAAAATTATTAAAACTGATGTTGTTGAAAAAATAAAAGAAGATGTATCTAAAACTAAAAGTGATAATTTAACAGACCTTTTTAAGAATATAAAAAAAGAAGTATTATCTGAATCTTCTAATATAAAAGATAATACTTCTTTACATAATGAAAAAAGTACTACTAATATAGTTGAAGTAGATACTAATACAAAAAATGAAAAAATAGATAAAAATGTAAAAAAAGAAAATTCTTCTTTATTTGATAATCTTAAAAACTCTATTTCTCCTATTTCTGAAAATGAAGTGAAAAAAGATGATGCAAAATTAACTCCAAATAAAGAAAATAATAAAAAAGAAATAAAAATTGAAGGAAAAGAAGAAATAAAATCTACTTTAAGTAATTCAATTATTGATAAAGAAATAAAATCTAATAAAAATGACACTATTGATTTATCTGAAGATAAGAAAATTAAAAAAGAAATATTATCTAATAAAATAATATTAAACGATGAAAACTTAACTCAAACAAATAATATTAAAGAATCTAATAATACAGCAGAAAAAAACACTAAAACTTCCTTAATAGATAATATTAGTAATCTTGATAAAAAAGATGTTGTTTTAGATAAAAAGACAGATGTTTCTAAAGTTGAAATTAAAGAAGAAAAAGAATCTTTAATGGACAAATTGTTAAGAGAAAATAATGCAACAATTAAAAATAAAGCTAGTGAAGAAGAAAAAATAGATCCAACAAAGGCTAATATAAATTTATCTTCAAATAAAAATTCTAAAGAATTTTTAACAAATATTTATTTAAATACACAAAAGAATGCAATGAATAATCAATCTCTAGCAAATAAAACTGAAGCTCTAAATACTGTGAAAAATGCAAAAAGTACAAAAGATATTGAAAAAGCGTCTGAGAAACTTGATTTAGGGTTAAAAGAAGTAAAAATAGAAAAAGAAAAAACTGTTGTACAAGATATTGTTTCTAAAAATGCGACTAATGATCATTTTGAACATAAAAATATTTTAAATAAAATAGCATTTAATAGAAATATATTTGATAATACAGTAAAAAACATGAATAATAATATGATTGAAAATGTTAATAATATAGATAAAACATTGACTACAACTCAAAATGAAGAAGCTGTTATTAATGTTCCTGCTACTTTAATACAAAATATGCAATTAAAGATTGTAGCAGCAAGGCAACAAATGCAAAGTATGATGTCAGATGTTGCTAAAAAAATGTATGAAAACTATAAACCTCCTGTTACTGCTTTTCGAATAAATTTAAATCCTAGTAATTTAGGTTCTATTTCAATTTTAATGAAAAATGATAAAGATACTGGAATTAGTATTAGTATGAATATTTCTAATTCAACAACACTTGATTCTTTTGTAGAAAATCAAAATACATTAAAATCATCTTTAAATAAATCTTTTGAAGAGGATACTCAATTTAATTTAGACTTTAATTCTGAAGATAATAATCAATCATCAAATTCTAATGAAGATAATAACAATAAAAATAAATTTAATCAAAAACAAGTTGACACGAAAGCTATTTTAGAATCAAGAGAAGATAATTTAGAAAAAGAAGATACCGACCTAGATTATATGTAATGGAAGCACTCCTTTCTTTATTAAATGAAGATATTGTTTACCAATTTCTTTTATTATTAGGTAGAATTTTAGGTTTTGTAGCTTTTATGCCTATCTTTGGACATTCTGCTATAAATTCTACTATTCGGATTGCTTTTGCTTTTTATTTAACAATTTTTATTTTTCCCTTAGTAGATGTTTCAACTAGTATTACAGAAGATACTTTTATAATTGGTTTAATTTCTGAAGTTACTTTAGGTTTAGTGGCTTCAGTATTAATAAATGTAATATTTTCAGCAGTGAAAATTATTGGTGATTTTATTGGTTATTCAACAGCTTTATCTATGGCCATGTTATTTGATCCAACTACTGGTTCTCAAGAAGGTCTTATTTCGAAGTTTTTAACTTGGGTTGTAATTATACTGTTTTTTGAAACAGGGATGTATGAAATGACACTAGTAATTTTGGTAAAAAGTTTTTCAATGATTCATTTAGGGAATTTTGATATTTTTTCATATAATGGTATTCAGTTAGCAATTGATGAAGTAAAAAGAATGTTTGCATTTGCATTTGCATTTGCTTTACCTTTATTTTTTATAGGTTTTATCATGGATATATATTATGGATATGGAACAAAATCAATGCCATCTTTTTCTCCTTTTGTAATAACTTTTCAATTGAAATTTGCATTAGTTTTCATATTTTTAATATTAGGGATGGAAGTTTTTACAGAAGCATTTACAAGTTATTTTATAAGTAAATTTCAATAATAAAGGTGTTTAATGGCTGATGATGATGATAAAACAGAAGAACCCACCGACAAAAAAATAGAAGATGCTAAAAATGAAGGTAATGTTTCAAAATCAATGGAAGTTACGGGTGCTGCTGTTCTAACATTTGGATCTGTTTATTTATTGTTTTTTTCATCTCATACTATGTTAGAAATTAAAAAATTAATGCTTTTTACTTATGGTTTTATTGGACAAGAACTTAATGGTCCTGTTTATTATTCAATTACAAGTACGGTTGTAATGGCACTTATATCAGCTTTGGCACCATTATTTGCTCTAATTATAATACTAGTCTTAGTATTTAATTGGATTCAATTTGGAATGATTATAACACCTTTAAAATTTGATTTACAAAAATTAGATCCAATAAAAGGTTTTGGAAATATATTTGGATTAAAAAAAGTTCTTGAAGCAATAAAATTAACTGCTAAGCTTACTATTATTGTTATAGTGATGTTTATTTTATTTTTATTAACTAATAAAGAAATGCTTGCAATGATGAATCAGGAAACTTTTGCATCAATTGACTCTATGATAAGGGTTATAGGCTATTTTTTAGGAGCAATATTATTAATTATAATTATTTTTGCTATAATGGATTTTTATTTTACAAAACATTATTATATGAAATCTTTAAGAATGAGTAAACAAGATATTAAAGATGAATTTAAAAATATGGATGGAGATCCTCAAGTAAAAGGTCGTATTCGTAGGATTCAAATGGAAATGTCAAGAAAGCGGATGATGGCTGATGTTCCAACAGCTGATGTTGTTATTACTAATCCTACTCATTATGCTGTTGCTTTAAAATATGATAGTAAAGTTGATTCTGCACCTAAAATGATTGCTAAAGGTGTAGATTTTTTAGCAATAAAAATTAAAGATATTGCTAAAGAAAATGATATTCCTATTATTGAAAATCCTGCATTAGCGAGGGCTTTATATGATCAATTAGAAGTTGAACAACAAATTCCAGGTGAATTTTATAAAGCATTAGCTGATATTTTTTCATATATATATGAATTAAAAAAGAAAAGGTAAATTTTGAAAGTTTTATTAGTTCTATTTTTATTAATGAATTTGAGTTATGCAAAAAAAGATTTTTATTATAGTTTTATTAACTCTTCAGGCGTTCAAATTTCTGAGCAAAGAAGACAACAAATAAGTGATGGTTTTGATTTTATTTCTAATGTAAAAGTATTAACAAGAGATAATAAAATTGATGAAGCTTATACTCAAGTAAAAGATTTTAAAGAAAAAAACATAATAAAAGTTTTAAAGTCAGATCTGGTTTTATTATATGCAGAATTATCTTTAAAAAAACATTCAAAAAGATTTGCTTTTAATGGAGCAAAAGAATTAGAATTAGCCATTAACTCTTCAGAAATTAATGAAGATGATTTACCTAAAGCATATATGCTTTTAGTTCAGTTAAAACTAGAAGTAAATAAAATAAAAGATGCTAAGTATTTTGCTTATATAATAATTAATAATTTTGATAATGAATTAACTAAAACATATGGAAAAATTTATTTAGCAAAAGTTTATAGATATCAAAAAGCATACACTAAATCTATTCGAATTTTATATGAAATATTGACTAAAACAAAAAATAAATTAGTCGCTACTGTTGTTGCTGATGAACTTTTTGATGTTTATATCTCAAATGGAAATTTACAAAAAGCTAATGAATTAATAAAACAAGTTTTAAAAACTAATATTGATTATTATGCAAATGATTCATATTTAGCAAATAAAAAAATCAACAAATTAATTAAAGCAAATATGCCAGAACAGGCTGCTGATATTTTAAAAGAATTATTAAATAGAACAAGTAAAGATGAATCTATTGAGAATTTTAAATTTAAACTTGCAAATACATATATGATAATGTACGATAGAACGAATTTCTATTTAGAAAAAGCAAAAGAATTATATAAAGATATAATTAATGATTATGGACGTGGTGCATATTCTAAAAGATCTCAAATGTTTTTAGATGAAATTTTAATGAGACAAGGAATATTAAAAACATTTGCTGTTGCTGATAAATATAGTAAATCTGAATCTATGCAACAAAAGGCTCTTCTTCAAGAGTTACTAAATGACAAAGAAGATAAAAAATATGACTATTTATTAAGATCAAGAAAAATATATAATGTTATTTCAACTTCAATTGTTAATAGATTTGGATATAAATCTATTAATTCAATTTTTGATGATATTAATATTGATATGATTAAAGGTTATTTATCAAAAGGTCAGTGTTTTGCACTTCGTAAGTCATTACAAACATCAAGAAAAGAGACTTTAATAAAATTAATTGATGATGAAAGTGTAAAGTATAAGTTTTTTGAATGTTTAGTAGATGTTCCTTATGAAAGAGGTTATAACTTAGTTAAAGAGACTTTTAATAATAGTAGAGATGCTAATATTTATTTATATTTAGAAAGAATGGCTTTATCTTTAGGATTATTAAATGAAGCATTAGATTATTCTTCAAAAGTTGAAATGGTTGATAATCAAAATATTTTGACTAAAGAATTTTTGTATAGATATCAGATTTTAAAAGCTAAAGCTGATGGTTTATCTCTTGAAAAGTTTTTTTCTTATACAAATAGAAATCTTGACTACATAGATGCAAATGAAGATAATCCAATAATTATTGATTTTTACTATGATTATTATTTATATCTATTAAAAAAAGATGAAAAAACTAAAGCTAATAATATTTTGAAGAAGTTATATACAAAACAAAAAAATTTAAAAGCTAACATTTATTCGCCTTTTGTAGAAATTGAATTATCTAAAAATGCAAAATTAGAAAACAATAATCAATTGTCGTTAAATTATTTACTTGAATCTCTTTCTAATACAAGACGAATAAAACCTAATGATGAAGTGAAAATTTATTATGATATATTAAAAACATATGATACTTTAGCAAATAATGCAAAAAAAGAAGAATACATAAACAAATGTAAAAATGTAAAAGGAACAAATGATAGTTTATATAAAAAAATGTGTGATGAGATGTAATGGATATAGATGATATATTGAATCGTATTGATGAAACTGATTTATCTATTGCATTTGGACGAATAAAACATATTTCTTCAACTACAATTCTTGCTACTGGAATTGAAGTTGCAATTGGTGATATTGTAAAGATAGAATCAGTTCAACATCTTTATACTGTATTAGGAATGGTTGCTTCAATTGATAGTAATAGTTTTACTATTGTGCCTTTTTCATTTATTGATGGTTTTAGGATTCATGATAAGGTTTATTTACAAAAAGAAGGATTATCAATTAAGTGTGGATATGGTTTATTAGGAAGAGTTGTAAATGCTCTTGGTGAACCGATTGATAATAAAGGCAAAATTCATGATTTACAAGAATCTTCTGCTATTAATAAACTTTCAATGCCTCCTCTTGAACGAGGAATCATCGACCAAAGGTTTTCAACTGGTGTTAAATCAATAGATTCTATGTTAACATCTGGGAAAGGTCAAAAAGTAGGTATTTTTGCAGGTTCTGGTGTTGGTAAATCTACATTAATGGGAATGATTGTAAAAGGTTGTGAAGCACAAATAAAAATTGTTGCTTTAATTGGAGAAAGAGGTAGAGAGATACCTGAATTTATTCACTATAATCTTGATAATAATTTAGAAAACACTGTATTAATTGCTGCCACTTCAGATGAGTCAGCATTAATGAGAAAATATGGTGCATTTACAGCAATGGCAATCGCAGAATTTTTTAGAGATAAAGGTCATGATGTTCTTTTAATGATGGATTCTGTTACAAGATTTGCAATGGCACAAAGAGAAATTGGTCTTAGTACTGGTGAACCTCCTGTAAGTCGTGGTTATCCACCTTCAGTATTTTCATTATTGCCTCAGTTAATGGAAAGGGCAGGGAATAATGATAAAGGTTCTCTTACTGCATTTTTTACTGTTTTAGTTGATGGTGATGATATGAATGATCCAATTGCTGATCAAAGTAGATCTATTTTAGATGGACATATTGTGTTAACAAGGGAATTAACAGAACAAGGTTTTTATCCTCCTATTAATTTACTTAAATCTGCATCAAGAGTTATGGATAAAGTAGTTGATCATCAGCATTATAATGATTTTTTAAAGTTAAAAAGAGTATTATCTCTAATAAAAGAGAACGAAGTTTTAGTTCGTGTGGGTGCTTATAAATCTGGAATGGATCCAGAACTTGATGCTGCAATGGCCAAGAAAGAGAAAATAAGAGAATTCTTGATTCAAGGTACCCAAGATAAATACGATTTTAATTCAATCGTATCAATGTTTAGAAAGGTTTTAGAATGATTAATACAACTCAGCAAACATTTTACAGATTAGAAAATCTTAATGCAGAACAAAAAAGAATATCTTATCAAACATCTACAGAAAAAATATTAGATAATGGTAGTGAAAATTCAACACTTTTTGCAAAACAAATTTATATTGATGATAAAGTTACTACATATGATGGAATAAAACTTCAAATAGAAAAAACTACAGCTCAAAATAATGTAGCGGATTCAACAATGGCAGAAATAAAAAAACTTTTAGATGTTTTAAAAACAGAATTAATAAAAGCAAATACTGCAACAACGGGTGATGAAGATAAAAAATCAATTGCGGTTAAAATAAATGGTTTAAAAGATAATATTTTTGCAGCTGTAAATACACAGGTTGAGGGTGAATATTTATTTTCAGGTTCTGATTCGTCAAAGCAATCTTTTCTTAAAGATCCTACTACGGGTGATATTACTTATAATGGTGATAACTTATTAAGAAAAGTAGCAGTAGAAGAAGGTTCTTATAGAGAAAGAGGAGTTAATGGTTTTGATATTCTGATGTATAATTCAGATGTTGCAACAAAAAGTGATCCTAATCTAAGCTTTAAAGATACTGATAGAATTTTAGATGAAGATGGAAATGAATGGAAAAGAAATGGTGCTGTTTTAGAAAAATATGACCTAGAAGGTAATTTAACAAATCCTTTAGTTTCTTTACCTGGAATTACAAGTGATGGAGCAACACCACCAACTTTTACTGTTGCAGTAGGTGCCCCACCACCTGATGGAACAAGATTTGAAACAAAAACAAATATTTTTGGTGTAATTGATAATGTTCTTGATGCATTGAATAAAGTAGATTCTTTTGGTAATCCAGTTAGTGATACTGTAGCAAAAGATGTTTTACAATCAAGTACTGACAAAGTTGGTGCTTCTTATGATTATGTTAATAATGCTCATGCTGAACTTGGATCGAGAAATAAAGTATTAGAAATTTCATTAGAAAGAGTTAATGCTAAATTATTACAATTCAACGTTTTATCACAAGAATTAGGTGGTGCTGATTTAGGTAAACTTGCAATTGAAAGTAAAGCATTAGAATTAACATATACAGCATTATATTCAACAGTTAAAAAAACAAATGAGTTATCATTAGTTAATTTCCTTAGATAATTTAGTTTAATAAATATATGAACATAAAAAAGATATTTTCAAAAGATTTAATTGTTGTTGTATTATTCGCAGCAATTTTAACAATTATTATTGTTCCTTTACCAAAAATGGTTTTGGATTTCTTTTTGATTATATCTTTAACAATGTCTTTACTTATATTACTTATCTCTTTATATATTCAAAAACCATCAGACTTAACGACCTTTCCAACCATAATATTAATTTTAGCACTTTTTAGACTATCCTTAAATATTGCAACAACACGTTCAATTTTAAGCGAAGGTCATAATGGTCCTGATGCTGTATCTGATATTATTGCTGCTTTTGGAGATTTTGTTGTTGGTGGAAATATGGTAATTGGTGTAATTATCTTTATTATACTTGTACTTATTAACTTTATGGTTGTTACTAAAGGTGCAACAAGAGTTGCCGAAGTAACAGCTAGATTTACTCTTGATTCTATGCCAGGTAAACAAATGGCAATTGATGCTGATTTAAATGCAGGTTTTATTGATGATATTCAAGCTCAAGAAAGAAGAAAATCGTTAATTTCAGAAGCTACATTTTATGGAGCTATGGATGGATCATCTAAGTTTGTAAAAGGTGATGCTGTTGCTGGTATTATTATTACAATTGTAAATCTTGTTGGTGGATTATTAATTGGATTATTTCAACATGATATGACAGTTTCTGATAGTGGTGAGATTTATACAATTTTAACTATTGGTGATGGTTTAGTTGCTCAAATACCTGCACTTATTTTATCAACTGCAACTGCAATTATTATTACTAGATCTAATATGGATGAAGAAAGATTTGCAAATCAAGCAATTTCACAATTAGCAAAAGATAGTAAATCTTTAATAATTGTTGGTATTGGTTTAGCTTTATTTGGTTTAATTCCAGGTTTTCCAACTGGTATATTAATGGTGATGGGTGCTTTATTAGTATCTATTGGTTATACCATTAGTATGATTGAAAATAATACTGATAATGCAGTAACACGATTCTTTAAAACAGAGCCATTAAAACCAAAATTAACAGATGATATTGAAACATTAAAGGCTAAGAAAAAAGAAGCTAATGCTGTTAATGAAGAAGAAACAATAGAAAATATAATGAGACTTGAAGTCTTAGAATTAAAACTAGGAATCAGGTTATTACAACTTGTTCAAGGAAATTCTGAACTTCTTGATAAAATAAAAGCTATTAGAAAAACAATTGCAAGTGAATTAGGGTTTATTATTCCTCAAATCAGAATTTCTGATGATGCAACAATTCAACAAAATGAATATCAATTATATTTAAAAAGAATCCCCTTAGTAAAAGGAAGAGTTGAAGTAGGAAAATTTTTAGCAATGGGTGGATTATCTCATGAAAAAATCCAAGGTTTAAAAGTAAAAGAACCTGTATTTAATTTAGATGCAACTTGGATTACTGAGAATTTAAAAGAAGAAGCATTAATGAAAGGTTTTACTGTTGTTGATGCACCTACAATCATTTCAACACATATCTCTGAAATTATAAAAAAATATGCTGAAGATATTATTACAAGACAAGATGTTGTAAATATAATTGATGGACTTAAAAAAGACTTTCCTATAGTTATTGATGAAGCTATGAAAGTTACATCTTATGGTTCTTTATTAAAAGTTTGTAAAGACTTATTACATGAAAAAATACCTATTGTTGATATGCTTACAATTGTAGAAGCAATAGCTGATATAGCTGAATTTACAAAAGCACCAGATGTCCTATTAGAACATGTAAGATCAAAATTATTTAGACTTATTACTCAAAAATTTAAAGACACTGATGGTGTTCTTCATTTAGTTACTATTAAACCAGAATTAGAACAACAATTTGTTGGTAAATTACAAGAACAGCATGGTGTTTCTCAATTAATGCTTTCAATTTCAGAAATCAATAATTTAGTAACTAAAACAAAAGAATTATTAGATGCTATTGAAGTAAAAGGTTTTTCTAAAGTTGCTATGGTAGTTGATCCAGTTCTAAGAAAAAGAGTATCAGAAATTTATGAAAAATTTGGTTTAGAAGTTGCTGTTTTATCTCATGCGGAACTTGATTCAAAAGCTAACTTTGCAATTGAAGGGACATTAGAGTTTTAAATATGATTTTAATTAAATATTTTCTTTTATTAAATTTATTTTTCATATCTTTATTTGCAAATGTAGAGTTAAATATACCCAAAAAAATAATAAGTGGGGAATCAGTTGTTTTCACTATTGAAGTAAATGGTGATGATATAGATTTTCCTAATATGCAATCTTTAAATGGTATTACTCTTAATGAATTGGGAAGTTCAAGTTCTACTAGTATTATAAATTCTTCAATAAAAAAAAGAATAAAAAAAACATATTCTTTTTATATCACAAAAGATTTTCTTTTTCCTTCTTTAGAGTTTGTAATTGATGGAAAAAAAATACAAACCAAAGAACAAAAAATAGAAGTAATAAATGCTTCAAAAACTAAATCAAATATTTTTGATTTAAATATTTCTACTTCTCAAAAAGAGTTATATGTTGGAGAGAATTTTATTCTAACAGTTAATTTTAAATATAAAAAAGAATTTCGATCACAAATTGCAGAATTATCTTTTGCAAATCCTAATTTTGAGAATTTTTGGTCAAAACAATTAGAAAGTTCAGAACAAAAAGAAGAGGGCTCATATATTGTCAGTGAATTAAAATTTTTACTTTTTCCACTTAAAGATGGTTTATTAAAAATAAATCCATTAAAAATAAATGCGCAAGTTTTAAATACAAATAGAAATTCTTTTTCTTTATTTTCAAATTCAACAAAAACTCTTCAAATTTATTCAAATGAATTAAATTTTAATATCAAGAAACTTCCTCAAAATATTACTTTAATTGGTGATTTTGATGTTCAGGCAAGTATTGATAAAAATAAAATTAATAAAGGTGAATCTATTTCTTATAAACTAGAAATAATTGGATATGGAAATATAGATGATATTGAAAATAAAAAAATTAATATTACTGATTCAATAGTATATGATAATAAACCAGAAATAAAGACAGCTTTTAAAGATAATAAATATTTTGGTAAATATTCAAAAACATTTTCTATTATTCCTAATAAATCTTTAGTAATCCCAAGTATAAAATTAAGTTATTTTAATAAAGATGAAAATAAAATTATTCATAAAAAAACTAAAGAATTTATTATTGAAGTAATAGATGAAAATTTATCTAAAAAAGTTGAAAAACTACAAAAACAAGAATTAACTCAAAAAGCTAAAGATCCAGTAATAAAAACTATAGAAATAAAATCAATAAAAGATAGAATTCTTTTCTTTTCTTTAGGTGTTTTTGTTACATTATTAATATTATGTTTATATTTCTATGTTATAAAATACAATAAGAAAAAAGATCTTAAAAACTTACCTTTAATAAAACAAATACACAAAACAAAGAATAAGAATGAATTGTTAAAGTTATTATCCGTATATATAAAAATAAATTCTGATTTAGATGAATTAATATATTTATTAGAAAAAGATAATGATTTTATTTTACTAAAGAAAGATATAATTAAGATTATAAAAAAAATAAATTTATAAGGTTATTTAATATGAAAACAATACTATTATGTTGTTTATTTATGAGTTCAATATTTGCAAGTGAATATTATTCAAAACTTGAAGCACTTCAAAGTTATAAAATCAAATCATCAGTTTCTGGAAAAGTTATATTTACAAATGAAGAAATAGAAGGTAGAAATTCTAAGGATTCTTTAATTGTTCAAATTGATTCTAGTGTTAATGAAATTGATTTAAAACAATCAAAAAATAAATTAAAATTCTTTAATGAAATGATTTCAATTGAAACAAATAATTATAATAGATTAAATAAAGTTTCTTCTAAATCTGCATTTGAAAAAGATACACAAAAATTAAAAGTTATAAATTTAAAATCTTCTAAAGCTGACTTAATAATAAAAATTGAGAACTTGAAAGATACAATAAAAAATAAGAAACAGATTGAAAAATCAAATTATATTTTTGAAATTGCTGTTAAAAAAGGTGACTATGTAAATGCTGGAACTTTACTTTATGAAGCAAAAGATTTATCTAAAGGTAAATTAGAGATATTTGTTCCTATTTTAGAAATTAATAATATTAAAAATAAAGATATTTTTATAGATGGTAAGAAAAGTGATGTAAAAATTAGTAAAATTTATAATATTGCAGATGCAACACATATTTCTGCATATAAAGTTGAATTAATTTTATCAAATATAAAAACATTTTCAAGGTTGGTAAAAATTGAATTCAAATAAAAAAGTTGCATGTCCACTTGACTGTTATGATGCTTGTCAAGGTGAGGTTGTTGATGGAAATATAAAAGGAAGTAAAAATCATTTTACTACTAATGGTAAGTTATGTATTAACTTTGCACAATTGTTAAAAGAAGATAATCTTAAAAATGCAAAATTTAACGGAGAAGATATTTCATTAACTGAATCATTAAATATTTTAAGTGAAAAACTAAAACAAACAGATTCTTCAAAAACTTTATACTATCAAGGTAGTGGAAACTTAGGTGTTATGCAAAATGCTCCCAAAAACTTTTTTTCTCAATATGGTTCAGTTCTAACAAAAGGTTCTTTATGTGATGGAGGTGGTGGTGTTGGAATAGAACAAGGTAGAGAAGCTGTTATTAACCCTCCTATTCAAAATCTTTTAGATGCGGATATTATTCTTGTTTGGGGTCGTAATTTTTCTGTTACATCATCTCATCTTTATAATTTAGTAAAAGATAAAACATTTGTAACTATTGATCCAATTAAAACAGATATTGCAAAAAAATCTGAAATACATATGCAAATTAATCCTAAAACTGATTATGAACTAGCATTACTTCTTACTAGATTTGCTCATATGCAAGATTTAGAAGATGAAGAGTTTCTAGAAAAATACACAGAAGGTTCAGATTGGTTCTTTGATATCTCTAAAAACAGACCAGTTGTTTCTTATGAAGCAACTACAGGTGTCCCTTTATCTTTAGTAAATGATTTCTTTGATTTAATTGAAAATAAATCAGTTGCAATAATGGTTGGCCTTGGAGTTCAAAAGTATTTTGAAGGTGCTCAAATTATGAGGACTATTGATTCTTTTGCAACATTTATGGGATACCATAATAAAAATGCTGGTGGATTATGGTATTTAAGTGACTCTGCTTATGGTTATGAAAAACAATTTAAAAGTAATAGTAAAAATAAAAAAGTTTCAGTAGCTCAAGTTGATTTTGCTGATTATGATTTAGTATTTATTCAAGGAGCAAACCCTCTTGTAAGTGCACCAAATACTAAAACTGTTATTGATGGATTAAAAAACACATTTGTTGTATGTTTTCAAACTACAAATAATGATACTTGTGAATATGCAGATTTGATAATACCTGCAAGTACATTTCTAGAAAAAAAAGATATTAGGTTAGCTTATGGACATGAATTTAAAGCTAAATCTGAAATTATAAATGAATCATCTCTTGAAACTATTAATGAGTATGAATTAGCTTCTTATTTAATCAAAGAGTTTGATTTAGAGCCATTAAAAGATGAAAATGAAGTATTGGACTATTATGAAAAAACAATACCTCTAAGAGAAAACTTTGAAAATTTTGTATTTATTGAAGATATTGAGGTTGAACCTTTATATAAAAACTTTACAAGTGATAGCTTTTATTTGATTACTGCTAAAAGTAAGAAGTCTTTAAATTCACAGTTTACTATAGATAACTATGTACATTTAAATTCATCTCATAATTTTAATAATGAAGATAAAGTTTTAATTTCTTCAAAATATGGAAGTGCTAACTTTATTGTTAAAGTAAATGATGATATTAAAGAAAACTGTGCTTTTTTCTTTTCAGGAAATAAATATGTTAACTATTTAACTACAAATAATGAAGATGAAGAATCATTTTCTGCAATGTATCAAGAGGTATTACTTAAAATTGAATTATCGTAAACTATTTAAAGAACATAAGGTAATAAGAGACTTATCTTTAGTTCAATTTATTGCATATTTTGGAGCATGGTTTTCAAATGTTGCAATATATACTATGCTTGTAGATTTTGGATCTTCAAGTTTAGCAATTGCAACTGTAACTGCAATGCATTTCTTACCAGCTGTTCTAATAGCACCATTTTCAGGTGCGATTATTGATAGATTTAAACTTAAACCTTTAATGATTTCACTCTTAATTATTGAACTTATAATGACTTTACTTTTTTTAACTATTGATAATAAAAATGAAATATGGATGTTAATGATATTTATATTTATTAGAATGAGTGCAGGCTCTATGTTTTTTTCAACAGAAATGTCATTACTTGCAAAATTACTAAAAGGTAAAGCATTACAAAAAGCAAATGAAATACATTCTATAATTTGGTCTTTTACTTATGCAGCAGGTATGGCTATTAGTGGTTTATTAGTTAATTTTATTGGAATACAAGCTGCATTTATTATTGATGCTTTATTTTTCTTTGTTGCTATTATTGCATTTATTAGAATTGATTTTGTTGTAAAAGCTTCAATTGTTCAAGATAAAATCTTGTTTTTAATAAAAGATGGTTTTTTATATATTAAAAATAATAAAATTATCATGCATTTAATCTTACTTCATGCAAGTGTAGGACTTACATCGTTTGATACTTTAGTAACATTATTAGCAAAAAATGAATATAAATATGTCTTAGCAGTACCTTTAATTTTAGGAATAACAAATGCTACTAGAGCAGTGGGATTGATGATTGGACCTGTATTTTTATCAAAATACGTGAAAAAAGAGAACTTGCATTATCTAATGTTCTTTCAAGGACTTGCAATAATTTTTTGGGGATTAACACAGTTTAATTTTTATTTCTCATTAATTTTTGTTTTTGTTACTGGATTATTTACAACTATACTTTGGTCTTTTACTTATGCTCTTTTACAAGAGAATTGTGATGAAAAATATTTAGGTAGAGTTATTTCTTATAATGATATGTTTTTTATGCTTTCATGCATTATAACTACCTTATTTATAGGATTAATGGCAAGTTTAACATCACTTGCTATAATTACAAGCCTATTAGGAATAGGATTTATGATTTTCGCTTTTTATTACACAAGGATACTCAAATGGATATAAATGAAAAAGTTTTATTATTAGGAATATATAAAAAAGAAGATAGTGAAACACTTAATGATATTGTTTTAAAATTAGAAGCTACTGGTTTATTTTCTCTTAAAGATGGTAAAAAATTACTAAAAAAATTAAAAAAAGAAGAATTTGTTGGTGACGCCATTTTGACACTAAAGGGTCAATTAATAGGTAAACAAGTAGAAGAAGAATTTAAAATTTAATTTAACTAAAAAAAATAAATTAGTTATATTTCTCATCTTCTTATTTAGCAAAATTTCAATACATTTTATTATAAAAAATAAGGGACTTAAATGATTCTAGATTATAAAGATATAAATGATTTAAATAGATACAAGATAATGTCAGATACAGTAATACCAAGACCAATAGCTTGGATTGTGACAGATGATGATGGAATACTAAATGCAGCTCCTTTTTCTTATTTTATTCCAATTTCAACTAATCCTGCTTTAGTTATTGTTGCTATTGGTGAAAAAGAAAAGGGTGTACCTAAAGATTCATTAGCAAATATTTTAAAAAATAAAAAAGCTACAATTTGTTTTGCTAATAAAGATAATGCTGAGCACGTTAAAAAATCTGCAATTCCATTAGCTAAAGATGAGAGTGAAGTTTCAAAATTTGAAATTGATGTAAATGAAGTAATGGAAGATTTCCCTCCAATGATTTCTTCATCTCAAAGTGCGCTTTTATGTGAATATTATGACACAGTAGATATTCCAGGTGTTACGACTCCTATTATTTTAGAAATTAAACATCAGTACTTAGAAGATGGACGATTAGATGAAAGATCTCATGTTCATATTGATAATATCGGTAGATGTGGAGCTACTTTTAAAGCACTAGTTGACCTTTAAATTCATATAGTTATAAAGTTTTCTTTATAACTATAAAACATTTAATAATGTATAAATAACTGCTAGATTACACAACGGTTACAAGAAAACAATCATTAATATCCTCTTTAAATACATTTGATTATATTACGCCTAAGATAAATTATTAAGGGCATAAATGAACAATTTAAAACTTCAAAATAAAATTTTATTAATTCTTGTACTACCAATTATTAGTATAATTGTACTATCTTTAAATTCACTATATAATAAATTTGAAGAAAAAAACAATATAAATAAAATACAAATATATTTGGACTTTACTATTAAAGCGAATAACTATCTTAGCCAATTACAAATAGAGAGAAAATATTCACTTAATCATACTTCTTCATATGGAAATAATTATAAAAATGAACTTTTAACTTCAATTAATAAATCAAATATTGAGTTTACTAAATTAGAACTATTCTTGAATAAATTTGATTCTTCTCTTTTTAGTGAAAAGTTAAAAAAAGATATTAATAGCTTTTAAAAAAGAAATAAAAAATTAAATGAAGTAAGAGCAAAAGTTAAAAATATTCAAATGCAAGAAGCTGATATAAATAAATATTATACGAATATAATAAGTATATTAATATCTTTTTTAGATGATCTAATCACTTACTCTCAAAATGGAGAAATTTCAAAATACTCAGAATCATTTATTGCATTAGTAAATGCAAGAGAAAAAACTTATCTTGAATCTGAAACTGTTAGAAATATTATAGATAAAAGTAGAATTACTATAAATGATTTTTATGAGTTTAGTTCATTAATTGCTTCAGGGAATACATATTTAGATACGTTTAAAAAAGTTGCGACAAAGATTGAATTAAAAGAATATGGAAATATTTTAAAAAATAAAAGTTATATAGAAGTTGAAAAAATAAGAAAAATTATATTTATAAAAAATATAAAAGATTCTATTCTTTCTCATATAAAAGAACTTGCAGGTTATGGTGGATTAATCCATAATTTTAAAAACTATTTAGATACAAGTGAAAGAAAATATTTAAAAAAAGTTGAGCAACAACATACTTCTTTACTAAGAGACATCAAAAAATATAAAAGAATAAAAAACATCACAAAAGAAGAAAAAAAACTTTTAAAGAAACTTCAAAGAGTATTTGATACATATTTATTGGCAAGTTCTGAAATAAAAGAATATATTAAGACTAATACTCTTATTGATAATATTGAACAATTTTATAAGATTGATGATTCAGATGCTTTTAAATCATTGAATCTTTTATCTAAAAAAATTTATGGTGTAAATATAAATTTATGGAATAATATATCTCAAGATAAAATTACATTATATGTAAAATTACAAAATATAGTTACAAGTAATCTAATGACTTTTATTGAAAATAGAAGTCATAAATTAAATCAAGACTTTATTTTATTAACAGTAATTATTTCTTTAATTATAACAATTGTATTTATAATTATGTTTTTTATGACACGTGAAATATCTAAATCAATGAAAGATTTTCAATCAAATTTAAATGATTTTTTTGAATATTCAATGAGAGAAAAAGAAAATATTGAACTTAAAAAAGTTCAAGGAAGTGATGAATTTTCGCTTATGACACAAAATATGAATAAACAAATTTTAAAAATTGAACAAATTATTGAGCAAGATAAAAAAGTAGTTGTTGAGATATCAGATGTTATAGGAAAAGTTGTAAATGGATTTTTTGAATATTCAATTAATCAAAGAGCTGCAACTTCTGAAGTTGAAGAATTAAGGCATATTATAAATAAAATGTTAGATAAAACTAAAAATAAGATCAATAATATTAATTTGATTTTAAACAATTATACTCAAGGTAATTTTAGTTTTAAACTAAATGAAGAACAAAAAAAAGGTATGTATGGTGATTTTGGTACATTAAGTTCTGCAAGTATATTATTGGGACAATCATCATCTGAATTAATTGCAATGATTACAAATGCTGGAAAAGAATTAGATTCTAATACTGAAGTACTTACTTTATCTTCTAAGAGCTTATCCATAGCATCACAAGAACAAGCAAGTTCATTAGAACAAACTTCTGCATCATTAAGTGAAATAACTGTAAATATGAAAAATAACAATAGTAATATGAATAAAATGGCACAAATTGCTGATGATTTAAATAAATCTGCAAAAATAGGAAGTACTCTTGCTTCTAAAACTGCATCATCAATGGATGAAATAAATGTTAAAGTAACTGCTATTAATGAAGCTATTTCTGTAATTGATAAAATTGCGTTCCAAACTAATATTCTTTCTCTTAATGCAGCAGTAGAAGCCGCAACTGCTGGTGAATCTGGAAAAGGTTTTGCAGTGGTTGCTCAAGAAGTAAGAAATCTTGCGAACAGAAGTGCACAAGCTGCAAAAGAGATTAAAATATTAGTTGAAAATGCAAAAGATAAATCTAATGAAGGTAAGAATATTGCAAATACAATGATTAATGGGTATGAGGATCTTACTTTAAAGGTTCATGAAACTAAAGATATTATTGATAATGTTACAAATTTTAGTAAAGAACAAAATACTAGTATCTTGCAAATAAATGACACAATCACTCTTTTAGAACAAAATACACAAAAAAATGCGAAAACTGCATATAGAATTGATTCTTTATCAAAAGAAGTATCTTTATTATCAAATAAATTATTAGAAATTACTACACAGGCAAATATTGATGAAGATTACTATGATATGGTTGATGATATTGAAGTTCTTCATCATATTTCAAAACATAAAAATAATAATATTAATTTTAAAAGAAGACATTTTGAAATGTTAAATGAATTTAAACAATATGATGTAACAACATGTCAAGATAGTAAAATGGGTAAATGGATTGAAAATTGTGAAGAAAAAGAAAGAAGATTTATAAATACAAATGAATGGAAAATGGTAAAACTAAGTCATAAAAATTTACATGAAAATGTACAAAGATATATAAATGAAAATGCATCAAAATCAGATAATAAAATATTAAGAGTAGGTGCAAAAAATATAGAAGAAGCTATCATTAATTTATTTGATTCTTTAAATGCTGTGTTAAAAATAAATTCACGACTTAAAAAATCTATATAAAAAAGGGATATCCTTATGATATCCCTTTTTTTATTTTAAGAACAAGTACATTTACAATCTGAACATTCACATTTTTTTTCATTACTTACACAACAATTATCATCTTGACAACATTTACACGTACATTCACAAACTACTTTTTTCTCTTCTGTAAAGTTTTTTACTTTTTTCATAATTTTAATCCTTTAATTTTGATTTCACTTCTAAGACGTAAGTTAAATAAAAAAAGTTGCACATTTGAGAATTATAAAGTTTTTTTGTATTAATGCAACCTTTTATTTATTTTTTCGTCTTATAATATATAAAGGACTTTAATGAAAGAAAATATTAGCAAAATATATGAAAGATTTAGAAAACCACTTTTTTATTTTATTTTAAGAAAAATATCGAATAAAGATATAGCTGAAGATTTATTACATGAAGTTTTTATAAAAGCATATGAAAAATTTGATACTTTAGAAGATGAAGAGAAAATTCAATCATGGTTATATAAGATTGCATCAAATACAATTATAGATTATTTTCGGAAAAAACAGATTTCATCTACCGAACATACAGATTTATTTTTTGAAGAAGAAATTGAAGAAAGTGTTTTAAGTGAATTATCTTGTTGTTTATCCACTTTATTAAATGAGTTACCAAAAAATCAAAAAAATATTTTAGAAGCAGTTTATTTTAAAGAAATGTCTTTACTTGAATATTCACAAATAAATAATATAAATATTTCTACAGTAAAATCACATTCAAAAAGAGCAAAAGATAAATTAAAAAAAGTTTTTGATGATTGTTGTATTTTTCAAAAGAATAATAAAAAAGAAATAATAGATTATAAACATAAAGATAATAAGTGTTTATGTAATAAATAGAACAGTAAGAAAGTCTTACTGTACTATTTGATGAAGTTTTGAACATTGGCCTAAGTATGTATCCATACCACTCATATCATTCATAATGTCTAAGAAACTATGAGCATGTGCATTATAAACATATACAAAGATTTCATCTCCTCTTTTTAAGAAGTTCTTTTTCCCAAAATCTGTGTATGCTGTTGCTCCTGCTGCAATTAATATTCCATTTGATTCATTGATATTTTTTAAAAAAGGTGGAATCTCTTCTAGTGGACCACAATCTTCTTGTGAATTAAATTTTTCAATTATCCAATCTTTTAATTGCTTGAAAAAATAACTATAAGAAGTAACAGCACATGTTGTTCCATAATCATGTAATACTCCATCTCTTTTTATAAATGATGCTATATGATAGTTTTTTAAAATACCATCTTCATCAAAAGAATCAATAGGAATAATATCTTGAGAAATACCTTTTGTATTTACTCCCCAGTTCTTTTTTGTACTTAATTTTTCGCCATTATTTACTCTAATTGAGCAATCATTAAAAGCTGAAAAATATCTAGGAATTACATCTACCATTTTTCCATCTTCATATACAAAGTCACAGATTAGTGCAACTTCTGCTTCTACTTGTAAGTTTTGATCTTCCTTATCATGAGCATTTATAATTTCATCACAAATTGGATATGTTCCTAAAAAACTTTTATGTCCTTTTATATAAAAAGGAAATAGTCCTTTGGGAGCATCTTTTTCTTCTGTTTTAATAACTGCAAATTCATCTGCTTCCCCAGCTTCCCCAAGGTGGTTTGCAAAATTTCCAGCAACAGCGAATCCTAAATAATCTTTTAAATCGTCTAATAACATCTATTTTCCTATATAATATTGTATATATTTATTGAATAAGAATATATCATTTCTTATATCTTCTTAAAGTCAAAGTTTAAAGGTAATTTTTTTGTATAAGGATTATTTTAGGAGGGTGTATTGTCTATAAAAGGGGTTTAAAAAAGAAGTTTAATTACAAAGGCCTAAGCCTTTATAATTAAATTGATCTCCATTTTGCAGGTCCCGTAGTGTGAATAGATACACCCTCCGAGTCGACTGCGACAGTAACAGGCATGTCTTTTACTTCAAATTCGTAAATAGCTTCCATACCCATTTCTTCAAAAGCAATAACTTTTGCATCAGTAATTGATTGAGAAATTAAATAAGCAGCTCCACCAGTAGCAATTAAGTAAGTAGATTTGTATTCTTTAATTAAATCAATTGTAGGTTGTTTTCTTTCAGCTTTACCAATCATTCCCATGATACCAATTTCCATCATATCTTTAGTAAACTTATCCATTCTTGTAGATGTAGTTGGTCCCGCAGGTCCCACTTTTTCATCTCTTACTGGATCAACTGGACCAACGTAATAGATAAATCTATCAGTTAAGTCTAAACCATTTGGTAATGGTTTATTTGCATTTTTGTACTCAACAATTTTTTTATGAGCAGCATCACGAGCAGTTAAAATTTTTCCAGATAATAGTAATGTATCACCTGATTTAAATTGAGATAAGTTTTCTTTAGTTAAATCATCAATATTTACTTTTTTAACAGTATCCATTGGAATTTCTAAATCTGGCCAGATATCTAAAGAAGGTCTTTCAAATTTAACAGCACCATTTCCAACTAAATCAAAATGAATATGTCTAGTAGCAGCACAGTTAGGAATCATAGCAACTGGTAAAGATGCAGCATGACAAGGGTAATCTAAAATTTTTACATCTAAAACTGTAGTTAATCCACCAAGACCTTGCGCTCCAATACCAACTTTATTGATATCTTCATAAAGTCTAAGTCTTAATTTTTCAAGCTCATTTTTAGGACCTCTTTCTTTTAATTCATGAATATCAACGTGATCCATTAAAGATTCTTTTGCTAAAAGCATAGATTTCTCAGGATTTCCACCAATACCAATACCTAAAATTCCAGGAGGACACCAACCAGCACCCATTTCTCTAACATTTGCCATAACCCAGTCATAAACTGAATCAGATGGGTTTAATACTGAAAATTTAGATTTATTTTCACTTCCTCCACCTTTTGCCGCAACTGTAATTTCAAGTTTATCAGAATTGTTAACACTCATATGAATAACAGCAGGAGTGTTATCTTTAGTGTTTTTTCTCTCACCTGCAGGATCAGAAACAACAGAATATCTTAAAGTATTATCTGGATTAGTATAACCTTTAGCTACACCTGCATTTAATACATCTTCTAATTCTCTTGTTAATTCAAGTTTAGCATTTAAACCAACTTTAACAAAAATATTAACTGAACCAGTATCTTGACATAAAGGTCTGTGACCCATAGCACACATTTTAGAGTTAATTAAAATCTGCGCAATCGCATTTTTTGCAGATTCTGATTGTTCTTTTTCATATGCTTCAACCATACCTTGTACAAAATCTTCTGGATGATAATAAGAGATAAATTGACATGCGTCAGCAACGCTATCTATAATATCTTGTTCTGTAATTACGCTCATATTTTACCTTTTTGCTTAGAAATTCCTTTATTATACCAATGCACACATGAAAGAAATCTTTTTTTTGAATTTTATTTATTTTAATTTTTAAAGTGTTAAGTTTTTACATTCATTATTAGTGAAAATAATAAATTGAGAATGATTTTGAGTTAGTTATTTGAAAAATAATCTAAGGCATATGCCTTAGATTTAAGATATTAAGCGAAAAATCTTTCTTTAACGATATCTTGTAATTTTGTTCCAGAGAAGTTTGCTCTTTGAACTAATTCCCAGAAATATCTGTAAGTTGCTCTATCATGTAATTCACCATCATATTGAATTGGTCCCCATTCAGCATCTTGAGCAGCAATTAGAATATTTTGAGCAGCTTCTAACTCTGTAAAGTCAGGTTTCATTGCATCAACAATTGCACTTACTTGTGTTGGGTAAATTGACCACATTCTCATAAATCCAAATTCATTTCTAGCAACTTCTGCATCTTTAAAAGTTTGGTATGGGTTTTTTAAGTCTAATGTAACATTATGACAAGGAATAATATGATTTTCAAGTGCAGCTTGAACAACTTTTGCTTTAGCAGCGGCAATTATTCTATGATCAAATTGACCTGGAGATCTCATATTTGATGCAGGAATTGCACCTTGGTAACCAGAAACAAAGTCCATTAAACCAAAGTCAAGAACTTGTACCCATGGTAAAGTTGCAGTTTTTTCTACATCTCTTAAAGCACCATGTGTTTCAATTAAAACGTGAATTGGGATTTCTCTTGAAATTCCAGCTTCTTTACATTTATTTTGAATATATTCAACTTGAGTTTTTGCATCTTCATATGAAGTTGATTTAGGAATAGTAATATATGCTAATTTTTCACCAGCACCTGGTACTAAAATATCAATATCTTGTCTCCAATCTGCATGATCGAAATCATGAATTCGTGTACCTGCCATTCCATATTTATTAGCATCAGAGTTAACAACTCTTACAATCATTTTTGCATGTTCAACTTCTTTACCAGTTTCAGCTCCATCTTCACAATCACAAGTAATATCAAAAACAGGTCCTAGTTTTTCTTGCATACCAAAACCTTTTAAGATTAGCTTTTCGCTACCTGCAAAGTGCTCACAAGATGGGATAATTGGTAAATTGTTTCCTGAACCAAATAGTGCTTCATTAGGGTGTGTCATAGTATTGTCCTTTTAATTAGTTAAATTTATTTTTTTTGTGTTTTTCGTTTTGGAATTACAATAGTGTAATCTAAATCAAGTACTACATTTTTTAAGTACTTTCCATCTTCGCCTTTTGGATTAATTATTTCTGAAGACTTTTGATTTGTTACAGCAATCGTTCTTAATCTTAATAATCCAATATCATCTCTTTTATGATCTATTGTTTCAAGTACTTCTGTGTATGCATAAATTGTATCACCTGCATAAGTAGGATTAGCATGAGCTCCACTATTTATTGCATACATCCATTGTGCATTTTGAAGACCATTAAATGATAATGCTCTTGCCATTGAAATAACAATACCACCATACATAAGTCTTTGACCCATTGGTGAGCTTTTCATCATATGGTCATTGAAATGTACTTTTGCATTATTTTGGTATAACTTAGTTGCAAGTGTATGATCAGAGTTATCAACTGTAATACCTTCTGGATGATTTAATCTTTCACCAACTTCATAATCTTCAAAGAAGAATTTTCCACCAGTAGCATCAGTGTTAACACACTTAATTTCTGGCAAATTAATTTCATCTAAAATAGGAGTAGTTTTTGCAAAAGTAGGAACATCATTTATACCTGATTTTGTTTCCTTATCTTTTTTATGAACCATAACCCATCTTTTGAAGTTAAGTACTTCATTTCCATCTTGATTTACACCAATTGAGTGAACATAAACAACTCCACTTTTACCACTTGAATTTTCTTTTAATCCAATAACTGATGAAGTCATAGAAACTGTATCACCAATATAAACGCTATTAGGAAATGCAATTTCAGCATAACCTAAATTAGCAATTGCATTTAAAGAAATATCTTGTACAGACTTACCAAATGTTAAGTGAAACATTAATGTATCATCAATAGGTCTTTTCTCAAACCCCATCTCTTGTGCAACAACATCAGATGAATGTAATGCAAATCTAGAACCAGTAAAAGCGATGTATAAAGATACATCTCCTTCACTAATTGTTCTAGGAAGTGGATGAACTATTGTTTGACCTATTGAGAAATCTTCAAAAAAGTTTCCAATGTTAATTTTAGACACTTATTTCTCCTTATTTATTAAATAGGTTTTGACCTAATGATTTATATGTTTCGTATAATGTAATCATCTTTTTAGCCAATTTAATTTTAGAACCATCAACTAATCTATTATTGAAAAGAATTACTTCTTTCCCTTCTTTTTTTGCTTCTTCATAAGTAGCAATCATTTTTTCATAGTTTTCAACTTCAGCTTGTTTTGGAGTAAAAATATCATTAATATATTCAATTTGAACTGGGTGAATTAAAGACTTACCATCAAAACCTAAATTAAATGCATCTTTAGTTGAATCTTCACAAGCAAACTCATCAAGAACATCAAAATGAGGACCATCAATTACAGTTTTACCGTAAGCTTTTGAAGCAAGTGCTATTTGTGATAAATAGTTAAACATTGCTTTTGAACCTTTTTTAATATCAATTTGAAGTCTGTTTGCAAGTTTATTAGAACCTACAACAACTACTTCAACTTTTGGAGATGCTGCACAAATTTCTTGAATATTAAGAACTGATAATGGTGTCTCAATCATAATCATTAATGTTAATGAAGGACTTACTTCTTCAGTTAATCTTACTGCTTCTAATACATCCTCTTTTGATTCTATTTTAGAGAATAATAATGCATCAACTTCTAATTCTTTAGCTAATTCTAAATCTTTCTTTAAATCTTCACTTCCTAAATTGTTGATTCTAAGAACTCTTTCTGATTCACCAAATTTAGAACCATCTTCTTTATAAACTTCTCTAATTGTTTCTCTACCAGCTTCTCTTTGTTCTTTTAAAATTGCTTCAAGATCAAATATTACAGCATCAGCTAAAACAGATTTTGCTTTTTGAACATTGTGTTTATTGTAAGAAGGAACAAATAGCATTGATCTTCTAGCTTTATATTCAAGAACTTCTACACCATTTACTGATGCTTGATCTAATTCAGAAAGATTTTTTACTAATTGTTTTCTTAATACTTTTCCATTTTTTGTTCTTGGATAATCTTTAAGAGCAAAAATTTTCTTAGGAGCTTTGTATTTTGCTAAATTATCTTGTGAGAATTTTAATACTTCTGCTTCTTGTTCTGCACTTAATTCGCTATGTCCAATTACAGCAATTGCTACAATTGTTTTATCTTTACCAATATCTAATCCAAATGCAACACAATCAGCAACTAAAGGATGAGTTTTTACAACTCTTTCGATTTCATGTGGAGAAACTCTAAATCCAAATGTATTAATGATGTCGTCTTTTCTACCAATAAACCAAATATAACCGTCTTTATCTCTTTTAGCATAATCACCAGTAAAGAAATAACCATTATGTTTAGCTTTTCTAGTTTCTTCTTCTAATTGCCAGTATTCTAAGAATAAACCTGGATCATCTTCACCAATAGAAATCATACCTTCTTCTTCAACACCAACTTCTTCTAATGTATCAGGGTTTAATAATTTTACAGTATGTCCTGGTTGTACAAATCCAGCAGAACCTGGTCTAATTGGATTATAAATTGAATGAGAAATATAATAAGAACACTCAGACATTCCAATTGCTTCATATATATCTTGTTCAAATCTATCTTGCCATGCTTCAATCATTTCAGTTGATAAATGTTCACCTGCTGACATACAATATCTTAGTGTTGGACAATCGTTAGCTGTAAATTCAGTTTTTTGAATGATTTGTCTATAAATTGTTGGAACACCTATAAAGATAGTACAATTGTGTTTTTTAATTAAATCAACCCATGTTCCAGCATCATTAGCACCTTCATAAGCAATAACAGTATGACCATTATATAATGGGTCCATTAATGCTGAACCTAATACATAAGTCCAATTGAATTTACCAGAATGCATGATTCTGTCATTTTCTTTAAAGTTAAACCAATACTCAGTAGCAGGAGTTCTTCCCACTAATGATCTATGAGAATGTAAAACACCTTTTGGATAACCAGTTGTTCCTGATGTATATACTAAATATGCAGGTTCTCCAGATTTTGATTTATAATGATTAGGTTTTGTATCAGTTTTTTCTAAAATTTCACTAAAACTATATACATTCATTCCTTTTGGAATATTTAAATTATCAGTTGAATCAATACCTGCAACTATAATTGTTTTTAAATTATCAAGATTTTCTAAGTAAGGAAGTAAATTATCATACATAGTTGCTGATAATACAATTGCACTTGCTTGTGAATCTTCAGCAAGATATTTAACTTCAGAACCTGATAATAAAGTTGAAGTAGGTACTGCAATAATTCCCGCTTTAATAGCCCCAAAAAAAGAAATAGGGTAAGCAAGAGAGTTCTTTAAACAAACTAAAACTCTATCTCTTGCTTCTAATCCTAAATCTGTTAAGAAGTTACAAATTTGATCAGATTTTTCTGCTAAATCTTTATAAGAAATTTCATCAGTACCAAGTTTATCATCTTCAATAATCATAGCTGTACTATTCTCTTTAGGTGTTCCTAAATGTGATGAAGTACAAGCAACACCAATATTTAAATATTCTGGTATATCTATTTTTACAGTTGAACTCATATTATAACCCCTTATTAAATTTGACCAAATGGCCAGTTTTCTTTAAATGTATGTATTGGCATTTTATTAAGAACAGATAATGCAAATATTTCATCTTCTTTACTTAAACTTCTAAGTGCATAAGCTCTTAAAATATTTTGTAAAGCTTTACCAAACATTGGAGGATCAAGCATTTCACCTTTATATCTAATTGCACCAGATAATAAAGCATCTGTTTCAATTGCTAATTTCAATACAGTAATATCATGCTCTAGTTCTTTAGGACTTGGCGTAAATGCAACTTTACATACATTGATATGATTTGGAGTAATAACTTGTTTTCCAGTTAATCCCATTGCATTTTCTCTTAAAGCATGTGCATAAACATGTCTAGATGCATCATCACCATGAAGGTCTAACCATCTTCTGATATCTTTTTTCTCAACACAGTGATCAGGTAACGAATGTGGTGTTAACATAACTTCAACCCCACCAATAACTCCAGCACCTTTAATTCTAGCTTCCATAGTAAGCATATTAAAGAATGTTTCTAACTCATCAATCCAACCTTGTGGTGTGATTTTATAAGCCATTGCTTTGGAAAAATCATGGATACCAAAAACAACATGTTTAACAGTTGAATGTTCCATTAATCTATCTGCAATTTGAAGTGACTTTGGATGCTCAATAATTGGTTGAATTGTTAAATTACTTCCAATCGAAACTAACCAAGAAGATAAATCTCTAATTTCTGCTGATCCATAAACTTCACCAGCTTTTGCTAAAACAATTACATCAATGTATTTGTGAATTTGTTTTAACATTTTTAAATCTTCTTCATACTCATCTGTTCTAAATGGATTGATTCTAACTGCTATTTGGAATTTTCGCTCAGGGAACTTTGGAAGTTCTTGAATTAAAAGTTCTCTCGACATAGCTTTTTGTCTACAACCATCTTCTAAATCAAAAAGTACAGTATGTGCTTTTGTTTTATAAGCATGTTTTTGTAATCTCAACTTAGCTTGTTCCATACTCTCATATGTTCCATCTAGTGGATTAAATTTAATTGGTGGGTAATAAATTTGAATACCAGGCCAGTATCCACCTAAAACTGGTGTCAAATCATCATTTGCTGTTAATTTAGATAAATCTATTGCAGAAGTCATTTTATATATACCTTTCGTTTTTGTTTTTATTATTGTTTCTTAACTTTATAATTATAGCTTCAAAACTGATATGAAAGTTATACACCATTTAAAATGAATTGTTTTAATATAAAAAAAAATAGTGTTCAAACTTAAGATTAATTTTATTTAGGTTTATAAAAGCCTATAATATAGTACTTTATGTAATAAAAACAAGAAGAAAAGTTCTAAATATAATGATAAAATTAAGAAAAATAAATTTATTTAAACTACAAATTTTAAAATTCTTTTGAAAAAATATAGAGTTTTTTAGAAAAAATAGACATTTTTTATTAATTAAAAAAATAATAAAATATACGAATATGAAGAGATATCAAGCTTTACTTGATTCTAAAAGAAGGTTAAAAAATTAAGTTTGATTTTATAATAGATATATTGTCTTATATATCTATTATCTAAGTTAGTCTAATTCATCTAAAAAATTAAGTTTATCAAAATACTTTTCTAAAAAAGGTAAAGATACTTTTGAAAAATCTTCTTTATCTTCATATAAATTAATAAAAAACTCAAAATTAATACTTCTTGCTTTTAAAGCTTCTATTGAAAGTAAAGTATCATTAATGCATCCAAGTTTTGAAGGAGTAACCAAGATAGTTTCACCATCAAACTCTTTTATTAAATCAATAATAAATAAGTCTTTTTCTAATGGAACCATTAATCCTCCAGCTCCTTCAATAATAAGTACATCACATAAAGTTTCTAAGTATTCTTTTTTTTCTTTTATTAAATTTATATCAATAGTAGTATTTTCTTTTGCAACATAAGGAGCAGCAGGAAGTTTAAATTGATAAGGTACTACATCTTTTATTGATACATCAAATAAAGGATTTAATTCTTTCGTTAGACTTAACATTTTTGTTCCATCTAAAGGTGCCGTTATAACACCTGTTTCAAAAGGTTTAAAATATCCAACTTTTAATCCATTTTTTGCAAAAAATCTTAAAAATTTTTCAGAAGCGTAGGTTTTACCCACATCTGTATTTGTTGCACTAATAAATATACATTTGTTCTTATAATAAGTTATTTTTTTTTTCATATAATTTCTTTTTTGGTATAATATTTATATATTAAAAATATAATGGTATTTTATCATAAAAAGGTTTGATGTGAGTAATGATATAGAAATAGAATTAGATGATGAATTAGATTTACAAGAGCCAAAAAAATATAAAGTTTTTTTATTAAATGATGATTATTCAACAATGGATTTTGTAATTGATGTACTAGTAAAAGTATTTAGAAAAACTATGGATGAATCTTCTGCAATTATGTTAAATATACATAATAATGGTAGAGAAATATGTGGAATATACACATATGAGATTGCATCAACAAAAGTTGCACAAGTGAAGACAATGGCTAGAGAACAAGGTTTTCCTTTAAAAGCTGTAATGGAAGAAGAATAGAATGATAAGCAAAGAATTAAGAAGTATATTCTCACAAGCAGTAGGATATGCAAAAAATAGTAAACATGAATATTTAACATTAGAACATATTTTTTTAATGTTATTACATGACGAATCAATTGAAAATTTATTTATTGATCTTGGAATTGATAGCGATAAGCTATTTGAACAAACAAAAAAATATATAGATGAAAATACTCCAAAACTTCCAGCTGGAATAGAAGATGAGCCAATTGAAACAATTGCTTTAACATCAACTATTGAATATATGGTTGCACATGCTCAAACTAGTGGAAAACTAAATGCTAGTGTTGAGGATATGTTTGTTGCAATATTAAAAGATGAAAAATCTTATGCAGCTTATTTAATAAACTCATTAGGTATTGAAAAAATTGATATCTTAGAAGAAATATCACATAAAGATATTGATACTAATTCAGAAAATAATGAAGATACAGGTAATAAAGTATTAGATAAAAATTCAACAGAACTTGTAACTGTTGCTAAAAAAGGTGAAATTGATCCTGTAATTGGAAGAGATAGTGAAATTTCAAGAGTAATTGAAATACTTTCTCGACGAAAAAAGAATAATCCAATTCTAATAGGTGAACCAGGTGTTGGTAAAACTGCAATTGCGGAAGGTTTAGCTTTAAAGATTTCTAATAAAGAAGTTCCTGAATTTTTACAAGATGCAAAAGTATTTTCAATTGATATGGGTTCTATGCTTGCTGGTACTAAATATAGAGGTGACTTTGAAAAGAAATTAAAATCTTTATTACAAGAAGTACTAAAAGTTCCAAACTCAATTTTATTTATTGATGAGATTCATACTTTAGTAGGTGCAGGTAGCGTTGGAGGTTCAGCAATGGATGCTTCAAATATTTTAAAACCAATGTTAGCAAATGGAAAACTTAGGTGTATTGGTGCAACAACATTTGCAGAATATAGAAATGATTTTGCAAAAGATAAAGCATTAAGTAGAAGGTTTGCAAAAGTAGATGTAGAAGAACCATCAATTGAAGATTCTATTACTATTTTAGAAGGTTTAAAAAATAAATATGAAGAATTTCATGGTGTAAAGTATTCAAAAGGTGCGATTTCATCGGCTGTTGAATTAAGTAAAAAATATATTACAGATAGATTCCTACCCGATTGTGCTATTGATGTTATTGATGAGGTTGGATCTTCTAAAAAGATTTCTTTATCTGATACTTCAAAAACTAAAAGAAAAACAAGTATTACAATTTCTCAAAAAGACGTAGAAGAAATTGTTGCTAAAATGGCACATATCCCAGCACGAAGTGCAACTAAATCTGATTTAACATTATTAAAATCTTTAGAAAAAAATATGCAAAAAAGAGTATATGGACAAGATAAAGCAATTAGTACAATTGTTCAATCGATTAAACGAAATAAAGCAGGTCTAGGACTTGATAAAAAACCTATTGGATCTTTTCTTTTCTCAGGACCTACGGGTGTTGGAAAAACAGAAGTTGCAAAAGAATTATCACATCAATTAGGCGTACATTTTGAAAGATTTGATATGAGTGAATATATGGAAGCTCATACAATTTCTAGACTTATTGGAGCACCTGCTGGTTATGTTGGTTTTGAACAAGGTGGATTATTAACAGAAGCTATAAGAAAACATCCTCATACAGTACTTTTACTTGATGAAATTGAAAAAGCGCATCCTGATTTAATGTCAGTACTTTTACAAGTTATGGATAATGCAGAATTAACAGATAATTCTGGAAATAAAGCAGATTTTCAAAATGTTATTTTAGTAATGACTTCAAACTTAGGTTCATCAGAAGCTAATGTTATGGGATTTGCAAAAAATGATAGCTTAAATGAAAATAAAGCTATTCAGACATTCTTTGCTCCTGAATTTAGAAATAGACTTGATAGTGTAGTTTCATTTGATGCATTAAGTATTGATATTGTTACTAAAGTTGCTGCTAAATTTATTGAAGACTTAGAGTTCCAATTAAGAGATAAAAATATTAAAATTAATATTACAGTAAAAGCAAAAAAACAATTAGCAACATTAGGTTATGACAAAGCAATGGGTGCAAGACCTCTTAATAGAGTTATTTCTGATAAAATCAAAAATGTATTAACGGATGAAATTTTATTTGGAAAACTTAAAAAAGGTGGTTTAGTTAAAATTGATTTTGCAGAAGATTTTATTTTTACATATGAGGTTTAAACTCACAAACCATACACAATAATAGGTTAGTATAATATTGTAACTATTAAAAAAGGGATACAAAATGAAAAAGATATTAATAAGTTCGGCAATTGCTATGTTAATTTTAACAGGATGTGGTGAAGATAAAAAAACTGCAAATACTGAGGTAAATAAACAAGAAGTTATTGTAGAAAAAAAACAAACTGAAGCTGTAAAAATGACTGTGGCTGAAGAAGCTGCAAAAATGGTTGAATCTGTTTCAAAAGAAAAAATAGAAGAAATTAAAGAAGTAGCAAAAGAAATTGTATCTGAAGAAAATATTGTTGAAATTAAAGAAACTGTAAAACAAACAGTGAGTGAAACAACAAAAATGGCAGCAGATAAGTTAGCTCAAACAGTTGAAGCTGTAAAAGTTATGACTGAACCTCTTAAAGAAGAAGCTAAAGCTGTCGTAGATGGTAAAGCATTATTTGGAGCATGTGCTGGATGTCATGGTCTAAATGGTGAAAAACAAGCATTAGGTAAATCTCAAATTATTAAAGGTTGGGATGAACAAAAAATTATTGATGCTTTAAATGGTTATAAAGATGGTTCTTATGGTGGAGCAATGAAAGGCATTATGAAAGGTCAAGTAGTTACAAAATCACCTGAAGAAATCAAAGCATTAGCAGAATTTATTTCTAAGTTATAATATAAATTTAGATACTTACTTATTTCAAAAAATAAAGAGATAAAAAAAATTCTTTTTCTCTTTATTTTAGAATATTTGATATACTCTTATTAAAAACAAGGCTTCTTTTTGGATATTTATCCCTTAGATAAAAACTCATATATTTTTCCTAATCCATATTTTGCAGAAGATAAAGGTCTTTTAGCTTATGGTGGAGATTTAAATCCTAGTAGAATAATGTCAGCTTATACAAAAGGAATCTTTCCTTGGTACAATGAAGATGATCCTATTCTTTGGTGGAGTCCTAATCCTCGATTAGTTTTAGAACTTGATGATTTCAAAGTATCAAAAAGTCTTCAGAAAATAATAAATAAAGAAGTTTTTGAAATAAAATTTGATGAAAACTTTACACAAACAATACTTGAATGTAAAAATATAAATAGAGAAAACCAAGATAAAACTTGGATACAAGATGAGGTTATTGAGGCTTATACTAGTATTCATAATATGGGTTTTGCTCATTCTTTTGAGGCTTATTACAATGGTGAATTAGTTGGTGGAGGATATGGTATAAATATAGGAAATATATTTTGTGGTGAATCTATGTTTGCTAAAAAATCAAATGCTTCCAAAGTTGCATTATACTTTTTGGTTCAAAGATTAAAAGAAAAAGGATTTAGATTAATAGATTGTCAAATTCCAAGTCCTCATTTGCAATATCTTGGTGCAAAAGTAATGCCAAGAAATGAATTTTTAGAACTTATTAAAAACTCAGTAGATAATTATAAAGAGTTTTAAAAATATATAATTAGCTATAATAAAAAATATAAATAGAAAAAAAGAGAGAAAATGGCTGGAACAAACGAAAACAATCCTTTACATGGAATAAAATTAGAAATGATTATAAATGAACTTGTTGAACATTATGGTTGGGAAGAATTAGATAATAGAATAAAAATAAATTGTTTTCATCATGAACCATCAGTAAAATCTAGTCTAAAATTTTTAAGAAAAACTCCATGGGCTAGAACTAAAGTTGAGAACTTATATTTAAGAACATTTAAGAAATAATTATTAACTAACGTACAACTAACACTTTATTTATATACTTTCATACAAATTAACAAAACAGGAGTATATAAAATGAAATTAGGTAAAAAAATAGCAACATTATTAATCTTAGGAACAACAGCTTTATTTGCAGCAGGAGTAAGTGATATTAGTATATTAGTAGATAAGATCAATAAAACAACTGACTTAAAAGTAAAAGCAGAATTATTAAGTGATCTTGAAGTTGAACTAGCATCAATTAATAAAAAAGATTTAGAAAAAGCAAAAGAAATTGTTGCTAAAAATCTTAAAACAGAAGGTTTATAAGACTTATATTTTATTAACTCGAAGGGAAAGTAAGCACAATTTTAGTGCCTTTTCCAAGAGTACTTTGAATATAAATTTTTATATTCAATGCAAGACATAATTGTTTTACAATACTCATTCCAATTCCTAATCCATTAGCATTTTCTTTATAATATCTTTGAAATACTTTATTAATATTTTTAATACCAATTCCAGAATCTTCTATTATAAGTTTATTTTCTTCATTTAATATATTTACTTCACCATTCTTTTTATTGTATTTACAGGCATTAGTTAAAAGATTATCTATTATACGTTCTAAGCCATTTTTATTGCTTTTAATTAGCGTATCTTTTATATTAATATTAAATTGTATTTTAGGATATAGTTTTTTAAGAATTTCAACTTTTTCATTTACAATATTTTCTAAAGATAATATTTCCCCTGTTATAATCTCTTTATGATTTATAAATTCTAAGTTTTTATATAAGGAAGCAATACTTTTTGCACTAAGTTCAATTCTTTCTATTTCATCAAAATTACCACGTTTTCTTAATAGTTTTGAGTTTAGTAAAATAGAAGTTGCTGGAGTATTTAAATCATGAATTAAATCTTTTAAAAAGTTTTCTAAAAGATAAAGAGCTTCCTTCATTGGTCTCATAGAATAAATAGCAAAAGAAATTGAGATAAAAAATAAAAGAAAGAAAATAATAATACTAAATTTAAATATCTTAACTAAAAATTCATGATAAAGTTTTTCATATTTTTCTTTATCATAAATTACTTTTAATAAATAAGGTCCTAAGGTTGATGACGTTTCAAAGTATGCACAAAGTCCTTCTTTACAAGTATAGATCTTAAATATCTTCTTTTGTTTATTATCTTCAATAATATCTAATGAAAAAGTATCTCCTTTAAAATCATAAGTGTAATCTTTCATTTGATATAAAATATTTTGTTGAATGTCTTTTACTTTATCTTCGTGGTACATATATAAAAGAATGCTTGAAAATATAATTAAAGGAATGAAAAATAAAACAATTGTAGTAAATAAGGATTTCTTTTCATAGTTTTTCAAGCTTGTATCCTATTCCTTTTGTATTACTTATATTTAAATCTAAGAGCTTTTTTAATTTACTAATTAGTACTCGAAGTGCAGTATCACTAGGCTTATTCATATAATCAAAAAAAGTCGATTTATTTACAGTTACATCAATATTTCGTATAAGCAAGGAAAATATTTCTTTTTCTACATTTCCTAATGAAACCTCTTTATTATCTTTTAATACGCGATTTTCTAGTAAGTCAAATGTAATATTTTGATATTGAATAAGAGGATTTTTTCTTTTTAATATCGCTTGAATTCTAGCTAATAATTCATCTAAATCAAAAGGTTTTTTTATATAATCATCACAGCCACAATTAAAACCTTCTAGTGTAGATTTTATATCAATTTTTGCAGTAATAAAAAAAGTAGGTGTATTGTCATTTGCTTCACGTAAAAGTTTTAATGTATCCATTCCATCAAGTAAAGGTACATTTATATCAAATAAATATAAATCAAATCTATTATCATAAGTTGCACTTAAAACTTCTTCTCCATCATTTACTAATGTTACATCATAGTTTTCTTGTTCTAAAATTTGATGCATTGTTTGTGCTAAAATTGTATCATCTTCTAAAAGAAGTATTTTGAATTTTTTATTCATGAAGTGATTCTTCTGTATAAGTTTTAAAAGGTATTTTATGTTTTGCTTTGATTATTGCATCTGCTTTCTGTCTTGCTTCTTTATTTTTTTTAGCTAGTTTTTCTTTTAGTATTTTTAATAACTCTTTTTTTTCTTTAATATCTTTACTCTGAGTTACTTTTTGAAGTAAAGTACTTACTTCCTTATTTTGAGCAAATAGACTTGTTAAGCAGCAGAAGAAAAAAATTAAAATATATTTATAAAAAAACATTTTATTCTTCTAATATTCTAATAGTTTTTTTAACTTTAGAAATAGGGTGTTCTTTAAATTTTTTAATATTACATCCATTTTTCTTAGCTAGGTTATAGTGTAAATTATATGACTTTTGTGCTGCATTTATATTCTTTGCAAAAATACTAGGTGAGTTATTTTCAATTAAAAAAACTTGAGCTTTAGCTCCTATACTATCTTTTTGTAAGAAATATCCTTTGTCAAATTCATTTTTAATATAAGCTGATGCATGATTCATAGTTTTTGTATGTTTATTGCAATATTTATATATAGTTTTTTGTTTTTTTATAATAGTTGTTTTCTTTATAATAGATTGTTTAGGAACTGTAATTTCTTGTTTATTACATCCAGTTAAAAATATTATAAGACCAAGTATCAAAAATATTTTATGAATTATAAACATTTTTATTATTCCTTTTTTCTTTAAATTGTATTCTAAAAACTTAGAATTATAATGAAAAGAATATTAAACATCAAAATAAAAAAATTAATTCTTATAACTAACACACAACTAACAGTTTATAAATATACTTCTAAATAATTTTAGAAAACAAGGAATAAAAGATATGAAATTAAAGAAGAAGATAATGTTTTTATTAATATTAGGAACAACATGTTTATTTGCAAATGGATTAAATAATATTAGTACTTTAGTAAATAAAATTAATAAAACAAGTGATTTAGAAATAAAAAATAAACTAATGAAAGAACTTGCATTGGAACTATTAATAATTGACAAAGAAGATTTCTTAGAAGCAAAAAAAATTGTTAATGATAATTTAGAGAGTGAAAACTTAGAATTTAAAATATAAAAAATACTTATCTTTGCTGTATTAGAACTTTTGATTATTCTATTTAATACTTGAAATTAATACTATTTATACTAATATTCGTTTTCAAACAATATTATAGGATTTTATATAATGATTAAAAAAATAGATACAAATAGTGAAGAATTCCAAACTCAATTTGAATTAACAAAACAATTTACTGATAAAGTAGTTGAGAATTTTAAATTTTCTTATAACCCAGAAGATGAAGTAAATGAATCAATTCAAATGGGGCTAACTAGAAATAAAATGATTTATGGGAAAAGATACTGTCCCTGTTTTATGGTTATTGGAGACACAAAAGAAGAACAAAAAGCAGCTGACAATAGATTATGTCCCTGTAAACCAGCCCTACAAACAGAAATTCCTGAAAAAGGGAACTGTCACTGTGGGATTTTCTGTACTCCTGAATTTGCAGAACAAAATGCAAAAGAAATTGATTTACATGAAGCTGTTGCTACTCATTCAAGAGGTTTAACGAAAGAAGAATGTTTACAATTATTACAAAAGGCAGAAATAAATGCTCAAGAATTAGAATCACTTTTAGAAGCAAGAGACTTAGATTACGTTAAATTTAATCTAGTTGATACAAGAGAATGGATGGAATGGGTAGGTACAAGAATTAAAGGTACGGATTACTTAGTTCCAACTACATCATTTTATCAAGCATTAGATCGAATTGATGATCAAAAAGATATGCCTGTTGTTGTATATTGTCATGCTGGAAGTAGAAGTGCATATTGTCAAAGAATTATGATTGATTTAGGATATAAGTCAGTTACAAACTTAGACTATGGTATTTCAACTTTTCAAGGTGAACGAGAAAGCGGAGATATCTAATCTTTTTTACTTTAAGAACGTAACTTTTTTAAGATACGTTCTCTTTTATTTCTTCTGAATATTTTTTTATTAAATGCATAATTGATATGAAAAATGTCACCATTGCAGGTCCAATAATCATTCCCCAAAAACCAAATGTTGAAAGTCCAGCTACAATTGAGAAGAATATAAATACTTCGTTTACATTTGTAGGTGTTTTTACAATTTTTTGATTAATATATTTGATTATTACAGGTTTTGCAAAAGTATCAGCAAATACTGAAATCATTAAAATAGAATACAAAGCAATTACGATTGCATTTGTAGTTGAACCCATAACTAGTTCATAAACCACAATTGGAAGCCACATAATTATTCCCCCAACTACTGGAATTAATGATGCAAAACCATATAATACTCCAAGTAATAAACCATCATATCTATAAAAAGTTAAGAAAAAACCAAATAAAAAACCTTCAAAAATAGCAGTAACTAAAATCGAGTATAAAACTACAGTCATAACATTTGATGACTCATAGAATAGAGTAATAGAATCATCTTTTTTTATTGGTAATAAGTCTTTAACATAAGTTGATAAACCCTTAGAATAAAGAGTAAAAAAGAAAAAGAATATTAAAATCATAAGCATATCAATCATAAATGATGCAGAGTTTTTACCTAAATATGCTCCAATTGATAAAATCTTTTGAGCAACTTGTGCTACATCAACTTTTGCTAATATTTGATTTAGTTGTTGTTTTAAAAATAAAAAATCATCAGAAATATTTTCAACCCAAAATTTTATACTTTCAAAATTTTTCAATAATGCTTGTTGATCAACTTGACTAAAAAAATTAGCAAATGAAAATATACAATACATTACAGGAATAAAAAATATAGCAGCAAGTGTAAATGTCATTATACTTGTAGAAATAATTCTACTTTTTAATTTTGTCTCTATTGCTAAAGTTAAAGAACTTGTTGCAACTGCTAAAAGTAGGGCAACAAACATTGCTTTTAAAAATGGACTAAATAATTCCACCATAAAAAATATTGTAACAGCAGCAATCAAAATTAAAAAATAAATTGGCCTCAAATTAAGTTTCCTTCATCATCAAGTTTTTGACTTCCAGGATATGATAATCTAAACATTTCATATGTTTTAACAGAGGCAACTCTTCCTCTTGCTGTTCTTTCTATATATCCATTTGCAAGTAAATAAGGTTCAATCGCATCTTCAATTGTTCCCTCATCCTCACTAAGTGCTGCTGCCATTGTAGATAATCCCATTGGTTTACCTTTATTTGAAACAAGTAGTTCAAGAAGGTTTGTATCCATTTCATCAAAACCAGTTTCATTTACACCTAACTCATCAAGTGCATATTTACATCTTTTAATTTGAATAAGATCTTCATCTTCAACTTCTGCAAAATCTCTTACTCTTCTTAAAAGTCTTAATGCAACTCTTGGTGTTCCTCTGCTTCTACGAGAAATTTCATAAGCAGAATCTTTTTCACAGAACTTATCTAGTTTAACAGATGCCTTCTCTATAATTTTTGCTAATTCATCATGATTATAAAATTGCATTCTAAAGTGCATACCAAATCTTTCTCTTAAAGGATTTGACAACATTCCAGCTCTTGTAGTTGCACCAATTAAAGTAAATCTTGGTAAGTCAATTTTTACAGTTTGTGCAGCAGGACCTGATCCTATAATAATATCGAGTCTATAATCTTCCATTGCAGGATATAAGATTTCTTCAACAGCAGGTGAAAGTCTGTGTATTTCATCAATAAATAAAATATCACCTTCTTCAAGATTTGTTAATATTGCAGCTAAATCACCTGATTTTTCAATCATAGGACCTGCTGTAATTTTGATATTTGTATTCATTTCATTTGAAATAAGATATGAAATTGTTGTTTTTCCAAGTCCAGGAGGTCCATAAAAAAGTATATGATCAAGAGCTTCTTCTCTTTTCTTAGAAGCCTCAATAAATACCTTTAAATTTCTTTTTATTTTTTCTTGTCCAATATAATCATCCCATGAAGAAGGTCGAAGGTTTACTTCTGTATTTTCTTCTTCAAAAGATACGGTCTCAACTTCTACTACTCTTTCCATTTATTAGTATTCTTCGTCTTTTGATGGAAAACTTGTATCTTGTACATCATTTCTATATTGGTTTACAGCATTTTTTACAAGTTCTGCCCCATCTAAATAATGTCTAACAAATTTTGGTTTAAAACTTTCAAAGAAACCTAACATATCAGACCAAACTAAAACTTGTCCATCAGTTACATTTCCTGCACCAATCCCGATAATTGGAATGCTTACAGCATCAGTAATTTGTTTCGCAACATTACTTTTAACACCTTCTACAACTATTGCAAATGCTCCTGCTTTTTCAACAGCAATTGCATCTTTGATTAATTGTTCGGCATCTTCTTGTGTTTTTCCTCTTACTTTATATCCACCTTCACTTCTTACATATTGAGGCATAAGTCCAATATGACCCATAACAGCAACAGAATTCGAAGTTAAATGCTCAATTATATCTGCTCTATCTGCTCCACCTTCAACTTTAATTGCAGCTGCATTTGTTTGTTGATAAACTTTTACTGCATTTGAAAGTGCATCATCTTTATTTATATAAGTTCCAAAAGGCATATCTAAAATTACGAAAGCTTTAGGCGCACCTGTACAAACTGCATTTGTATGATAGATCATTTGATCTAATGTTGCAGATAAAGTATCTGGTTTTCCTGCAAAACTCATATTTAAACTGTCACCTACTAAAATCATATCTGCCATTTCTTCAAATAGTTTTGCAAATAGTGCATCATAAGCTGTTATTACTGTTAATTTTTTATTATTTTTAGCTTTTTTTATTTTTGTTATGTTCATTTTTTCAAAATCATTAATGATTATACTCATGTATCGTTCCTAAAATTATTTTAATATTTGTTAAGATTATATCGAAATATTTTGTTGATATTGAAATATTTACTTTTAAATAAAAAAGATATAAAAAGATTATAAAAATTAAAGAGATAATTTATATAATTACTCATATTTATCCAAGAAGTTTTTCGCTAAAATAGAATCTATATAATTAAATAGGAATTTTTTTAATGAATGATAAAAAACTAGTAGGGTATATAACTGCATCAATCCCTGAAAATAATTTTACAATAGATTTAGCATTAAGCATGAAAGAATCTGGAGTTGATACTTTAGAATTAGGTATTCCTTTTTCTGATCCTGTTGCTGATGGACCAGTAATTGAAAGAGCTAATTTAATAGCTTTAAATAATGGATTTAAACTTACAGATCTTTTTGAAGTTTCTTCAAAAATAGCACCTCAAATGGATACTTTATGGATGGGATATATGAACCCATTTTATAAATATGGTATTGAAAACTTTTTAAAAAAAGCTCAAGAATTTGGAGTTGAAGGAACAATTATTCCTGATGTTCCTTTTGAAATGGCAGAAGATTTATTACCTTTATATAAAAAATACAAAAAATCTAATATTTCATTTGTTGCTCCAACACATAGTGAAAATAGAATAAAACAAGTTGTTTCTAATAGTCAAAAATTTATCTATATGGTTGCATATGCTGGAATTACAGGTAGTGGACAAAAAGAAGATTTAACTTCGATTATTGCAAATGTAAGAAAATATACACAAACACCTTTATATATTGGGTTTGGTGTTGATGAAAAGACATGTCAAGATAAAGTAAAAGGTGTTGATGGTGTTATTGTAGGAAGCGCATTTGTAAAACATATTATTGATGACTCTTTATCAAACAGTGAAAAAATTAAAAAAATATCTTCTTTAGCAAAAGAAATAAAAGAAAAAATTAACGAATAGTTATGCATATTTTAAATAAAGATATTGAATTTATAGAAGAAGATAGAGAATGCTCTTATTTTAATGATAAATTATCAGATATGAGATATAAATATATGTATTCTTGTTCAACAAATCAATACCAAACTATGTTAGAACGTGGTTGGAGAAGATTTGGGAAAATGCATTTTGTACCAGAATGCAAAACTTGCACAAAATGTATATCTATGAGAATTGATGTGAAAAATTATAAATTCTCTAAATCAGAAAAAAGAGTAATCAGTAAAAATAAAGATACAAAACTTTATATTAGACCTCCTTCTATGACATTAGAGCATTTATCTTTATATGATAAATATCATAAATTTATGAATGATAAAAAAGATTGGCCATATTCACCAATTGAGCCAGAAGATTATAAAAAATCTTACGTAGAATCAAAAGAAGAGTATGCTAAAGAACTTTTATATATGAGAGATAATAAATTAGTAGGTGTTGCTTTAGTTGATATTTTACCTAATTCAATTTCTTCTATTTATTGTTATTATGATCATGATTATTCAGACCTTTCAATTGGAAAATTTTCAATATTAGCACAAATTAAAATAGCAAAAGAACTTAATATTCCTTATATATATTTAGGTTATTGGATTAAAGATCATTATTCAATGGGATATAAAGAAGCTTACCAACCATACGAGGTTTTAGTTAATAGACCTAACCTAGATGAAGAAACAATATGGGATAAATATGAATTATAATTTAGTAGTAATAATAAGTATAATAATCTGTGCTATACTATCACTTTTAATAAGTTATTATGGGGTTTTACTAATATTAGATGAAAATACATCTTTATTTAAGATGGCTCAACTAATTGTTGCAATAGTATTAATGACAACATTTTATGCTCCAATAAAACATTTAATATTAAAATATACAGATATAAACGAAGAGGAAAATCAAAATGATTAAATATTTAGTTCTTTTTATATTTACTGCAAGTCTTTCATTTGCTCAAAATATAGATACAAATGAAATGATTGAAGAAGCAAAAGCAGATTGCCTTATTTTAAAAGAGAAAAATTCAATTATATGTAAATTCGAAGCAATTACAAGTAATACAGATGAACAAGTTATTGTTCAATGGATTGATCCTAATGGCGATATTTCTAGAAGTAGAGATATGATAATACCTGCTGGTCATTTATCTGTTTATGATTTTAGATATTTAGAAGGTAGACTTTCTGGAAGTTGGACTTTTAAAGTTATTACTAAACAAAAAGAATATACAACAAAATTTGAATTGAATTAATTAACTTCTTTTCAAATTGTTGTTTAAAGACATAACTAAATCAATACCTTTTTGATTAAAGTTACTTACTAACTCTTCACTGTAATTTTCTTTATAAATTAAAGTTCTTTGAGCTTTATTTAATTCATTTATATATGATTCTATTTTATTAATTAATCTTTTATCATCTAAAAGAAGCATTGTTTTAGTACTATATTCTTTTACTTTTTTTTCATCACTTGCATTTGAAGTTAATAAATCATATGATAATATTTGTTCTGAAAGTTTTGAAAAAAATGATAATTTAGTTTCTCTAACCCATTTTAATTGGTCATTTTTTTTATTTATTTTTGACACAATAATACTATCTATTACTTTTGTTGTAATTGTGCCTACAATTGCATTTTTAGCAACTTGTGTTAATAAATTTAATCCTATACTTATCATTGTTAGCCTTTTTATTAGTAATTGATTTTAAAACATAAATACTTAATGTTTTATTAAAATGATAATTAGAATCATTAATGATTAATAAAGTTTGTTTTTTGTATGATTATAGTAATGATACTTATTATTAGGATTTAAAATGGAAAACATTAATATAAATGAAACAATTTTATACAAGAAAAATATGAATATTCATCAAAATTTATGGAAGATTTATACAGCAACAATAAGCATTTGTCTTTTAGTTGTAATAACAAAGGGATTAATTTAATGAGAAAATATGAAGTAAGTTTTGAATCTTTTTTAGAAAATTTTAAAAAATCAGTTTCTAAACTAGGGTATAAAAACTCAATACAAAAAGATTATATTTTGAAAATTTTATATTTTAGTGACGAACATTTAAGTGCAGAACAAATTGTAAATATTTCAAAATCATTATATAAAATTGATATGGGAATAGCAACAGTTTACAGAACAATAAAATTTCTTGAATCAATGAGTATTGTAAATTCTTTAGATGTTGGAGATTCTGCTAAAAGATATGAATTAGATATTTCAATTCATCATGATCATATGATTTGTACAAATTGTCACAAAATTATAGAGTTTGTAGATGATTTAATTGAAGAGCAACAAATAAATGTTGTTAAAAAACACAAGTTTATGTTAAAAGATCATATCATGACTATTTATGGACTATGTGAAGATTGTCAATAAATATTTATAAATGATATTAATTATCATTATAATTTAAACATAATTATATTATAATCCTCTTACTTTAAAACAAAGAGTTATTATGAGTATAAATAAAAAAATCTTTTTACTATTTTCTTCGTTATTTACTATTCTTCTATTTATCATTTATGGTATTTTAAAAGATAGAGAAATTAATTCAATCAATTATGAAAATCAATTGGTTGAAAACAAAATAATAAACTTAGATAGTATATTAAAAAGAAAAATTAAGCGCTTAGATGATATATCTTATAAGTATTCAATAAATGATAAAATTATTGAATTTATTAAAAAAAATAAAAAAGATGAATATCGTTTTTCTGAATTATCTTCAAAATTAGATCTTAGTTATTTTGTTTTATTTAATAAAAATAAAGATGTATTATATAGTGAAGTTTTTGATATTAATTCAGATGAATATTTGGATTTACCAAATGAATTAAAAGAGTTTTTTGATAAGAATAATATCTTAGATTTAATTAGTAATAAAGACACCTTGAAATTTATTACATTAGACTATGAAAAATTAATTTTTTCAATTGAAAAAGTAGAAAATTTTGGATATATTTTTATTGCAAGAACTATAGATTCTTCATTTTTATCTGATATTTCAACAAACCTACATAGTTATATCTCCTTATTACCAAGTTATATTTTCAAGGCTAATCAAATAAAAGAATCATCATTTTTTTATGATATTCAAAGAAGTGATGAAGAAGATTTATATGCTAATCTTCAAGTAAAAGATTATATAGACAATACAAATTTTTTCTTTTCTATAAATATAAAAAGAGATTTTTATAAAGAGATTTCAAAGAGTAATAAAACTATTTTATACTTTTTTGTAAGTGCTTTTATTTTATTAAATCTAGTGATATTTATTTTTATTAATAAAATATTTACAAGTAGAATTAGTTTAATCTCAAATACAATTAAAAATATTTCTGTTAACAAAAATTTATCTCAAAATATTGATTTAATATATGATGATGAAATTACTTATTTATCTAAAAAAATGAATGAAATGTTTTTGACAATTAATAATGCACAAAATCAAAAAATCAAAAAAGAAAGAGATTTCTTACAATCTGTTTTAGATTCACAACAACACATTATATTTATTACTGATGGTGATAATATCCAAAGTTCAAATAAGAAATTTATTGATCTTTTTGAATCATCAAATGATTTTATGAATAATATTGCACTTTTAGATAATAAAACTAAATCAAATTTACTAAAAATTGCAAATAATCATTGTTCAATTGATAAACCTGCAAAATTAAAGATTACAGGGAATAAAGATAAATATTTTGTTTTTGATGTATCAAAAGTTGAAATTGAAAAATATATTATTTGTATGAATGATGTTTCTACTTATAATGAAAAAATTGTTCAATTAGAAAATAAAGCCTCAATTGATGATCTTACAAAGTGTTTTAATAAACGAGCAATTATTGATTATACTAATTATTGGTTAGAGATAAAAAGTTTTTGTTTAATAATACTTGATATTGATAAGTTTAAAAATATAAACGATACTTATGGACACTTTATTGGCGATTGTATATTAAAAGACTTATCTAAACTTATTTCAATGAATATGGCAAAAGATGATCTAATTGGACGATTTGGTGGAGAAGAGTTTATTCTTTTAATTGATGATGATACTAAAGATAATATTATTGATATTGCTAATAGACTTAGAGTTTTAATTCAAAAAACTAATTTTGTATATGAAGATTTAACTTTGAATATTACAGTTAGTATGGGATGCACACATTGTGAAGTAAATGATGACTTTGATGAATTGTTTAAGATTGCAGATAAGGCTTTATATGAGGCTAAAAATGAAGGAAGAAATAGGGTTGTTTTTAATTAGTTATTATTCACATAAGATAAAAATCTTATGTGATAATAAATCTTGTAACGTTATATCCAATAAAAGATAAAGTCCAAGCTGTTGCTGTTGTAAAGATAAATAAATAAGCTAAATACTTCCATCCACCTGCCTCTTTTGCAAATACCATTGAAGCTGCTAAACAAGGTAGATAAATCATTACAAATATAATAAAGGCAACTGCTGAAGATAAAGGAATATTATCTTTAATCTTTTCAATTAATCCTTTTGAACTCTCATCATGTTCATCTCCTAAACCATATAAAATACCAAGTGTTGATACTACAATTTCTTTTGCTGCAAGTCCTGTTTCTAAAGCAACTGACATTTTCCAATCAAAACCTAATGGTTCAAATGCAGGTTGAGTGAATTTACCAATTTTCCCTAAATATGAATTTTCTAAATTATATAAAGAAAGTTCACTAGCTAATAGATTTTTCTCTTCATCACTTTGTACTAATTCAATTTTTGTATTGTATTGTTCTTCTATTAGTGGATATTTTGGATAATTTGATGCGAACCAAATAAGTAATGATGCAACTAAAATATAAGTACCAGCTTTTTTTAAATACATTAAAGCTTGGTTTGAAACAGTATGCCAAACTAGTTTAAATGAAGGTAACCTATATTTAGGCATTTCCATTACAAAAGGTTCATCTTCACTTTTAAATACAACTATTTTTAATACTTTTGCAGCACATAAACCTAATAATGCTCCACTTATATAAATTAAGAATAAAACATTTCCTGCATTTTGCTCACCAAAAAAAGCACCAGTAAATAATACATAAATAGGTAATCTAGCACCACAAGACATAAATCCAATAATGAATAATGTAAGTAATCTATCTCTTTCATTTTTAAGTGTTCTAGCTGCCATATAAGCAGGAACAGAACATCCAAATCCTGAAACTAAAGGAATAAATGATTTTCCATGTAATCCAAACTTATGAAAAAAACCATCAAGTAAAAATGCTACTCTACTCATATATCCAGTTGTTTCAAGTAGGGCAATTCCTAAAAATAGTATTACAATATTAGGAACAAATAATATTACTGCTCCAACACCTGCTATTGCACCATCTGCTATAATTGATGATAATTGATTATCTCCTAAAATTTCTTTTGTAGAATCAATTAAACTTGCAAAAAATGAATCAATAATATCCATTGGAATATTTCCAATTTCAAATGTTAATTGAAATAATCCCCACATTAAAAAAAGAAAAATTGGTAAACCAAAAACTTTATGGATTAATAATGAATCAATTTTATCTGTTACAGTTTTAGCTGTAACCTTTTTTTGTTTTACTACTTCTGTAACTACACCTTTTGAAAATGCAAACTTTTCATCATTAAAGATATCATCAATATTTTTTGTATTGTAATGAATATAAAAATGTTCAAATGCTTTATTTAATAAAGGTTGTAGTTTTACCCAAATAGGTTCATCATGAAAACTTTTGTAAGTTTGTTTATCTTCTTTTAGTAATTTTATAGCTAATTGTCTATATGTACTATTAGTTTTAAATCCAGTGTCTTCAAAGAATTTTATAATACTAGCTATTTCTTCTTCTATTACATTTGAAAAAATTAATTTTGTAGGAAGTTTATCTTCATTAAATTTATCTACGATTGATTCCAGAACATTTTCTAAACCAATTTTTTTTGCAGCACTTGTTTTAATTGTAGGTTTGCCAAGTAATTTACTTAATTGTTTTTCATCTATTTGAATTGACTCATTTATTGCTTCATCAATCATATTTAAAACAATAATCATTTTTTTATCTAATGCTAATAATTCTGAAGTAAGATAAAGGTTTCTTTCTAAGTTTGTAGAATCTAATACATTTAAAATAATATCATATGGAGAATTATCTAAAAATTCTTTTGTTACTTTTTCTTCTTGTGTATAGTCATTTAAAGAATAAGAACCTGGTAAATCAGTAATTTCAATTTGATAACCTTTATAGTTAAAAAATACTTCTTCTTTAGCAACTGTAACACCTGAAAAATTTCCTACTCTTAATCTTGAGTTTGATATAGAGTTAATAAGCATTGATTTACCAACATTTGGTTGACCAACTAATGCAACTTTTATTTTTTTTATTTCTTTAAAATCTTTTGCTAACATTTTTCTACTTTTATTTTTGCAGCTTCTGAAATTCTCAATGCTATTTTTGAGTTGTTCACTTTTATTTCTATTGTACTTTTTGTAAGTGTGATTGCTTCAACACTAATTGTTGAACCTTTTACTATTCCAAAAGAGTAAAATCTATTTTTTAATACACTATCACAATTAATATTTATAATAGTTGCAGATTCTTTGATATTTAACTTATCAAGAGTCATATGATTCCTTTATTAACGATAATGATTATTATAATACTATTAAACTTCATAAGAGTTGATACGTGTCAACAGAAATGTAGTTTTATGTTAAATTTTAAATAAAAAGATATAATTATAATTCTAAGAGTCATTCTCATTATTGATTATTTTTATTCTTGATAATGATTCTAAATTTATATTAAGAAACTATTAAAGAAAATTATTGAAAAATAACAATAGAATTTAAGGACTTATATTGATTAAAACCGAAGACATTATAAATATAGCAAGTTATTTTACGATTATTGCTCATACTCCCGGAAGATTAAGAGTAAGAGTTAATCCTAAAATCACTAAAGAAAGTGGTAATATTACATTGAAAGATATAGAGAATCTTCCAAATAATATATCAGGAATTAAAGATATTAAAATTAAAAAGATTATTGCTTCTGTTACTATAACATATGATCCAAATATCTTTAGACCCCAAATATGGGAAGATTTAGTAAATAAAACAAATTTGGAAGAAGTATCTTCTATTATAAATAATTTAGCAAAGGAGGTTGTTTAATGGAAATAAATTTTGATGAGGATTTATTACTTTCACAAAGAGTTGATCTTAATAATGAGCAAACAATAATTTCTCAAGTATTAAGAATTGCTGTTTATGATGAATATAAAGCATATGAAACATATACTAAAATAATAGAAAAATTTGGTGCTGTTCATCCTTTTGTAAATATTAGAGAGGCAGAAGCTGTTCATTATTCTGTATTAATACCTTTATTACAAAAATATGATGTTACGGTTCCTTTAAATAATTGGGATATGCAAATAGAAATTCCAAATACTTATATTGAATGTTGTGAAATTGGAGTTGCTTCTGAAATAGAAAATATTGCAATGTATGATAACTTAATTGCTCATACTAATGAAGAAGATATAAAAGATGTTTTATATCGTTTACAAGCAGCTTCTTTTAACAATCATTTACCTGCATTTAGACAATGTGTATTAAATCATTATACTTTACCTTCAAGTAATCAAGGATTTAATCCAGAAGGTATGATGGATAAAGTAAATGAATATCAAGAATTATTTCAAGATATATCATCTGGAAATATTGATCAAGGAAAAATTACTGAACTTTTAACAAAATTAAATGTTTCAATGATTTCAGGTTTCGCACTTGGTGGTACTAGTGCAGCATTTTTAAATAACTATTTAAATAAAGAAGAGGAGTAAATTATGGCATTACCATTTATAGCAGGAATAGCAATCGGTGTTGGGGCAATGGTTTTATTTAATAAAAATAAAAGTATACAAAAATCTGTTGGTTCTTTATTGAATAAAGGTAAAGATGCGGCTTCTTGTGGATATGAAAAAACTAAAGATATGGCAAGTGAAGTTAAAGATACAGTAAGTGCAACAAAAGATTGTATTATTGAAAAAAAAGAACAAATTCAAAAAACTAAAGCAGATGCTTCAGTTGAAAATGAAATAGAAGTAGAAAAAGATCAAGAGGAATATAAGTAAATGAATGGAGCAATTATTAATACAGGTGAACCTAGAAACGTTTTAGGACATATTGTAAGTGGAGCAGTTGCAAGTGCTGTTATTTCTGGAACTATAAACTATAAAAAAGTAAAAGAACAAGAAATTTATCTTGATGAAGCTATTCAAGATACTGTAAAGAAAACAACACAAGGTGCTCTTGTGACTGGTACTGCAATAGCAACTGCAAACTATCTTGGTCAAAAAGGTGGTTTATTCAAAGCTTTAACTGCTGTATCAATAGGAATGGCTGGTGTTTATGCTTTAGAAATTCTAGATGAAAAAATAAATAGTAAATATGAAGAAATTCCATTAGATGAAAATGTAGCAATAGAAGAATCAGGAGAAGAATATGCAAAATAATAATATGTATGATACAAATATTGCTAATAGTAGAAATATAAATAATATGAATACAAATATGAGTTTAAATCAAAACCCATATGTAAATCAACAAAATATTAACCCAAATCCAAATCAAGTTGATGCAAATGCAAACAATGCTAATAATGGTTTTAATTCAGGTGATTTTGTTAAAGGTGCATTAGTTGGTGCAGCACTTACTTATTTACTTACAAATAAAGGTGCTCAAGAAAACATAATGAAAGCAGTATCAAAAGGTAGTGAACTATTTCAAGCTGGTATGGAAGAAATGAAAGAAAAATTCGAAGATGCCAAAGCTGAAATGGAAGCTAGACAGCAGTAATTAATTATGAATAAAAATATTTTTAAAAAAGTACATAGTACAGCTTTTAGAGCAAGATATAAATATGAACTTTTAAAAGATGAATATTTAGACGAGAATATCTTACATAACTATTTAAAAAAGATTGATAAAGTAAGTTCTGTAAGAATAAACAAAAAAGCTTTTTCAATAGTATTTGAATATGAAGAAGATATTTCTTTAGAAATTGAAGAAGTTTTAAGTTCTTTAACTATTGATGATTTATTAAATCAAAATTATGAAGCTGCTGTTTGTGTAACTTGTGTAAGTGATGAAGCTCCTAGTTTAAAAGGTGTTATAAGAGCAAGTTCTGCTTTAGTGGCTGAAAGATTTATATCTAATAATACAGCAAAAGCAACAGTTACAACATTAGCTTCTGCTCCTATGTTAATAGATGGAACTAAAGAACTTTTCTCTGATGGTTTAACATCAAAAGTATTAGAAAGTGCTGCTGTTGGAATATCTGTTTTTAGAAAAGATTATTTTGCTGCAAATTCAACTAATGCAATGTTAGAATTTGGTGAATATATTGAAGAAACAACAGTTCATAAAAGTGATGACTTATTAAAAGAACTAGCTAAACCAAATGTTAAAGAAGCTTGGATTGAAAAAGAAGAAGATGGGAAAAAAGTAGAAGTACTTATTTCTAGTGAAGATATTAATATTGGTGATATTGTTGTTGTTGGTGCGGGAAGTACTATTCCAATTGATGGTCATATTGTTGATGGAGCTGCTAGTGTAAATCAAGTTTCAATGACAGGGGAAGCTGAACCTGTGAAAAAACAAAGAGGAGATAGAGTTATCTCTGGAACTGTTATAGAAGAGGGAAGACTAAAAATCTGGGCTGAACATGTAGGTGCGGATACAGCAACTCAAAGAATTAAACATTATATTGAAAGTTCATTAAATGAAAAATCATCAGTTCAATTAAAAGCTACAAAATTAGCAGATAAGCTAGTTCCTGTTACTTTAGGTTTAGCTGGAGTTTCTTATTTATTTAAAAGAGATTTTGAAAGAGTTGCTTCAATTTTACAAGCTGATTATTCTTGTGCTTTAAAACTTGCTACTCCTGTTGCTTTTAAATCAACAATTTCAAAAGCTGGAAATGATGGAATTATGATAAAAGGTGCTAAATCAATTGAAGCATTAAGTTCTGTTGATACTTTTATTTTTGATAAAACTGGTACTTTAACTCAAGGTGATTTAGAAGTAACCGGTGTTGAATCATTTGATGAGAACTGGACAAGTGAACAAATTTTGAATTTAACTGCTAGTACAGAAGAACACTATTTTCACCCTGTAGCACAAGCTGTTGTAAAAGCTGCAAAACAAAAAGGTTTTGTACATATGCATCATGAAGAAGTTGAATTTATTGTTGCACATGGTGTAAAAACTGAAGTTGATGGAAAAGATGTAGTTATTGGAAGTAGACACTTTTTAGAAGATGATGAAAAAATTGATTTTTCTGCTCATAAAGAAAAAATTGATAAATTCTTAGAAGATGGAAAAATATTATTATATATTGGATTTGATGGAAAACTATTAGGGACAATATCTTTATCTGATACTTTAAGGTTTAATGCCAAAGAATCTATTTTAAGATTAAAAGAACTTGGTGTTAAGAATATAGTAATGCTAACAGGTGATACTATGCAAAGAGCAAAAGAAATTGCAGATGAATTAGGAATTGATGAGGTAAGAGCAAACCTTTTACCAACAGATAAAGCAAGTATTGTGAAAGAAATGATGGATGAGGGTAGAAAAGTTGCCTTTGTTGGTGATGGAATAAATGATGCTCCTGCTTTAATTTCAGCTCATGTTGGAATTTCAATGAGTAAGGGTGCAGATATAGCAAAAGCAACTGCTGATGTTTCTTTACTAAAAGATGATATTTCTGCTGTTGTTGATGCAAAAGAGTTTGCAAATAAAACAATGGGTCTTATAAATAAGAACTTTAATGCAACAGTAGGAATCAATTCTGCAATTTTAGCAGGTGCAACATTTGGAATGTTTTCACCAATTGTAACAGCAGTGTTACACAACGGGACAACAATTGGATTACTTTTAAATTCAATAAAAGGTGTAAAAGTAGAAAAATAGCAATCATAAAGATTATGATACTAATTATCAGTTTAATTTAAAAAAGTTTATGTTAAAATATTGATAATTAATATCATAAGGATAAAAAATGCCATTTATTTTACCATTAGCTACACTTTTAACAGCAGCATTAACAGTTGAGACTTTAAAAGGTACTCATAAGACAATAAAAAGAAGACAACGAAGGAAAACTCGATATGAAACCTGATTTAGAAGTTCAAAAAGAGATAGCAAAAATTGGAATGACAGCAACTTTAGGTGCTACTGTTGTAACATCAATGTTTATGAAAAATAAACTAGCAAAAAAGACTCATATTATTGCTGGAAGTGCATTTTGTGGCTTTGCATTATGGCACCATTTACTATATAAACCTAAGAAAAAAACTCCCAAAAAAATAGAAACAACTGAAGCTTTATTATCAGAAGATAAAAATTAGTATTTGTACTTTTTATAAACTTTAGATATACTATACTAAATCACACAATTATCAAAGGTATATTTTTATGATTAATAGCGAAGAAGTTATCGAAGAACTTAAAAAAATTGTTAAACAAAAAGGGCTTAAATATACTGAGCAAAGAGAAATAGTATTATCTATTTTAATCCATGCATCAGATCATTTAAGTGCTGAAGATGTATATAATAAAATTAAAACTCAATATCCAGAATCAAATATAGGAATAGCAACAGTATATAGAGCTCTTAGCTTTTTAGAAGAAATAGATTTAATTACGTCTATTACATTTGGTACTGATGGTAAAAAATATGAAAGTAACTCAAAATCTCATCATGACCATTTAATTTGTACTAAATGTGGTAAAATTGTTGAATTTGTTGATGCTGAAATTGAAAAAAGACAAGATAGAATTGCAAAAGAAAATAAGTTTGTAATCACTAGTCACTCTATGCAACTATATGGTACATGTGGTGATTGTAAATAATATATTAAGAGTTTAACTCTTAATATATTTACTTTTATAAGATATCAGATTTGATATCTTCAACCCAATTTTTAATTCTTTCATCTGTTAAATCATCTTGATTATCTTCATCAATAACTAATCCAACAAACTTATCATCTATTTGAGCTTTTGATTCATCATGATCATAACCATCACTTGAAGTAAACCCAACGATATTTGCACCAGTTGTATTCACATGTTCATAGATAATTCCTAAAGCATTACAAAACTCATCTGAATAACTTTCTTGATCACCTAGACCAAATAAAGCAATTGTTTTAGAAGATAGATCTAAAGCTGTAAATGCATCCCATGATTCATCCCAATCATCGTTTAATTCACCTTCACCCCAAGTAGAACCACCAATAATTACTTTATCAAAATTAGCAATATCTTCCACACTTGTTGATGATATATCAAATACTTCAACTCCACCTAATTGTTCTGCAATTTTATTTGCAATTTCTTCTGCATTCCCTGTATTACTTGCGTAAAATATACCTGTTGACATCTTTTCTCCTAAAATTAGTTATTTCTTATAATTGACCTTAATGAATAAGGTATTGCCTTGATTTGATACTCTTTATTTTCTAGCTCATCTACAAAAACAGGAATATGTCTTGTAAATCCTTCATATTTAGGATAAGCTAAATATACTTGATTAAACTCTTTTTCTTTAATACATTTAATTGCGTGAGTAAGTTCATCTTTAATATTTAATTTTTTTGTATCTATACTTTTCCATGAAGTGTATATTCTTAAAGAACAAACGTCTTTAGACTTAATTGAAATAGAATCACCTAAATCAATTACTTCTTTGTCTTTATGCATTCTTTTTACTTTATAAAGAACAAATTCATGAAACAATAAATGTTTATCAATAAGTACTTGCATTGAATTATTTACATAACATTGTAAGATTAATTTAGCAGCTGGAAGTAAGTTATTATTCGTAACAAAAAACATATTTCTTTTTTCTTTGTCAAAATAATTGTTAATGATTTTTGTTGAGTTAATACAGAAATTAAAAGTGAAAGTTGTTTTAGTTTTTTTCAAATATTGATATGGTAACATTTGATTTATTTTATAAATAAATGCATTTTTTAAACTTGTTTGCGCTAATTTTTTTTGTTCATATTTTGAAAAATTACAAACAGATTTTAAAATATTATTACTAAGATTTAAAAACATTTGTCTTAGTTTCACTTTTGAATTGAATGTATCAAAATCTTTACATAAGAATTCTCTATCACCATCAAAACCAATAAAATTCATGTTAGTATTCATTTCTTACGCTCACAATCTGCATAACAGTCTTTGCAGTTCTCAATACCCATAATTTTAATGTATTCAGTATAAACACAAGAAATTGATCTTTTTGCACAAACAAAAGGAATATTTTTTTTCTTTGCTTCATTTTTATATTTAAGCATAGTATTATGATTTAGGAATGAAGTTAACATTACAATACAGTCTGTATTTAATGGTACTTTTTTCTTAGGAGCAGAAGATTTTTTTCTTGCATCCCAGTGATTAATACTTTGGGCACCTAGTTCTTTTAGCATAGAAGATATATGTGAAATATTATCTCCTCCAATAATCAATATACTCATTTTATTTTCCTTTTAGCAAGTGCACCCAGTTGGGGCAATTAAATCATTTTTGTTATTTATGTCAAATTCATTTTTCATGTAATATCCTTATTGATAATCATTATTAGTATATTACACGAGCTTATCTTAAATTCATATTAATAGTGATAACAATTATCATTAAATATATGAATTTATGGGACATAAAAAAAGGCAAAGAAGAAAAACTTCTTTACCTTTTAAAAAAGAGTATATACTTTTATATTAGAATGCGTAAGAAACAGTTGCAGCTACTTTATTGAAGTCAGTTGCAGATTCTAATGAAAGATCAGAGTATAAGATTTCAGCAGATAAATTATCATTAAATGCATATGCTGCACCAATAGTAATTTCTTTATCTGTTTTTGTAGCATTTTCAGCTTCAGCATATAATGCAGATAATTCAACATCAGCAATAGTATAAGCAGCAGAACCATAGAATGTATCTGTATCAGCAGCATAAACATAATCACCTAATTCTTCAGTAGGGTCAATATTATCACCGAATGCATTAATTGATGCAACACCAGCATCTTTATCAGTTGTAGCATAACCAGCAGCTAAGTCTAAACCAACAATTGAAGTTCTAGCTTCGAAATGTGCAATAGAACCATCTTTAGCAGCAGCAGCTTTTTCACTTGATGTTGCATAATGAGCAGTTAAACCAAACATATCAGTATCATAATCAGTTTTTAAACCGTAAAAGTTAGCAACATCTTCAGCAGAATAGTAATAAGGGTTTAAAACTAAGCCTTCAATTGCTTCATATTTAACATCAAGAACAAAAGCACCTTCTTTTGTTACATCAGCAAATTTTTTATTTTCATCTACACCAATTGCAGCTTGTCTTGTTGAATATGCAGCAACAATTGTTAAGTTTTCAATTGGAGTAATTGCAGCAACGATTGCTTCATTGTAATCTCCAATCCATTCTAAATCAATTTCTTGTCTACCAGCAGTAATACTTAACATTTCATTTTCATATGAAATATTAGCTACGTTCATAACTGAATCATTTTCAAATTCACCTTCAAAGTTACCAGTTTCTTCTTCTGAAAATTCATGATTAGCTCTAAATCCAGCTTCTGCAGAAAAACCGTTAATAGAATCAGTTTTATAGTTTAAACCAATTGATCCAGCAGTAAAACCAGCATCAGCTGAATTTTTATTACTTGTTTTTTGGTAATGTACAGAAACATCTCCAGAAACTTTTCCATTTTTAAAAGCATCCTCAATAGTGTTTGAATCAGCGTATGCAGCAGTACTTGATAATATTACAGCGCTTGTAATAATACTTAATTGTTTTTTCATTTATGTCCTTTTGTTTTTGAATTTTTAGGAGAAAAAATTCTTTTGTTGAGCGAATGATAATAAAATAAACTTTAAAGTTAACTTATATTGATTATAATTATCATTATGGAAAATCATTTTTTAAAAATTATTCTATAATACAAATGTTTAAATGCAACTTAGTTGCATTTAAACTGAAAACAATACTATGATCTAAATGTAAATTTATTAATTAAATATTTATTTGATTATTAAGTTTAAGAGTTTGAGAATAGAAGAGTTTAAAATAGACTAAAGTTTAGTCTATTTTTTGTTTTTTTGAGGTACATATTTAAAAAATACATATAATACTGCTACCATTACAAATACCGTAAATACAGACATAAAGCTTAGTTCTACTTCTGGGCCTGCACCTCTTTGATAATCTTTTGGCATAAATAAAAACATTGTTGATAATAGCATAAAAGATGAAGTTGCAACTGCAATTAAATGAGCAAAAATTTTATGTAATTTTGTAATATAAAAATCTTTTACCATTTTCCATGTTGAAATAGCAGCAATAAGTACAATTATAAGTACAATAATTTTATCGTAATTTGGTTCCAATATATATCCTTCTAGTAAGTTGATATATTCTATGAAGTCTGTACTTAAATCATACTTATTTACTATTGAAATACTTATAATTCAAGTATTTCAATCTTATTTCGTCCACTTTCTTTTGCTTGGTATAAACAATCATCAGTTTTTTTGTATATATTATCTAAATCTTTAAAATCACTATTTTTATCTTTTATAATAGTAACTCCAAATGATGCTGTTACGACTAATAACGGTTCATTTTTAGAATGTTCTATTGCTAATAATTCTATATTTTTTCTAGCTTCTTCTGCAAGTTTCAATATATCTTCTTTAGTTTTTGCTTGAATTAATATACCAAATTCTTCTCCACCTAATCTAAATACAATGTCATTACTTCTTTTAAATGTTTCTTTTAAAGAATCAGAAAGATTTATTAAAACATTGTCTCCTTCTTGATGTCCATATGTGTCATTATATTTTTTGAAATTATCAACATCTAGTAATATAAAGGCAGAGATATTATTTTCATTTATAGAGCTAACTATAAGTGATTTTGCAATATCATTAAAATGTCTTCTATTGTATAAAGAAGTTAATCCATCTGTTATTGATAATTCATAGATTAGTTTTTTATCTGTAATATCTTGTCTTAGAGCATAAAATCCTTGAATTTCATTTGTTTTATCAAAAACTGGTTCAATGATTGCACTAACCCAATATTGTGTTCCATCTTTTCTTAGGTTTCTAATTTCACCTTTCCAAGTTTCACCTTTTAATATTGTTCCCCATAATTCTTCGTATATCTCTTTTGGCATAGTCGGATCTTTTACAATACTATGACTTTTTCCAATAAGTTCTTTTTTTGAATAGCCTGAAATTTCACAAAATGCACTTGAAACGGATTTTATGATTCCATTTTTATCTGTTGATGAAGAGATTATATATTCATCAAATATTTTATTAAAACTATTGATTTCTTCTATTTGTTTTTTATTTGAAAATATATTTAATACTTTTGTTTTTAATTCATCTTCTAAAAAAGGTTTTGAAATAATATCATTTGCACCATTTTTATATAATTGGATTTTTAATTCATCTTCTTCTACTGAACTTATTATTAATACTGGAAGAATAGAATATTGAATGTCTTTTCTTAAAATTTTTAAAAAATCTAGTCCATTCATTTTTGGCATGTTATAATCTGATATTATTAAAGAAATACTTTTGTCTTTTTTTAAAATAGTAAGAGCTTCATCCCCATTTTTTGCAATAGTAACTTTTAATAAAATATTGTTTAAAAGCTCTTTAATTTGTGCAGAACAAGTTTTTGAATCTTCTACTACTAAAACATGCATATCTTTTATATATGTTAATAGTTCTATTAATTTATAAACATTTTCAAGTCCATAAATAGAATCTTTTAATATATAATCTACAATATCATTATTATTTATTTTATTAATGATATCTTTATCAAGACTAGAAGTTAAAATAACAGTAGGAAGATCATTTCTTTTAAAAACTTCCATTAATTCACCATTTAAAGCATCTGGTAATACAATATTTGATATTGCAGCAAAAAAATCATGAGTATTTAAAAGCACTTCTACTTCTTCCAAACTTTTTGCAACAAAAATTTTAAAATTATTCTTTTCTTTAAATAAGTCTTTTAATACATTAATTATTACAATCGAGTTATCAACTATTAGTAAATTTTTCAAATTTTGAACCTTTTATATAAAACATTACAATGATTATATCAAAATAATTTTTAGGATAGATAAATAATAACTTATAAAGTTCACTATTTTGGTTATCTTTATGTAATAAATTATTTAAATATATTAAAAATAATTATTTAGTTAATGCTAAATATTAAATATGTAATTTATATGTATTATCAATAATTTAACACTTTTAACCCTCTTTGGAATGATAAACTTTTTGCATATCAAAAGGAGAAAAAATGATTGCAGAGATAAATACATTTTTAAATGACCTTATTTGGGGTTCAATTTTAATTTACGTACTTCCAATTCTTGGGATTTTTTTTACAATAAGTTCAAGATTTGTACAGTTTAGATATTTCTTTAAAATGTTTAATATTTTAAGAGATACGGTTCATGATAAAGAAGGACATATTAGTTCGTTTCAAGCATTAATGTTAAGTGTTGCTGGTCGTGTAGGTGGTGGTAATATTGCAGGTGTTGCAGTTGCTATTACTTTAGGAGGAGCAGGATCAATTTTCTGGATGTGGATTATTGGATTAGTTGGTATGGCTACTAGTTTCTTTGAATGTTCTTTAGCTCAATTATATAAAGAAAAAGATGGAACAGATTCTTGTGTTTATAGAGGTGGACCTGCTTATTATGCTACAAAAGCTCTAAAACAAAGATGGTTAGGAATAGTTATTTCTATTTTACTTATCATTACTTTTGGATTTGCTTTTAATGCAACTCAATCATTTATTATCTCAACTTCATTTCAAGCATCATTTGATATTCCAACATGGATTACAGGTACAGTTCTTACTTTAATTTTTGGTGTTGCTATTTTTGGTGGTGTTAAAAGAATTGCAACTGTATCAGAAGTTATTGTACCTGTTATGGCTGTTAGTTATTTATTAATTGCGCTTGTTGTAATTGCTTTAAATATTCAAGAAATCCCTGGACTAATTAGTCTTATTGTTAAAGAGGCATTTGACCCTTCTTCTGCAATTGGTGGTGGAATTGGTGCAGTTATTTTACAAGGTGCAAAAAGAGGTATGTTCTCAAATGAAGCAGGTTTAGGTTCTGCTCCAAATGTTGCAGCAGTTGCTTATGTTGCGCATCCAGTTCAACAAGGTATTGTTCAATCATTCTCTGTATTTATTGACACTATTATTTTATGTTCTTGTACTGCTTTCATTATTCTTTTATCAGGTGTTTATACTCCAGGTGCTGAAGGTGTGCAAGGTGTTTTATTAACACAAAATGCTTTAATTGACCATATTGGGCCATTTGGTGGATATTTTGTAACATTTGCATTATTATTATTTGGTTTCTCTTCAATGTTATATAATTACTATCTTGCTGAAAATAGTTTAAACTTCTTTAGTAAAGGAAATACATCTTTATTTAATGTATTTAGAGTAGTTTGTATTGCCTTAATCATTTGGGGTTCATTCCAAGATTTAAGTTCAATCTTCTCGTTTGCTGATTTATCTATGGGATTATTAGCTGTTATTAATATGACAGTAATTGGATTACTTTATAAACCAGTATTAAAACTTATCAAAGGTTATGATAGACAAATTAAAGAAGGAAAACTTCCAGTTTTAAGATATAAAGATTATTCAGAATTTAATATTGATGAAGAAACATGGAAAGAAATTGTTGATAATATCAATGATAAAAAAGAAGTTAGAGAATCAAAAACAACTGTAAAAGCATAATTTTGCTTTTTATTTAAAAGAAAATAGATGAAAATATTAAATAAAAAAATTGGAATTATTACAGGATCAGGTCCCGAAGCGGGACTTGATTTATGGCAAAAAATATTAGACTATAATAAAGAACTTTTAAAAGATAATTTTAGAGGTGATTTAGATGCTCCAAATGTTACAATTTTATCTATTCCTGAACTTGGACATTCTATGGAGTTAGAAAAAAATTATGACATGGTTTGGAAAACTCTTGAAAAATCTGTAAAAGATATATCTTCACAAGTTGACTATTTTGTTATTGCTTGTAATACGCTAAATTTATATGCTAATAAAATAGATGAAATAGGGTTTAAAGATAAATTTATTTCAACTTTAGATGTAATAAATGAGTATATAGAAAAAGAATCACTAGAACAAATTGCAATAATTGGAGCATTACCAGTTCTTCAAATGGGTGAATATTCAGTATTTAAACCTCTAAGTGAAGTATTTAATGTTGAAGTTCCATGTGATTTTGATAATGTTCAAAAATTAATTTATGATGTAAAAAGAGTTGGTGGGAATGACTTAAATGTAATTTCTAACTTTGAACAAATAGTTGAAGGATTAAATTCTTCTAATATTTTTTTAGCTTGTACTGAACTTCCTTTAATTAAATTAGAATACAAAAAAAAGAATTTAGTAGATGTTACTGATTTATTAGCTAGAAAACTTGTAGATATCTCATATTTATAAGTAAATGTTTTTTAAAGAAATTAAACTATATCATTAAATAAAATAACTAGGAAGAATAATATGTTTAATAAAAATGGAATACCTTTTTTTGTGATAATGATTCCTTTTTTATGTATTATATTTACTTCCTTCTTTTCTACTTCTTATCATCTTAAGGTTTCAAATGAATCTTATTTTAGTGATTTAAGATCATTAAAAAAAGTTTACTTATTACAAAAAAATCCAAATTTATATGAATTAGAACAAATTCTAAAAAACAAAAAAATAGAACATCTTTTAAGACAAGAAAAATACAAAGATTTTGTTTTAACTCTTACTCTTAGTATTATAGTTTTCATGATTTTATTTTCAGCATTAATGATAACTATCAAGAATGACATAATCAACAAATATATAAATAAAGTAAGAAGTAAAGAAAAAAAACTCCAAGAGTTAAATAAAACTCTATATACTAAAGTTAATTTAGGAATACAAGAAGGTAAAAAGAAAGATAAGGCAATTTTGCAACAATCAAAACTAGCCAGAATGGGTTCAATGATAAGTATGATAGCTCATCAGTGGAGACAACCCTTAAGTGAATTATCTGGTGTTTTAATGGAGCTTGAAATTGCAACAAAGTTTAAAAAAGTAGATGACCAACATATTTTTAATTCAATAGAACGTAGTAATGAAATGATAGAATTTATGTCAAATACTATTGATGATTTTAGAAATTTTTATAAACCGGATAAGAAAAAAGAAAATTTCTTGATAAGTGATGCTTGTACAAAAGCCCAACATATAGTTGATGCAACATTACATAATTTATCAATAGATTTAGTTTTTAATCTTAAATCAGACAAACTTATTTTTGGATATCCAACTGAATATTCACAAGTAATATTAAATATAATTAGTAATGCTAAAGATATTTTAGTAGAAAGAAAAATTGAAAATCCAAAAATTGAAATTACTATTAGTTCAAAAGGTTTACAAAGTATTGTTACAATTAAAGATAATGCAAATGGGATTAATGAAAAAAACCTTGAATCAATATTTGATCCTTATTACAGTACAAAAGATTCTTCTAAGGGTACTGGTTTAGGGCTATATATTTCAAAGCTTATTATTGAGCGAAATATGGGTGGTGAACTTAGTGTTGAAAATGATAAAGACGGTGCCGTTTTTAAAATAATAGTTATAGGATAAATTATGAATACAGATGTATTATCACAACTAAAAGATGTAAGTATTTTATGTGTAGAAGATGAAGATGGTATTAGGGAATTTGTTGTTAATACTTTGAAATACTATTTTAAAGAAGTATATGAAGCAACAGATGGTATTGAAGCTTATGAAATTTATGAAGAATATAAACCTAAAATTATACTAAGTGATATCCAAATGCAAAATATGGATGGAATCGAATTAGTAAAAAAAATAAGAGAAACTGATCCTTCTGTATTTATAATTATGCTAACTGCATATTCAAATGAAGAGTATTTAATAGATTTGATTAATCTAAATATTAACCATTATATTTTAAAACCTTTAAATTTAAAGAAACTAGATGATGCTTTAATTAAATATGCAGAAAAAAATCTATTAAAACAACTGTATTTACATCAAGATTTAAAATTAGATTTATTAAAAAGAGAATTGATTTATAAATCAAATGAAATAATATTTTTAAGAAAAAGAGAAAAAGATTTTTTACATTTATTATATGAAAATAAAAACAGTATTACTACTTATGAACAAATTGACTCAGAATTATGGCAAGATAAGGATATGACAACACATGCACTTAAATCTTTTATAAAAGAGTTAAGAGGAAAGATCCCTATTAATATTATTAAAAATGTTCCACAAGCTGGATACATTTTAGAAAAAAAAGAAAATTAAAAAATATTGTAAAAAAGGTTTTAAAACACACCTTTTGCATACTAATTTTGAATAAGATTTTAAAATATACTATTTAACAAAGAGGCAGAATTATGGAAGAGAACTTTAGAATAGAAAAAGATTTTTTAGGCGAAAAAAAAATTGATGAAAATGCATATTATGGAATACAAACATTAAGAGCAAAAGAAAATTTCAATATTACAAAAACAGATATTTCTTTATTTCCAAACTTTATAAAATCACTTGCAAAAGTAAAAAAAGCTTGTGCTTTAACAAATTTTGAATTAGGTGATTTATCTGATAAGCAAAGAGATGCGATTATCCAAGCTTGTAATGAAATAATTGATGGTAAATTACATGATCAATTTATTGTTGATCCGATTCAAGGAGGAGCAGGAACTTCAACTAATATGAATGCGAATGAAGTTATTGCAAATAGAGCTTTAGAAATCCTTGGTGAAAAAAGAAGTACTTATGATGTAATTCATCCAAATAATGATATTAATATGAGTCAATCTACAAATGATGTATATCCTACAGCTATTAAAATTACACTTCATGAATTAATTTTTAAACTAAAAGATTCACTTAGATTTTTAAGAGATACTTTTGATGAAAAAGCAATTGAGTTTAAAGATGTTTTAAAAATGGGAAGAACTCAGCTTCAAGATGCTGTTCCTATGACTTTAGGGCAAGAATTCAAAACGTATTCAGTTATGATTGATGAAGATATCTTTAGATTAAGAGATGCACAAGCACTTTTAAAAGAAGTAAATTTAGGTGCAACTGCTATTGGAACAGGAATTAATACAAAAGCTAAATACCAAAGAAAAGTAATTTCTAATTTAAGAGAAGTTACTGGTGTTGATTATGTTTCAGCTGGAAATTTAATTGAAGCAACACAAGATACTGGTGCTTTTGTTCATATCTCTGGAATTTTAAAAAGAGTTGCTATTAAAATATCTAAAATTTGTAATGATTTAAGACTTTTAAGTTCAGGTCCAAGAGCTGGTTTTAATGAAATTAATCTTCCAAAAGTTCAACCAGGATCATCAATAATGCCTGGAAAAGTAAATCCAGTAATTCCTGAAGTTGTAAATCAAGTTGCTTTTGAAGTTATTGGTGCTGATATGACAATCTCAATGGCCAGTGAGGGTGGACAGTTACAATTAAATGTATTTGAACCAATTATTGCCTTTAAATTATTTACATCTATTAATATGATGAGAAGATCATTTTATACATTAGCTGATAAATGTATAAAAGGAATTACTGCAAATGAAGATGTTTGTATGGAAAATATTTTAAATTCTGTAACAATTGTAACTTCTTTAAATCCAATTTTAGGATATGAAAAATGTTCTGCGCTTGCAAAAGAAGCCTTAGCTACAAATAGAAGAGTATATGATATTGTTTTAGAACAAGAATTATTTACTAAAGAAGAACTTGATGAACTTTTACACCCAAAAAACATGGTAAACAATTACTAAAAAGGAAATTTATGAAAATCACTATTATTAACACTGGTGGAACTTTTAATAAAAGATATAACCCAATCAAAGGGCAACTAGAAGTTCCTAGTGATAATATCGCTTTAGATAAGATAATTGCTTCTTGTCATAATGTAGAATTTGAAATTAGAAATATTGTTTCAAAAGATAGTTTAGATATGGATGATAAAGATAGACAAATTATTACAGATGCTGTAAATGAAACTGAAAATGAAAAAATTATAATTATTCATGGAACAGATACTATTCATTTAACTTCTTCATTCTTAAAAGAACAAGTAAAAAATAAACAAATAGTATTCACAGGGGCAATGGTTCCTATGAGTATTGAAGAAGTAGAAGCTACTATGAATTTCTCTCAAGCTTTGGGATTTTTAAGTGCCGATGTACCAAATGCAATATATATTGCAATGCATGGCGTTGTAGTTGATCATAGTAAACTAGTTAAAGATAGAACATTAGGTCAATTTTTAATTCAGAAATAACATTTTCTTCCTAACTTTAGAGCTTATTTATAAGAAATAAGTTCTAAAGATAAAAAATCTTCAGAAATTATCAATCTTTATTGATAATCATTATTACTATTAAGTTTAATCTAAGAAAAATTATTATATAGTTCTTCCATAATTTTGATAACAATTATTAATATTCAAAAAACAAGGGAAAACATGACTAAAACAAAATCAATCATTGCTGGAATTGGAATGACATCTATGTTAATTTTTGCAGGATGCGCGACTACTCAAAATGAAACAAAATCTGTTGAAATGGTTAAAAAATCAGATTCAATTTTAAATGTATATTCAAATATTGCATTAAAAAACTATACTGATGCATTAAATGATGCAGTAAGTTTAAGATTTAGAATTGATGCTTTTGCATCTGTTCCAAGTGCAAAGAACTTAGAATTAGCTAAAAAAGCTTGGTTAGTATCTAGAGAATCATATGGTCAAACTGAAATTTTCAGACTTGCAAATGGTCCAATTGATGCAGAAGAAGGTTGGGTTGCTAACACTTATGGTGGTTTAGAAGGACAGCTTAATGCTTGGCCATTAGATGAGAACATGATTGATTATACAATTGATGCAAATGGGGCAAAAACTTCAGGAAACATTATTGATACTAAGGGTGAATTTAACCCAGGTGGAGAAGATAGTGAAGCTGTAAATGTTGCAAAAATTAATGTTGCTGCATTAACTTCATTAAATGAAAATGGTGGAGATGCTAATGTTTCTACTGGTTACCATGCAATGGAATTCTTATTATGGGGACAAGATCAAGATTACTCTAACTTTGTAAAAGATTCTGTAACAAATGGTGCTATGACTGCTGGTCAAAGACCATTAAGTGACTTTACTACAGATAAAAATGCAAAAAGAAGATTAACTTACTTACAAGCAGCAGCACAAAAAACTGTTGAAGATTTAGAACTAGTTACTTCAGCTTGGAAAAAAGATGTTAATGGTACTACAGGACTTTATCAAGCAGCAATCCAAGGTAAATTAACAGGAGCAAATGCTTCTAAAAATATTAGTGAAAATGAAGCTTTAAAACAAATCATTGCAGGAATGGGTGTATTTATTAAATCTGAATTAGCAAATGAAAGAATTGCAGTAGCAGTATTAACTCCAAGTGAAGAAGATGAACATTCTTGTTTCTCTGATAACACACATAGAGATATTGCAACTAACTACCAAGGGTTTAAAAACGTTTTAACTTCTTCTTATAATGGTAACTCTTATGGTGCCTCTTTATTAGAAAAAGTTCAATCTGATGATAAAGCTAGAATTGTTGCATTAATGACTTCAATTGAATCAAAAATTGAAAGTATTGATACTTTAGCTAAAACTAAAGAACACTTTGATTACCAAATTCAACCTGAAAATCCTCAAGCAAAAGTTATTGTAAAACTTAAAAATGAGATGAGAAAATTAGGTGATGAAATGGTTAACGTAGCGAAAGCAAATGGAATTTCTTTAAGTACAGACGATGTTACTGATCCAGAAGAAACAAAACTTTAATAGTTTCCTAAATAAACTGATTATTCCAATTAGCCTTGTAGCATTTTTTGCTACAGGGCTTTTTGCCGTTAATAAAGATAGTGTTTATTTATCGCAAAAAAAAGATAAATCATTATTATTAAAACCTATTGATGGCTTAAGTGATGAGTTATATGATCAGTTTATTTTAGGAAGAAGTTTTTTTACTATTCCTTGGGTTGAATCACCTAGTGCAACAACTGCAAGAGATGGATTAGGCCCTTTATTTAATTCTAATACTTGTGTTTCATGTCACCCAAGAAATGGTAGAGGAACCTTATATAATAAAAAAGGTAATATTGCGCGCTCGTTAGTTGTAAGGTTATCTGTTCCTTCTTCTAATTCAAAAGCTGATCAAGAAACTCTTGCTAAAGCTGGTTTTATTCCCGAACCCACTTATGGTGCACAAGTATCAATAAATGGTGTTCATGGTATAAAATTTGAAGCTAAACCAAAAATTGTTTATCAAGAAAAAAAAGTAAAACTAAGTGATGGTGAAGTTGTAACTTTGTTAAAACCTAATTATTCATTAATTAATAAAAATTATGGAGAGTTAGCAAAAAATACTGCACTTACATTTAGAATAGCTCCTAGTTTAAATGGTTTAGGATTACTAGAACAAATTTCTAATGAAGATATTTTAGCTAATGCTGATGAGTTTGATAAAAATAAAGATGGAATCTCAGGTAAAGCAAACTGGGTTTATTCACCTTTAAGTCAAAACATTGAACTTGGTAAATATACATGGAAAGCAAGTTCTGCCACAATCATAGAACAAATTGCAGGTGCTGCAAATAATGATATGGGTTTAACTACAAGATTATTTCAAAATGAAAATTGTACTAAAACACAAATAAAATGTCTTGAAGCACCAAAGTCGAGAGATAAAATTGATATTACTGATATGAGATTAGGGGCTATTGATTTTTATATCAAAAATATTAAAACGTATAAAGCAAAAGAAAGTAAATCTTTTAAAGAAGGTTTAACAATTTTTGAAAATATTGGTTGTGTTAAATGTCATAGCAATAACTTTAATACAAATTTAGGTGTGAAAATTTCACCTTATACTGACCTTTTACTTCATGATATGGGTGATGAATTAAGTGATGGTAGAAGTGAATTTAAAGCTAGTAAAAATGAGTGGAGAACTGCTCCTTTATGGGGATTATCTTTACATGAAAAAATTACAGCTAAAAAACCTAGATTACTTCATGATGGAAGAGCTAGAAATTTTCAAGAAGCAATACTTTGGCATGGTGGTGAAGCACAAAATGTTAAAGTTGCTTATATGAACTTATCAAAAAAAGAAAGAAAAAAACTATTAAAATTTTTAGGAGAAATATAATATGAAAATATTAAAAAGTATATTACTTATGATTTGTTTATCTTCATTTGTTTACGCAAATAAAGATACTGATATGAATAAAAAAATTAATACAAATCTATATGATTTAGTTATTATTAAAGATGCAAAAAAAGCAATCTGGGATATAGGTAACTTATCAAAAGCTATAAAAGCCAATGATGTTAAAAAGTCTAAATCTTTATTTAAACATTTTGTTCAGTCTTGGAAAAGTGTTGATACGTTTTATATCTTAGGTGATTTAAATGAAGATTTTATTGATACTCCAAGATATATTGATATTTTCCATAATGGGAATGAAGATATTAAAGTACAACTTGATAGAGCAATTAAAAGTGATGATAAACCAAGAATCGCTTTATTTAAAAACTCATTAAAATCTATTAACGCTTTAGAATATATGTTATTTACAAAAGATATTAAAAATAAAAGAGTAAATGAATTATCTCTTGCAATTTCTGCAAAACTTTCATCTCATTTAAATGATATTTTAAATGAATATAATACTCAAAGAAGTGATTTTATTGGAGATTTAAAAAAATCTAATGCAATTATCATAAATGCAATTATTCAAGACTCATATAAATTAAAAGAGTGGAGAATAGGTGATATCATGGGATTAACTAAAAAATATAAAGGTAAAGCTGATAATGCTAGAGCTGAGTATTTTATTAGTAAAAATTCTGCATCTGCAATTGAAGCTATTTTATTAACATATAAAAAAGTATTAGATAATTCTTCTTATGAAGAATTTGGAGATTACCTTTTAAAATTAACTGATGGAAAAGAAATCAAAAGATTAAGAGATGCTATTAATACTAGTTTAGAATTAGTAAAAGAAATTAAAAATGATGACTTCTCAAAATCAGAAGAGTTATATAAACAAATTGATGTAATTCATGTTGTTTTATTTGTTGAAATGATTGAAGAATTGCAAATCAATTCTAAAATTTTAGATGCAGATGGTGACTAGTATTGCCTTTTAACTTTGATAACTTATTTATCTTAGATTATATTATAAACCCAAGTAAGAGAACTTACTGGGTTTATATATGCTCTTCAATTATTATTGGAATGATTTTTCTATACTTTAATAAAAAACAAACAAGAATAAACTTTTCTTCAAAACTTTGGTTACACCCAAGTGCAAGATTAGATTATTCATATTTTTTACTTTCATATTTTATAAAAGTTATGATGATTTTTCCAATAGTAATTAGTGCTAAATCAGTTGCTTTTTCTATTAATAAGTTTTTATATTTGGAATATGGTTTTAACCAAACATCAAACTTATCATATGAAAATACGATTGTTCTATATACTATTACGCTATTTTTTGTAAGTGATTTTACAAGATATTGGTTGCATAGATTATTACATTCTATTCCATTTTTATGGGAGTTTCATAAAGTTCATCATAGTGCTAAAGTTTTAAATCCTTTAACTTTTTACAGAATCCACCCTATTGAAAATATCTTATTTGGTTTTAGATATTCTTTAAGTATTGGTTTTGTAACAGGTATATTTATTTATTTCTTTGGTTCTAAAATTGGAATTTATGAAATATTGGGTGCAAATATATTTATATTTACTTTTTCATTAATCGGCTCAAATTTGAGGCATTCTCATATTCAATTTGCTTACTTCAAGTTTTTAGAGAACTTCTTTATTTCTCCAAAACAACATCAAATTCATCATAGTGTAAAACACTTTAATAAAAATTTTGGTGGGTATTTAGCTATTTGGGATAAGATTTTTAGAACTCATAAACACTCTTGTGATGTTAAAGTTTTAAAGTTTGGTTTACGACGTGAACAAATGAATCAATATACAACTTTATTAAGTTTAATCATTACTCCATTCTCAAACATTCTTAAAAGGAAAACAAAATGAAATATTCAAGTTTTTTAATATTTTGCTCTAGTGCTTTGTTATTTACTGCGTGTACAAATACAACAGTTGCTAAAGAAGATTTAAATCATCAAAGAAAAATGAAAGAGGACTTAGGAAAGGTATTATTTTTTGACAAAAATTTATCTAACAATAGGACTCAATCTTGTGCTACTTGTCATAACCCCGAAGCTGGTTTTGTAGATGATAGAAATAACGGAGTTAATGCTATGGCTTCACTTGGTGATAATGGTACATCTATTGGTGATAGACAAGCTCCAAGTGCTGCATATGCTATGTTTAGCCCTGAGTTTCATTATGATAAGAAAAAGAAATTATATGTTGGTGGACAGTTCTGGGATGGTAGAGAATCTACTTTAGCAGGACAAGCAGGTGGACCTCCTACAAACCCTGATGAAATGGGAATGGCTTCTAAAAAAGCAACAGTAGATAGATTAAAAGAAAATGAATATTATGTAAGTACTTTCAAGTCAATTTATGGAAATGATATTTTTAAATCAGATGAAAAAGCATATACAGCTATGACTAACTCAATTGAAAAATTTGAGATGACAAAAGCATTTGCAACATTTGATTCTAAATATGATAGATTTCTAAAAGGTGAGTACGACCTAACAGTATTAGAAGACTTAGGAAGATCAATATTCTTCTCAAACAATAATAACTCTTGTGCAACTTGTCATGTATTTAAAGGTGAAGATAAAAAAGGTGAAACATTTACAAATTATGAATATCATAATATTGGAGTTCCAGCTAATACGAACTTAAGAGCTATGAATGGAGCTAAATCAAAAGATAAAGGTCTTTTAAATAATCCAGCCGTAAGTGATGAAAAACAAAGAGGAAAATATAAAGTTCCAACATTAAGAAATGTTGCAGTAACTGGTCCATATATGCATAATGGTGTATTTACTGACTTAAGAACAGTTGTTGAGTTCTATGATAAATATAACAACAAACAAAGAAGTATTAACCCAGAAACAAATAAAGCATGGGCTGATCCTGAAGTTGAAGAAACAATTGCTTTAAAAGAATTAAAATCTAAAAAACAAAATGATAGAAAAATAGAAGCATTAGTTGCTTTTATGAAAATTCTTACTGATAAAAAGTTTGAACACTTAATCAAAGACTAAAAATAAAATAAGGGAAAACTATTTCCCTTATTTTTTACACTCTTTTTGTAAAATAATATTTGTATTACCTTGAATCTTTTTGATTAATTTAGCTCTTTTACATTCTTCTTTTGTAACTGGGTACATTTTATTCCATGCAGAAAAAAGTTTTTTATCTTTTTCACTCATATTATACCTGTCATAAGTTTTATCCATATACATATATGTTCGAGCAATTATCCCTTTTGCTCTGTTTGTTGGTTGAACTTTTCTTTTTGATATTATCATTTTACATTGACCTAAAGTTTTACCCCAATTACTTGCTACAAAATTATAGTTTGAACGTAGGGCATTTACAGCACCAATAGCTGGATATAGATTATACATATCTGCTTGCATGTATTTGTATTCTTTACTTGTTTTAGAAGCACATTTTCTGCCTTTGAAACTTTTACCTTTTCTATTTATACATGAAGGATCACCTTCTCTCCATTGAATAAATGTTCGGCCAAAGTTTTCAGCAGGCACTATATGTTCCCATTCAATTCTTTTTGCTCTTTTTTTATGTTTTTTTGAATAAAAACCATTTGGATTTATTACATTTTTTTTCTTATCGAATATTCCTGCACAATAAATAGTTGAACGAGGAAGAACTGAATAGACTTTTTTTTCTAATAGTTTTTTTGATTTAGAAAAACTATGAATTTTTGTATTTTCATTTGATGCAAAAAGATTTACACATATGAAAAGGCTTAGGATTAATGAATATTTCATATCGATATTGTAGTAAAAAATATATGATAAATAAGTATAAAAAGTGTAATAATCAATATAAAACTATATTAATATTGTAATATATCAATATATGTTATTTTATAATAATTTAATTGTGAATAGTTTGAAGTTTAAATTTATTTAAAATTACTTGGCTTTGAATATCTCTCATTTGTTTTAAATCTTTTCTATTACTTGATAGTTTTAATTTCTTATTTATATTATCAAGAATAATAGGTATGTTATTTGGTTTGTGAGAATAACTCAATACTATATGAGCTTGGTTTGTTTTTGCTAATTTTGCATAAACAAGTTTAAGTTTTTCTTCTTGAATACCCAGTTTTTTAAGAGTGAAATATTTTGCAATAGCATAATCTTCACAATCTCCTGCTCCTATTGATAAAAACTCAAGTGGTGTAGCCCAATAATCTTTTTCATTCCAGTTATTTAAATCTGATTTATATGATAGTTTATTGAAATAGTTATTTACAATTTGAAGTTTATTTAGTAGTTTTTTATTTTTTGTAGAATTTATCATTTCTTGCCACGAAAAGATTCTTTCTAAGGATTGTTTATTTAAAGATAATGTTGTAGAGGCATTAATGTTATTTATGATTAATAAAGTTAGTAAAAGTTTTAATATCATAAATTGTCCTATTTTAAGTCGTGGTATTCTACTTAAAATGTGTTAAAATATGTATTAAATACAACAGTTATGGTATATTATTAGTATTAATTACATTATATCGAAATGAAATTTACGATATATACTAAGATTGAATTTGTTCTGTTTCTATCATTTTGATTATTGTTAATTTAAGTTTCGATAGAATAAATGCAATAAGAAAATTTAATTATATTTAAAGTTTTTATTTGTAACTTAAATTCAAAAGTGAGGAAATAATATGAGTTTTGAAGAACAAGGATTTTTTGATAAAGTTTACCATAGAAATGGAAAATTATATAAAAAAGTAAATAAAGATAGCATTCAAGAAATGATAGATACTGTTAATAGTAAATCTTTTTTAAATAAAGATTTATTAATTGTAGATATAACAGATGATGAAATTAGAAACTATAAAAAAATGTTATTAAAATTAGAAGCTAAAGATATTGAAGAACTGTCAATCAAATTAGATAAATTGAAATATAAAGTATATTTGCGAATAAATATCAAAGATTAGCAAGTTTAAGATAAAGGAATTAGATGAAAGATGAGCAAAGAGAAATAGAACCAATTGAAGAAAATAAAGTAGAAGCATCTACTCTATTAGCTGGAGCAGCTATCTTAGTTTTAGGTGGACATATTCTATGGGCTTTACTTGAATATAGGAGTGGGATTGATCTAAATGATTGTTTATATACAGCAGGGAAGGGTTTAATTATTTCATTAGGAATGGGTATATTATCTGGTATTGCTATGTATGCAAGTAAAAAAATTAAGTGATATTTTGATTTAAATAGGGATGTGCAGGATTGAAGTTAGCTATAAATAGGTTATTTGTAAGGTGTAAAATTAAATATACCCCTAAAATTATCTATGTTTATTTATGGTTTTTATCATTCTTTTTGAATATTTATCAATAACCTTTGATATATTGTAATAGTTATTGCTATTAGAATTTATATTATAACCAGCATTAGCTAAAATATTTAAAACACTTGATAGACCATCTTTTTCACTTCCGAAATATCCTTTTTTATAATTATCTATTATTTCTTGTAATCTATTATCAGTTGCAGAAATATCAAATCTAATAACTTCTCCTCTTTCCTGAAAATGTTGGGAAACTCTTGCTGATATACCAATTCCTGATATAGTCAATTCAACAGAACCATTTTTTACATTAGTAATTTTAGATTTATTATTTTGTAAAACATCTGAATACCTATTAATTATATCTCCTCTAACAAAGTATTTATTAGCATCTTCAATTTTATTTTGTTCAACTAGGTCTGAATAAGATATCAATTGATGTATATCTATATTAAATAAATTAGCTAATTCATCTCCAAAATATATTTTTAATTGATTTTCAAATTCTTCAGGCATTATATCTCCATAATAGTTTTTTATATATTATATAATTAATTATAACTTTTCTTTCATCCAGTTATCAACTTTATCCTCTTCCCAAATTGTAATTCCAGAACTTAATTTAGTAGGTTTAAGAAACTTATCTTCACTAACCCATAACCAAATAGTACTTTTATCGATACCAGTTTTTTTCATTACTTCTGTTATTCTCAAAAAATTACTATTGTATATCAACTCATCTCCATTTTTTGTTTATTAATTCAATTTCAGACCATTTACAGTGTTTAATAAATAAAAGGTAAAAATAGAGGTAAAATTTATACTAATTGATTTATTTTTTAAATTATTATAACATACGAATATATAGATGTTTTACTATAGATATTATTAGTAAAAATAGAGGTAAAATAAACATGAAGGATTCATATGTATATTACACCAGTAATACCATCAACAACTGAAATAAAACTTGATAATTTAATTGTTAAAAAAGCAGAGCATTTAGTAATTGAAAGTGCTAAATTAACAGGTGGTCATAATGGTCATTTTATTAATGCCATAAAAGATTTACTTAGAATAACAAATAGTTATTATTCTAATATGATTGAATCAGAAGGAACTCATCCTATAGATATTGAAAAAGCTATGAAAAAAGAGTTTTCCAAAGATGAAAGAAAAAAAGATTTACAAAAGTTATCTTTAGTTCATATTGAAGTTCAAGAATATTTAGAAAAAAAAATAGTAGAAGATAGTGATAAAAAACTTTACTCTTTAGATACAATCCTTGATATTCATAAACAATTTTATTCAAAAAAAGAAATGAAATATGCACTTAATATAAAATATAAAGATTTAGAAGTAGATATGAAAGCTGGAATATTACGAGATGGTAATGTAAAAGTAGGGGTACATCTTCCACCTTCTTATGATGAGATGATTACTTGTTTCAATGAATTTGAAACTTTATATAATGAATGTAGACACTCTAGTCAAACAATAAAACTTATTTATGCTTTATGTTCACATCATAGACTAGTTTATATTCATCCTTTTTATGATGGAAATGGACGAATATCTAGGTTGTTCTTGGATTATTTGATGTATAGAATTAATATAGAAGGATATGGGTTATGGAATATATCAAGAGGATTAGCACGAAATAAAGACCTTTATAATAAGAACCTATCACTTGCAGATGAACCTCATATAGAAGGGTACCAAGATGGTAGAGGTAACTTATCACTAAAAGCTTTAAATTCATTTTTAGATTTTATGTTAGATACTGCAATTGATCAAGTTGAATATATGTCAAATGTGATTAGAATAGATTTAATTTCATCAAAAATTACAAATTATGTTGAGTTTTCTCAAAAAGGAATGTTTTATGAAGTTGATCCATTACCAAAATATTCTGAAAAAATATTTCAAGCTTTATTACTTCAAGGACAAATAGCAAGAAATAGTGTAAAAGATATACTTGGTGTTAGTAAACCAACAGCGATTAAAATAGTAAGAGAATTAGAAGAACGAAATTATATTAATTCATTAGAACCAAAAGGACCAATTCAAATTAAATTAAATTCTCATTTTGCATCTTATCTTATTCCTGAGTTATTTCCTAAAATATAAAGTAGAAGTGTTATTAAATAGGACTTCTATAAAAAATATAGATAGTCATGCGTAAGTAAGTTGGTGGAGATGTGCGGGATCGAACCGCAGTCTTAAAACAGATAATGTTAGCGTCTACATGTTTAGAAGGACTGATCAATTTCACAAGATAACTACTCAGTCCGCGAGGCAGTTAAAAAGCTAAGATTCTAAATGTCTTCGGTTTCTCAAATCAAGGTAAACCAAATAATCTATCTAGGGTGAACCCGTTTAAATCTACATAGATAGAATCCGTAGAACGAGCCTCCAGAGTCTCAAGCCCTAAGGCGAGTCTCTAAATTAAAACTTATGCAGCGTGTGCGTAAGCTGGAGCGTAATTTGTATTGTTTGCGTCTAAAAAAAATGAACCGTGTAACGGCATGTTCAGGCCGACATGCAACTAACCCTCTCTGCTCCAATCGAAGCCAAATCATCCCCGGATAGTTTAAAAACGAATTTTACCCAATCTTTACTGAAATTATCATATAATCGCGATAATATTAAAATAAGAGGTATAAAATGTCTGATACAAAAAAAGGTATTCTAATAATTGGTGCTGGTGGTGTTAGTCGAGTTGCAACAGTTAAATGTGCTATGAACATAGATACATTTGAAAAAATTACTTTAGCTTCAAGAACTATTTCAAAGTGTGAAATGATTGCTAAAGAAATAAAAGAAAATCAAAAAGTTGATATAAATGTAGCATGTGTTGATGCTGATGATGTTCCTGCTTTAGTAGAATTGATTAAAAAAGTTAATCCAAAAGTTTTACTAAATGTAGCTTTACCTTACCAAGATTTAACAATCATGGATGCTTGTATTCAAACTGGTGTTGATTATATTGATACTGCAAACTATGAACATCCTGATGAGGCAAAGTTTGAGTACAAAGAACAATGGGCAAAAAATGAAGAGTTCGAAAAAGCTGGAATCAAAGCACTTTTAGGTTCAGGGTTTGACCCAGGAGTTACTGGTGTATTTTGTGCATACGCTCAACAAAATTTATTTGATGAAATAAACTATATTGATATTATGGATTGTAATGCAGGGGATCATGGATATCCTTTTGCTACAAATTTCAATCCAGAAATCAACCTAAGAGAAGTAAGTTCAAATGGTAGATATTGGGAAGATGGAAAATGGATTGAGACAAAACCATTAGAAATCAAAATCGAACATGATTATCCAGAAGTAGGGGTAAAACCTTCTTACCTTTTATATCATGAAGAATTAGAATCACTTTGTAAAAATATCAAAGGTCTTAAAAGAATAAGATTCTTTATGACATTTGGAGATTCTTATATTCAACATATGAATTGCTTAGAAAATGTTGGAATGTTAGGTATTAAAGAAATAGAACACAAGGGACAAAAAATTATTCCTATTGAGTTCTTAGCTACTCTTTTACCTGATCCTGCATCACTAGGACCAAGAACTGTTGGTAAGACAAATATTGGTTGTATCATAGAAGGTATCAAAGACGGTAAAAAGAAAAAAGTTTATATCTATAATATTTGTGACCATCAAGAATGTTATGAAGAAACAGGTGCTCAAGCAGTTTCTTATACTACAGGAGTTCCTGCAATGATTGGAACTAAGATGATTTATAAAGGTATTTGGGATGGAAAAGGTGTATTTAATATCGAAGAGTTTGATGCAAAACCATTTATGGATGAGTTAATGACTCAAGGTTTACCTTGGACAATATTAGAATTACCAGTAGATTAAAGTCAACTAAATAGTTTCCTTATTTTTAAAAAAGTAGTATAATATATTATTAAATTAAAAGGAAACTATTATGCAAAAATATATTTGTGTTGTATGTGATCATATTTATGATCCAGCCCTTGGTGATCCTGATTCTGGGATTGAAGCTGGTACTGCATTTGAAGATCTTCCCGAAGATTGGGAATGTCCTGATTGTGGTGTAACAAAAGAGGATTTTGAACCATATAATGGCGAATGAAATAATAGAAAAATTTGAAGATTTACCAAGTCCTAGTTATGTATGTGAACAAGACTTATTAGAAAAAAATTTAAAACTTTTAAAAAAAGTGCAAGACGAAGCAGATGTAAATATTTTATTAGCTTTAAAAGGTTTTGCACTTCACTCAACCTTTGATTTATGCAAAAAGTATTTAAAAGGATGTTGTGCTTCAGGATTACATGAAGCTATCTTAGCAAAAGAAGAATTTGGTGGAGAAGTTCATACATACTCACCTGCATTCAAAGAAGATGAAATTGATGAAATCATTGATTTATCCCATCATCTTGTTTTTAACTCATTTAACCAATTAAAACAATTTAGAAAAAAAGCCTTAGGTAAAACATCTTTAGGACTTAGAATAAATCCTGAATACTCATCTGTTGAGGTAGATTTGTACAATCCTTGTGCTGTAAATTCACGTCTTGGAATTACAAAAGCAAACTTTGAAGAAGATGAACTTGAAGGTATTGATGGTCTACATTTTCATGCACTTTGCGAACAAAATGTTGATGCACTAGAAGGTGCATTAAAAGCATTTGAGGATAATTTTTCAATGTATTTTGAAAATCTAAAATGGGTAAACTTTGGTGGAGGTCATCATATTACAAGAGAAGATTATAATGTATCAGGATTGATTAAATTATTAAAAGATTTCAAAAAAAGATACCCACATTTAAAAGTATATTTAGAACCAGGTGAAGCAGTAGGTTGGCAAACGGGTTACTTAGTGGCAACTGTTTTAGATGTTATAAAAAATGGAATGAACTTAGCTATTTTAGATACATCAGCAGAAGCACATATGCCTGATACTCTTGCTATGCCATACCGAGCAGATATTCGAAATTCTGGTATTGCAAATGAAAAAGAGTTTACTTATAGACTTGGTGGAAATACTTGTTTATCTGGAGATATTATTGGAGATTATTCTTTTGATAAACCTTTAGAAATTGGAGATAAAATTATCTTAGAAGATATGATTCATTATACAATGGTAAAAACAACAACTTTTAATGGAATTAAGTTACCATCGATTGTTATTAAGTTATCAAATGATTGTTACCAAGTTGTAAACAATTTTGGTTATAATGAGTATAAAGGAAGACTTTCATAAAGGATAATTAGTTTTGATGGGAAAAGATAGAGATATTATAAATGACGAATTTAAAGATGAAGAAGAAATAGATACGCCAAATAGTGAAAAACATAAAAGCAAAAACTTTTCAAGAAAAAGAAAAGCTATGCATGAAGATGGCAAAAAAATTCAAATCTGGGTTAAAAAAGATACATTAGCCTATGAAAAAGAATTAACACTATTACAAATAGAATTATTGAAATTTCAAAACTATGTAAAAGATCAAGGCTTAAAAGTGCTTATGATTTTTGAAGGAAGAGATGCTGCTGGAAAAGGCGGTACTATCAAAAGAATTACAGAACATTTAAACCCAAGAGGTGCAAGAGTAGTTGCTTTAGAAAAACCAAGTGATATAGAAAGAACACAATGGTATTTTCAAAGATATACTCAATACTTACCAAGTTCAGGGGAAATGGTTTTATTTGATAGGTCTTGGTACAACAGAGCAGGGGTTGAACCTGTTATGGGATTTTGTACAACAGAAGAACATCATGAATTTTTAAAAGAAGTTCCAGAATTTGAAAAAATGCTTGTAAAATCTGGAATTATTTTAATGAAGTTTTATTTTTCAGTTTCAAAAAAAGAACAAGCTTTTAGGTTTGCAAAAAGAGAAACTGATCCATTAAAACAATACAAACTTTCACCAGTTGATAAAGAGTCTCAAAAATTATGGGACAAATATACAATTGCAAAATTTTCAATGTTAATGGCTTCAAATACTGACCATGCACCATGGACTGTTATTAAAAGTGATGATAAGAAAAAAGCAAGAATAAATTGTATGAAATATATTTTGGATCATGTTGAATACCCAAATAAAATAAAAGTAAATAATAGTAATGATGAAAAAGAAGTTCTAATTTCTGGAATAAAAGAAATTGAAAATATGGAACAAAAAAATAAATTTGCAAGGGTACAATAAATATGAATTTAAGTGATTTCGAAAAAACTAGTTCAAGTGGATTGTACATTTCAAAAGCAGTACATCCTCTTTTTGGTAGAAAATATATTGTTAGATTTCAACATGAAAGAAAAAGATATGTTAAGGTTCTAGGTTATACAAAAAAAGATAATCTAACAAAAAAATCTGCATTAGATTTAATGAAAAACTTTAAGGATTCAATCGTGGTGAAAAAAGTAGAAAAAACAACTTCAATTGAAGATATTAAACCAAGTGATCTTCCAAGTGTTCAAAATGAAGCTTTAAATAGATTAATTGAAGAAAATAAAGAATTACTTTCTATCTTAGGTGATTACAAAAAACTTGATGAACATGTATTAAATGAAGGTATACAAAAAATTTATGATTTAGAAGAATTAAAAAAATATCAAATTGAATTAATCAAACTTCAAAATTTTCTTGAATCGCAAAATAAAAGAATGATTATTATATTTGAAGGAAGAGATGCTTCTGGAAAAGGTGGTGCAATTAGACGTATCACTAGATATATGAATAATAAACATTATCGAATTGTGGCACTTGGTAAACCTACTGATACTCAAAGAAACCAATGGTTCTTCCAAAGATATGTAGAACATTTCCCAACTGGTGGAGAAATTATGCTATTAGATAGATCTTGGTATAACAGAGCTATGGTTGAACCAATTTTTGGTTTCTGTTCACAAGAAGAGCATGAGATTTTTATGGAAGATGTTGTTAACTTTGAACAAGACTTAGTAAGACAAGGAATGATTCTTATCAAACTTTATTTTTCTGTTTCAAAAGAAGAACAAAAAAGAAGATTTGATAGAAGAATTGAAGATCCATTAAGACAATGGAAATTTTCAGAAGTTGATATGCAAGCACAAGATTTATGGGATGAATTCTCAGAGAAAAAATACGAAATGCTAAGACGTACAACTTCAAGATCTGCTCCTTGGTATATTGTTAGATCTGATGATAAACACAAAGCAAGATTAGAAGCTATGAAAGTGATTTTGAATTCTGTTGATTATGATGGAAGAAATTATTCACTAGACTATGAACCAAATGAAGAAGTTAATATCTCTGTTCAAAGAGAATTATTACAAATGAGAAAATCGAAAAACTATTAAGTTTTTCGATTTCTATTTTCTTTCATTCCTCCCTTTAAAATACTTTTTTCTCTTAAAATCTAAAAAAAACAATAACTTTTTTTCATATCTAAAATAATTCTTCAGTTAAGTTAATATTATTTTTAGAACATTTGTTCTATAGTGTTAGAACAAATGTTCTAAAAGGTAAAAATTGGCAACGACAAAAGATAAAATCATAGAAGTATCAATAGAACTTTTTAATGAAAAAGGCTGTTTAAATACGTCTACTAGGCACATAGCAGATAAACTAGAAATAAGTGTTGGTAATTTATATTATCACTTTAAAAATAAAGAAGAAATCCTTATTGAGATTTTCTATCGTTATATGGATATTGTTTTTAAAGCAGTTAATTCATTAAATTATCAAGGAGATGAAATTTTCTTATTAAAGAAGTTTTTAATTGATAATTTAGAAGCAGATGTAAAACATAGATTTTTACACTTAGAATTAAACTTATTAGTAATGACTTTTCCAAAGTTTGAAGAGATTATGAAAAAACAACTTCCTCTTGAAATTGATATGATTAAAAGATTAATAAAACATCAAATTCTACATGGTTATATAATTAAACTAAATGAAGATGAAATTAATTTTCTAGTTTCAAACACTTGGATAATTGCAACAAGTAATTTAACTTATTGGAATTTATTATCTCAAAATTCAAGTACAAATGCAAAAAAAGGTTCTTTAAATATGTTCTATTTTATAAAACCATATTTAACAGAAAAGAGTTTAGAAAAACAAGAAATTTCTGATATTTTAGATGTGCTAAAAGAAAGAACAAAATAATGAAAAAAATTTATGTTTTACTTTTAGTATGCTCACATTTTCTTTTTGCAAAAGATTATGAATTAAATTTTATAGTAGATAAATCATCTTCTAAATATATAAATGAAATAAAACAAGAAACAAAATCTTTATTTTCAAGTAATGACAAATTAAAATATGATATAAAAATATGTGAAAATAATTGTTCAAAAGTTTTATCAAAAAAAGAGAAATCTTTTTTATTAGTAAATATTCAAACAAAAATAAAAGTAAATAAAAATTCTTATCTTATTACTTACAATACTATTTCAAATAATTATGATAAAAATAAAGTCATTAGAACTACAGCTTTAGGAATTTATGAGTATTTAAAAGAAGATAATATTTCAAGAGTTATTCATTTAAAGAATGAAATTTCAGTAGATGTACAAGATGATAAAAATATAAATACTAAAAATGTATTAGAACTAAAAGATATATTTTCCTTAGCTTTAAAAAACAATATAAATATAAGACAAAATCAAAATACACTAAAACTTGATAAATTACAAACAGAAGAATCAAAAAGTTTATATAAACCCAAATTAGATTTTTCTTCAAATTTTTCTCAAATAGATTCAGATAGAGCTAAATATAGTAATGGATTACATTCTCAAGGTTCTTTTGATATTGGCATTAAATTATCACAAGTTATTTACTCAAATAAAATTATTCAAAATATTAAAATCAAAAGATTATTAGAACAATCAAATTCAAATAATATAAAATCAAAAAACGATGAAGTTTTATATAATGTACTATTAACATATCTAAATGTAATTAAAGCAAATAAATACAATGAAATTATCAAAATAAAACAAAATTTTATAAAACAAAATCTTAATTTTTCAAAACAAAGAGTTGAAGTTGGAGTTCAAGATAGAAGTGATGTTTATAGATGGCAAAGTGAATTAGCAAATGTAAATATTGAACTTTCAAATTCAAAACAAAAGCTAAATAAACTAAAAATAGAACTTGCAAACCTAATTCAAGTTGATAAGAATTTTAGTTTTATCCAATACGATATGAACTCAGAAATATTTAAAATACTAGACCATGATGCAATCAAATATATATCAAATAAAAAAGTTCAAGATTTATTTTTATCAGATATTATCTTCTCACATTCAAAATTAAAACAAATTGATAAATTAATAAATGTTAAAAAAGAAGAATTACAAATGAATAAATCTTCAAGATACTTGCCAAGTGTAGTATTTAATGCAAATGCAAAAAAAACACTAGATAGAACAGGTCAGGGTTCAAATGCTAAAAGATATTGGGATGATGAAGAGTATCAAGCTGTTTTAAACTTGAGTTTACCTATTTATGAAGGTGGCTTAAAATCTGTAAATATTCAGAAGAATAAAATTGAATTAATAAATTTAAAACTTCAATATAATGAAATTAAAAATCTAATAGAAAAAAATGTTGAACAAGATTATGATTCATTATTAAAATCATATGAAAAAATATTTTATGCAAAAACTTCTTTAAAATTCTCAGAAAAAAACTACGAATTAATTTCAGATAAATATAAAAATGGGAAAGAAAATATTATTGCTTTGCTTGATGCACAAAATGAATTTATTGTTTCGAAATTAAATGAAAATATTTCTATTATTGATTATTTAGTTGATGTTTCATCAATTTATTTTTTTAGCGGAAAGATTGATATCTTATTAGATAAAAGTAAAAAAAATGATGTTGAAGAAAAAATATTAAATGCAATCACAAATACAAAAAATGAAAAGGTTTCTAAATGAAAAAAAAATTTAAAATGAGTCTAGTTTTACTTTTGACTTGTCTTCTTTTTACTTCTTGTGCAAAAAAAGATGAAACAAAAAATAAAAAAGAAGATATTGTAAAATCAGTTTTTGTAATAAAACCAATATCAAAAAATGATAATCAAAATAGAATTTTTAATGCAATTGCAAAATCAGGAACTCATTTGAATCTAAGTTTTAAAGTTCAAGGAAATCTTAACTTTTTTAAATTTCAAATAGGCGATGAAATAAAAAAAGGACAGTTATTAGCAAAACTTGATTCTCAACCATATGAACTTAGAGTTTCTCAAATAAATTATGCTTTAAGTGAAGCAAAAGCAGGACTACAAAATAGTAAAAGTATATATGAAAGAACAAAAAAATTATATATAAATCAAAATGCAAGTGTAAGTGATATAGATAATTCAAGAGCTTCATATAATGCCTCAAATGCAAAAGTAAAAAATGTAAAAAAAGAACTAGAATATGCAAAATTACAATTGTCATATACTAAATTATATGCACCAAATAGTGGATATATATCAGCTAAATATGTAGAAGAAAACGAAAATGTAGCAATAGGAACACCAATTGTTTTAATTAGTGATAAATTAGTTGATGAAGTACAAATTCAAGTTCCAGAAATATTTATTAATAAAATACAAAAAAATAATAAAGTAAAAGTAGTTTTTAATTCTATTTCTCTAAAACCTTTTGATGCGAAAATATCAGAAATATCAAAATATGCTTTAAAAAATGAAAAGACTTATTTAGTAGTTGTAAAACTTCAAAATACTTCAAAATTAATTCGTTCAGGAATGTCTGCTGATGTGTATTTTAATTTTGAAGATAAAACTAATACACAAGAATATTTGATTCCTTCAAACTCTGTTTTAAATGATAAAAAGGGATACTTTGTTTATCTTGTTAAAAAAGAAAATGATAAGTATTTTATAAAAAGAAAAGATGTAAGTATTTCAAACTTAAATAAAAAAGGTTTTGAAATCACAAGTGGGTTATGTAAAACTGACTTAGTTTTAAAAGCTGGAATGAGTGAAGTTTTTGAAAATATGGAAGTAAGTATTGGAAATATAAAAGAATTGGAAAACTAATATGAATATTACTCAATTTGCTTTAAAAAATGACAAAGTAACTATTGTTTTTTCATTGTTACTTTTCTTTTATGGACTAATTTCTTTTATTGATTTACCAAGAGCAAAAGATCCTGGTTTTATTATTAGAACAGCTACTGTTGTGACACATTTTCCAGGTGCAAGTGCTAAAAGAGTAGAGCAATTAGTTACTGATAAATTAGAGAAAAAAATAGAAGAAATGAGTGAAATTGATTTTATTAAATCAACTTCAAAAAGTGGTGTTTCTATTATCTTTGTAAATATTTTAGAAAAACATAAAAAAATGCGTCCTATTTGGGATTCATTAAGAAGAAAAGTAGAAGATGGTTCTAGGTCTTTACCTAATGGAGCTTTTAAACCTATTGTAAATGACGAATTTGGAGATGTATATGGTTCTCTTATCTCAATTACAAGTGACGGTTTAAGCCCAAGAGAACTTGAAAATATTGCAGATGATACAAAAGATATATTTATGAGATTGTCTGATGTTTCAAAAATAAATATTTTAGGAGTTCAGCCACAAGTTGTATATGTTGAGTTTGATAATTCTAAAATGGCTAGATTAAATCTAAGTGTAAGTTATTTAAAAAACATCTTAGAAAGTAAAAATATTGTACTTTCAGGTGGAAGTATAAAAGTTGATACAAATAGATTATCAATAGAACCATCGGGAAATTATGAAAATGTAAAACAAATTGGAAATACAATTATTCCTTTAAATACAAATGAAAAAATATACCTAAAAGATATAGCAAATATAAAATATGAGTACAAAAATCCAAGTTCATTTATTGTGCAAAAGGATACAAAGTCTGCTTTAGTTTTAGCAATTTCTATGAAAAAAGATGGAAATATCATTAAACTTGGAGAAGAAATTACTTCTTTGATGAAACAAGTTGAAGCGAAACTTCCTTTAGGTGTAAAACTTGATAGATTATTTAATGAACCCAAAATTGTAGATAAAATTGTAGGAAATTTTATAAATAACTTACTTCAGGCAATGGCTTTAGTAATTATTGTGATGTTATTAACTTTAGGATTTAGAACGGGAATGATTGTTGCTATTTTGATTCCAATGTCGATTCTTTCATCATTTATTGTTATGTCTATATTTGATATTTGGCTTGACCAAGTTTCTTTAGCTGCTTTGATTATTTCTCTTGGCTTATTAGTTGACAGTGCTATTGTTATGAGTGAATCAATTATGGTTTTAATGCAAAAAGGTAAAAATGTAGTTGATGCATCAATTCAAAGTGCAAGTGAACTAAAACTTCCTTTATTAACATCAGCACTTACAACATCAGCAGCTTTTTTACCAATATTTTTAGCAAAATCAAATACAGGTGAATATACAAATTCTATCTTTAAAGTTGTGACAATTACTCTTATATGTTCTTGGCTTTTAGCACTTACATTAACACCTGTATTAAGTAAGTATTTTATGAAAAAAGATTTAGAAGTTGAACATAAAGAAAGTGTATTTATATCTATTTATAGAAAGTTTTTAAAACTTATACTTTCATATAGGCTTATTGCTGTAACTTTTGTATTTATAGTATTTATTGCTTCTTTACAAGTACTAAAAGTTGTACCTAAAAAGTTTTTCCCACCAGCGAGTGAGTCTACTTTTACAGTTGAAATAAATCTACCTGTAGGAACTGCTATTGAAACTACACAAAAAAATGTTTCAGAAATTGAAAAGTATATAAAAGAAAAATATATGTCAAAAGAAGATAAGACAAAAAATGAAGTTCTAAATGTACTATCTTTTATAGGTGAGAGTGCTCCTAGATTTTGGTTGTCTTATGAACAAGAATTAGCAAGTGCTGAATACAGTACTATTTTAGTAAATACAAAAGATTCAAAAAATCTTATGAATATAAAAAAAGATATAGAAAACTTTTCAAAAAGATCTTTTCCTGATATGCAAGTAATTGCTAAGACTTTATCTATGGGACCACCAGTTAAAAAACCAGTTGAGATTAGAATAAGTGGGAAAGATATAGATAAACTTTTTCAAATGAGTGCAATTGTAAAACAAAAACTTGCATCAATAAAGGGAGTTAAAAATATTGTAGATGATTGGGGTATTAGAAATAAGAAGTTACAAATTCAAATTGATGAAGCAAAAGCTTTAAAAGAAGGGATTTCAAATTTTGATATTGCAATATCTTTACAAACTAGTCTTAGTGGATTTGAAGTAACTACTTTTAGAAAAGAAGATAAATTAATTCCTATTGTAATTCGTTCTAACGAAAAAACTAAAGATGATATAAATAGATTAAAAACAATAAATGTTTATTCTCAAACAAGTGGAAAAAATATTCCTTTATCTCAAGTGGCTGTTGTAAAAGTAGTTTATGAAGAATCAAAAATTATAAGAAGAGATAGTTTAAAAACTGTGATAGTAGGGGCAAATATAAAAGAGGGTTATAATGCTTTAGAAGTATTTGAAGCAATTAAACCTTGGATAAATGAGTATTCTAAGAGTTTTGACTTAGGGTATTATTATGAATTTGGTGGTGAATATGAAGCTTCTGGAAAATCAAATCGTTCAATTATGGAAAATGTTCCACTTGCTTTTATGGCAATATTACTTTTAATGGTTGCTCAGTTTAATTCTATAAGAAAACCAATCATTATCTTAATGGCAATACCTTTAGGAATTATTGGAGTTTCAATAGGTCTTTATGTATGTAATTCGTATTTTGGATTTATGACTTTACTTGGAATTATTGCATTATCAGGAATTGTAATAAATAATGCAATTGTATTATTAGAAAGAATTAAAATAGAAGAAACTCAAAATGGTTTTAATTCTTATGATTCAATAATTGAAGCCTGTGTTAGTAGAATAAGGCCTATTTTATTAACAACTATTACAACAGTATTAGGTCTTATTCCTTTATGGTACAGTGGTGGAGTTATGTGGGAACCAATGGCTATTTCTATTATATTTGGTTTAATGGTTTCAACTATATTTACTCTTAGTTTTATACCAGTTATTTATTCACTTTTATTTAAAATAAAAAAGGTTTAGTATGTTAAAACAACTTTGGTTTCAAGTAGTATTAGGAATGTTTTTTGGTGTTTTATTTGGACTTATTTTATCTCCATCTGCTTTTGCAATGGTTCCTAAAGATATAGCACTTTCAATTGCTCCATGGGTTGCATTAGCTGGAAATATATTTCTAGCAATGATTAAAATGGTTGTAATTCCACTTGTTATGAGTTCAATTATTTTAGGAATTACTAGTGCTGATGATACAGCTACTTTAAAAAAATTGGGTTTAAGAATTGCACCTTATTTTGTATTTACAACTATTATTGCTGTAAGTATTGGAATACTTATAACTTTTGCTATACAACCTGGAAATTTCGTTTCATCAGATATTGTATCTTCTATTAGTACTTCTTCAACTACAATATCATCACTTGCTGTTCCAATATCAAGTATTTCTATACCTGATATGATAGTTGGATTAATACCTGTAAATACTGTGCAAGCTAAACTTGATGGAAATATTTTAGCCTTTGTAGTTTTAGCAATATTTATAGGTGTTGCTTTAATGAACATAGATAAAGATGATGCTAAACCATTAATTGACTTAGCAAGAGCATTTCAAGCTTTTTCTATGAAAGTAATTGATTGGGCAATGAAATTAGCACCTTATGCTGTTTTTGGTTTATTATGTAGTATCACAATCAAAATAGGTTTTGATGCAATTTCTTCAATGTCTATGTATGTTCTTACTGTAGTTTCTGGATTATTATTACTTCTTTGTTTTTATTTGTTGATTGTTTATATAAGTTCAAATATAAAACCATTGGATTTTTTAAAAAGAGTAAGAGAAGTGCAACTTATGGCATTTTCAACTTCATCTTCTGCTGCAGTGATGGGATTATCAATGAATACAGCAGAAGAAAAACTAAATGTTCCAACACCAATATCTAAGTTTATAATTCCTTTGGGAGCTACAATTAATATGGATGGAACAGCACTTTACCAAGTATGTGCAGCAATTTTTTTAACGCAACTTTTTGGAATAGATTTAAGTTTAATTGAGCTTGTAATTTTAGCACTTACAACAGTTGGTGCATCAATAGGAACACCAAGTACACCAGGAGTTGGTATAGTAATCTTAGCAACAATATTACAAGGTATTGGAGTTCCTATTGAGGGAATTGCTCTTATTTTAGGAGTTGATAGAATTCTTGATATGTGTAGAACAACAATAAATGTAACAGGAGATTTAACAGCAACTTTAGTTATGAAAAAACTAACAAATATTTCTTCTGATTCAACAAAAATTGCGCAAGATTTAAAGTCAGCATAAAGTACTGATTATTTTGGATTAAAAGTGTCATAAGTCAATTTTTTTATTTTAGATTTATATTATAATAAATTATTATTACAATTTAAAATAAAAAAGGACTTTTTTGTATAAACTACTATTTTTTAGTATTTTTTTATTCTCAAATATTTATGCTAATTTATTACAAGATGCTATTAATAATGCACCTGCAAACTCTACCTTAAAACTATCAAAGGGAACATATTCTGGAAATATAATTATCTCTAAACCTCTTAGTATTATTGGAAAAGAGCAGGGCGTTATAATTAAAGGTGAAGGTAAATCTAATGTTGTTACAATTAAGTCTTCATATGTAAACTTAGAAAACTTAGAAATTACAAATAGTGGAAAACGAAGAGAAACTTTAGATGCAGCTGTTCTTATAGATAATTCAAATTATATAAAACTTCAAAAACTCAAAATTACAAACTCACATATTGGTATTTTTTTAGATAATGCTGATAATTCACTTATTAGTCAAAATGACATATCCTCAATAGATCCAAATATTGATTTAAGAGGTGATGGTCTTAGATTATGGTTTAGTCATAATAATAAAATATTAGAAAACACATTTACAAATATTAGAGATGTAGTTTTTATGAGATCAAATGATAATATTATTAAAAATAATACTATGAAAGATTCAAGATATTCAGTTTTTACTTCATACTCAAATAATAGTACTATTAAAGACAATTATATAACAAATAGTTCAGTTGGTATCTTCATACAAGCAAGTAAGGGTTCAAGTGTTGCTAATAACACAATAAAAGGTTCATTAGGATCAGCGACTAGTATGGGACTTTTACTAAAAGGTGCTTCTGATACTTTAGTTTATAAAAATTATATGGGTATGTGTAATCAAGCTTTTTATATAGATAATTCACCAATGAAACAAGGGATGAAAAACTGGATTTTAGATAATCAAATTATGTATAGTACAAGAGGTTTAGACTTTAGAGGTTTTAGTTTAAAAAATGTAATAAAACGAAATATTTTATTAGGAAATATGGATAATATTATGACTGAAAGTTATAAGGGTAGAACAAATGCAAATGAGATTGTAGGTAATTATTGGGATGATTATGAAGGTTTTGATTTAGACAAAGATAATGTTGGAGATACCACATATAAAAAATATTTATATATGGATCAAATATGGATTAAACATCCTGAAGCAAAATTCTTTTATGCTTCGCCTATTGTTTCTATTTTAAACTTTATATTAAGAACAGCTCCTTTTGTAGAACCTGTATTTTTAATAGAAGATGAAGAACCAATGTTTTTAGTTAAATAAAAATATTAGTTTAACTTCTCTTTTTTTAAAAAAGTAAATAAGAATAAAAAGATAATTAGTGCTAAAATAAAGATATTAGAAAATAGTAAAATAACTGTAAATACAATACTTAAAACAATTGCACTTATTTTTAAAAAGCCTTTATCAAAAAGTAAAATAGCAGTTATTAAACCAATAATTGCATTTGCTATAAAAAAACCATCTGCAAAAGCTACTAGATTATTTAAATCTAAAATACCTTTATAAACTAAAAATAGTGTAATCATATATATAATAGATAAAAAACTCAAAGCACCAATTGGTGTACCATTTGATAAGTGTTTTGATGTATATGAAGATAGTTTAAGTGATGAAATAAGTCTAGATACACCACCCACAAAAAGTATCAAAGTTCCCACACATAATATCATTGAAATACTTGCTAATATGATATGAGAAAAAGAACCGAACAAAGGTTGTATTAACCATACTAATTTAAAACCTTCACTTGTATTTCCTATACTTGAAAAATCTCCAAAACAAATAGCAAGTGCTATTAGGAAATAAACAAGTGAAACTATAATTGCTGAAAAAACTACAGCATTTGTTAATGTTTTTGTTGTTTTTACTTCATTTGAATAATTACCGATTACTTCCCATCCTACTATTGCCCAAAATACAAGTAAAAAAGAATAACCAATTTCTTGTATTTTTACAAAAGGTATCTCAAAAATAAATTCACTGGTATTAAATAAGATATACAAACTAGATGTTAAAAATATTACAGTAATTAAAGAACTAACTATTAACATTAATTTACCTAAAAAGTCTATTTTTAATAAAAGCAAAGAATATGTTAAAACATATATAAAAAAGCCTAAAGTAACAAGTGAGGTATTAGGAAAGTATTCTTGTATAAACTGTGCTGCAATAAGTAATACTGCAACTGGTCCAAAAAATACTGCACAGATTAAATAAAAAGAAGTAAGTAGTTGATACTTTTTACCCATTACTTCTTTTGTAGCTAAACTAACGCCTCCATCACCTGGAAATAAAATAGCAAGTTTTGCAAATATCAAAGCAAATATAAAACCTAAACTTAAAATTACAGCCCAAATAATGAGAGAAAAGCTATTTATCATATTATATAAAAGTGGTGGTAGTAAAATAATTCCAGAACCTAAAATAGGTCCTATTATTAATCCTGAAAGTGATAATGTATTAAGTTTTTTAGCTTGAGTGTTCAATTTTTTTCTTTTTAAATATTTGGATGTTGTTTAATATCTTAACAGCAATTAGTGTTAAAATTGTCCCTATTATTATAGATAAACTTATATGCTCTTTTAAGAAAATTACACTAAGAATTATTGCAAATAAGGGAACTAAAAATATAAAAGAACTAACTTCATTTGTTCCAAGTTTTTCAATACCTATAAAATAAATACTTGTAGCAAAAGTAGTTGAAATAACTGCAAGACTTAAAATATTTATCCAAAATATATAGTCATAACTTTCATAGTTTATTTTCTCAAAATCCACAAAAAATATACTTACTATTACTGTCATAATAATATACATATAAAATGTAAAAACCATAGGAGAAGTTTTTGTGATTTTTGAACTAATAATTGTAATAATTGGCCATAAAATTGAAGCTGCTAAAAAATATAAGTTTTGTTTCGCAAATATTTGTTCAGCAGAAAATGACCAGATATTTAACATTGTTAAAATACCAAGAGCTCCTAAACAAAGAGCAAATATATCTTTTCTTTGAATCTTTCTTCCAAAAAATAAAGCCATGATTAAAAAAGTATTTATAGGTATTAGAGTCGTTACTAATGCTCCTCCTAAAGAGGCAGTTCCAAACTTTGTACCCAAGAAATAACACTTCAAATAAACAATCATAATAATTGCCGCAATTACAGCAATTGCTAAACTTTTAAGATTTATATAAAAGTATTTTTTTGTAATTAC
>PJEL010000052.1_pt1 | contig 119951 bp, 94 predicted proteins | sample 1853271 | NCBI WGS metagenome assembly PJEL01 (sample SAMN08108733, study PRJNA415343) | Invertebrate metagenome, whole genome shotgun sequencing project. | host: Globobulimina | place: Sweden: Gullmar Fjord | collected 2015-08 | reverse complement strand
GGAAGCAATGCCGGCTGCATCGGCGCGATGAAGTCGAGGTCATCTTCGACGGGAATCGAATCGCGTTCCCCGGCCCAGTTGTCGAGCAGGATGGCCGCTATCCCGAGGATGAGGTTTGCGAGGGCGGCCAGGACTGTCGACCGCCAGAGCCCGACACCGGGAAGGAGCATGAAACCGGCAAACCAGGTTCCGAAGACCGCTCCAGCAGTGTTCACAGCGTAGAGGGTGCCGACGCGATCTCCCGCCGCTCCGAGGCGCTCGGTGGCGAAACGCGCAAGGAGCGGAAGCGTCGCACCCATGAACGCAGTGGGGAGGATGAGGGTCGTGCCCACCAGGAAGAACTGGATGAGCCCAAAGGCCACCGGCCCTGGCTGCAGCGTCTGGAATGCCGTCAGGTAGAGGGGGGTGACTGCGTCGATCAGGAACGGAAAGACCAGGGCATAGGCACCGATCCCGACCTCGAGCAGCCCGTAGGCCCGCAGGGGTTTGGCGATGGCGTCGGCGTAACGGCCCATGACGAAGCCGCCGATGGCGAGCCCACACATGAAGGCAGCCAGGACCGTGGCAATGGCAAAAGTGGACGTTCCAAAGACCAGATGCAGGTCGCGTGCCCAGATGGTCTGGTACACCAGGGCCGTTGCACCGGAGACGAAGAACAGGGGTAGCAGTGCCGAGACCGCCCGTTCGCGTCGCATCATTGCCGCGTATTCGTCCATCGCACCCGCCAGCTATCCGATTCACCAGACAACGCCCCAGGAATCCAGTGCCCGGTTGACTCGCAGTTGATATGCTGCGGCACTCCGCCCCGCTCGCTGGCCCCCGATGTTCCCTCACGACAAGCTCGATTGGCACCTTAGCCGCCTGGAGAAACGCGTCGACGCCGCACCAGACGACGTCGGGACCCGTCTGGAGTTCGCCACAGCATGCCTGTCAAAGGCGTGGTTTCACGATGGCGGCGAGGTCTGGTACAACCGCGCACTGACCCAGGCGCGCCGAGTGCTACAGCACGATCCCGGCGGACCAGGCGCCTTGGTGGTCGCTGGAGCGTCCCTCGTCGGACTCGGACGCACCGAGCCCGCCGCCCGATACCTCGACGACGCGCTGCGAATCGCCACCGATCGCGCCGATGTGCATCTGGCTGTGGGCGCCATGCACGAGCACGACGGCGAGCGACACCAATCGGTCCGCGAATACGAGTGGGCATGCCGCCTCGCCCCAGACCACTGGGAGCCGAACTACCTCCTAGGGCGGCTGTTGTGGGTCCGGGCCCAGGATCTCGGCGGCACCAAGCGCCTCATCGAGCGCAGTCAGTACCACACCGTCCGTGCACTGCAGCTCGAGCCCTCCCCTGCCCTCACTTCGCCGATGATCTACCACCTCGGGATCACGTGCATGCACACGGGGCGCTTCACCGACGCCCACAAGCTCTTCAGCAGGCTCCTCGAAGAGGAAGACTACCGTGTGCGCGCCCAGTACTATCTGGGATTAGCGGCATACCAGCTCGGCAAATACAAGAACGCCGTCCTCTTCCTGCGGCAGCACATCAAGAAGGTGCCCGACAACCCGCGGGTTCACGCTCGCCTCGGCATGTGCTACCTCCAGCTCGGCGAGATCCCCAAGGCACGTGAGGCCTGCAATCGCGCTCTAGCCGCAGATCCAACCGATCTACAGGCCAGATGGACTCTCGGCTGCGCGCTGGTCGAAGAGGGCAACGAGCTCGACGCCGTCCGCACCTTCAAGGGCATCCTCGCCGACGCACCCGACCACGCCCAGGCCTTCAACGAGCTGGTCCGGATCCGCACCGCAAACCGCGACTCGAACTGGCTCAAACAAGCGCTGCGCGCCGAGGTCGGCACGCACGACCGCCTCCCACTCAGCGCCGCGCGAGACAACCCCGATCTGGCTGGCAAGACCGCGGTCCTCCCGCGCCAGATCACGCGCACCCGCATCCAGAGCGTGCTCCTGGCGATGCGCGGGGGAGAGTTCGACGCCGTCCCAGCGGTGCTAGAGGCCATGGACCTCACCACCGACGAAGGCCTGCGCTTCCTGCTATGGGAGGCCGCGCTCGACCACATCGCCGCTCAGCGCGCCAAAGAAGCCACCGGCCGCCTGGGACTGGCCGGAAAGAACTTCTCCATGAACGCCGGGCGAGAAGTCCTCGCACTGGCGAGCGCGCTGTCCGAGCAACTCATCACCCGCGGCCTCGATCTCGCCGAAGAGGACCTCTCCCGCGCCGCCGTCGACCGACATGGACCCGCAAAGGATGTCAAGGGTCACCGACTCGCGATCGACAAAGAGCGCCGAGAAGCCCGCGCTTGGCAGGCCATGCTCCTGCTCGCCCTCGGCAGCAAGCAGAATCGGTCTTCGCGAAATCTCCTGATTCGCTGGGCCTCAGAGGCCGACGACGACCTCGCAGACGCCGCCCGCGCTGCCCTGGCGATGGTTGGAGACCAAGACGCCATTGACGCGCTCCAAAAGCGGGCTCGAGCCCGAGGCGCCGCCAACCTCGTGGACGCGATGCTCGCCCAGATCAACCCGACTCGGGCCAGCTTCATGCCCCGACCCGTAACCGGCGACAACGAGCTGCATTGCTCTACCTGCGGCCGAAGGGGATCCGAGGTCGGCCACATCCTCAAGGGCGGCAACGCGGCAGTCTGCGACCGATGCATGACCGAGACCGCTCGCGACAGGCGAAGCCTGCTGTCCGATGACCCCGCCCTTCACTGCGCCCTGTGTGACAAGAACGAGCTCGAGGCTCGAGCCGTCTACGCCTATCGCGGAGTCGCGATCTGCAATGAGTGTCTGGACAACAGCTTGGGGCTGCTAGAGCGCGAAGAAATCGAGCGCTATCTCGCTGGTTGATTTTTGACACAACATTGTACAGCGATCGTTTACTGTCCGTAAAGTGCACGTTGTCCCTGTGTCAACGGCTTGTTCATTCGTGTTAACGAGTCGTCACGGACATTTGCAACTTGGCGTCGATGGGGCACACCACGAGCATCAACCGAGAGGTCATCTGTGCTCACGTCCGCCGTCTTCGCAATCGCACTCATCGGCACCGACTCTCACGCCTTCCAGCCAACCTCCAACTCGGTGGACCTGGAGCCCCAACAGATCCATGGCCTGCACCCAGCGGTCCAGGCCAAGCTGCTCCGCTCTCCGGCCTGGCAGGCGTTCGCGGAGACCGATGGAGCGGGTTGGACGGCTCGCTTCGACGAGGACACGGGCACACCACTGAGGATGTGGGGCGCCGGAATCGACATCGGCCCAACAACAAAGACCGACCAGGTCACCGCTGGCCTGTTGACGTTCTTCAACGACCACTCTGCCCTCTTTGGTTTCGAGGGCGGAACGATCCAGGTCACCAGCGCTCGCTACGTCGAGCACGTCGACACCTGGTACGTGGACCTGATGACGCCGGTAGCTGGCCTTCCCATCTACCGAGGCGGCATCACGGCGCGCCTCAAATCGGGGAAGCTGATCTCCATCGGCGCGGCAACCTACCCCTCCGTTCCCGTCGCCGGCTCTCTCCAGCTCGACGCCGCGCAGGCCATACGCCACGCCGTCGTGGATGGACCCGCGCCCCATGCCAAACACACCGATTCCTCGGCCGAGGCGATGCTTCTGCCGATAGACGGCGGGCGAACGCTGCGAAAGACCTGGATGACCTACACCCGCACCCTGGATCCGCCCGGCAAGTGGGTGAGCTTCGTCGACGCTGAGACCGGGGAGCTGCTGAACGTTCACAACCAGGTTCGCTTCGCCGACGGCCAAGTGTCCGCGATGCACCACGAGCGCACGCTGGACGGCTCGCCGCTGATCAACTCCGCCGTGAAAGGCGCCACTGTCGCCGGGGACGTCGACGATGACCTCACCGACGCCCAGGGTTTCTTCACGGTCACCGACAGTGCGGAGTACATCACCGATCTCGATGGCGACTACGTCGACGTCAAGAACACCGACGGTGACGACGCCGTGATCGCGTCAGCGGACCCCGACATACTCTGGACCACTGCCGACGCCACCCAGGCCGAGATCGACACCTACATCTTCGTCAACCAGACGCGGGATTGGGGCGAGTCGGTCTCTCCCGACATCGACATCGTCACCGGCCGCATCGACTCCTTCGTGAACATCACAAGTGGTAGCTGCAACGCCTACTACGACGGAGACTTGAACTTCTTCGCTGCGGATGCCTCGTGCAACAACACCGCAAGTATCGCCGACGTGAACTACCACGAGTGGGGGCACGGCTTTCACTACACCAGCCTCGCGAGCTACTGGGTCGGGTTCGACGGGTCCGTCTCCGAAGGCGCTGGCGACGTGGTCGCGATGTTCCAGACCGGCGACCACATCGTCTCGCCGTACTTCTACCTGGGCGGAGCCGGCATTCGCGACATCGAGAACAACCGGACCTATCCAGAGGACTTCCAGAACAACGAGGGAGCGGTCCACTCGAACGGACTCATCTTTGGCGGGTCCATGTGGGACCTCTGGCACATCCTCATGGATCTCGAGGGCGTCGAGCAGGGCACCGACAGCACCGAGTCGATCTTTGGTGGCCTGCTCCGCGGCGGCCCAGACGTCGCACACACCTATGACGAGGCCCTGGTCGCCGACGACGACAATGGAGACCTGTCCGACGGCACACCCCACGAGTGCGAGATCATCGAAGCTTTTGGCAGGCACGGCCTCGGACCGCTGGGGAACGGAACACTGATGGTGGTGGACCACGAGCCCTTGGTCAACCAGCCCGCACACATCGACCACCCGATCTCACTCGACCTCTGGAGCGCCGCCCCGAACTGCTTCGATGGCGACCCTGTCGCGGGCACCGTCAGCTACCGCGTGAATGGAAAAGCCTGGGAGGATGCGGATCTCGAGCTGAACCTCGACAGCGCCACCGGAGTGATCCCCGCGCAGGAGATGGGCGACTTCGTCGAGTACTACATCACCATCGACGACGCGAGCGGGTCCCAGTACCGCGCCCCCACCGGCGCCGACATCAACCCATACAGCTTCTTCGTGGGCGATGTGATCGAGGTGGCCTGCTTCGACTTCGAGGACGATGACGGAGGGTTCACCCACGAGCTCCTCGATGGCGACGATGTGGAGGGTGCAGACGACTGGCAGTGGGGACGACCCAACGGCATGGGCGGCGACCCCGAGTCCGCTGCCCACGGAAAGAAGATCTGGGGCAACGACCTCGGCGGAGGGGAGTTCAACGGCGAGTACCAGAATGAGAAGAAAAACCGCCTGAAATCCCCGTCTATCGACACGCGCCACTACCTCGGAACCTTCCTGCACTACCAGCGCTGGTTGCAGGTCGAGGATGGCTTCTTCGACCAGGCCCGCATCCAGGCCGACGGCAAGGTGGTCTGGAACAACCACAACACCGACGAGTCCATCGGCGACGAGCACCACCTCGAGGAACAGTGGGTTCCTCACGCGGTCTACCTCGAAGGCCACGGCGACGACGGCGAAGTGCAGGTCGCATGGACCGTCTCCAGCGACGCCGGCCTGACCTTTGGCGGCTGGAACATCGACGATGTGTGCATCTATGCGCCCGCCACGCCCGACAACCGGCTCGGAATTGCCGACTTCGAGGCGGACAAGCAAGGACGTCTTTCTTGGACCAATCCGGCCCACGCCCCAGTTGAACAGATCGTCGTCGTCCGCAACAACAACCAATTGCCCGAGGGTCCCTGGGACGGAGTGGTGGTCTATACCGACGACAACCCTGAACTCGGCACCAGTGTCACGACCCAGGACCCAACGGCTCTTGGCGGCAACGCCTTTTATGCAGTCTACCCGACCGACGGAAACACCTTCCTGTCGTGGACTCGACTCGGCATGAACGCCGACCAGGTCGATGGGGAGAGCCCGACTACGAGCGCCGCTGGAGAAAAGGGCGGCTGCAGTTGCACGACCGCGCCCGCCTCGAGCGGTTCGTGGCTGGTCTTGGCAATGGTGGGAGTGTTTGGATTCCGGCGCCGCTTTTGTGAATGAAGGTGCGCACCTGACCGTCTAACGGCTACGATTGCCTGGGAGGTCGGATCGAATGCGTGGAGGTTTGCTCATATTCACTGGGGCGCTGCTGGTCGCCGCTTGCGATGGGACCAGTAATCCGAACGCAGGGCCGGGATACACCGAGTCCCAGCTGCTCGATTTCGTGCACTTCTCGGAGGACTTCACGGTCGGGCCACGACCCATGACCGTACTGCTCGTACGCCACGCCCAGCCCTCGGAGCTGGAGTTGGAAAACTCCCGTCTGGTTGGACGGGCATGGCTCGACGGGCTGAAGGACCACCGCGCGCAATGGCGACTCGGTGTCTTGCCGGTCGGCGCAACCCAGGCGGCAGTCCCGCTCGGAGAGCTGGTACAGGCCGAGAGCGGGGGGTACTACGTACACGGAGGGAACACCGACCCCGACGGCCTCCTCGAAGAACTCCTCGACCCAGTGGAGGGCACTCCCGGCCAGAACCCCGTCTTCACCACGATCAGCGCCATGGCCGGCGTCCCCGCAAACGACGACTTCTTCCTTCAGAACGGCCTGTTCGTGGTCCACGTCATCAGCTCACAAGAGGACAAGAGCCAAGAGGGGGCCGCTGACGAGCTCGAGGACTGGCTTCGGGAAGACACCTACTACGGATGGGGAGCGACGGAGTTCAACGCCTCGACCAACCTCTCCAGCAGCCCATGTATCGGGGGGGTGTCCGACGACCTCCTCGACATGGTCGCCGCTATTGGTGGCTTTCAACAGGACATCTGCGACGACACCGCACCCGCACGAGCAGCCACCACCTACACGTCGAGCATGACCAACTACAGCATGAAGCTCTCAGCGCGCCCCTATCAGTTCACCATCGAGGTCAAGTCCGTGGACTGGATGGGACCAGATCTCGAGCTGGACAGAGACTTCGACTACACGGCCTACGACAACGAAGTCAAGTTAACCTCGTGGCAACCGCCCGATCTCACGCGAGTCTGGGTGGAGTACGTCCCAATGCTGTAGGCTGGGTCGGTGCTGACACTCCTCATCCTCACCCAGCTCGCTCGCGCCGAGATGCCGCTGCCCACCTACGAGGACTGGCTCGGCAAGGCCAAGTGGTACGAGGTGAATGCCCAGCTCGAGGAAAACTGTCGTTTCTCTACGCTGAGCGCCGCTGTCGTGTGCCAGGATCTGCCGGCCCTCGTGAAGCTCATCGAGGACACCGAGTCGTTCCAGAAGCACGTGATGCAAGACGCCGGCCTGGAGTACCTGATCGGTCTGGCATGGCGCTACCAAGGCGACGATCGCCGCGCCCAGGCAAAGTACCGGGCCGCGGTGGCCCTGGACTCCGAATACAGCGCTCCTTGGTCCGATCTGGGGGAACTGCACCTCGTTGCCGGCGAGTACGATGAAGCCGACAGAGCGTTCGCTGAGGTCACCCGTCTGGAGGCGGACGGTCCCCGCGCGTGGATCGGTCCCTGGCGCCAGGCCGAGGTCGCTGCACACAGGCAGGACGCGGAGGGCTTCGAACTGCACATGCACGAGGCCCTGAAGCGGGGATTCTCGTTTCGGCAGATCGAGGGCCTTCCGAACTGGAAAGGGTTCTATGCCGACCCGAAGATGCGGGACTCGGTAGAGAAGATGATCACCGTGTTCGGGAGCCGGGAGATTCTCAAGTCACTCGAGCCGTAGCCGCCCGATCCAAAAGGAAAGGCCCCTCACAAGGAGAGGCCCGCTGGGAACTGGGAGAGAATCGAGCTTAGAAGCCCATTCCGCCCATGCCACCCATGCCACCCATGCCACCCATGCCGCCGCCGCCGCCGCCTTCGGGCGCTGCAGCAGGCTTCTTGGGGATCTCGGCAACCATCGCCTCGGTGGTCAGCAGCAAGCTGGCAACCGACGCGGCGTTCTGCAGAGCGGAGCGAGTGACCTTGGTGGGGTCGATGACACCCATCTCGATAAGATCGCCGAACTCGGCGGTGCGGGCGTTGTAGCCGTAGCCACCCTTGCCATTGCGGACCTTCTCGAGGATGACTGCCGGCTCGACGCCCGCGTTGGCAACGATCATGCGCAGCGGCTCTTCGACGGCGCGCTTGATGATGTCGATACCGAACTTCTGAGCGGCGGGAACCTCGAGGCTGTCGAGGGCGGAAGCGGCGCGCAGCAGGGCCACACCACCACCGGGGAGGATGCCCTCTTCGACGGCAGCCTGCGTTGCGTGCAGGGCGTCCTCGACACGAGCTTTCTTCTCTTTCATCTCGATCTCGGTGGCCGCGCCGACCTTGATAATGGCGACGCCACCAGAGAGCTTGGCCAGCCGCTCTTGGAGCTTCTCGCGGTCGTAGTCCGACGTGGTCTCTTCGATCTGGTTCTTGATCTGCTTGATGCGCGCGCTGATCGCCTCTTCGGAGCCGGCGCCATCGATGATGAGCGTCTTGTCCTTGGTGATCACGACGCGTGCCGCGGTGCCGAGGTCGTCGATCGTGACGTTCTCGAGCTTCTGACCGAGCTCTTCTGCCAGCATGGTGCCACCGGTGAGGACACCGATGTCCTCGAGCTGACGCTTGCGACGGTCACCGAAGCCGGGGGCCTTGACGGCGGCACCGGTCAGGGTGTTGCGGAGCTTGTTGACCACGAGGGCAGCCAGGGCCTCGCCTTCGACATCTTCGGCCAGGAGCAGGATGGGCTTGCCGAGCTCGACGACCTTCTCGAGGAGCTTGAGCAGATCGCGCATCGAGGAGATCTTCTTCTCGTGGATGAGGATGTAGGGGTCCTCGAGCACGCACTCCATGCGGTCGGGATCGGTCACGAAGTACGGGGAGAGGTAGCCGCGGTCGAACTGCATGCCCTCGACCGTCTCCATCAGCGTCTCGAGGCCCTTGTTCTCCTCGATCGTGATGACGCCCTCTTTGCCGACCTTGTCCATGGCCTCGGCGATCTTGTTGCCGATCTCGGTGTCGCCGTTGGCGGAGATGGTTCCAACCTGAGCGATCTCGTCGCTGTTGGCGATGCCGCGGGACAGGTTGGCGAGCTCTCCGACGATGGAAGCCGTAGCCGCGTCGATGCCCCGCTTGAGGTCCATGGGGCTGTGGCCAGCAGCGACGAGCTTGGAGCCCGTGCGGAAGATGGCCTGGGCGAGGATGGTCGCAGTCGTGGTGCCGTCACCGGCGACATCGGAGGTCTTGGAGGCGACCTCTTTGACCATCTGCGCACCCATGTTCTCGAACTTGTCTTCGAGCTCGATCTCTTTGGCGACGGTGACGCCATCCTTGGTGACGACCGGAGCGCCCCAGGACTTCTCGATGACTACGTTGCGACCGCGGGGTCCGAGGGTCACTCGAACGGCGTTGGCCAGGGTGTCGACGCCACTCAGAATCTTGTTCTTGGCTTCGACGTCGAAGATAATTTCCTTGGCGGACATGGTGATGTCTCCTTCCTAAGGTGGTTTTTGTTTACTCTTGAATTCCGAAGACTTCGTCCTCTCGGAGGACGAGACGCGCTTCGCCGTTCACCTTGATCTCGGTGCCTGCGTAGCGGCCAAACACGATGCGGTCGCCCTCTTTGACGACCAGGGCTTTGACAGTGCCGTCATCGGCGAGTCGACCTTGACCCACTGCGAGGACGATGCCCTCGGACGGCTTCTCTTTCGCCGTCTCGGGGAGGAAGAGCCCTCCGGCCGAGCGGGTTTCTTCTTCAACTCGTTTGACGAGGATCCGATCATATAGGGGACGAATCTGCATACCAACCCTCTTGCTAACCGCCGAAAACGGCTGCTACGGTACATTTAATGGTGGGGTGATGCGGACAAGCGCCACATTCCACGCCGGACAGGGAGGCTTAGGTAGGCACACAGCTTCAGCACGTCAAGCCCGAAGCTTCAAAAAGGGGACCAGGGGAGCAACACTGCGCGGAGGCAAGACTCGATGACAGGCGTTTCAACGACAAACAACCTCTTCGACTATTTCAACGAGAGGGTCAGCGGTGCCCGTGGCGAACTGTCGGTCGATCTCTCCGACGATACTTCGCTGTACCTCGCCTCCCTCATGACAGAGCGAGCACGCACCGACCGACCCGCGCCGACCGAGACCACCCTCGCCGAGCTCCATGCCAGTGCTGCGCTCGCCCGACCGGCTCACCAAGCCCGGACCTATCGAGAGCTCGGCGATCGCAGCCTCTACAAGCTCGGGTACTTCCGCGAGAGCCTTCTGCGCCTGTCTGTGGGTCCGTCCTACTACGAGGACATGGGTGCCGCGGCCTACTACCGCGTCGATCAGGTCTTCAAGCGCTGGTTCTCCGACGCTTTTGGACCGGTCTTCGCAGAGCTCGCCGCCCAGTTCCACGACTGCGTGGGCATCCTTGCCCTGATCCGCGAGCAGGATGAGAGTGCCGACGACCTCGACACGCTCTACGACGAGTGGCTGCAGACCGGCGATGAAGAGGTTGCCGCACGGCTGCGAGCCCGAGGGCTGGTGCTTCCCCGTTGGCCCGGATCGTCTTGACGCGCAGCGGCCTGCCGCATAAGCCCCGCATTTGCCGGAGCACTACACATGGCCCGTATCACCGTTGAAGACTGTCTCGATGTCGTCCCCAACCGCTTCAGCCTCGTGCTGGTGGCGGCCGAGCGGACCAAACAGCTCTTGAAGGGCACGCATTCGCTCATCGACAACGAGTCGGACAACAAAGAGGTCGTCACCGCCCTGCGCGAAGTCGCCGCTGGCCACTTCCTCGTCGATGACAGCGCTGTGCTCGCCGACGACCGCTGGAAGCCCCTGCACCGCCAAAAGAATCCAGAGCCCATCGACGACGAGCTCCCGCCAGAAATCTAGAGATAGGACTTCCACAACATGGCCAAGAACACCATCGACGAACGCCTGACCGACAACCGCGTCGTGCAGTACCACATCCGTCGCGGCACGCTGACCGAAGCGCAGTGGCAAGCCCACCTAGACGCCCTCCCCGACGACGCCGAGGAAGCCGAAGAGACCGAAACCCGGTTCTCCCCTTCCTATGCGCAGCGCCATTACCAGGCCCAGGCCGAAGACGACGCGCCCGCACAGGACTGATCCCGTGAAGCCCAGCTCCGGCGCAGAGATCCGATGAGTTCGCACCCCCGAACGGTCCGGGCGCCCCGCGGTTCCTCTCTTCGCTGCAAGGGATGGGTGCAGGAGGCTGCCCTCCGCATGCTCATGCACAACCTCGACCCCGAGGTGGCGGAGCGACCCGACGATCTGGTGGTCTATGGAGGCACGGGAAAAGCAGCTCGAAGCTGGCAAGCCTTCGACGACATCGTCGCCACGCTCGAGCGCCTCGAAGACGACGAGACGCTGTTGGTCCAGTCCGGCAAGCCCGTCGCGGTCTTCCGCAGTCACGCCGACGCCCCCCGGGTCCTGATCGCCAACTCGAACTTGGTGGGCAAGTGGGCGAACTGGGAGCACTTCGGCGAGCTCGAGAAGAAAGGTCTCATCATGTACGGCCAGATGACGGCCGGATCGTGGATCTACATCGGCACCCAGGGAATCCTGCAGGGCACCTACGAGACCTTCGTCGCCGCCAGTCGCAAGCACTTCGACTCGCCGAGTCTGAAGGGTCGCATCGTGCTCACTGGCGGGCTCGGCGGAATGGGCGGAGCTCAGCCACTCGCCGCGACGATGGCCGGCGCGACCTCCCTGACGATCGAGGTCGATCCCACCCGCGCTCAGCGCCGCATCGAGACCCGCTACCTCGACGAGATCGCGACCGATATCGACGACGCCATCGCCCGAGTGGAGCGCTATCGCACCGAGGGTCTAGCGCGATCTGTGGGCCTCATCGGCAACTGCGCCGAGGTCCTGCCAGAGCTCGTCCAGCGCGGCTTCTCACCAGACCTCGTCACCGACCAGACGTCGGCCCACGACCCCCTGAACGGCTACGTGCCCGCGGGCCTGTCCCTGTCAGAGGCAGAGTCCCTGCGAAGCTCCGACCCCGACACCTACGTCCGGCGCGCCAAGGAATCCATGCGCACCCACGTCGAGGCGATGATTGCCTTCCTCGACCGCGGCATCCCGACCTTCGACTACGGCAACAACATCCGCGCCATGGCCGAGGATGCCGGATGTGAGCGCGCTTTCGTCTTCCCCGGCTTCGTACCCGCCTACATCCGCCCCCTGTTCTGCGAGGGCAAGGGCCCATTCCGCTGGGTGGCCCTGTCCGGCGATCCCGAAGACATCTACACCACGGATCGGGCGCTCCTCGAGGCGTTTCCCGACGACCACGCCCTGCACAACTGGATCACGATGGCCCAGGAGCGCGTCGCCTTCCAGGGTCTGCCGTCCAGGATCTGCTGGCTTGGCTATGGCGACCGCGCCAAGGCGGGACGGATCTTCAACGATCTCGTCCGTACGGGCAAAGTGAGCGCCCCCATCGTCATCGGGCGCGACCACCTCGACTGCGGCTCGGTCGCATCGCCGAACCGCGAGACCGAGGCCATGAAAGACGGCAGCGACGCGATCGCCGACTGGCCGATCCTGAACGCCCTGATCAACGCCGTGAACGGCGCCTCCTGGATCAGCTTCCACCACGGGGGCGGGGTGGGCATGGGCTACTCCCTGCACGCCGGCATGGTCATCGTCGCCGACGGAACAGATGCGGCAGAAGTTCGCCTCGAACGTGTACTCACGTCCGATCCCGGAATGGGGGTCGCCCGCCACGCCGACGCTGGCTACCAACGCGCGATCGACGTCGCCACCGAGCGCGGCGTCGACATCCCAGGGCTCAAATAAACCCGTCACAGCGTTCCGGATTCCGTCACGGACTGTCACATACACCCTCTTGACTGAAGGAGGATGGGAACCCCCGCGTTTCACAGGTGTCGCGAATCACATGCGGCGACGGGGAGACACCATGCAGAGCCTGAGATTAATCAGGGGCAGCACCATCCCAACAGATGAAGAAATCAAGCAGATCGCTCTGACTGACAGGCGCGCCGCGTCCGATTGGATCGTGAGGAAGTACCGAGATCCTCTCTTCCATCACGCCGCGTATATCCTCAAGGACTACCAGGAGGCCATCGACGTGGCCCAGGAGGTCTTCATCAAGTCGATGCGCGAGCAGCGCTTCTTCGACGAAGAGTTCAAGATGAAGGCGTGGCTGTATCGGGTCACCTCCAATCTCTGCTTCAACCTGGTCCGAGACCGGCGGCGAAGAGCGGCGATCCTCGACACGATCCCCATCAAGAAGGCCACGGACCCGGGTCAGGTGGACGTTGTCTTCCAGACCGAGCGGCAGGGCACCATCCTGAAGGCGATGGAGCAACTCACGGAGAATCACAGGAAGATCCTGATGCTCCGCTACTACGGCGACCTTTCCTACGCCGAGATCTCCGACGCCCTCGACATCAAGCTGGGCACCGTGATGAGCCGGCTGTCGCGAGCAAAACGACAACTGTTGGAAGTTATGGATGAGCTCGGGGTTTGTCCGCTTACATGAGATGCACAGCGGTACAACAGCGCCTGGTCGCCTATCAGGACCAAGAGTTGTCCCCAGGCGAGCAGGCCAGGGTCAGCGAACACCTCAACAGGTGTATTCGCTGTCAGGCCGAAGAGGACGCCCTCTTCTCCGTCACCCCGCGACCCGAGCTCGTCGTCCCACAGCACGTGCAGGAGCATCTGCAGGAAGCCGTCGACGCCGACATACTCTGGGCGCTCGCCCTGCAGCGGCCACCACCAACGGTCGGGACTCAGTGGGCACGCTGGTGGTCCAGAGACGCCCAGTTCTCTCGTACCGCTGTCTTCGCCTATGCGGCGATCCTCCTGTGCGCCGTGAGCTGGGGAATGACCAACTGGTGGACCGTGTCAAAGCTCGAGGCCGAGATCGCCAGACAGGAGACGATCGAGACGATCGCCACGCCTCCGGGCACCGATATTCCGGCTCAGCAATACCGGCCCGCCGCCTACACGCCCGACGAAGAGGGCGGCTACCGCTGAGCTGAAAATCCGCACCGCCCGGTGTGCTAGGGCACTCCAGGATCATGCGCCGGCCCCTTCTGATGGGTTGACCCCCGCTGATCCCGACGCTAGCGTCTATCTTCCTCCGGAGTTGGATCTATTGAGTCGGTCCGCCCGCGATAGTGACGCACATCAAGCATTGAGCCGCCATGTCGAGAAGTCCTCGACGGGATGCCTATCCGTGGGCGCCGGCGCCGCGAAGTTGTCGATCTACCTGATGTCTGGGGGAATCCTGGCGTCAGAATCCGTCGATGACACACGGCAGATCTTGAGGATGTTGCAGCTCAGCGACGCCCTGACCCCCGAGCAGGTCGATGCGTTCGAAGCGAAGCTCGAGGCGTCGGAGCCGATCTTCGGTCCGCTCCTCGACGCAGCCAGGCCAGACCTGATGGAGCGGGTGCTGTTCGACCGATTCCGTCAGAACATCGCCGAGTTCCTCGGAAGCATCTCAAAGGCCAAGTTCAAGGCGATGAAGTCGGTGTTCGTCGAGAACATCCAGATGGGGCACAACACCCCCCACCTCATCGAGGAGTGTTGCGAGCTCTTCGACCGGTCCGACACTCTGGATGTCGACGCCCCAATCACAGTTTCGACAGGTCGTCTCCAGAATGACGACCAGACGCTGATTGGCGCCCAGCTCTCCGACGAGCCCCGGACCGTGTCATCTCTGCTGCTCATGGTTCCGATAGAGCCGCATATCGCGCGCAACGTCATCCTCGACATGCTCGACAACGGAAGCGCCGCACTCGTCGAAGAGGAAGACGAGGCCGACGCGCCGACCTACTTCGCGGGCGGCGGACCGCCGGACCTCGATGACTTCGCGGACGAAGACTCCCAGCCGACCGAAGTCGGACCCGCTCCGGCGATCCCCGAGCCAGCTCCCGCGCCCGAGGAGTTAGACAACGGCGGGACCGGCGACCTCACGAACCTGAATGCCTGGATCGAGAGCTCGTCACAGATGGTGAGCGACGACGAACTCGACTTCTTCAGCGACCACGACTACGACCGAGGCAGCTCACAGGACGGTGCGTTCTCCACTGATCTCCACAACCTCGACAAGGTCGAGGTCGACATGGGAGATGACGAGCCCATCGAAGCCGATGAGGCCCCAGCCGCCAAGTTCTCCGCGCCGGTGCTCTCCGAAGACGATGCCCGCGGCAAGATCCAGGTAGCCAACGAGGTCCTCGCCATCGTGGTCGGTGCTTTCGACGAAGCGGAGGGCACGGGGCGCGGTCAGTCCGTGGTGCAGCTCCTGGTCGACGGCAGCCCCTCAAAGTTCTCGACGATCCTCTCCGATCTGCGAATTGGCGAGACTGGCGAGCTGCCCGAAGAGCAGGTCCTCGATCACCTCTACGCGCGGCCCGCCTCCGAGCACCGTCAGCTCATCAAGAACGCCATGCTCGACATCATCGAACGCGCTCTGTCCTCCGCCGCCGACGAGCTCCCCGACGAACAGTTCGACTCGGTGTTCGAGAAGGTGGCCGGATACCGCGGAAGAATGGGGCTATAGAAGTACTTGATGTACTGGCTCTTCGCGTTCACAGCACTCGCCAACAGCTTCCAGGAAGGGGACACGCCTCCCCCACAAGAGCCTGCAGTCGTCGAACAGAATGCGACGCAGCCTCCTCTCGGCCAGATGCCGCCCGAGCTCCTAGAGGCAGCTACTAGCGCCGCCCATCTGCCGCTTCCCGACCGCATGAAAGCGATCTCCGATGCGATGTTGGATCGCCCATATGTCAGCGACCCCCTCGGAGAAGGAACGGGCCTCGATGCCGATCCGCTGGCCCGCTACGACGTCTATGATTGCCTCACCTTCACCGAGGAAGTCCTCGCACTCTCCCTGGCAGGAGACCCCGCCGACGCCGCCTGGATTCGCAATAGCCTGCGATATGGCGACGGTCCGCGCGACTACGTGCACCGCCGCCACTTCATGGAACTCCAGTGGATCCCGGAGAACATCGCTGCGGGCTGGCTCATCGACACAACGGCAGAGTACGGAGAAACCGTCGAGCTCGAGCGAGAGGTCACCTCCGAGATCTGGGCCAACTGGGCGGGTCGGGCCAAGTTCGCCCATGCGGACGATCAACTACCCACCGGAGTGATGCGGCTGAGTGTCCTGCCCCTGGAGGCGGCCCTGGCAGCACACGAGCAGATCCGTCCCGGCAGCATCATCCTCACGGTTCGCGAGGATCGCTCCTGGAAGCCGATCTGGATCAGCCACGTGGGTTTTGTGATCCCCAGCGACGAGCGGCCGACGATGCGCCACACCACCAAGATGGGAACGGGCAAATCCCGAGACCACTCGCTGAAGTGGTATCTCGAACACATCGGCACCTACGCGAACTGGAAGACCCTCGGGATCGCTGTACTCGAGCCAGTGGATTTTGGGCCGCGAAGCTATCTAGGCGACTAGTTCCGGACCTGACCTACCAGTTGCCGTCGCAGTCCTCGAGCGGTTCACATTCGTGGTCGGTCAGCTCCCACTGCCCCCACTCCTCGTCCTCGGGCCCGGTGGTGATGTCGGCGGTCAGGAGAATGGCGACGACGTTGAAACCGGCGATGGCCCAGTAGTCACCCACCAAGCCGGTGTTCGTCGTGTCGTCTCCGTCGCCATCGTCGAGGACAAGGTGCATGCAGTCCTCCCAGTCGACATTCATTCGCACGGGGCAGTTCTCGGCGCCGATCAGGGTCGAGGTCCAGGTGTAGCCGTCGGTCTTGGTCTCTTCGACGTCGTCGCGCTCCATCTCCGAGGGGGCGAGCTGAATCGCTGTGCCGAACTCGATGAGGCCGTTCGTATCCTCGTAGTCGTGGATTCTCACGCCCTCTGTGAGGTCGGAAGACCACGTGATGGTGCGCATGATCTCGCCCTCGTAGCAGTCGGGATCAGCACCGCGGCAGTGCTTGGCGTAGTCGATTGTGTAGCGAGGCACGCCGTCCTTGGGTTCCTTGGCTTCCGGGTCCTGCTCCCGCATCGTGGCGATCATGCTGTAGGAGAGCTCTTCGTCGGTGTTCACGAACTCCCAGGTTCGAATGCCGTCAAAGGGGAACATCTCGTACATGAGCGTTCCGCCATAGCTATACGGATTCTGCTTGGGTGGACAGCCGGTCAGCAAGATCACCGCCAGGGCTGCAGGAATCACTCTCTTCATCTGGACCTCCACGGGGGCGCACTATCCCGGGCGCGGTCCAGCAGCTACGTAGGGCGGGCCCAGATTGTGACAAGAAACCAGATCATACCTGCGGTTTGCAGCTATCGGTAGAGCAAACCCGAGGTCTGGGCACCAGAGTTGCCGGATGCCGGTCATCGCTACGATACGTTGTGGTCGACCATGCTCGGAATCCGGTGGTAGCTACCATCGGAATCGCAGGTCGAAGAGTCCGGTCCATACTTGACTATCGCGCCCTCGCTCGAACCGCTCGGAGCCCGCGGCGAGCCCGATTCCGACCGCAAAATGATTCACAGGCGACCACTCGCCGAACAATCTCGTCTCGAGGTCAGGGCCGATTCCTCCTATCTGAACCCAGGTATCGAGGGTCACCCCCACGGGTAGGCTGTCCGGATAGAGATCGATCACCACCCGCGGTCGGACCACCGGCCCCTCGGTGAGAGGCGCCAGCATCGGATCGAGCCAGAACCAGCCGGGAGACTCGAGGCCCCATTGCCCGCCCTTGGCCGCAGCGCGAGCCTCGACCCCGACCGAGAACCGCCAGCTACCCTGCCGAACACCGGCGATGGCCCCAGCCTTGAACACCGCGGCGAAGGTCACTTTCTGCCTGGGATCCGAGGACAGGACCGTTCCCTGGATCATTCGCAGACCCAGGGTGGGAACGCCGACGCCCCCCACGAGCGCTACCCCGGAGTCTCCGCCCTCCCAGATCTGGTGTTTCACGTCGACACGAGGCGCCACGAGGCTCTCGAGACCGGTGGTCGAGATCTCGGTCTTGTCGGCGATTCCGAGCGTCAGAGGCCTGAAGAGCCCGACCGCCCCGTGACCCTTTCCGATCGGGAACGGGCTGCCAGCGCCAGTGTACAAGTTGGAATCCGCACCAAAAGCGAGGCCTGCAAGCAAGATAATCACGGGATCACCACCAGGTCGGCGACAACAGGCGCGTGATCGGAGAGCGTCATGGGATCGGATGTGATCCCCCCGCCGGGGCCATCTCCGGGCTTCTGCAGCTGCCAGCCTCCGGACCACTCCTCGGAGGTGAACAGATAGTCGAGCTTCTGAGTCCAGAAGACCTCACCGGACACCGAGTGGCTGTAGAAGGCCTGTTGTTCCTCTTCGGTGGTCCCGTAGTCCGCTAGGGTCAGAACCGGGTTCCAAGCCTCATAGAAGGGCTCTAGAGAAGCCATATCGGCCTTGGAGTACGTCACCGTCGTCACGCCGGTCGTGCTCGTGTCGGCCTCGTCTGCGAAGTCCTTGGTTCGCGCCGAGCCGGGAGGGATGACGTTCAGATCTCCGCCGGTGACCAGCAGGCCTTTTGCGGCGTTGGAGCGCTTGTAGATCTCATCCATGTGGATCGATTTGGTGCCGTCGAGGGAGTACGCCGTGGGGTGGTTGTTCACGACAGTGAGCGTTCCGGCAGCTCCGAGCTCCACTTCGGTGATCTGCACGGCCCGGTGCAGCCAGAAGTAGTTGACGACGAAGGAGGAATCCTCGGACTGAGGCAGGTCTACTCTAGTGTTTCGGACGATTGGGTACTTCGAGAACACCGCTTGGCCCATCTCCACGTGCCCGAGCCCCTCCTCGGGGATGTACTCGACCCACCAGGCTGGAACCCAGGCGTAGTAGTTGAAGTCGCTGTTGGCGAGGATCCCCTCCGCCTGGTCCACCCACGCCGAGCGCTTGCTGTTCACGTCGACTTCCTGAGCCATGAGGATGTCGGGATCGAGCTCGTCGATCAGCGCGTAGATGCCGTCCATATTGTCGTTCACCTCGCCCTTTGACATGTGGACGCGATCCCCCCAGCCGTCGAAGAAGAAGTCGATGCGGGCGCCCCCGAACTTGATGTTCCAGCTGAGGATCCGAACCTCGGAGGGATCGGGCGTCGGCTCTACGAGGTCCTTCTTCTCGTGGATGGGCCACTCCTCCACCTCGTCGAAGGTGTGGGCGATGGGCGTGCAAGCGGACAAGAGAAGAAGTGGCAGGATTCGCATGGCACGAATCCTAGATCAGACGCGGCCTCATCGCTCTATTCGACCAGAGCGACGCTGTAGGGCTCGAGGGCGAGGGGAACCAGATCGCCGACGAAAGAGCAGCTCCGGAGATCGAGGGTCATCAGGCCGCCGACAACGTCTGTCGCCCAGCCCGATCGCGTGGCGAGAACCGCCCGGCCATCCCCGATCATCACCAGATCCGAGACCCAGGCATCGGTGGACTCGCCCTCGATCCAGGTCCCAGCAGAGCAACGGATCTGTGTCTCGCCATCGAAGTTGCTGCCGACGAGGAGCTCGAGGCCGTCGCGCTCACCGTAGAGGGCGAAGTCGAAGCCCTCGTCGGCCTCGGTGAGGAAGACCTCGCCGTTCAACCCTCCTAGAGCGCCGTCGAGCTGGCCATAGACGCCGGTCAGCACCCGGTCGCCGAAGAGCTTTGGATTCGGTCCGACTTCGATCTCTGCGATGACCGTCAACGCCTCGGGGTCGATCGTGAGCACCTTTCCCGGGTGGGCCGACCACGGCTGTTCGTTCCTGTCGAGACGCTGCAAAGCTGCGAGCAGGTGATCGTCGGTCACCCAGAAGCGGTCTGCCTCTGGGATGCCGTCGTCATCTGCATAGGCGGATAGATCGATTCCCGACAGCCAGGTTCCAACGGCAAGATCGTAGACGTCGATCGCGGCGCGCTCGTAGGGCGTCGCAAAGAGCAGATCGCCGACAATCGCCACGTCGTGGATATTCGAACCCGGCTCGACCGCGACCTCGATGACCGGCTCGTCCCAGCTCCCGGGCTCGTAGAGACGGATCACATCGGCGTCGCTCCGGAGCACCACAGCGACGTAGGCACCGGCCGTGACCGCGATGGGATCGCCGCCCAGCCGGGTGCTGAGAAGATCCGACACACAATCCGTCTCCAGATCGACGTTCGCGAGAACACCCGTGCTGTAGTCGGTGGTCGCGACCGCGAGCTGAGCTCCTTGGACGGGGGGACAAGTCTCTGGCGCACGATCAGTCTTCGGAGCACATGCTGTGACCAAGATCAGCGCTCCACATCGGATGGGGTCGACCATGCTCGGAATCCTCACGGCTGCCACCTCATCGTGAGCAAAAAAGTCCTCCCGGGCAGAGGGTAACCCGCGAAGTCCGTGACCGATTGTTCCACCGTTCCGCTCTCTGGAAGAAGGGGCTCGACGGGTACGGTCTCGACGATCCGGTCCGTCAGGTTGAGCACGTCGGCCTCCACAGACCAAGGCCCCGAGATGGCCCGCACGAAGAGCCCGTGGATGTGCCTGGGTGGGGTCCGGAAGAAGTTGGTGAGGTCCCAGTAGTTGGCGTCGCTAAAGTCATAGCGATGGCCGATCCGCGCGCTACGCCACACCAAGCCGGTGCGTTGGTGCAGCTCCCATCCCGGCGCGCGCGCAAGCTGATTGCCGCTATAGGTCGGATTCGAATCGAGATTCTGAGTCACCAGTCGGGTGAAGTTGGTGGATGACTCCAGCCGCTGCATCCACCCGAGTACCGCCGCGAACTCCAGGCCACGAATGCGCGCATTATCCAGGTTCAACGGCAATGCGATCCCCTGGCTGTTCTGGCGGAGCACGATGCGGTCGGCGCTCTCGGTCCAGAAGCCGCCGAGCTCGAGCCGGGCCGAGCCAGCCATGCCGTCGAACATCGTCTGCACGGAGATATCCGCGTTCAGACCTGTCTCGCTTCGAAGCTCCGGGTTCCCTCGCATCGCACCCCGGTTGCCGTACAGCTCCAGCAGATCCGGGGGCCGCACGTAGCGACCAACACTTCCCTTCAGCACAAGCGACTCCCCTACAAGCCCGCGGATGCCGACTTGGGGAGACAACTCCAGCTCCGGGTCGACGGCATCTTGAGTCGGATCGACGCTCTGGGCAAGGTAGATCCGCGTCGCCGGCGCAACAAAGATCCTCTCCTTTGCAAGCGAGAAAGTAGCGGCGCCAGTTCCCTTCTCCACCGTTCGCGATTGAGCCGCGTCTTCGACATCGGCGAGCACGTCGCCGTGGGAGAAGCGATCGCTACGCACTTCGCCGGAGAAGAAGAGACGGACGAGGGATGAAGCTCCCCAGTCCGCACTGCCTCGAGCCCCCACGGACCGGCTCCAGTCCTGGCTCTGGGTCTGGCCGCCACCGACGATCTCTCCGCGGCGGTCGTCGAGTTCTTCGACACGCAACATGCCGTATCCGCGCCCGGTGAGGCGAACCGCCCCCGCGGAGCCTTCCACCGTGCCGACGAGCAGATCCCGCGTGAAGCCGTAGCGCACGTGACGGGTCGGAGCCGATGTGAAGCCCGCCACACCACCGCCGCGCACAACAAACGCATTCAGGAGGCTGAAGGAGAGCTTTTCGTCGCCGGCGTCCAGCCGTCCCACCACGTTGCCCTGTCTCTTGTCGTTGTTGACCCGTCGCCGGAAACGGTCGTCGTCACTGGAGAAGGCGGTGCCGCGGTCATCGAACCAGCGAAAGTCGCCATCTGTGGTGAACGCGTCGGCAAACAGCGCAAAGTGGGCACCGGAGGCAGCACCGGAGCCGCGGATCGTGCCGAGGGAACCGGCGGCGAGACTGGCTCCGGTGGCCTTCGCGTCGCCAGTAACCAGGTTCACTGCACCGCCGATCGATGTGCTCCCGAGCTGGGGTGGCGCGCTCCCTCGATAGACCTCGATGCGCTCGAAAGCCCGCAGAGGAAGCTCTGAGAGGTCAAAAGTGCCAGATCCCTCCGGATTCAGCGGCACCCCATCGAGGAAGACCTCGACCTGACGGCTGGTCGACCCGCGAATGGACACCGAGGACCAGGCTCCGAGGCCTCCGAGCCGGTGCACGACGGTGCCGGGAGCCAGGGTGATGGCGTCGGCGACATCCACCGATGCCGACAGGGAGTCGTCGACCTCGATCACCGTGACCGACGAGCTTGTCTCGGTGGGATCGGCGTGCTCTCCGACGACCTCGATCTCCTCCTGAGCGAAGGCGGACAGCGCTAGCAGGAGGGTGATCACAGCCAGTTTCGCACCAGCCCGAAGACCGGGCGCAGAGCCGGACTGTAGACCAACTCGGCCAGATAGGCGCGGTAGAGGATCTCCATGGATCCGATGGCGACGATGCCCGACCAGACGGTGGTGAGCAGCACCGGTTCCCACAGACTCATGCGCAAGGGGCGGCGGATCGTGCGGGGTGCGTTCGGGTCGAAGCCGCGGGTGTCGAGGGCCTCGGCGAGCGCCCGGGACCTCCGCAGCGAGCGCGCGACCACCGGCCTCAGGAGAAGCAGTTCCTGCCATCCCCACGCCCAAGGAGACCGGGCGGAGAGTGGGCGCCCCCGGCGTTCCCTCGCGCGTCGAACCAACCAGAGTTCCCTTCCCACCACGGGAACGAACCGAAGTGCCGTGACCGCCAGGAAGGCGACGCCATAGGGACAGCGCAAACCGACGAGGGCGGCAAAGAGCCGATCGGGTGGGGTCGACACCGCGACCGCCAGCCCTCCGAAGGTCATCGCCACCAACCGCAGCGACTGCACGAAACCATGGGTGAGGCCCTCTCGGTAGAAGACGACCGGACCGAGGCCAAGGAGCGGTTCCCTAGGTACATCACCGTAAAACAGGCCCTGCGATAGCATGGTCGCCCACACGATCGCCGCCGCCATGGCCAGGGCGCGGCGACGCCAGACCCATCCGATCGGGAGGCTCAGGAGCGGGATCGCGGCGATGACAGCCAGTGCAAGCAGCGACGACGGCCGGTCCAGGAGGATCGCCAGGGCGCCGAGCGCCAGGAGCAATAGCAGGCGGGTGCGCGGATCCATCACAGGTCTCCGGCGGCGACGATGCGATCGATTCGACCGTCTTTCAGGAAGGCGATCCGGTGGGCGCGGCGGCGGGCGAGCTCGTTGTCGTGGGTGGCGAAGATCACGCTCGTTCCGGAGGGAAGGGCCTCCAGAGCATCCATGATTCCGTCGATGGACTCTCGATCTTGACCGGCGGTGGGCTCGTCCAGGAGCAGCAGTGCCGGCTCCGTCGTCAGCGCCGCACCGACAGCAACCCGCAGCCGCTGTCCCCGGGAGAGCGCTTGGGGCGGCCGCTCCAGGAGCTCGTCAATGCCGAGGAGGCCGGCGGTTCGAGTCACGCGTTCTACGATCTGCGCCCGCGGGATATTCCAGTCTTCAGGCCCGAACTCGAGTTCCTCGCGCACTGTGGAACAGAAGAGCGCCAGATCGGGATCCTGGGGTACGTCGACAACTCTTCCGGTAACACTAGCGCCGGGAATATCGCCGGAAAATGCCGCTAGGAGCGTGCTCTTCCCCACGCCATTTGGGCCCAGGAGCGCGATCGACTCGCCGCTGTGGACCTGGAGATCGACACCCTGCAGCACGGGCGTGTCGCCGTACTTGAAGTGCAGATCTCGGACCTCAGCGATCACGGGCCCCGACGATGTAGCCACGCGAACTCTCGTCGTTTGCTCAGGTCGTACCAGGGCCTTGGGCTCGCAGACTCGCGCGAGTGTGCCCCGCTCCAGGACGGCGACCCGATCGGCCCAGGGAAGGCAGACCCCGAGGCGATGCTCCACGAGAACGACAGCCACCCCGCTCTCGGCCAGCTCCGAGAGCAGCGCAAGAAGTTCGGTCACACCCTCACTATCCAGCTGGGCCAGCGGCTCGTCGAGGAGTAGGACCGGGGCGCCCACCGCCGTCGATGCAGCCACCACCAGGCGCTGGGCCTGCCCGCCAGACAGGGTTGCGGGGTCCCGCTCCAATGGGACTGCGATTCCCAGCCGCGCCCACACCTCAGAAATGCGGGTCTCGATACGGTCTGGCCCCCAGCTCGCGGACTCCAGCCCAAACGCCAGCTCATCGCCGACGGTGCCCGTGATCAGCTGATCGGTCGGGATCTGGGATACAAAGGCGACCGCCGCCGCGCGCTCCGCCGGTTGTAGCTGGGCCGGATCTCGACCTGCGATCGACACCGAACCGGAGACCTCCCCGTCGCCATGGCGCTGCAGGAGTCCGGCCGCCAAGCGGATCAACGTCGACTTGCCACTCCCGGAGGCCCCAGTGATCAGCATCTTCTCGCCCGCGGAGATCTGCAGGTTCACCCCGTGAACGCCCCGCACACCTCCCGGATAGGTGTAGCCGCAGTCGGAGAGGATCAAGCTCACGACGACACCTTGCGAAGGGCTCCGGCAAAATCCACCGCCAACCAGGCCCCGACGAGGACGTAGAGGAAGCCTGGAAGGGCAAGGATCAAAGCCACATACCAGTCTGCCAGAAAGAGCCGATACAAGACGACGGAGATCGCGAGTCCGGTTGCCGTCGCGCACAGATTCGAGAAGCCGAGGCCAACCGAGAGCCGAAGCCACTGCTCGGTCCGGCTTCCCTGGAGCCAGCCTCCGCCGCGAGTGCACCCTGAGACCCAGAGCCACCCTTCCAACCACAGAACCGCCGACCCGACATACAGCAGATCCACGGGATGGAAGGCGCCCAGGGTGAGCCCTCGCATCAAGAAGCCGATGATCGTCGCCAGGGCGGCGATCCCGGGTCTCGGCAAGAGCGCGATCAAGGTCCCCAGCAGGCAGGCCCGAAACGCGTCGTCGGCCACCCCCGTCAGCAGCGGCGCGAACGGCCCGAGGAAGGAGGCCACGCCCATGCCCAGCACCTGGAGCGTGGTGGAGACGACATAGGTGAGCGACCCGAAGAGCGAGACAGTGACCAGATCCGAGGTGCGGACGTCCCGCATCCACTGGCCGCCACGGAGCCACAACAACAGGTAGCCCGCCAGACTCGCCAGAACGGCGATCGTAAATCCCATGCTCGCCCAGGGGCTGCCGCGGCTCACGTACAGTGGCGCCTCGATGGTGTGAAGTGGGCGATCGCTACCGAGGGGCATGACCTCGATGAGACGCTTGTACTGCCCATTCTCCTGGAGCAGAGACCCGTTCGCGAACACCGGTAGGGTCGCTGTTGCCCGTGAAGAGGCCGGCACTCTCACCAGAGAGATCACATCGTCGCGATCGGCTCCGCGGACCTGGGAGCGAAACGCCTCCGCGAGTCCATCCCGCCCGTGCACCGAGGCCTGCAGCATGACGTCGACGTCGGTCTCGGCGCTGTTCTCGAGGGTCACCGACTGCCACGCCCAGGGCGCCTGATCGTCGACGGGTCGGTAGCCAATCCCCAGCGAACGCAACAGACGACGCCACCAACCGGCGGGCAGAGTGATGCGATCTGCGGGTCGGGCACTGTCGAAGTCCCCGAACACGTCTGTCGGAAAGGCGGTCTCGGTCACCCGCAGAGCTGCGCGGGCCTCGGCAGCGGTGACATCGACCGGAAGCACCGTGGCTGTGAGCCCGACGCCGCCTGCCTGTACTCGCAACGGGACCCGCCCTTTGTCCTCGAGAGGGAGGGTCACGAGGAGTCGCTCACCAGCCGTGTCCAGGGTGACGGGCCTGCGAACAGCACCGAGCTCGACAATCCCAGTGGTCGGCGTCAGAGCCGTGAGGAGAACGCCAACCGTCAAGACGCTTCCATCTACCCGAATCAGGCCAATCTCGTCGCCGTCGGCTACCGTTCGCCTCCCCTGCCCGACCGGAGCTTCGACCTCGACGGTCAGCGGCCCCACGCTCGGAAACTGCGCCTTCACAGTGCCAGTCTCGATTCCGGACCAAGCCACGACCCTGAAGGACCGACCGAAGGTGGGCGTAGGCAGAAAGACATCGGTGCTCGGGGCATCGAGGCGCCGGGTCACCGCCAGCTCACCGGCGTCAGTGTAGAGTTCGACCCGCTCCAGGGGCCTGTCCGCGCTGACATCCAGGCCGCCGTTCACCGTACTCAGATCGAGTTCCAGCGGCTGTGGCGAGCAACCCATCAACCACGCCGCGACAAAGATCATCGGAACACGACGGCGCGGTATGCGCCGCTGACACCATCGGATCCAGGTCGGGGAACCTCGGCAACGGCAATCCTTCCGTCCTCGGTCCCAGCGTGGCGGAAGAACACCGGACCCTGGGTGGTGCAGCTCGCTTCCAGGCGCTCATGCCCCGCCCCCGCGCCGTCCAGCCGGAAGATCAGAGCGCCGAAGAGATCCGTTCTATCGTCAGTTTCTCGCCTTCCAGCCCCAATTATTAGCGTGTCGCCGACCGCTGTCATTCCCTGCAGGGTGTGGGGGCCGTTCCAGGTCCAGTCGAGGCGAAGGTGATCCTGGTGGACCTCGAACGCAAACAGCGCGTTTGCGTTGGGATGGGCCGACGGAGGTCGAAGCTCGGGTGCCGCCGCGCCATAGGGGATCCCCGACCGCGACGTCATCACATAGAGGCGATCGTCGGTCCACACAAGCCTGCCGACCGACGCCGAGATGGGGACTTCTCCCGCCATGATAGGCGTGCCAAGATCGTGAGTGAAGCCCGCACCACTCGGGTCCTGTGCAACCAAGCGCCCATCTCCGAGGCCGACAAAGACTCGGTCGCCCTCGAGTCCAATGGCATCCCAGATGAAGGAGCGGTCGTACCACGGTGCGAGGGGCGGAACCGTCACTGTACCGATGGGTGACAGATCGGCGATTGAAAGCAGTGCAAGTCCATTTATCGGCAGATCTTCCGGGGGCGGGCCCTGGGCCGAGCGACTCACCGAGACCGCTAGCCGCTCGCCCTCGGGGTCGGTTGCAGCCGAGAGAAACACCGCATCTGCCGCCCCCTTTGGCGGCCATGCAGCGATCGGCTTCAGCGCTGCGTCGAGCCGGAGCACAACGGACTGGTTCTTTCGAGTGCCCTCGCTGTCGTTCCAGCCGTGGGCGGCGGCCACCACCAGACCGCCATCGGGCATCGCCCGCATCCAATAGGCGGCGGGAAGCGTGTAGACGCCGTAGAGATCGTCTCCGGGAGGGGGCGCCGAAGTTCCGATCCAATCCGCCATACGCACGCTGGCTCGAGTCGTCAGATCAGCCGGGTCGAGGGCGAGCACAAAGGCGTCGGGAGACTGCTCGGCGGCGAACAGAAGGCGGCCATCGGCGGACCACGCCAGCATCTTGACCATGGTCTCCGCCAGCCGCCGTCGCGCGCGTACTTCGCCGGTCCAGCCGTCGACGACCAGCACCTCTCCTCGGTAGGAGCCGATGGCGAGCGCGGACCCATCTGGCGAGAAGGCCAGCGACGTGTCGGGTGCTTCGCCACCCATGGCGATGAGTCGGGAGACCTCGCCGAGGGGAACGTCGAACAGAGGGACGCACTCCGCGAGCAGTGGTGCGGTCGCCCCCTGCACGACGTCACCAGGGGACCAGTCCCGCTCTGAGAACTGACCGTCGACCACCACTCCACCGCGGACAAAGGCGACCTCGCCGGCTGACGGCGAGGGTCCACACCCCAAAAGCATCGCGAGGAACACACTCATCAATCACCCGAGAGCTGCTGCCATCTGCTCACGGATCTCCTTGGCTTGTCTGGCCTGTCCTAGCGCCGTGAGCTGCGCGATGCCCAGCTTGCCCGCAAGTCGCAACACATTCGACCATCGCTGCGCGCTCGCAATCTCACAGATCATCTGCAGACAGCGGGCGTTGTCTCGATCCACCGTGTCGCCGAGACCGAGTTCATTGGCGGTCCACAGCCACTCCCAGGTCTGCTTCTCGTTCCCTCGGCGAGCGAGCATTCCCGCCACGATCAATCGATAGGTCGCCCACAACCAGTGACCGGGGACCTTGTTCAGCTGGAGCACTGCCTGGGTGCTCGCGTCGTAGACTCCTGCCATATCGCCTGTCTCGAGGGCCAACATCGAGATGCCCAGGTTGCAGAAGATCTGTCCCTCGAAGGCTCCAGTGCGCACCGCCCAGCGCAGGTACTCGGCGTAGGCGGCCCGGGCACGATCTGGGTCCCCGCGGTGGCGGTAGAGGCTGGCCAGTCCAAGGCGACTCTCCATGACGATCTGTGTGGCGCCGACCTCCTCCGCCGACGCGATGCTCTCCCTGAACAGGTGCTCCGCGCTCTCGTACTCTCGGCGTTGCAGGCGAGTTGCGGCACTCCCATACGCTGCCTTGGCCGCGCCGATGGGATCGTCGCCCTCCAGAAACGTCTCCGAAGCGTCCTCGTAGAGCTCCAGGGCGTCGTCGAACTGTCCCGTGCGCCGCGCAATGAGGGCCTGACCGAGGATCGCCTCGGCGGCGCCGACCACATCCTCGAGCTGATCAAAGCGATTCAGGACCCGAGTGAAGAGGATGTTCGCACCGGAGAAGTTCCGTTTCTGCTGTTCCACCCTAGCCTTTGCGGCGATCGCCACAGCCTCTCCGTGGAGGTCTTCCAAGGCGCGAGCGCGCGTGACCGCCTGACCGTAGAGCGCATCAGCGGTATCAAGCTGTCCGTTCTGCAGTTCTGCCCAACCTATTCCACAGATCGCAGCCAGGGCTCCGCGGTCGTCTCCAGAGGCGACAAAGGCCTGAAACGCCTGCCTGAACTTGCCTGCCGCCGACATGGCTTCGCCCCGGACCTCGAAGGCCCGCCCTCGCCACACGCTGGCCCACCCGCTGTACTCGTCCAGTCGTCCCGCGGCGTCGTTGACCGCCTGATCCGCCAGGGAAGACACGCGATCGAGAGCCTGCCCACGACCGCTCGCCCAAGCCGTCGCCGCGGCGGGCAGCAGGTGTTTCATCGCGAACTTCCAGTCTTTGCCCGCGTGCGCGTGACGCCCGACTTCAAAATCCACTTTGATACCGGCTTTCTGACCATACTTGGCCCAAGCACGACCGAGTCGGCGCTGGAGCATCGAACAATCGCCGCGCGCCCTGGCCTGCTCCTGGAGAGCTTGGTGCAAGAGCGCGCTGCTGAACCACCACTGGGCGTCTCGAACCTCCCACATTCCGCAGCCGAGCGCGAAGTCCCCCAGGGTGTTGCCCGCGAGGGTGAAGAGCAGGTCGTTGGGGACGCTCACCCCACTGAGAGCCGCCATGTGGAGCAGGTTTCGGAAGCGCTCGGGATGGCCCGAAGCCTTCGAGACAGTTCTCACCCGATCCAGGAAGAGATCCTGCGCATCGCTGGGAAGGATCGCGTCGGCGTCGACGCCTGGTGCCAGGCCGTACTGCAGCCCGCCGGTGTCCACCAACCAGCCGCGCTCGACCCACTCGATCAGAAGCTGGCGCGCGAAGAGCGGGTTGCCTTCGCAGCGATCCACGACCTTGTCCCGGAGCGTGGGGATCAGTGTCAGCGAAGCCTCGAGGAGCGACTGGGTGCCGGCTCGATCGAGGCGCGGGACATCGATTCGATAGGCGCCGAGAGCGACCAGACCCTCGATCCGCTCCGCCAGCGCAGGGTCGGTAAAGAGATCCTCGGATCGGATCGTGACGAACACCAGCAGCGGCTTGTGACGCTTGTCACCGGCCTCGCCGTCGTGCACTACCGCCTCGGCGATCGCGAGGCCGTCGCCCTGCTCGACCGCCCACTGGGCGTCGTCGATGATCATGCAGCCCAGACCGCGCCAGGAGTGTGCGTCGAGAGAGCGATAGACCTCCCGGAGCCCAAGACCCGCGGCGACCGGCTCTTCGCCCTCTTCGAGCAGGCCACACCAGCGGGCGAGGAGATCCGCCTCTTCCCGGGTGGGTCTTGCCGAGGTGCCACGCTCCCGCGCGAGCCGGCGGCGGAGACGAGCTGTGAGCGAGATTCGAGTCTCGTTCCAGGGACGGATGAGCCGGCGTGCCGCTCCAGCATACCCATCTTCGTTCCCGGCCTCTCGCTGATAGCCGAGCCGGACCCATTCCGCCCATCCGCCCGCTTCCAAGGCGCGCGCCACACTCTCGACGAGGTGGCTCTTGCCGGCACCCGTGGCTCCAATCACCAACACCACGCGGGCACTGCCTTCGCGGGCCACTGCGCGAGCGTGGTCCCAGAGCTGCTTGCGGTAGGACTCGCGCGCGACGAGGGGCAGCTCGCGCAACGCAAACAGGGCCAACGAGGCGCGGGCCGTGGTCCTGGATTCCACCTCGAGCGGCGGATCCTTCGGCATCTCTGGGGGGAGTGGTCGATTCCAGTCCGGAAGATCGGGGTCGCTTGCTCCAGGGCGCAGCGCGGATCCAGTGAAGTGGAAGACCTGGCTCGTGGTACGGATCTCCTTGGCGAACTCCCCCACATCCGAGGTGACGCTCGGCGCGCTCGGAGCAACGGTCCCGCGATGGGTCTCCTCATCGCGCTCCCGAGACGGGGATCCGGCGGGGCCCAACGCGAGGAGCTCGGTGCGAAGGTCGGCGGCGAGGTCGTAGCGCGAGAGCGGCTCGGGATAGAGCAGGTTTGCGAGGACGGCGTACAAGTCCCCGGGGATCGCCATGCCAGCGCGAGGCGTGAGATCGGGAAGTGGCGCGTTCATCGCGGTCTTGTCGTCTGGGAACGGCCGCTCGCCAGTGACGATCTCCCAGAGCATCACCCCCACAGCGTAGAGATCGGTCCAGGGCCCATACTCCCGGGGCAGCCCCATCTGCTGTTCGGGAGACATGTAGCCAGGCGTTCCCTCGGTCCGGCCTTTCTTTTTGGCCAAGGTCGCGCCTGCGTTGGCGAGACCGAGATCGGCTAGCCAGGCGTGCCGCTCTCCGTCGTCCCCCCTGTACAGGAGAACGTTCTCCGGCTTTAGATCTCGATGCAGTACGTCCCTGGAGTGGATGTAGCCGAGGGCTTGGAGCAGCTCGAGGGACAGCCGCAGCAGCTCCTCCCAGCGGACGACCTCGTCTCGGAGCGCGGCAAAACTGCCAGCGTCGGCGAGAGCGAGACCGAGATACGGCGTTCCATCTGGTGTCTCGCCGTGATCGTGGAGGGGCACGATGTGTGGATGCGTAAACCGCGCGGAGATCCGAACCTCGAGTTCGAACAGCTTTCGAAAGCGCTCGTCCGCGGCGAGATCCGGCCGCACGATCTTCAAGGCGACGGGGGTGTCGAGCACGACGTCGCGAGCGCGCAAAACCCGCCCCATTCCCCCCTCGCCGAGGAGCGGGTTGGGGTGCAACGCATACCGATCGGGTAACAGGATGTCCAAACGATGCCTGGGAACGAACCCGACGATAACCGGTCCACATGTCCGTCACCCACCAGTGGATCGAACGATGGCAAGGGGCGCAGACTCCCGCCATCACCTTCGGTCACATCGCGATTTCCAAGACACAACTCGAAGGTCGGATCCGCCGCGCCGCCACCTGGCTGGCGAATCGAGGGCTGAAACCAGGAGATGTCGTCGCCCTCCAGATGGCGCGCTCGACGACCTTTCTCGAGCTCCACCTCGCCGCCCTGGCCCTCGGGGTGATCACGCTGCCCCTCAATCAGCGATACACGGCTTCAGAAGTCGAGTTCATGCTAGAGGACTCCGGCGCGAAGGTCAGGATCCTGCTCGACACTCCCGTCGCCGACATCGCAGCCGAGCTCGCCGCATGCTCCGAGCATTCCCTGAGTCGGGTTCCCGATCTCGAGGAGATCGGCGTGCTCTGCTACACATCGGGAACGACTGGACGACCCAAGGGCGCGCTCATCCGACAGAGGAACATACTCGCGACCGTGACTGCTCTTCACGATTCCTGGCGTTGGACGCCCGATGATATCCTGATCCACGCCCTGCCGATGTTCCACATCCACGGATTGTTCGTCGCCCAGCACGCCGCGCTCATGGCGGGCGCCCACTCGGTCTGGCTTCCTCGGTTCGAGGTCGAGGCCGTCTGGGAAGCGATCGCCACCCATCGGGCCACCGTGTTCATGGGAGTTCCAACGTTCTACAATCGCTTGATCCAGTGGCGTGGAGAGGCCCCCGCGCTTCAGACCATGCGGCTGTTCACGAGCGGATCTGCCCCCCTCTCGGCGACAACGTGGACCGTTTTTCGCGACCGCTTCGGCCACGAGATCCTCGAGCGCTACGGAATGACCGAGGTAGGGATCGTGCTGTCCAATCCCTACGACGGCCCGCGCGTACCCGGCTCGGTGGGGGTTCCACTTGGGGATATCGAGGCACGTGTAGACGACCAGGGCGAGATCTGGATCCGCGGATCGTCCGTGTTTGCTGGCTATCTCGGCCTTCCGGACGCCACGGCCGCCGCACTGCAGGACGGCTGGATGCGGACCGGCGACTTCGGGCGTCGAGACGAGAGCGGATACATCCACCTCATCGGCAGACGCAGTGATCTCATCCTGAGCGGAGGGTTCAACGTCTACCCGGGAGAGGTCGAAGCGGTACTGGTCGAACATCCGGCGGTGCGCGAGCTAGCTGTCTTCGGAGTTCGCGACGACGATCTGGGTGAGGTCGTCAACGCCGCCGTTGTCGCCGACTGTGAACACGACGAGCTGGTAGCCTGGTGCCGGGCACGCTTGTCGCCCTACAAATGTCCACGGGCAATCTGGTCTCGCCAGGAAATGCCGCGAAACTCGATGGGGAAAATTCTGCGAACGAACCTCCGAATCGAGTACGCACTGGGAGAGCGCTGGACAGCAGCCGCACGGGCAGCGATCGCCGAGCTGATCCGCACCCAGAAGGCCTCGGAGCGAAAGATCGCAGCCTTCGACTTCGACGACTCGTGCATCCACGGCGACATCGGCATTGCCCTGCTGGAGCGCTTCGACGCCTCGAGCCCGCGCGATCTGGTCGCCGAGTACGAGGCCGACTGCGCCGCCGACACACGAACGGGGTACGCGCAGCTCTGTCCGACGCTCCTCGCTGGGCGAACCGAGGATGAAGTCCGATCCGAGACCCGTGCCACCCTCATCGAAGCCCTCGCCGACGGTCGTGTGCAGTGGGTAGACGAGGTCCACCGGCTCATCTCGACGCTGCACGACAGCGGCTGGGAGGTGTGGATCGTCACGGCTTCGCCCGAAGTCGTCGTTCAGATGGCCGCAGCGCACTACGGTGTCCCCCCCTCTAGGGTGATCGGAATGCGAGTCGCGATGGCGAAGAATGGAAGATACTCGTCCGAAATCCTCGATCCGGTCACCTATCGGACGGGCAAGCTCGAAGCGCTACGCGAGCGAGCGGGATGCGATCCGCTCCTGGCCATGGGCGATAGTCCCTCCGACGAGGCTCTCCTCGAAGCGGCCGAGGTCGGGATCCTCATAGACCGCGGCGACAAGAGCTTCCGCGACCGAGCCATCGCGTCGGGATGGCACGTCGTGGCGGGGTGGTGATGAAACTCGGCATCGCAGTGCTGAACTTCGGGGGGCCCAAGGGTCCGGACGAGCTCGTGCCCTTTCTCACCGAGCTCCTGTGCGACGTCCTTCCGGGGCCATTGTTCCTGCGGAAGATCGCGGCCCCGATGATCGCCAATCGCCGTTCGAAAGTCGTCGAGCCCAACTACGCGATGATCGGCTGGTCGCCCCTGGTCGATGTGCACTTTCAGCAGCTCGATGCGTTGAAAGCCCTCCTCGACGACGATCTGGTGGTGGCGTCAGGAATGATGTTCACGCCGCCTACCATGGACCAATGCGTCGCCGACCTGCTGGACCAAGGCGTCGACACCGTGATCGCCATCGCGATGTTCCCGCACTACAGCATCTCCACCACCCAGACCGCCTTCTCGTTCTTCTTCGAAGCCCTGGAGCGTGTGGGCCGGGCGGATATGCCGGTCCACTGGATCCCGGCCTATTTCGACCATCCCGCCTACATCTCGAGCCTCGCGAACACGATCCGGCAGGGCGCGGGGACGATCGGCGGAGAGGGCAAGATCGACCTCCTGTTCACCCCTCACGGGCTCCCGCTCTCCTTCTTGCGGCGAGGTGATCCCTACCCCGACCAGATCAGGGAGTCTGTACGGCGCGTCATTGTCGAGCTCGGGTGGACCGATCCCTGGCACCTTGGCTGGCAGAGCCGGATCGGCCCGGTCAAGTGGCTGTCGCCGTCGACTCCCGACATGTTGGAACGCCTCGCAAAGGCAGGATCGCAGCGTGTTTTGCTTGTCCCCATCAGCTTCGTGAGCGAGCACGTCGAGACCCTGCACGAGATCGACATCGAGTACCGGCACCTGGCGGAAGAAGCCGGGATTCCCCACTATCATCGCGCTCCTGCCCTCGGAGTCGAGCCCGACTTCATCCGCTGCCTGGCCGAGTGCATCGCAACCGCACGCGCCAACATCGCCCAGTATCGCTGCGTTCGCTGTCTGCACCCGAAGGACCACGAACACCGCCGCCGACCCAGCTGCGCTGCCTGCAACTTCCAGACACCGGCCTACCTCCGACAAAGCCGTTACCCCACCCAGCCATGACAATCCGAGTCGCCACGCCAGCCGACCTCGACGACGCGATCAGCCAGATCGAGGCGGCGGCCAGAGTCTACATCGACACTGAGTTCCACGCTGAACGGAGGTATCACCCCCGACTCTACCTGGTACAAGTCCACGTCGACGACGGCGACACTTGGCTGCTGGATCCACTCATCGGCGGCATACTCGAAGCGGTAGCGCCTGCGTTGCGCGTGACCCCGTGGGTGGTGCACGCTGGACGCCAGGATCTACGCCTACTTCAACGAGCTCTGGGGGGCATTCCGGACGATGTCCTCGACACCCAGATCGGGGCTGGGCTTGCCGGAAGCCGCTTTCCGCAGTCGTACGGAAAACTCATTCAGCAGTTCCTGAACCGCGAACTGGACAAGTCGGCAACGCTGTCCGATTGGAGCAGGCGCCCGCTCTCCGACGAACAAATCCGCTACGCCGCGGCAGATGTTCAGCTACTCCCGTCACTCTGGGGCGGGATCCAGACTGCACTCGAGACGTTGGGAAGGCTGCCGGTCTGCCGCGAGGCGTGTGCAGAAGCACGAGAGAACGCCCTTGATCCAGATCGAGACATCGAGCAATGGAGACGAATCCAAGCGGCGGCGGTCATGGCGGGGCCCAATGTCTGCACCTTGCATGCGCTAGCACTGTGGCGCGAGGACAAGGCGCGAACCTCCGATCAACCGGTGCGGTCCGTGCTCTCCGATGGGCTGATGGTCGAGCTCTCCAAGCGCCTCCCACTCACTGTCGAGACACTACGTGCCAACCGGCGTTTCCCCAAGGGAATCGTGAAGCGGCACGGCGAAGAGATCCTGGAGGTCGTGTCGAGAGCGTCGACGCGGCCGGAGTGGGCGTGGCCGGCGATCATCCGACATCGCACGCCCCAGGCTCGGCAGCTCGCTTGGTTCCGCGCGTTCGCGTTGATCGAAGAGGAAAGCCACTATCTCGCGGCTCACTTGGTGCTCCCCGAGCGCATGTTGGAGCGCATCATCCTAGCCGAGCCCGCCGATAGATCAGCACTCGCCGAGGTTGTTGGCCCCTGGCGCGACCGCCTGTGCGGAGAGCGGATCTGGGAGGCTCTGCAGGGTCGGACAGCGATGCAACTCGCCGGATCCAATGTCGAGGTCGTACCAGTTTGCAAAGCCCCGTAGAATGATGAGCACCGAAAGGAAAATTCTTGGGAAAATATTGAGGAGGGGAAGTGGAGTCTCCAGGCCGACTTCTCACATCCGCGTAATTTTTTTCGCGAAAGTTCCTTGCGTCTGGTCGGTCAACGTCCCATGATGATCTTGCGGGACGCCTTGTCCCCCCCGGCGTTCCAGCCACTCTAATCCAGTCGAGGAAATCATCATGATCCAGCGTTTCATTCGCGACGAAGACGGCGCCACCGCCATCGAGTACGGCCTCATCGCCGCCCTTATCGCAGTCGTCATCATTACTGCTGTCACCGCGCTCGGTAAGAACCTCTCCCTGACGTTCAACACCATCGCCAATGCGACCGCTGCCTAATTCGCGGTTGTGATCGAGACCCGCCGGGTCCCGACCAATGGTCGGAACCGGCGGGTTTCTCCTTTTCGAAGCCCTCCCCGCGCCATCGCAACACAGTGACCGCTGCGGCCAAGATGAGCCGAGTCAGCTGAAAGCACTGTTCCGTCGCCGCCTTCTCTGAGAAGCCCAGCATCCGTCGCGACTCCAGGACACCCTTTTGATAAAAAGACTGGGTGCGGTCGGGCGCTGCGACTGCTTTTGGAGGCCGTGAATGGCTAGACAGACTGGTGGTCGATTTCGCGCGGCCGTTTTCCTCTTGGTGTCCTTCGGCGCCGCGATCGTCGCTAGTGCGGTGATCTGGACGGTCGTCCAGAACTACCAAAAAGAACTCGTCGACGCCCAGCTCCCCGAGGAGACCGTCCAGGTGATGGTCGCAGCCGCCGACCTCTACCAGGGCAAGACCATCGTGGTCGACGACCTGGCAATGACCGAACTGCCCCCCGACTACGTGCCCGACGCCGTGCTGCGCCAACCCGAGCAAGCCGTCGGCCGTGTGCCCCGCGAGCGCATCCTCACTCAGGAGTTCATCCGTGAAGAGCGGTTGGCCGACCCGGAGTCCGGCGTCGGTCTGAACGCGATCATCCCCCGTGGAATGCGCGCCATCTCCATCAACATCAGCGGTGGCTCTGCTGTGTCCGGCTTCCTGAATCCCGGTAACTACGTCGATATTCTCGTCACCTTCCCGGGCACCGAGGGCGCAGAAACCGAGACCATCACCCTATTGCAGGCTGTGACCGTGCTCGCCGTGGACGCCCGCCTCGGCGCCACCGCTTCCGGCACAACCGAGCGCACCCGCCCCTCCATCACTCTGGCGGTGACTCCGGAGCAGGCAGAGAAGCTCACGCACTCCAACTCACAGGGCTCGATCGCGCTCACGCTGCGGAACGACATCGATGTGACCCACGTCGAGACCCACGGAGCGATGAGCGAGGATCTGCTCGGTGGAGAGACTGCCGAGAAGCGAATCCCGATCACTCAATGGAAGAAGGCTACGAGCCAGAAGACAGATGGCTCCTTGATTATCATCAAGGGACCCCAACAGACCAAAGAAAACGTCCGGTGAAGCTGGTAGGCTCCCGCGGTATCGATCCACTCCACGATTTCTACGAGGCGTTCTACATGCGCGTACCCCAGGTCATGACAACGGCATTCGCCGCTATCGCCCTGACTTTCATGTCTACAAACGCTGCTGCGCAAGAGGAGCGCGCCGATTGGCTCGACATCGAGCTTGGCAAGAGCGTGGTACTCGAGACGCCCCGCACACCCACTGCGATCGCAGTTACCGACCCAGATGTGGCCAACCCACAGTCGCTGGGCGTCGCCAGCCAGCTCCAGATCCAGGGGACCGCGATCGGAACCACCGACCTGGTCATCCAGTTCGGCCCCGGCATCAAGCCCCTGATCTATGAAGTGACCGTGCACCGCGATCTGTCCGATCTGGTCCGTCGAATCGATTCGATCGTCGAAGGCGAGCCGCCTCGGGTCTATCCACTCGAAGAGAGAATCGTGGTCGAAGGCCCGGTGCAAGACCTCGACACCCTCGAACAGGTCGCCCTCGTTGCCCGCCTCTACGACACCGACTTCGTCAACCTCATGTCGGTCCAGGGCGACCATCAAGTGCAGCTCGAGGTCCTCTTCGCAGAGGTCTCCCGCACCGGTCTGCGAGAGCTCGGGTTCAACGTCCTCGGCATCGTCAACAACAACGTCGGATCCATGACAGGCCCGACCAATAACGTAGGGAACTTCTACAGAATCGCCACGCTCGACGACGTCACCAACGACGGCCTCGTCGGTGCACCGGGTGCCGGTGGCTTCACGCTCGGAGGCCTCGGTAGCGTTGGAACAGCCCAGTTTGCGGGCATGGTGCAGCTGCTCGACGACTACAAGCTCGGCAAGATCCTCGCCCAGCCGACGCTCGTCGCATTGTCCGGTCAGCAGGCAGAGTTCCTCGCTGGCGGCGAGATCCCCATTCCCGCCCCGTCCGCTGGTGGCTCGATCACCATCGAGTACAAGGAGTTCGGGATCCAACTGGTGTTCGTGCCCACTGTGCTCGCCAACAACATCGTCGACGTGCAAGTTACCGTCGAAGTGTCCGAGCTGGATTTCTCCTCTTCCACGCGGATCACAGGGATCGAGGTCCCTGGGCTGCTCACCCGAAAGGCACGCACCCATCTCCGTATCGAGAGCGGAATGACCTTCGCGATGGCGGGCATGCTCAACGACACGGTGACCTACAACCGAGCTGGCATCCCCGGTCTCGGCCGCATCCCGATCATCGGCATGTTCTTCCGCTCGACGCGGCACGTTCGCAACGAGACTGAAGTCGTGATCTACGTCACTCCACGCCTCGTGCGCCCCCTCGCCCCCGGCGAGGTACCGGCGGCACCAGGCACAACCGAGAACAACAACCCCAGCGATATCGAACTGTTCCTCCTTGGCATCGACCACCGTCCCGGCTCGCGGACGGCGTCGCCCACGGGTGCAGTCGGCCTGCAGCGCTAGGAGATGTCCACTTGAGAAACATCGGCAAGGGCGGAGGAGCAGCATCCGTCATTCTCGTCGGCCTCGACAACGAGCAGATGGGAATGGTGCGCGAAGTGCTCGCCGCCGAGGCAGTCCTGCCAAACCAGTCCATCGCATTTGGTGATGCGATCAACGCCGCCCAGCGCGCTCGGCCAGATGTCGTCTTGGTCTCGTACTCCCGCGCCATCGAGGCTGCCCTCGCGCTCGCCGAGGCCTTGGTTCGCGAGATGCCGAACCTCACGTTGGTGGCTCTCGCCGAGTCGGGCACCGCTGACGCAATCCTCGCCGCCATGCGCGTTGGCTACAAAGAGTTCGTGGTCCTGCCCGACGATGCATCCCGTCTGCGGCAGGTGGTCCACGACGCCGCGTTTGCACCGGACGAAGACGAGGAAAAGGGACTGGTCATCGCGCTCACCGGCGCCAAGGGCGGAGTCGGCAACACGACCCTCGCCACCCACCTCGCCGCCGAACTGGCCGCCATCCACCGCGTGCTCTGCATCGACATGGACTTCGGGATGGGCGACGTGGCCTCGATCATGGATCTCTCCGCGAGGGACTCGATCGCAGACCTATTGCCGCGGGCAGATCGTCTCGATGAACGCGCACTGACCAGCAGCGTGGCAGTCCACAGGACCAAGGTCCACGTGCTGACCACGCCAGAGGACATGGAGGCGTTGGGCGCTGTCCGCGCCGACGACGTGTACTCCATCCTCAACGCTGCGGCGACGGCCTACCAGTTTGTCATCGTCGACTGCGGCACCTACTACGAAGAGGGTATCGCGATGACGCTGAATGTCGCCGACACCGTCGTGCTGGTCACCACGCCAGACGTGACCTCCGTCCGCGACTGCTTCCGGCGGCTCAAGACCTTGACGACCCTGGGCATCGAAAAGGACCGCATTCGCTTGGTGGTCAACCGCTGGCACCGCGCGGCCTATGTGAGCCTCAACGACATCAAGACCAACCTCGGATTGCCGATCTCAGCGACCGTCGCCGAGGACGCTCGCAACGTCGAGCAGGCCATCAACGAGGGCCGCTTGATCCGCGAGATCAACAAGAAATGTGACGCGGCGAGAGACATCTCGGCACTGGTGGCAGTGCTGACCGAAGACGGCGACAGTGAAGATTTCGACGGCGACGATGACAACGACAGCGGGTCCCAGGGCGGTTTCCTTGCAAGTCTATTCAGGCGGGGGTGAGTGAGTCATGGGTGGCGGTAGACTAATTGATCGCGTTCGAGGCGCACAAGGCCGACTCCGTAGCGGCGGTGACGGCGGTGGTGGTGGTGGTGGTGGAGGCGGCCCGACAAGCGGCCTCGAGTTCGAGCAGGTCAAGAAGGATCTGCACAACGAGCTGATCGAGTCCCTCGACTTCGAACAGGTCGGCAACACCCCCCGCGATGAGCTCGCACAGCGACTGCGCGCGACACTCACGGAACGGGTCGAAGCTCGGCAGCTTCCGCTCAATCGCATGGAGCGCGAGCGACTCGTCGAGGAGATACTCGACAACATCCTCGGCCTCGGACCTCTCGAGCCGCTGCTTCGCGACCCCGAAGTCAGTGACATCATGATCAACGGCTCCAAGGTGGTGTTCGTCGAGCGAAAGGGCCGCATCGTCAAGACCAATGTCGTCTTCAACGACGACAAACACTTGATGCAGATCATCGAGCGGATCGTCGCGGCGGTCGGTCGTCGCGTGGACGAGCAGAACCCGATGGTCGATGCGCGTATGCAGGACGGCTCCCGCTTCAACGCGATCATCCCGCCTCTCGCACTGGACGGCCCCTGCGTCTCCATTCGACGATTCGGAACCATCCCGATCACCGCAGAGGACCTCGTCGCACTCGGTTCCTGTCCGCGTCCTCTCCTCGAGGTCCTTCGCGGCGCCGTGAAGTCGAAGCTGAACATCATCATCAGCGGTGGCACCGGATCTGGAAAGACGACCCTCCTCAACGTCTTGTCGTCCTTCATCCCAGACGGCGAGCGAATCATCACCATCGAGGATTCCGCCGAGCTCCAGCTCCAGCAGAATCACGTTGTGCGCCTCGAGACTCGACCAAAGAACCTAGAGGGCAAGGGTGAGATCACCCAGCGCGAACTGGTGAAGAACTGCCTGCGAATGCGTCCCGACCGCATCATCCTAGGCGAGATTCGCGGGGCCGAGGCCATCGATATGCTCACCGCCATGAACACCGGTCATGACGGCTCATTGGCGACGGTCCATGCCAACAACTCCCGAGATGCGCTCTCCCGATTCGAGACCATGGTCGGCATCGGCATGCCGAACATGGGGGACAAGTCAATTCGAGAGACCATCGCCCGCGCTCTGGACGCAATCGTCCAACAAGAGCGTCTTATGGATGGTTCTCGTCGTATTATGTCGATCACGGAGGTTACAGGAATGGAGGGCCCCGTCATCACCACCCAGGACATCTTTGTGTTCGAGCAGCGCACAATTGACGAGCATGGCAAAGTGCGTGGCGCGTTCCGAGCTACAGGCATCCGTCCCCGGTTTGCGAGCCGACTCGCCTCCAACGGCATTCGACTGGCGGCAGAACTCTTCCGGTTCGAGATGGAGGTCTAGTGGGAAGTCCAGTCCTCGTTGTCGTCATGGCCGTCGTGTTCACGGCGGTGCTCTCTGTCGTGCAAGGGCTCTACTGGGCTTGGGTCGCCAAGCAAGAGCGCGAGCAGGAGGAGTTGATCCGACGCCTCAGTGGACAGAGTGGCGAAGTCGTCGACGAGAGCTTGTTGCTTGAAGAGTCGGCGGACAGCGCCGCCTCGGCACTTGGAAACGTCGGCGCAAAACTGCAGCAGATGATCGTGGCCGCAGACGCCAAGTTCACGGTTACCCAGTTCCTGGCCTACATGCTCGGCGCCGCCGTCGCCGGTCTGGTGATCGGCGCAATCGCCGCGGGCAGCGCCAAGGGCATGATCCTCGCACTACCCGCGGGTTACGCGCCTTACTTCCTGCTGGAGAGAAACGGCAAGAAACGCGGGAACGCCCTCGTCTCCCAGCTGCCTGACGCCCTCGATCTCATGTCGCGTTCGCTGCAAGCCGGCCTCGGTCTCAACGACGCGTTCAAGCTCGTCGCTGAAGAGATGCCGATGCCGGTCGCCGGGGAGTTCGGGCGTGTCTTCGAAGAAGTCCGGTTCGGACGAGACTACCGCGAGGCGTTCACCAAGATGATGGATCGAAATCCGGGCATCTTCGACCTGCGGCTGATGATCTCATCGATCCTTCTGCAGCGCGAGACGGGCGGCAACCTGATCGAGATCCTCGAAAACATCGCGGGTACGATTCGTGCCCGATTCGGCTTCCACGCAAAGGTTCGAGCCATGACAGCAGAGGCCAAGTTCTCGGCACTCATCCTCGGCTCCCTTCCGATGGGGGTCATGGCCATTCTGACCGTTTCCAACCCCGCCTACCTGAACCCGTTGTTCGATGAATTCATCGGCAACGTCATCATCTGCGCCGACATCTTCTTGTATGGGCTCGGCGTCATGATCATGCGCGACATGATCAACGTGGACGTTTAGCGATGGATGGCGGCGCCGGCATCATGCTGTTGATGGGCCTGCTCATCTTCGTCGTATTCGGCGGGTTGACGTACGGCGGCTTTGTCCTGCTCAATCCGACACGAACGGCTCAAGATCGCCTCCGCGACATGGCCGTCGAGGAAGAGCAGGACGGTTTCGAGATTGGTACAGGCGACGCACAGGGGATCGACGCCATCGCCGAGCGATTGGGCTCACTCGCAGCAAGCCAAGATGAATCCGAGCGCGCCAAGCAGCGCGCCAAGCTCCTGCAGGCTGGCTACAAGCACCGCCACGCGCTGGAGATCTTCAACGGCGTGCGCGTGACGATGGCCATGTCGCTGCCGATGCTCATCCTGCCAGTGGCCTCTGGGCTCTCGATTCCCAAGCTTGGCGCGGCATGCCTCGTGGCGTGCGCCGCAGGCTACTACGCGCCGCAGATGGTCGTCGACAACGCGGCGAACAAGCGCGCCTATACCCTGCTCCGGTCCTTCCCTGACTGTCTCGACCTGCTCGTCAGCTCCGTCGAAGCGGGCCTCGGCCTCGACGCAGCGTTCCGACGGGTCGCCAAAGAGATGGAGGGCGCGGCGCCAGATCTCTCCAGGGAGTTCCAGCTGGTCAACCACGAGATCTCGGCGGGCGTGCCCCGGGTCGAAGCACTTCGACACCTCGAGCACCGCACCGGCCTCGACGAGGTCCGGTCGCTGGTCAACATGCTCGCCCAGGCCGAACGCTTTGGTACATCCGTCGCGAAGTCGCTGCGTGTCCACGCCAAGCAGACTCGCGAGAGGCGAATGTCCAAAGCCGAGGAAGAGGCGGCCAAGGTCTCTCCCAAGCTCACGGTCGTCATGATCCTCTTCCTGTTGCCGGTGCTCTTCAGCATCCTCATTGGGCCGGCTGCCATCAACGTCATGAACACGTTCTCCGGCAAGGAATGATGCGAGCAGTCTCCAGAATCGCTGTCACCGTCGTTGTTGGATCGCTCTTGTGTTCAACGGCTCTCGCCGCAAAGAGACCGAAGGCACGGACACACGCGGTGCCAGAGATGCCGTGGCTCGATGACAAAGACGGAATGAGGCTCGATATCGTAGAGAACCTGGTTTCGAAGAAGATGCCCCACCAGGCACTCTCCATCATCGCCGATCTGCGCAGCGACGGTGTCAACAAGCCGATCCTCGACCTGTTCCAGGGCCAGGCGCTCCAGTACCAGGGACTGCAGTCCGAGGCCGAGCGACTCCTCGTGCAAGCTCGCAAGAAGATGCCTGGGGACGCCCGACCGCCGGCCGCTCTGTGTGTCCTCTACGCCGACTCCGAACTCTATGAGAAGGCTATCGAGTCTTGCCAACGAGCCACCACGCTCGACAAGAGGGACGCTGTTTCCTGGAACAACTACGGCTACCTTCTGCTGATGACGACCGATCGCAGCGATGACGCCCAGGAAGCGCTGCAGCGCGCAATCGGGATCGACAGCACCCAGGCCCGTTACCGCAACAACCTCGGACATGCGCAGGTCGCGAACGGAAAACTGGACGACGCCTTCAAGACCTTCATGAGCACCGCGACCCGCGCCGACGCAGCATACAATACTGGCGCTGCAATCGAGCGATTCCGCGAGGGCGGCGACCCCGTCGCCTACTATGAGAAGGCGATCGAACACCAACCGGATCACAGGATGGCGCACGACGCACTCGAGCGCCTCACCTTGGCCGCAGAGGAGAACTGATGCTGAACTGGAAGACCGCCCTGTGGGCAACGCTAGCGGCCACCGTGGCCTCTGGTTGCGTCTCTCCCCTGCACCTGACCTACGACTATGGTCGCGCCTACACCGACTCGATCGTCGCGCAGGCCGACCTGACACGTCCGTCCGTAGCCGAATTGAACATCTTCCTGTACGGCGCGGAAGCCGAGAAAATCCGCATCCAGGTCAAAGAGAGTTCCACGGACGCGGAATCTGGCGAGTCGCAACTTGACAACTAGCGGGCCTCCCCGGAACTAGCAGGCAATCTTGGCAAACCAGGGGCCTTCCGCAGCACTTGCCCTTGGCACCCTGTCCGGGTTCCTCGCCGCGCTCGCCTTTCTGCCGACGATCTTCCCGCTCTCCCTCCAGCTCATCGATACCGAGGAGTATGCCGCGACTCGTCAGATGCTCGTTCAGGCTGAGCAGGTTCGCCACCTCATCAATGACGGGAACGCACTCACTGACGAGACCCTCGGCCGCCTCGACCTCGCTTCGATCGACGTGCAGCGCCTCGATGGAACCCAGATCGCACTGATTGGCACCCCCTTGCCTGGGGCACTGCGGGAGGAGCTGTGCACATCGGACACACACAAGGCTGATGTGCGCCCGTGGGGGGATCAGCGCTGGGCCGTTGCTTGTCGTGTCACCTCACTCCATCAAATCGTCGTCGCCCGCCCGGTGGTGTTGAGGACTGGCTCGGATGTCTTCATCACCGTTGTGATGCTGGCCGTGGCCGTCGGACTGATTACTGCGATCTCCATTCTGCTTGTTCTTCGTCCTGTTTCGAGCGTTGGACAGGCGCTCAAGCGCGTTCAGGCGGGGGAGCGTGGGGTCAGGATCAGCAGCACCGGCTTGAGAGAGCTGGACGAGATCATCGAGGGACTGAACGAGGCCGCTGCGGCGATGGAGGACCGCGAAGACGCAATCCTGGCACGGATCCAGGTGGTGCAAGAGATGGCGCGTCTAGTCGCGCACGAGGTCCGCAATCCACTCCAGAGCCTGGAGCTCCTCACCTCACTCATCGCCTCGGAGGAGAACGACGGGGAACGCCGCGACCTCGCCAAGTCCATCCACACCGAGATCCGCGCCCTCGATCAGGTCGTCAACCGGCTGTTGCGCGAAGGCGCGCTCGAGGGAGCGCTAAGGCTCCGACGCAAGCTTCAGCCGGTGGCTCCGCTTGTGCAACAGGTGACAGACCTCCGCCGCCCGGCCGCCGAGGCACGCGGCATTCGCCTCTCGCTGGGACTGGTCACCTGGCGACCGGCACAGATCGACTCCACCATCCTGGGTCGATCCATCGACAACCTCGTCCTCAATGCGCTTCAGGCCGTGGACCCTCAGCGTGGCGAAGTTCGGGTCTCGGCGTTCGAGGAAGGTGGCCAGCTGTGCATCTCCGTGGACGACAACGGGCCCGGCGTCGACCCCGAGCTCGGCGAACAGATCTTCGAGCCCAACGTGACAACCAAGAAAGACGGGACCGGACTGGGCCTGAGCCTGGTAAAAGGAGTGGTGGTCGCCCATGGTGGTGACATCGAGGTGGGTGTCTCCACTCTCGGAGGCGCTAGATTCCTCGCCCGAATCCCGTTCGAGGAAACACCACATACCGAGGGAGAAAGTGAGCAAATCCAGCCTAAGCATCCTGGTAGTTGACGACAATCGATCCGCTGCGGACGCGCTCGCACGAGTGTTCCGCAAGCAGGGAGACGACGTCAAAGCCTTGTACGACGGCCGCTCCGCCATCGAGTACATCGGCAAGCAAGACCTCGACGTCGTGCTCACCGACCTGAAGATGGCGCCCGTAGACGGCATGCAGGTTCTTCGAGCAGCTCGGGCCAAGCGACCTCCGATCGAGACGATCGTGTTCACCGCCTTCGGGGCGGTCGACATCGCAGTTACCGCGATGCGTCTCGGCGCTCGGGACTTCCTGACCAAACCCGTCACAGTCGAGCAGGTGGGCAGTCGCCTCGACCAGCTACGCGGACCCGGAACCCCTGGCTCGTTCCCGACGATTCCTTTCATCGCAGAGGCCCCCTCTTCCAAGGCGCTGCTCCAGAAGCTCCGGCGCGCCGCCGGTGTGCCCTCATCGGTGTGGATCCAGGGAGAGATAGGCTCGGGTCGCGAGTTCTCGGCACGCACTCTGCACAAGTTCGGACGCGACCTCACCGGGACCGGTGCGTTCCATATCAGCAACCTCGGGTCGTCCCTCGAGTGGCCCGAGAGCGGCACCGTGCTCCTCCCCAACGTCGATGATCTGCCCGACGACCTCCAGCAAGCGCTACACCGCAGCCTCCAGCATGCCCCACCGGGCGTCCGCCTCATTGCCACCGCCCGGCGAGATGGTCGCCAGCAAGTCTCCGAGGGAACGCTGCGAGCCGAGCTGTACTACGGGCTCGCTGTGGTGGTCATCGAGGTCCCACCGCTGCGGCAGCGTCGCGAGGATGTGCTCCCACTCTTCAAGCAGGGACTGGCTGCATACGCCAACCGCTATCAGCGAGAAGCCCCGGAACCCTCCCACGAGTTCCTCGAGCGACTCCAGAGAAACAGCTGGCCCGGCAACGTGCGTGAGCTCCTGAACCTGGCCGAGAGAACGGCGGTCATGGGCGGCGACCTCGCCTCGGTCGATGAGGTAGTGGAGGTCTCATCGGAGGGGATCCCAGCCCTGGAACTCGGATTCTCGCTCTCCAAGTGGATGGAGAACATGGAGCGAAGGATCCTGGTCGAAGCCCTCCGTCTCTGTGATGGCGATCGCGCCGCCGCGGGACGACTGCTCGGGGTCGAGCGCAACACTCTCCGCTACAAGCTCAATAAGTACGGCCTCCTCGACACGTGATTGCGGTCGTCTTGGCAGCCGGCGTGGCCTGGGCACATCCATTCGGCGCTCAGTACGCGGCCCACCGAGTCGATGTGCACGTTGGCGCCGACGCAGTTGCCGTCCACTACATTGCCGAGGTGCCGAGCGGTCTGCTGCGAGGCCCCGACGGCCTGAGCGACATGAAGATGGAGCTCCTGAGCGGGCTCGTGCTGCAGGTCGACGGCGCTACCGTGCCGCTTGTTTTGGCCGGACCCGCCGAAGTTCAGGAGAACGACGACTCGGTCCAGATCGGACTGCGGCTGCACGCCGACCTCGAAGCGCCACCCACCGAGGTGTTGATCTCGGACGGGAACCTTCCGGACGTGGCCGGCGTGTTCTCCTCCACAGCAACGGTGGAAAGCGGATTTTCCGTGCTCGAAAGCAGCCTGCTCTCCATCCGGAATGGCGTCGTTACCCGAGACGACAGCGACCGTTGGCACATGGGTGCGGGCCACCGAGAGACCCGCCTGCACGTGGCCGCGGCGTCACCGGTCTGGTCTTGGTTGGGGCCGTGGTCGGACGGCGAGCCCATTGGCGTTGCAGCGGCCTATCCGCCTGCGTGGAGCGCGCTCCTGAGGCGCCCCGTTGTCACCCCGACTGTCGCGGCAATCGCGGTGTTGCTCGCGCTAGGAGCGGGCCTGGCGGCGCCGAAGGATAGAGACTGGCGCATCGCAGCGGCCTGTTGGGTGCCCGTCGCGCCCTTGGCGTTCTGGCTGCCGAGTCCGGCGACCGAGATCCTGGCGGCACTCCTGGCCATCGTCGCACTGGCTCTCTCCTCCCGCAGCCACATTGCGGCAACCACACTCTTGGTCGGCGCGATCGCCTTGGCCACCCACGCCATCGGCTTGGCCCTGCTCATCATCGCAGTCCACCTCGGCGGCACAGCGCTCAGGCACCCCCACCGAGGAGCGACCGGAGCTATCGCGGGTGTGGTGGCAGCTGCGATGCTGCTTCGAATCGCTATCGAATGAGACGGCGGCCCAACGCCGAGGCGACTTCTTGGAGCTTTTCGACGTGCTCGTTACCGAAGCGCCCGCCGCCCCTAAGATTCATGAGCTCTAGCACTCCGAGCACCTTGTCATTGCAGATCACTGGTACGACCGCGATCTCCTTGGTGACGTAGCCCGTGAGCGCATCCACCTCCCCGCAGTGACGGGGATCCTCATGGGCATCGGCCAAAACCACCGTACGGCGCTTCTCCATCGCGAAGCCGGCGACGCCAGTTCCGACGGGGAGCCGAATCCCGACCAGCTTCCGCGCATGGGGTCCGGTGACCGCGTTGAAGCGCAGATACCCCTTGTCTTCGAGGATGATCGCGCCGCTCTCGGCCGGCACCCAGTCACGCGCGACCCGCAGGGCCTCTTCGCAGGCGTGATTCACGGTGTCAGCGCTATCGATCGCCGCAAGTTGGTCACCGTTGTCGACGATCTCCGCAATGGCGTCTGCGGGCAGCGGCTCCAGCTCTTCGATGTCCGAAGCATCGAGTTCTTCGATCTCGTAGTCGTCGACCTGCTGGACGATATAGCCAGTTCCGGTGGTGATATCGCGAGCGATCACGGTTCCATTGGGCAAGACCTCGCAGGCAAGACGAGCCACCTCGGCCACCTTGCCGAGCTGCTCGAGCCCACTGCCGAGCGCCTCGATCCAGTTCAGGCCCTTCACCTGCACGCTGGCAAGACCTCGGGCCGACACTGAGAAGCTAGCCATCCCTCTCCACTCCAGGCAAGTCTGTTCGAGGTTTCCGCAGTGTACCGGATAGAGACCCCACGCACCTTGTAAGCGGATGGAAGGAATGGAGCCCGAGGCCGGGGCAGAAGTCCAAATCGGGCGGTTCAGGCGATGGGGCGCCATCGCCCTGGCGGCCGCCGTCCTCGGCTGGCTCGGCTATGCACTGTTTCGCGGCTTCACTGAGACCGCGGGGGAATTGCAGGGTTTCGCATGGGGCTGGTACGTCCCCATCCTTCTGTTGACGCTGGTCAACTACAGCCTGCGATACCTGAAGTGGCACTACCTACTGGGGCAGCTCGGAATCCACATCCCGCACCGCGACAACGTCTGGATCTTCGCGACCGGGCTCGCAATGGTGATCTCTCCAGCCAAAGCCGGTGAAGTGGTCAAACCCTATCTCGTCAGAGAGATTGCAGGGGCGCCGATGACGAGGACCATCCCCGCGCTGGTCGCCGAACGCACCACCGACGGGATCGCGGTCGTCGCCCTCGCGGCCATCGGCGTGACCACCTACTACGCCGAGGCGACCAACATGATCTTCGCGGTAGTCGCTGGGATCGTGCTCGTCATCGCCGGGGTCGCTTTCGAGCCGGTCGCCAGCATCGGGATCCGGCTAGTCAGCGCGCTCCCCGTGATTGGACGCTTCGGGCCCCGCCTGGAGGAGGCCTATCGAGCCCTGCGTGTCTGCTTGTCACCCATCCCCCTGTTCGTGACAATGGTGCTCTCCATCATCGCGTGGTTCGCGGAATGCGTGGGGTACTGGCTGGTGTTCATGGGCATGCAAGTGGGTGCGAGCCTCGGTGTGTGTACGTTTCTGTATGCCTTCTCCACGGTCTTTGGCGCCCCGAGCCCCGGAGGAATGGGAATGGCTGATCTCGCGCTCGCCGAGGGTGCCATCGGGCTCATCGATGGCGTGTCCGCCGGCCAGGCTTTGGCCGCATCCCTTCTGATCCGAGTCGCGACGCTGTGGTTCGGAGTACTGATCGGCGCGTTTGCTCTCCTTCGGATCGACGGATTGATCGCACGTGCCCAGACTGATGTTGTAGGGTGACGCGCGCGGAGAGCCCAATGTTCTTGGCCGCAGTCGTACAGCTGAACTGCTCATCCGATTCCCAGGGAAACTGGACCCTGGCGGAGGGATTGATCCGTCGCGCGGCAGGATATGGTGCCAAATTCGTCGCCACCCCGGAGGCCGCCAACTATCTCGGTCCCCACGCCGAAAAGGTTCGCCTGGCGGAGCCGCTGACCGGGCCGACAGTACAGGCCTTCGCACGCCTCGCTGCGGAGCTGGAGATCCACCTGCTGGTCGGGTCCGTGAACGAGCGCAGCGACGACCCTCAGCGATGCTACAACACCAGCGTCTTCCTTGGGCGAAACGGCAGAATCATTCAGTCCTATCGGAAGATTCACCTCTTCGATGTGGACGTCTCGCCCGACGTTCGATTCCTGGAGAGCGACACAACCGTGCCCGGCAGCGAGGTTCGGGTAGCCGAGACAGAGCTGGGCGTGTTCGGTCTCTCGATCTGCTACGACCTTCGCTTCCCCGAGATGTACCGCATGCTGGCCGAGCGAGGCGCCACCGTGATGATGGTGCCGTCCGCGTTCACGGCAACGACCGGCAAAGACCACTGGCGGGTGCTGTTGCAAGCCCGTGCCATCGAGACCCAGTCCTATGTGATCGCGCCCGCTCAGCACGGCGAGCACGACGACGAGGGCCTCCGCCATAGCTATGGACACTCAATGATTATCGACCCGTGGGGGCAAGTCGTCGCCACCGTGTCGGATGGCACGGGGATAGCCCTTGCCGAGATCGAATTGGACCGCGTCGCCAAGGTGCGCCAGGGAATGCCCGTGACGAGCCACCGACGCCTGGAGGGATGAAATGACGATGCTCTGGAGCCTGCTTTTGGCAACCGTCGCGGTCGGCGCCCCAACCGACCCCGAGATCGTCGAACTAGCCGGCGAGGCGTTCGGCAAGAAGCTGCCCGAGAAGGCTGTCTGTATCAACCGAGACATGATGCTTCCGGAAGAGTTCGAAGGCGAGCCCGTTGCGGTCGGGCTCATGCACGGCGCCGAGGGATGTCGGATCTTCGGTGTCGTGGTCAAGAGCTACTGGGTGTCCCTGGAGCGGGCGGCCCTCGCCTCGATGAACGACGACGCCTGGGCCAGGGCAAACAGCAAGAAGCGCGGCGAGTTCATGCAGGCGTGGACCACCAACGTCATGACGGCATTCGACCAGTTCGACATCGGCGACCCGCGCCCGACGCACGACGCCACCGCAAACGGCGGCATCGTGGTGGAGACGAGCATCTGGCAGCGGACCGACAAAAAACACGTCGCACAGCACACACGGGCCAGGTTCTTCTACGACAACGACGGCGCCCTCGAGACCGCCGATCGGGACACCGGTCCGAAGTGGAAATCGGCCTTCACCGTGCGTGAATACCGCGTCGAAGGCGTCACTGTAGAGCAGGTCATGGCGTCGCTGAAGACCAAAGGACGAAACCTGGCCAAGTGCATGGACGCAGGTTGGAAGGAGAACATGACGATCTCCGGCCGAACCCGCTTCCAGTGGACCATTCGCGGCGGCAAGGCGACGCAGATCGCCCTGGTGGCGGAAGACGACGACGGAAGCGGCATCGCGAACTGCTACCACCGTGCGCTTCAGTCCATCGAGTTCCCCCCCGAGCTCGGCGGCACGGTGGTCTGGAGCTTCAACATCATCCGCAGCGAGGTCAAGGCGGATTAGCTAGACGATCAAGTCCCGGAGGACCTCGATCCCGCGCCTGGTGACGTCGGGCGGAGTGGCCGTGAAACACATTCGCACGTGGGTCGGATAGGGACCAAAGCTCGGGCCGGGAGCGATGAAGAGGCCGCGGTCCACGCAGTCCTCGAGGAAGCCGCCGAGCCCTCGCTCATCGAGCCGATCAGCCACATCCAACCACACAAAGGTGCTGCCTTGCGGAGGCTCTGCACCAAGCCGCTCTGCAGCGTGGCGTCCAATCTCTTGGTACAAACGAGCAGCATCCGCGACCCACTCGTCGGCGAGGCCCTCCAGGGCGTGCTGCGCTGCAATCTGCGCGGCAGTCGGGGTGCTGTAGTACGTGTGCACGCCGACCTTGCGGACCTGGTGCATCACCTCGGTAGGACCGACGATATACCCTGCGCGGTTGCCGGCCATTCCAAAGGCCTTCGAGAACGAGTGGCACGAAAAGACCCGCTCCGGAGCCAACGGTCGCGTGTAGGAATGCTCGGAGGCGTAGGCGTAGTCCTCGTAGACCTCGTCGGAGATGACCCACAGGTCGTGGCTCCGCGCCCATGAGACGAGTGCCTCGAGAACCGGTCGCTCGATGATCCGTCCAGTCGGGTTGTTTGGCGTGTTGATGTACAGCGCCACAGTGCGTTCGCTTCGCCTCGCCTCGACCGCCTCCACTGCTGTCTCGGGGCCGTCGACCTCGCCGACGAAGGGAACCGGAACGGGGATGCCGTGAAAAGTCCGGGTGATCCCCGCTATCAGTGGCCAATAGGGCGCCAGGATGAGCACCTCGTCCCCGGGCGAGACCAGGCCCCCGACCAACGCTCCGAGACCGCCGGTCGCGCCTGCCGTCACGAGCACATCCGCTCGCTCAGTGGGGGCTCCAGTGCGCTCGCGAGTGCGAGAAACGATCGCGTCGATGAGCCCGGAGCGCCCCTGCACCATCGCGTATCGGTGCATGCCCGGAAAGTCCTCGACGGCGATGTCCTGCATGCGACAGCCGATCGCGGGCTCCATCCAGGTGTCGCCGATGTGGAAGGGATAGACCTCGCCATCGAAGCTCGCCAACCGGTGCGCGAGAGCGGAATAGACCGAACCCCTCATCGCAGCTACGGTGTCAGATACCTCGGGAAATCGCGGCATCAGCCCCCCGCGTAGCCAATGCCGACGTAGACGCAGTAGCCAGCAGTGAGCAGCGCGCCCTCAATGCGGTTCATCGAACCCTTCAAGACCAGCGGAATGAGGAGGCCAGTCGCGAAGACTGCGCAGCCCATGTCGTTCCAGGCGGCTCCATCCAGGATGGTGATCGGAGCGATTACCGCCGTGCTTCCGAGCACCATGGAGACGTTCAAGATGTTCGAGCCCATGGAGTTGCCCACCGCCAGCTCGACCTCACCGCGGTAGGCTGCCACGATGCCAGTCGCTAGCTCGGGCGCGCTCGTGCCGAGGGCGACGACCGTCAGACCGATGAAGCGGTCGCTGATGTTCATCATACGGGCGATGTCTTCCGCCGCAGGAACGAACACGTTGGCTCCGATGACCAACACGACCAACCCGCCAACGAGCATGCCCAGGTGCCAAATCCAACCGGAGTCCGCGGTTTCGAGATCGTCGTCCATCTTGGGAGGCCGTCCGCGCAGCGCCTCGTACAGCACCCAGATGTTGTACAGGGCGCCGGCCGCGAGAAGTAACAAGCCTTCGCCCCTGGAGATGGTGCCGTTGTATGCAACAGCGGGGACCATGAGCTGCAGGGCGAGGCAGCTCGGAACCTCGCGACGCATGAGCATGCGATCGACCTGGAGCGGGCGAACCATCGCCGCCACCCCGAGCACCAGAGCGATGTTGGCGATGTTCGACCCATTCACATTGGCCAGGGCCATCTCGGTGCTGGCTGTCACGGCGGCCGTCACGCAGACGACGAGCTCCGGCATTGACGTTCCGAAGGCCACAATGGTCAACCCGACAACCAGCGCCGGAACACGGAACGTCAGGGCCAGCTGACCCCCACCGCGGACCAGCATCTCGGCACCCGCGACGAGCATCAGCAGGCCGATGAGGAGCAACAAGAAAACCAAGAGGCGGGACCTGCCTAAGACCCTCGGTGGGTAACACCGACGGCGCTCCGGAGCACTCACGCATCAGAGGCCAAGACCGGAGCGGATCCTCCTCCACAGTGCCTCGCGGTCATCGCCGTCGGAAAACACCACCAGCTGACGGGCCTGCCCGCTCCCGTCACCGGGCATGATCGCGACGGTCACGCCCTGCTTGCTGCAGATCCCGAGGCACCCGCTCTTGGCGATGAGGACATGTTCCCTGAATCCCTCGGCCTTGGCGCGAGCCTTGATCCAATCCCGCAACTCGGACCCGCGCTCGAGGCCACACCAGGCGCGGTCGCTGTCCCGATCTCTCACGTGCGTGCAGACAAATGCAGCACCCTGCCAGGTTGGCTTCACATCGCGCATCCACATTCCCCAAAACATCCGGATATCATGGCCCGTCCTCGGAGGTGTCAGCGCCCACGTGCTCAGCCTAGTTCCATGGTTACTCGTGGCCCTGTCGGCCTACGCTCAGGAGCTACGGCCCCCCACCCTCATCGCGTGTCCGCCGCTACCGTATCCCGAGGATCAGACGGGCAATCACCGGGTCGCGTTGCTCCTCGAGATCGACGAGGGCGGAGCGATCCGCTCGGCGGAAGCCACCGAGGGCGACACGCCCTTTGTCGAGCTGGCCCTCGAGGCGGTCTGGAGCTGCTCGTTCGCACCCGCGTTCAGCGAGGGAGAAGCCATCGGCGTAGAGATCCCCTTCACCTGGGACTTCGAGCCTCCCATCCAACTCGATGGCGTGGTGCGCGCGGCTGGAGTCCGCGAACCCGTGAGCAACCTGACCCTGCAGATAGGCGATGCAGCTGCCGTCACGGACGAGGCGGGGTACTTCTCGATCAGAGGCCTCAAACCTGGTGACTACAACCTGACCCTCGGTGGGGACAGCTGGAGGATGGCCGCGCAATCCGTTACCATCGAGGTAGACAGCCGAACCACCGTCGAGCTCTGGGTCGTCGAACAGGGCCAGCTGGCCGGCGACGAGCTGGTGGCGATCTATGACCGGCGAAGGACCGGCGGCGTTGCCCGCACGATTCGATCCGATGAGATCCGTGCGTCGCCGGGAAGCCTCGGCGATCCACTCCGGGCGCTGCACAACCGGCCCGGGTTTGTGCGAACCCCCTTCGACGCCGGCTGGCTGCTGGTCCGGGGAGGAGACTTCGACGACACCGGCATGTATGTCGACGGGGTCCGAGTCCCCCTCCTCTACCACATCGGAGGTTTCACCTCGGTTCTCCATCCCGAGATGACCGAGACCGTGCGATTCTGGCCCGGCGTGTTTCCGGTTCGCTACCAAGCGACCTCGGGCACTGTGGATGCCGTCCCGCGGCCCGTCGGCGATGAACCGCGAGCCGTCGCTGGCATGAATACGGTGTACGCACACGTCTTCACCGCAGTACCCACCAAGTTCGGAGGCGTAGCGATCGCGGCGCGGCGCTCCTACCTCGACGCGCTGCTCTCGGTGATTCTCGACCCGGAGAGGGCGAAGATCGCCCCCCGCTTCTGGGATGGACAGGCGCGCGTGGAGATCGGCAAGGCCTCGATCCTCGCACTCGGCCTGGCCGATGCTTTCGATGCCCCAACCAGCGACAACACCGAGACAGTGACCATCCAACAGGATGGCGCGCAGATTCAGGCCCACATACCCTTCCAACTCGGGCACACCGAGCTCGTGCTCTCACCCTGGGCAGCCGCACAGTCGAGACGACTCACTGGCGACATCGACAGCCAGGGCATCTTCGAGGTGTACCCCGGTTTCCGAGCCGAGCTGATCGGTCGCCGGGACCACCCGCTACGGTGGATGGCTGGTCTCGAAGCACAGCACCGCTCCTTTCGCCTCACCCAGGGCCTCGCACAGCTGACCACGCCCGTCGAGACGGTGGACCCGTATTTCTCTATGACCACGGGTGAAGACGTCGTCCTCGAGACGGGGATCCGCCTGGATACCTTCTTCGTGCGCGACCACCTCCCGCGATTCGCGCCCTCACCGCGAGCCACGGTCCGCTGGCAGGCAACGCGAGGGTTTGCGCTGAACAGCGGTTTCAGTCGGGTACATGGCCCCCCCATCGCCACAATCCTCTACGGGCTGCCAGACGGGATCTACCTCGATCTGGAGCAGGCAGACGCGGTGAGCGGGGGGTTCAAAGCGACGTATCGCACGCTGACTTTTGACGTCAACGTCTTCCATCGGGATCTTGCGAATATCACCGCCTTCGAAGTGGATGGGTCGGTCGGTCAGCTGATCGGGTTCGCCAACGGCGTGGAAACCGAGGTTCACTGGCGCTACGGCGATCTCGAGGCCACCGCCCTATACCAGTTCACGACCTCACAGCGACGCGAGGAGATTGGCCTTCCCACCCGGACGGCTACAACCGATCAACCTCACCGGGCCGATCTGTTGCTCATCGACCACCTCCCCAAGAACTGGATCATCGCCTCTCGCTTCCGATACAGCACCGGTTTCCCGCGAGGGCCAGATCCGCTCCTCGGGATCCCGCTTGCGCCGACGGAGGCCTTCGACATCCTCACCCAGCGCGTTCGACCGGTGGCAATCTCCGACGAAGCGGCGCGGCTACGGGACTTTCACGCCCTGGACGTGAAGTTCTCCAAGCGTCTCACCTTCAAGAACTGGCAGCTCGACGCCACCCTCGACGTCCAGAACATCTACAACCGCCGCGTCGCGGAGCCCTTCATCACCGGCTTCGGAGAGTCGATCCCAGCCTATGGTTTTGGGCTGCCAGTCCTGCCGATCTTCGGCGTGGAGGGCCTCTTCTATCCGCGGTCGCGCCAGCTCCGGGAGAGCGCCACTTCCTCGCGATAGTGGGCAACCTCGGCGGCAGTCCTCTCCTCGTCCCAACCGAGCAGCTCACCCATGCGCTCGGCCACCAACTCTGTGGCGCCAAGGCCCTGGTCTACATCCCGATAGTAGAGCTGGGTCCGACGGATCATGAAGTCGCTGACGCGAGTGGCCAGCTCGGTGTGGACTGCCCAGTCCACCTGGGCGAGGACCTCGGGTCTTCCCGGGATCAAGAGCGCCGCGAGCTTGCCGTCCGATGCGCAGAGGTTGGCGATGTCTATCCCGCGGGTGCCGTAGGTGTTTGCCAGGTTCCGCGCGGTAGATAGCTCGATGCTGCCCTTTGCCGCGTCGAGGACCTGCAGGGCGACGTGCTCGTGGTCGTCATCTGCGGGCCAACCCACCGCACCGGGCAGAGGGTTGGTGTCGGTCTCTGCCGCCGTGAGCTTCGCGGGTAGCTGATCGGAGAGCCGCAGCATCTTGGTCACCGTGTCGGTGACCTCGGCCGACATCAGCCGATAGGTCGTGAGCTTTCCTCCGGCGATCGTGATCAGTCCATCCTCACCGATCACGATTTGATGCTCGCGGCTGACCTGGGACTCGTTGATGTCCCCTCCAGCACTCGCGGGAGCCATGAGCGGGCGGAGGCCGGCCCAGGTCGCGATGACGTCGTCGTGGCAGAGCTTGTGATCGTCGAAGTACGCCGCGGCCGCGTCGATGAGGTAGTCCACGTCCTCGCCGGTGGCGTGAACCGAAGAGGGATCTCCGTCGAAGTCGGTATCGGTGGTACCGACATAGGTGCAGTCGTCCCACGGAATCGCAAATAGTACACGTTTGTCGGTCGGATGCACGCAGACCACGGCGTTATTCACCGGCAGTTTGTGCCGCGCTACGACGATGTGCACGCCCTTGGTCGGCCGCAGAAGGGGTCTGTCGAGCTCCTTGCTCATTGCAATGGTGTCATCCGTCCAAGGGCCGGTGGCGTTGACGATCGCGTGAGCGCGGATCTGCTTTGTCTCTCCTGTGATCTGGTTGACCACCTCCACTCCACGAACCCTTCCCGCCTCTTTGATGAAGCCGGTGACCTTGGTCCAGGTCGATAGCGTCGCTCCGTGGGCGGCCGCGTCCATCGCATTCTCGAGGGTGAGACGAGCATCGTTGGTGGAGCAGTCGTAGTACAGGGGCGCGCCGGTGATGTTCGCGACGGTGAGGGTCGGCTCCTCTGCGGCGACCTGCTCGGGGTCGAGCTTGACGTGCCGCTTCGGAGAGCGGAACAGCGACAGTCCCTCATAGAGCCACATGCCCGCTTCGATGAACCACAGCTTGTGCCTCGAAGTAGAGTAGACCGGGAAGAGGAAGCCCAGAGGGTTGACGATATGTGGAGCAATATCCAAGAGAATCCGTCGCTCGCTCACCGCCTCGAAGACCAAGCTGAACTCGTATTGCTCCAGATAGCGGAGGCCACCATGAACCAGCTTCGAACTCCGGGAGCTGGTCCCGTATGCAAAGTCGTTCATCTCAACGAGGGCGACCGACAGGCCTCGACGGGCCGCGTCGCGCGCGATCCCACAGCCGTTGATTCCCCCACCAACAATCAGAAGGTCGACGTCGGCGCCAAGGCGCTCCCACATCTCTGACGAGCCCGACATGTTCATCTCTCCAAGAGGCGACGCGGTCCCCAAGGAGCGGTGCCGCCCTTGACCAGCGTCGAGAAGTTCTCGCGACCGATGGTTGCCTCGCCGGTCGCAATGCAGTGTTCGTACCGTACCGCTTCGATCTCTGTGCGAAGCTCCGCCTCCGTGCCAACCGATCGCAGGACGCCGTCCTTGAACGCGGCGGTGGCGGTCGGCGAGCGCTTCGCAGCGAGGCCGGCCAGCTCGCGGGCCCGCGCCAGCCCGTTCTCCAGACTACCCGCAGCCTCCTGAACGAGGCCGATCCGCAGCGCCTCGGCGCCATCGACCCGCTCACCCGTCATTCCGAGCCTGAGGGCGTTGGCGATGCCGATGTGCGCCCAGAGCTCCGAAGTTCCGCCTGCGCCCGGGACGATCCCGAGGCCGGTCTCGGGCAGCCCAAAGACGGCACCGTCACATGCGATTCGGTAGTCGCAGACGAGCAGAAACTCAGTGCCCCAACCAAGTGCGACGCCGCCAACGACACCGATGTGGAAGACCGGGATCCTTCGCAGGCCACCGAGGACCGAGCGCTGCCAGCGCACGTGTTCCTTGATCCGAGCCGGACTCCAGCCCCTTCGCTCGACGACGTCGGCGCCGGCGACGAATATTGGCGTTCCTTTGCTGGATTTGCGTCGCGAGAAGGAGACCAGGGCTGCGACGCGCTCGTCGGTCGCGAGCCGGTCTCGCAGCCGCTCGAGCTCGGTAAGGACCGCAACACCCACCTCGTTCGCCTTGCCGTGGTCGAACTCGAGAACGACCACCCGGCCGTCTTCTTCGGTGGTGACGCGAAGGTGCTCGAAGTCGGCGGTGTGCATGGAGCCTCCAGATCTCGCACTTACCGCGTTTTCGCGGCGCGGACACGGGCTAGAAGGGGGGCAGACGCTGCGAGATCCTTCGCGGCCCTGGTGAGAAGATCAGCGCGTTTCTCCGGCGCGCACGGTACACGAACTGCGTGTTCGTACCGGGCACGCCCAGCCCTGAGAGCAGACTGGGACCGCTCGGCAATCGCGATCGCCTCATCAAAATCCAGTATTGCCCGTGCCGAATCGGCCCCGGCCACGGCCATCCCACGGGCGATCCGCAGGTCCGCTTCTAGCAGCGGCATCTTCCGCTCCAAGGCGAACTGCACCCCGGCGTCGAGGCCATCCGTGAGAACCGCGACTCCAGCTTCAGTCATGGCCCGCACCCGCCCTGCCTCCGACCGGTACATGAGCGCGCGACGCCCCGCCTCCCGATGCAGCGCCATACCCGCTTCGAAGGCCTCCACCGCCGGAGCGGTGTTCCCTTGCAGCACATGGATCTCGGCCTGCTCACTGCGGGCGGCTGCGATGCCAGCTGCGGCCTCCGGGCGTTCTCCGAATGCCTGGATGACCTCGCCGTAACAATCGAAAGCAACGCCGAGATCACCGTCGAGCCTGGCCAGCTGACCTTGCCGAAAGCGCCCTGCTAATCCGCTGTCTCCGTCGGTCTGTGCCAGCTCCTCTACCAGCGGCCTCGCACCCTCTTTGTCGGGATAGCCCAGCAGAACACCGACCAGAGAGTCCATCGCCATCTCTCGGACACGCGAATCGCCCTCTACCAAAGCCAGGGCGTCTTCACAGAGCTGCCGCGCCGCGTCGGGATTGCCAAGCTCTCCGAGGACACCCGCCAAGCGGATACGGTCCATCGCCGCCCACTCGATCTCCTCGGTTGGGATGCCGAGCGCCATTCGCAGCGCCCGGGCCGCGTCTTCGACATCGTCATCGCGACGCCAAGCCTCCCCGGCAGCGCCCCAAGCCCGCCGGGCGACCTCCAGCTCGTCGATCTCCATGGCCGCGGCAGCGGCTCGCGCATAGAGGGGCGCGGCCACCCCCCACGCTCGGCCACGGGCCAGCGACTCCGCTCGTGCAATCAGCTCGCGGATCGACGCCTTCAATCTGCCTCCGGCTTCTAGCAGCCGCCCGTCCACGTCTTGTCGTCTACGACAAAGACGTACTCACAAGCCTTCTTGTCGCCGTCGATAGTGAACGACTTGCCGCGGATCTTCCTGCCGCTGGCGGGCTCGACGCTGGTGCTGTAGCGACCAGAGCCCATAGGTCCAACTACGAAATCGGCCTTGCCGTCCCACTCGGCCTTGAAGCCTTCGCCACCGCTGATCACGATCTTCCCGCCCGCGGGATCCGAGTACTTGAGCACCGTCTCGGCGGTCGGGATTCCAGTCCGCCGGTCGGGGCTGGTGATTCTGCCGCCAAGTTCGGGCTCGGGCGGTTCTGGGTCGACCGGCTCGGGTTCGGGATCATCTGGAACTATGGGGTCGACGGCGACAGGGGCGTTCCACCAGAGGGCAGCGACACCGCCAAACATCACCGCACCGCCGGCAACGACCGCGGCGAAGAGAAGGAACACGACGACGGCAATGCCGATTCCCATCCCGCTGCCACCACGCTCAGCCGGGACACCGCCGATGTCGTATTCGGCGATATGAGGAGGCATCGATGGCGGCCCCGGCTGTTTCTGGGGCGTCGTCGGCGCGCTGGTAGAGGGCTTCGGCGACTTGACGGGCCCGCCACCCTGCATGCTCGGTGGTGCTGGCAGTCCAGATGGGGCAGGAAGCGGGGCCTGGAGCGCCTGCGGAGCGGGTGGTGGCGTGTTGTCGTTCGGCTTGCGCATGAATCCCGATGACGCGTCTTCGGCCACCACCTGGCCAGAGAGAGGGTCGCCGGTATCGAGTTCGGGAAGGTCGGTTTTGGCCTCGGAGACCAGGGTCCGACAGAAGCGCCGGAGCTGCATATCCGTCGCGTCCTGGGCGAGGATCTCGAAGATCTCCACCAGCTGAGAAGCAGTCGGGCGCTGACTCGGTTCGTAGCTGAGCATCAAGCGCAGCGTGTCGCGCACCTGTTCGTTCCAATCCTGAGGGCCGCTGAGGGGGAAGGAGCGAATGCGATCATCGACCTTGGTAGCGAACTTGTTCGGTCGTGGCGGGATCCGCCCAAAGCTCTCTAGCGCCAGCAGCTCATAGAGCGTCACGCCCAAGCTGAAGACGTCCGCCGCTGCGGTGTCCTCTTCGCCGAGCATGCGCTCTGGGGCCATATAGCCCTGGGAACCAAAGGCCAGTGCCTGGGTCTTGGCCTCCCTTTCGGCAAAGTTTGCCCGCGCCGTGCCGAAGTCCAGGACCTTCACGCCGCCCGGCACGGTCACGAAGATGTTGCTGGGCTTGATGTCGCGGTGGATGACCTGCAGGGGATCGCCGCCCTGCAGCGGCGTTCCGTTGTACGCCGCGTCGAGGGCCGAAGCGACGCCGAGAATAATCTCGAAGAGCGCCGCTCGGGGGAAGACCTGTTCGCGCTCCTTGAGGAACGAGATCATCCACTTGAGGTCAACGCCCTCCAGATACTCCATCACGATCGCGCATTTGCCGTCGATGGAGGTGAGGTCCTCGACCTTAACGATGTGTTGGTGACGGATCAGCCCGAGCAGCCGTGCTTCGTCTCGGGTGCGCATGACCACTTCGTCGTGGCTGGACCACTTCGCATGTAGCAGCTTGATCGCGACGATCCGCGAGAACCCGTCAGATGAGATCTGCTCCGCGAGGTAGACCTTTCCAAATCCGCCTTCCGCGATCTCCTTGATGATTCGGAACCGGCGCCTGCCGATACTCACTGGCGCAACCTCGAAGCGTCTCCCTGCCTGACCGGGTCAGCGACTATACCCCACACATGAGCCAACGGAATCAGGAGCAGATCCCGTCTTTGGTGTTGGCCAACTCTGTCAGGTAGTGCATCAATGAGAAGTACTCGAGAACCATCACCTCGATGGTTGGATTCTCGCGCTTCAGTTTCTTGAACCCCCAAGACCCCATCAACCCCGTCGACCATGGTGCGTTGCCGTCGAGTGCATCACTTTCGCGCCCGAGGAGCAGCGCCGAAACACCCATGAGCGTGGCATCGGCCTTTCTTCCGTCTGTCCGCTCGAGTTCATTGTACACCGCGTCGACGGGCGCCAGACCGTACCAAGGCTGTTCCTCGAAGGTGATGAGCCGCGCTGGGTCGAAGACATCCCGGCGCTCGTTCTCTTCGATCACCAGATATCGGAGGACGGCGTAGGGCTGTGGCACGCGATCGCTGGAGCAAAACGCGTCTCCGACCTCGGCCCCCTGATCGGCGAGCATGGCCTTGAATTTGTCCTTCTGCTTCAAGTAGCGATCCACCATGTTGGCGGCGGCATCTGCCTGCTCGTCGCCCATGCCCATCTCTTTGAAGTTGTTGCGACGACTGGTGGGCAAGTACTGGAGGTGACGCAGCTTCTCCTCGACGCGCTCGACCTCCGGACCCTCGTTGGGGAGCGGGACTTTCTCGTGGTAGACAAGCACGGAGTTCAGGACAAACGCTACGAAGAGCAATCCGAGTATGACCCACGGTCGCCAGCTCATTTCTGCCTCAATACTTCAGCTTTGGATGGGATCTTGAACTGCTTGCAGTAGCCCTCGCGAGTGACGTACTGAACCCATGGGTTGAAAGCGCGGTCTTCGCCATAGTTCTGAGCGTAGTAGCAGACCGCAAGTAGGTGTTGAGCGACGATGCTGTACACATAGTGCTGGGTCTCGGCAGGCAGGGCGCCACCGCACCAGCTCTTCTCTTCGTGGGTTCGACAGCGGATGTTTTCGCCGTAGAAGTATGGACCTCGTTCCTTGCCATTGGCCTTGATCCACTTGCTGTAGGTCACCAGGATGTTGCCCGGTTTCCTGCGCCCTGTGAACCGGGCATCGTCGTAGCCAGCGTTGTGGCTGGCGATCGTCAGCTGGACCACCGAGCCCGACATCCGCAGGGTGGAGTCCCGATAGGCCTCGCCGAGCGTGTACATGGAGGCATCTGTGGACTTCTTGAGATCCATGCGATCATCCACGGCGCAGCCGTCGATCATGCACTCTCCCTGGTCCATGTACTCGCCATTCTTGATGACCATGTTCGGGGGCGCGAGCTCACTGGGTGACCACTTGACGTTGGTTCCGCGGAGCTTGCAGTCGCGCACTCGGAACGGCAACCCGGCCTTCCGCTCGACGCGAAGGGCCACCTCGGGCATGAACTGCCAGTAGCCTTTGGCGCACACATACGACTGAAGTCCCGGTTTGTATCGACTCTCTTGATAGGGGATCGCGGCAAAGACCTCGGGGAGTTCGTTGGCCCGGAGCTGCGTGACAACCTTGCCGTAGTCGCTCTTGATCGCCTCGAGCCGGCGGAAGACCTTCCAGGCGCGAACGTGCCGCTCGACTGAGGCAGTCGTGTACTGAAGGAAGGCCTGATCCCAGGCTTCTGGCGAGTCGATGCCCTTCTGGGCGCCGCCCGCCGCCTCGGCGTTGGGAGCCATCACGAAGTCGTAGAACGGCTTGTGGAGGCCCTCGAGAAGATCGGGGTCGATCGTGGTCGACTCCAGATCGACGGACTCGTAGAACTCGTAGCCGGGCTCGTCGGGGCCCAGCGCGACCACCGTCCGCTGAAAATAGACAAACCCGCCGATGGCCAGCAGACTCACGGCGGTTGCCGAAGACATCAGGAACATGCAGCCGAGAAACCAGAACGGCGCCGTGCTGGTCCGGACGTTGCCCACCTTGTAGGACGCGGGCACGGGACCCTTTCGGTCCACCTGCTCGACCTGAACCGCCCCACCCTCGGCCACCGCAACATCGGCGACATCCGATGCCAGACGTCCCTTTTCCCAGACACCAAGGCGGCGCGCCTCGACGAACTCGATGGTTGCGCCGCGGCCGACCGGGCCGAGGTGCAGGGCGCATCCGTCCGAGAGGTACTCCGGCCCTGTGATCGGGTCGATCTCTTTCCACTTCACGTTGGCGTGAGGCGCGAGCCGAATCTGGTTGCTACCGACTGGGGCGACCGACACCGCTCCGCCGTTGTAGGCGGTGATCACGCACTGGCGAGCATCGAGCCCTCGATAGCCGTTGAGCTGAAAGCCGCCGGGGCCCGGGTTTGCCCCAAGCCGGACCACAGGCCCACGGAACACCTGCTCGCCCATGCCCGCGAGGGGGCCCCCAAGGACCAAGAGCGCGATGTCCCATCGTTCCTGCGTGCTCACATGCTCACCACGATTACCAGCTCGATCCCCGCCTCGACTTCCCCGAGAATCTCCAGGGGACCGAGCGTCCGCCCTTCGACTACCAGAGTCCAATCGGCCGTGGGGAGCGCCAGCCAACGCTGCAGGTATTCAACCAAGTATTGCGCCGGTACCGCAGTGCCAACCGGCGCTTGAAAGCGCATCGGCGGTTCGACACCCTCGATGTGGAACGTGGCCACCACTGAGCGGTTCTCGACGCGAACAACCTCACCCTGATCGAAGCGACTCCACCCAGTGATGTTGCCGAGAAGATCGGTGTCGGCGCGCCCATCGACCGCTAGCTCCGGCTCGGTCGCCTCATCGTCAAAGGCGCCGCTGGGCGCAGCCGCCACGGCTTCCGGTTCCTGCTCGGGTTCCGCATCGTGCTCGGGCTCCGAATCTGGTTCCCGCTCTGGTTCCGGTTCCGGTTCCGGTTCCGGTTCCGGTTCCGGTTCTGGCTCCGGCGCTGGCTCCGGCTCGGGCACCGGCGCAGGTGCGGTACGGCCCTCCATCGCGGCGCGGCGGCGGCGCTTCGAGTCGGTGCTGTCCCGGCTCTTGAGCCGCTGTAGCAGCGCCTTGGCCGCCACTCCGGAGCTAACTGGCGCGGCGATCACCGGCTCCGGAGATACCTCCTCTTGGGGTGGCTCTTCCCGAAGATCGGCTGGCGCCGGCTCGACCACCGCGTCCTCTGGAGGACCCACTTCTTCCGGTTGAGCCTGTTCTTCCGGCGAGACCTCTGGAGGTGCCTCGGCTTCGGGCTCGGGAGCCGTCCGGCGCGAGCGACGGCGCGGGCGGTCCGGGGGTGCCGAAGCCTCTGCTTCTGCGGGCTCGTCCCGGCGACGCCGACGGCGAAGGCGGTCTCGCCCAGAGCTGCCGGTTTCTTTGCCTTTGAGGCGGTCCTTTAGACGATCTCGCGCGTTTTTATCGCCGCTCTCGGCCCCCCGACGGCTAGATCGACGCAGCCGGTCCCGAAGATCCTTGGCGCTCGAGCGATCCTCCGCCACGGGCTCGGGCTCTGCCCCGGCTCGCTTCACGCTTCCCCAACGCGGCTGCTCTTCGGGCTCCTCCGGCTCTTCTGGAACTTCATCCGGATCCGGAGGGCGAGCCAAGCGCGGTGGCGGAAGCGCGAGATCCACTCCCGCCTCCACCCTGCCCGCCAGCTCCGCGAGCTCCGCCTTGGTGAGTTGACCGGTGTGACCGCCGGCTGTGGCACGGCCTCGGGCGAAGTGCGCACGGAGCTCTGCCATCACCTCCGCGAGACTGGGGCCGTCGGCATCGACCGATGACAGCACATCGTGCACCGCGTACACGAAGTCGGCACCGTCTCGATAGCGCGTATCGGGATCGGGCTTGAGAGCGCGCCCGAGCACCTCTCGCACCGACGCCGGCAGCTTCTCCCGCCACTGGTAGAGGCGGCGAACGCTCTCACCTCGACTGGCCTGCTGGGCGATGTCGTCGACCAAGCCGTCATACGCAGGCCGACCCATCATGAGCTCGAGGCCGAGGAGCGCCAAGCTGTACAGGTCGGAGCTCAGGTCTTCCTGGTCATCCTTGAAGCGTTCGGGTGGAGCGTAGCGGAAGGTGTCCTCGCGCGGGAGCTTCTTCTTGTTCTCGAGATACACGCGCATTCCAACGGAAGGAACGCCATATCCAACCACCTGAACCTGGCCGTCGCCCTTGAGCAGGACGCGATAGGGGTCGATCTGTCCGTGACAATAAAGGCCGTGCTGTGAGGCGACATCCGCCGCCTCCGTCAGGATTTCGCCGACCAGATAACAGAGTTCCATCCCAGCCTTTACGCCGCATGGATCCCCCATATCGACGAACGCGCGCACCACCTCAGCAACCGTCCAGCACGTGCCGGTGGGATAGACAAAGACGCCGGTCTCCGGCCGGTGATCGCACAAGCCAGCAACACCGGTAACACCTGGCTTCTCGAGAAATCCGATGATCGACTGGAGCTGGCTGTCGAGGACGGGATGGTCCCGATACTCCTCCCGATACTGAAACACCATGTGCTTCAGACCCTTCTGCGATGTGACCTCGACCAAATCCGCCGCGGGCCCGGCCACTTTCCGGCCTGTGGGCTCCATCCCAGCGATCGCTTCCATCTCGCTCTCCACCGAATTCCCCGAAGGGTGTACCGTAGCAGACGCGGGGGATCCGATGGCGAGACGCGGTAGTCGGGGCGAGCAGAGCGCCAAGGAGCAAGGGCCTGTAAAGGCTCCCGAGACCGAGCAGGAGGAAGAGGCTCCCCAGCAGGACGATCGCGAGCAAGAGCACCAGCGCGACCAGAACACCTACGGCAATGCGGCGCTGAGTGCACTGTTGGGGGCCTCGGTTGCCGGCGCGGCTGGAGAGGGCGGCGGGCCGGGGCTAGCGGAACGGGAACTCGAAGAAGAACTCTCCGGAGACATTGCCTATGGAGGCGATGACGACGGAGTGGACGTACCCCTGACCCTAGAGGAGCTCACGCGGTCGTGGAACCCGAGGGCTCGGCGAGGCAAGGACAGCCCTACAGAGCAGTGCTTCGCTCTTTGGGAGGATCTACCTCCCGAAGACGAACCGTTCATCGCCGAGATCCGAAAGCTACCAAGACCTCAGACGCCAGCGATGGGTCTCGGCGACAGCCTCTACCAGCCGACCGCTGAGTCCGTGGCGAGCGGATTGAGCCCGTGGGCACGCGAGGTCCGCCACTGGGTGAGTCCGACGCTCGATCGCCGCGCACTGCTCCAGCTGATCAGCCCCCCCGCTGCCTTTCTTCAGGACCCGGACGGCCGGGCGGTTCTCTCTCGAGCACGGTCCGGCGCGATCGCCAGCTGCGTCCTCCTCGACGAGCTCAGCCCGACACCATCGACGGCAGCCCTCACGCAGTTTTGCCTGGAGCTGGCAGGCAGCGGCATGCGGGTGCAGCAGGTCTGGGACGCCGCCGAGGCCGGAGAAGCGCAGCTCCCCATGGCGCGGGACCTGTGCGCTGCCGCCCTTCCCGCCTCGAGCCACCGTGTGCGGCCGCGCGGCCTCCCCCCGTTCGCTAATCAGCGCCTGATCGACGGCCTGTCTCGCCTGGCAGGACTGAGCTCGCCCCGCGGCTTCATCCCAGATCTTCAGCCCGTGGAGTCCGTAGAGGATGCCGACGATCCCCTGGGGCTCGATGAGGTCCTCGCCGCATTCACGGGCGCCACCGAGGCGCCAGATCAGGCAACCTATGACACCGCGCTCCGAACTGCCGAGCGTCTGGCTTCCGCATGCGCACACACGCGGATCCGCTATGCGGGTGTGTCCGCAGCGATCGGTGCCATATGCTCACACTGGAGTAGCGGTAGTCCGACAGCAGATCTCCTCGACATCAGCAGCGAGCTCGACGCCGAGATCCAGAGCTGCCTGAAGCTCTTGGTGGACGTCGCCCGCGCCGCGAAAGGCAGGGCCGTCGCTCCAACCGGCCTCCGAAACGGGCTGAAGCGGTCCGCGCGGCTCATAGAGCGTTCGCGACGGGCTGCTGCGAAGCGTATGGCCTCGCTGATCGGGGGTGTGATCCTGCCGAATCCGCACGTCAGCGAAGAACACAAGGACCCGCAGGACCGGCTCTCCGCGGCCTGGGAGGACGGCATTCCCGCCGCCGTGCTCGAGGCTCTCCTCGAGCATCCCGAAGGACTGGAGCGCACCGTCGCCGTCACCCTCACCGAGGCGACCCTGTCCAATGATGCAAAGACCTCCGTTCGCGCGCTAGGACAGCTGTCCAACGAGATCCGGCCGGACCGCCCCCTCCTGTCAGCGGCCCTCGATATCTGTAGGGGCGGGTGCGCGGTCTGGGCCGAAGATCCGAACACCGCGCTCGAGGTGGCGGCGCGCACACAAACCCTCGGCCGCACTCGACGAAACGGCATGATCCTCGCATCCGGAGCCCTCACAGCAATGGCCGCCTTGGAGCTGCAGGAAGACTACGACGGCCTCCAAGAGAAACGACTCTGTGCCGGAGGAGAACTCTTCCACATGGGCTCGGCTGCCGGCGTGTCTCTGCTCGCGCGCTGGAGCCCGAGGGAGGAGGAGTCTTGACATCGTCAGGCGGCGGGCTGGAACCCGCAGACTGAACACCCCTCCGACTCCGAGAGCGACTGCTTCGCCCGATAGCATCCATCGTGGAAGACCTGGCCGCAGCCAAAGCGGCAGTCGGCCTTCACGTCTTGGGTCACCGGCCCGCCGCAGATCCCACATGGATAGGTGATCAGTGCTTCGGCTTCCTTGACCTCCCTCAGAGTGACCTTCGGGAGAGGCTCCACGGCGCCATACCAGGCAAGCCAGCCCAGCATCACGCCGAAGATCCCGCCAATGACGGCTGGGCCGAGCACGAGCGCGATCCCGTAGCCGTCAGCGGAGCCAGTCAGGAATCCCGGAATCCACACCAGGCCCAGGAGCGGGAAGTACACACACAGACCGGTGACGGGGATCTTGATAGAACTCCCGACACCGCCCCAAAGATGACGGGCGAAGGAAGTCGACAACAGCGACAGCCCCAAGCCTGGCAACAGGCCGACCAGTGGATTCTGGCTCGCCGAGATCGCCACCGCCCAGGCCGCGGTCCAGGTGAGCACGACCACCAGCCCAAAGACGGCGTTCAGGTTGCCTGCTCCCGCATATCCTCGGTTTGGCGGGTACTCTGGCGGGCGTTCTTCGAGACCCGAACCCTCGGGCGGCTCGGGAAGCAGATGCAGCAACTCGTGAGGAACAATACCCAGATCCTGCAGCTTCTCTTCCTCGCCCAAGAGGCGACCACGAGCGCGAAGGTAGAAGTTTCGGCGAGTGCCGTCCTCCCAATAGGCGCCCAGGCCCGCGTCCCGGGCGACGCGCTGGGTCAGGTCTCGGGCGGGAAGGTAGGTCGGGACCACCATATCCAAGGAGAATGGCTCGAGATCGATCACCTGGACATGGACCGGAACGGTGCCTGCATCCTGCGGCGCGTTGTAGCCGGCCCCAGCCACTAGTACTCCTCGGGAGTCAACGGGATCACCTCATGGCCTCAACAGTCTTCTCGAGCTCGTCGCTGATGCGCTGCAGGGGCTGCAAGAGCCGCTCGAACTGCTGGAACCACTTCAGCCAGGTCTCGTCCGTCTGATCTGGGCCGGGAATCTCGGCATTCACACGGCGGATGAACTCGGTGAACTGCGTGATGCGATCCGTGGTTGCCGGCAGTGGGTTGTAGAAGTCGTGGCCGTAGCTGATCAGACTGCCCGCCGTCCGGTACAGCACACGATCGCTGGTCCCCTCTTCGATCAGCAGGAACTCCGCCGAGATCAGCGACCCCATGAACGCCACCATGCCGATCGACTGCTCTTTGACTGTCTCGGTACGAAACAGACTGGTGATGACCTTGCGGTTCAGGCGGATGTACTCCACGACCCGCGGCTTCAGATAGCTCTCGGCGGCCCGAGCTTGACGCCCCGCACGCGGTACGGGAAGTTGAACCTGGACCATTCGTCCAAGGCGCACGTTGATGCGACACAGTGCCACGGCATCGGGGTGCTCTTCATCGACCGGCGTGAGTCGCGGAACGACGTCCTCGACGACCCGTGCTTCGCGCTTGTCGTTGGTGTCGAAGACCGGACGCTGCGATTCGGGATCCACGCGCTCGACGTGGAAGAGCCAGAACATGTACTCGCCGTCCTGCTTGGGCACCTCGAGCGGCACAGCGACATCGTGGCGCAGCTGACAGCCCTGGCCCGCGCGGGTGATGCCGTAGCCCGCCTTGATGACGGCCGTGTACTTCTTCTTCCTCTGCTCGAGCTCGACCTGAAGCCCCTGCACCACGCCAAAACCGTGGAGAAACAGGGAATGCCGGTGCAAAGTCCGCCGATGATACAGCTGTTCTTCCGCGAGATCGCCTGCCGTGAGGCACAGACCCTCGAACGGATTCATGCGGGTCAGGGAGTGTTCAAAAGCCATTGTCGATCTCCATTATCGTCTCTGGTCAAAGCGGATCACAAACATGACGTGTGTGGGCCGTTCGCTGCTCACTACATTGACTATGCGTCGCAGCACACCGGCCGCGCGCTCGCCGAAGCGGGCCTTGAAGCGTTCACGCGGCTCGAGCCGCATGGTGAAGAAGCTGGTATCGGCGCGGGCCGAGGGCTCCATGAGGTAACAACCGAGCGGCTCGGCCTTCTGATACCGCTCGACCACGTCGCGGCCGCCGACGATCAGTGCCTTGCCAAGGGCGGCGGGCGCCGGCCTCCTCCTCTCCTCGACACGGACCGGAGCGGCAGTCAGGATTCGCACCATCTCCTCCATGCCGAGACGAGTGCCGCGAGTTCGCATCAATCGGATGGCCCGACGCACGAGCTCGCGCTGCTGATGCACAGGCAACGACTCGTCTAGGGAGAAGCCAACCCAGGAGGCCAGCCAAGGCAGGAACTTGGACGTGCAAAGCAGGGGATCTGTCAGATCGACGATGTGGTCGATCTCCTCGGTCACGGTCGCCATCATGTGCTGGAACATGAAGAGGAAGCGACGCATGGGGTCTTCGTCGACCTGGCTGTCGATGCCCGCCATCTCGTGCATGTCGCGGCCCATGTAGCGCTGGACCTCGGTGTTCCTGGTGCGGGTCAACTGACGCGCATGCACCGGCCCCTCGCCTTGGAACAACTGGGGGAGATAGCGGAGATACCCTCGAACCGGCACGTGCAGGATCACCCGGTCGTCCACACCGAGGTTCCGACTCTGGGAAGCCGCTCCATCGACCTTGGCCTCGATTCGGACCAGGTGATCGGGCACAAAGAAGCTTGCTGGCTGCCCATTGGCCAGCACTCTGACGCCGCTGATCCAGGTTCGCTCGCCGCCGTTGGCGTGGCAGATCTCGACCTGCCGGACGACGCCCACCGACTCCCCGCGCTGGGCTTCTACCAGACGATAGCCGATGTTGTTCCCCATGTTTCGCTGCAGATAGGTGCGTGCTGAGCGAATCGGAAACTGAATTGCGACAACCTGCTCCAGGTAGCGGAGATCGGTGGATGCGGCCCGCTTCACCAAGCTGGTGGACTGGGAGCGGCGGCTAGGTAGACGCCTGCGCCTCACGCGCCCTCCTCGCTGAGCACGCGCACATGGCGCAGAACAAACAGGTCGTCCTTGTCGAGCACCAGCGTACGAGTCCCTTGACCTGTCTCCCAAGCGGGCGCCGGATCGCCGCCTTCTGCGACAGCGTAGACCTGGACATCGACGACGTGTCGGACTTCGGGAAGGTCTGTGACCATCCGCCCGAAATCCTGAGCGAAGAGCGTGCCGTGGAATGGCCACCCGCCCTGATCGAGCCCACCTTCATAGGGGCAGAGGAAGGTCTTCACCCACTCCTTGGCCGCCTCGCGGAGCGCGATGAAGTTGGCGTTTGGACGAAGGCGCACGACCACGGAAACATCGACCGGCTGGAAGGTAGCCAACCGGACCTGTGGGTGGACGTTCACCAGGCATCGCTTCGAAAGATAGCGTTGGACATGCTCTTTCAGGCCCGTGGACAGGAAGGGATCGGGAATGACCTCACCCGGTCGACGCTGGGGAAGGATGACGATCTCCACCTCTCCGTCTCCGGCCATACGCCCATCACAGGCCGCGCGAGAGACTTCGCCGGAGGCCTCCTTGGCGATGATCTCGAAGTCCATGCGCGTGACTGCGCGATCGCGGCTGGTGAGGACCGACGGTGCGCGCCGAATGATCTCTTCAATGCTCTCGGCGTTTCGCCCACCGGTGGCCGGAAGCGTGTTGACGACACCCACCAGATCCTGAAAGCCCTCGGCCAGGCAGATTTTTCCGGGGGCGACGTTTCCGGGATCGCCGGGCACGACGTGGTAGACCTCGACGGCCACGTTGTAGTTGCCGACCGGTAGCATCTTGCCGCGGATCCCATTCCCGAAGGTGAGGCTACCCTCGACGGGCTCGACCACGAACACACGATCGTCCTTGGACGCGGTCAGCAATGAGTTGCCTGGAGCCCGACGCCACTCGCGCCGCTCACCGTCCTCCTCGGTCACGTAAACGCGCATGTCAGGAAAGCGATCCGGGTGGGCGAAGGCGGAGTTTTCGTCCTCCTCGTGGTGGAGGAAGATCGGGTTCCGCCGCAGTCCGACCGTCTGGTGAGGAACACCTTCACCGGAGAACTTCTCCATCCTGAACTCGTGCAGGTTCACGCCGTCTACCGAGTTCAGGAGCAGGTGAGACAGGGGCGGTAGCGCCGGAACCCCCACCTCGGCTGGTGTCCGGAACAGGGCGCGAATCCACACTCCCTCTGCGGGCACGACAACCGGATCAGCATAGGGAAACTCCAGGACCCCGGACCGATTCATCTTGAAGGCACTCACGCCATCATCGCCCTCGGAGACGATGCGCTTCCAGCGAAGGCGGCCGTGCCCGCCATCCTCGAGCTGCTCCCACTGCGCCGTGACCCCTTCGGGAAGGTAGGTCTCGCCGCGGGTCTTGAACATGAGGGCGTGTCGTGAACCGGCCGGTAGTTCCTTGGTGAAGTTCAGGTAGAGCGCCGTGTGTTGGCTCTCTTCATCCGATCCGGCGGCGTCGTCCTTGATGTCGATGAAGGTGTCGAATGGATAGTGCTCGAAGAGGCGACCCGACGATCGCACGACGGCCCGCGACAAGCGCCGGTTGCGCTGGCGATACTCGACTGTCGCGGTCTTGAGCCCAGGCATCGGCTGTTCGTAGACCGTCTTGCCCATCACGCCGTCCACTCCGAGCTTGACGCCGAAGATCCTCAAACTGATGGGCATCGGAGGCGCTTTTTTGTCCTCCTGAACCGTCATCGAGGCGCGGGTCATCTCGAAGCGCAGCCAGCAGGTCTCCTGAGTGGCGATCACAGACCGGAAGAGGCCCTTGAGCTGGTCCTTGGGATTGAGGAAGATCCTGATCTTTCGACGGCTGGCCTGGAGAGCACCCTCCTCGTCGAGGTCCGCAAAGGTGAACTTGGCGAAGCGCCCGTCGTCGGTGTGGACCACGCGCCAGGTGTCGGCAGCTCGGTAGGTGAGCTGCATATGGTAGGCCTCTTTCGGCTCCTCGATCAGCTCGGAGTCGAGTTCGAACCCAACCTCGATCTCGACCATCACCGGACGCTGCGCGCGGTTGTCGAAGAGGTCAGAGCCGATGAAGAACTTCATCCCCAGCAAGGGCGGAAGGGTTGGGGCCGGCTGAAAGGGAACCTGCGGGAGCTGGTGGAGTTCGAGGGGCGCAGCGGCGGTTGTCTCGGGTCCGGCCGCGAGGTGAATGGTCACTGGCCGCAGCCAGGTACCCTCGAGTTCGAGGTCGGGGATCAAGCCTCGCAGGAACACCGTCTCCACTCTTTCGGCGCGCATGTTGTAGCCGTCGGTCGCCATGTCCGTGAACGGCCCAGTGAGGATGATCGATGTGCCCTGGATGCGCACGCGGTCGTCGGGCAGGGTCTCCCAGGTCTCTCCGCGACGATAGCTCCACCGATACCGCGGATAGTAGGCATTGCGACCCGCGGGCATCGAGCGGTCGACCATCGTGAGCTGAACGGTCCAGCCTGGGCGGATGGGCGGCATATCCTGCACGAAGAACTCGAGATTGCGACCGGTGTCGCGGACGTCCCAGTTCGTGATCATGCGCTCTTCACCGCCACGATCGTCGCGCCAGGTGATCTCGAGGTCCTCGGACATGCGGTGGGCGAGCCAGCGCTCGTAGTCCATCACGCCGCGGATCCAGTAGGTCTCTTCCTCGGACACCTCGGGGATCTGGAAAGGGTCCGCGGCGAGACCGAAGTCAGAGACCGGTCGAACGCCGGGCATGTTGCCCACCAGCGAGATCTCGGGCAGCCCCAGGACCTCCTCCTCCTCCTCCTCGACCTCGCACGGCTCCCACTCGTCGCCGTTGAAGCGCTCCCACTTGAAGAGGGCTCCGATGGGGAGGTTCTCTTCCGCCGCAGTCCGGAGCCGAGCCAGCCCGGGAGGTGCGTTCGGCTGCAATGGGAAGTCCATGAGCCGGAAGTCATCATGAGCGACGTAGAGGTACTGATAGGGTGTGAAGGCCCGTGGGCCGTTCTCGACAGCGTCCATGTCGAAGAGCTGGATGCCAGACCCGCCGCCGAAGATCAGCACCTGGTCGAAGTCCTCCTCCGTCTCGAACGGGATCTCTCGCACCGTTGGTTTGTCGGACGCGTGCACGGCGACCAAACGCTGGATGCCCGCATCGTGCACCGTGACCTCGTCCGTGGTCAGGAAATGCAGAGCCGGAGCGCCCTTGGTCTGGCGCGTGGAGCATCTGGTGAAGGGAGGTAGGTCGACCACCTTGGTTCCATCACCACGCATGTAGAAGGTCAGGGGCACCGCGGCGGGGCGCGCGTCTCTTCTCTCTTCGCCAATGAAGTTCAGGAAGTGCACGTAGGTCTTGTCCGGCACTCGATTGAGCCGGTAGATCGTCATCTCCGTCATCCAGGCGAATAGCTGGACGAGGGTCATTCCCGGGTCGGCATCGCCGAGGTTCGTCCATTCTGGACAGTACTGGGGAATCAGGGATCGGGCTTCACGAACGATATCGACATAGCGCCGATCATCGAGATTCGGAGGCTTGATAGGCATGTATTCGTGTCCAGAGAAAGAAAATCAGAAAGAAAGAAAGGGAGGACCTAGCCGCCCGCAAACATAAAGCTGAGCTCTTGCTCGTTGAGGGTGCTGCGGATCTTGTACTGCACGACGATGCGCACCGTGCCTTGATCGTCGGGCCAGGAGTCGACGCTGGTGACTTCGATGCGGGGCTCCCACCGCTCGAGGGCGATCTCGACGTGGTGGGCGATCAACGTCGCCGTCGCGCGGGTGTTCGGCGAGAACATGAGTTCGTGAATCCGGCATCCAAACTGCGGAAGCATCTGCCGCTCGCCCGGCTTCGTTCCCAGGATGACAGTGATGCACTCCTGGATATTCTGCTCGTATTCGCTCAGCGCGACGCCGCCGGATGCCGAGTCGAACCCGAACGGGAACCTCCACCCGCGACCCAGGAATTCCTTGCGCACCCCTCACCTCGTTGCCAGGCCGAGCATTGCACCACAGGCAGGCGCCATAGGGGAAGGCCTTGGCCGAAGATCGGACAATTCAGGTCGTCAGACCCCCCAACTGCAGTTGAGGGGTCGCCGAACTACTCCGCTTTATCCTCGTCGTCCGCGGCGCGCTTCATCCTGCGAGCACCTCCTGCTGCGTCCTGTGCCTGGCGGCCTGCATCGCCACCATCGGCCTCTTCTCCGCCGGCATCGCCACCAGCGTCGTCGGGCGCGGGGCCATCGCCTGCCGGCGCATCACGTGCCTCTCGTTTCTCTTCTCGCGCCTCGGCCTCGGCCTCGTTCTCGTCGGCGCGCTCCTTGGCCGCTTCCTCACGAGCCTCCTCGCGGGCTTCAGCGCGCTCTTCGCGACCCCCCTCGTCATTGCCACCAACGGCGTCGTGGGCTTCCCCTGCCGCGTCGTCGATTGCGCCCTGGGCGGCATCGCCGGCCCCCACCGCATCAGCGGCATCGCCTGCCGCGTCAGCGGCTTTGTCGACGCCCTCATTCGCGGCCTCGGCCACGTCTTCTGCAGCCTGGTTTGCGGCTTCGTTCGCCTCATCGACAGCGTCGTGAGCTGCCTCGGCGGCTTCGTCCGCCGCCTCGTGTGCGGCTTCACCAGCTTCGTCCACCGCATCGTGAGCGGCGTCAGCGACCTCGTCCACCGCATCGTGGGCGGCATCGCCGGCTTCGTCAACCGCGTCGTGAGCGGCGTCCGCAGCCTCGTCCACGGCGCCCTGGGCCTCGGCGGCAGCCTCATCCACCGCGTCTCGGGCCTCGTCGGCGGCCTCTTCGACCGTATCGCGAGCCTCGTCGGCTGCTTCTTCGACCGCGTCACGGGCTTCGTCGGCGGCCTCTTCGACCGCGTCCCGCGCCTCGTCGGCGGCTTCCTGAACGGCTTCTTCAGCTGCGTCGGCGGCCTCCTCGACCGCGTCACGAGCCTCGTCGGCGGCTTCCTCGACCGCTTCTCGCGCCTCGTCGGCAGCTTCGTCGACCCCATCGTGCGCCTCACCAGCGGCATCGTCGATGGCGTCGTTGAGGAACTCATTGTCGCCGGCCACATCGTGGAGCTCGTCCGCCACGTCGTCGATGGCTTCGTGGACCTCGTCTTCGACCTCGTCGACGACTTCCTGGACCTCTTCCTCGACCTCGTCGATGACCTCCTGGACCTGTTCCTCGACCTCGTCGATGACCTCCTGGACCTGTTCCTCGACCTCATCGATCGCTTCGTTGACCGCTTCTTCGGCCTCGTCGATGGCGTCGTTGACCGCTTCTTCGGCCTCGTCTATGGCTTCGTTGATCGCTTCCTCGGCCTCGTCGATGGCGTCGTTGACCTCTTCCTGGACCTCCTCGATGGCGTCGGACACCTCTTCCTGGACGTCTTCGATAGCGTCGTGCAGTTCCTCCTCGACCTCCGAAATCACGGCATCGAGCTCTTCCTGCACGTCGGCGATTACGTCGTTTGCCGCTTCGGTGGCCTCATCGATGGCCCCTTCTACGGCCTCCTCGGCCTCGTCGATGGCGTCGTGGACCTGCTCGGTCGCGTCGTCGATCGCTCCCTGAGCGTCACCGAGCAGTCCGCCTGCGCCACCGGCATCCGGATCGAGCGCGCCTGCCGGGGCATCGGCGAGAGCTGGGGTTGTCGTCGCGGCGGCGGCTCCTGCGCCCGCGGCGGGCACCTCAGAAGCCTCGTTGACTGCTCCTGCGCCGCCTGCGGCTTCGCCAGCGGTGGTGTTGCCACAGAACACGATCTCGGTGGTGAAGCCGCCCTTGACGAAGACGCGGTGGCGCGAAGAGATGACGTAGGCCTCGGGATTGAAGCCGTCGCGATGTCCCTCGAACTTGACCTTCGCACCCGCATAGAGTGAGCCGTCGCCCTGCACGACGGCACGACCGCGCATGTAGTTCCTCGCCAATCGGTTCAGCTCGGCGACGGCCATGGCCTGTGCGGCCCCTTGGTCGTTGACCCATACATCGGAGATGTAGGCGTCGCCGGCGTAGATCGGGCCGGTCTCACTCACGGCGTCCGTTCCGCCGCCGATGGTCTGGATGTCGCCGCTACCGGCGGTACCCTCGACCTTTTCCTTGGTGACGTAATCCCACCCGTAGGTCGTGATTGTGCCAGGGATATTGCGGGTGGTAACTGTATAATCTAGCGAAATCACCTTGTCTTTTGGGATATCGGTGGCCGGCCCCGAGAACTGAGGCGTCATGAAGTCCACGTTCCCCTCGTTGGCCATGAGGAGGTAGCCATTGCGCGAAGCGAGTCGCCGAAGGAAGTGGAGATTCGATTCATTGCGCTGGAAGATGTACTTCCGCGTCTCGCTGGTGGCGTCCACGGTGCCGGCAGTGACGCCCCCTGCGCTCATGACCGCCGACGCGATGTCGGAGTCCGTCATCTCTTCGTAGACCAGGGTCTCGCGAGAGGCGGCGAGCATGCAGAGCGGATCCATCGCCAGCACGGTGATGGTGTCGCGCCCGCGCTGGTAACTGTGACGGAGCCCAGTAATGTAGCCGACGAAAACAGGGCGGGAGTTTCCGCCAAGGACGATCTCGACATCGGCACCGATCTCGAGAGAGGCCCACTGAGTTCCGGAGCCACCTGCGAAGGTGAGCTCTGCAACACCGATCATGTCGCAGTGATCCTCGACACTCAGGTATTCGAGCCCATTCGGCTCCTTCTGAGTGACCGTGTTTCCCGCGACGGTAACGGTGTACCGAGCGGTCTGGTTGTCTGTCATGGTGGCGATGCCCGACATGGCGGATCCTTAGTGTGTACTGCTGCTTTCAGTGGTCGTAATTAGGCCGGTGGCTCGCTCTGCGAATTCACCAACACCCCGAGCTCGCCGGGGTCATCAAACGCACTCGCCGCGTCGTCCACCGCATCGGTGACGGCCTGGACGATCTCCGCGAACGGATCGAATGGTGGCTCCTCGGCCCAGTTCCCATCCTGCTCGGAGAGTTGCTGCTGCGCGAGAACGGTTGCGAGATCCGGATCTCCCGGGATCACTGCCGTGTCACCGACTGGCGGATTCATGGGGTCCTGCCAGCCATTCGCGGCGCAGATATCCCTTGCGTCCCCCCCGTTGTCGGCGGCGATGCTGTTCGCCGTGTCCCCGTCCTTCACGACTGTTGTCGTCGCGGTGTCGGCCGGCCCGGAGAACATCGATCCCATCGCTGTCAGGACCACCTTGTCATTGCTGAAGCCACCGAGATCGGCTCGCTGGATCTCCTTGAGGCCCAGCGTGACCTTGATGCGCAGCGGCGTGCCGTCGGGCTTGAACATCAAGAAGGTCGAGGCGATCGACTCCGCGACGCAGTCGAACTTGAACTTGCCCCACGTGAACGTGAGATGAGGAGGTCGAGAAACCTCGTTCTTCTCTTCGTCCTTGGTCTCGATGCTCGTGGCCATGAACGCTCGGAGCTTGCTAACGTAGACCTCGTAGCAGTTCTCGAGGGTATCGGTCGTGTCGAAGATCAGCTCCAAAGTCACCTTTGACGGCTGCCCCTTCTCGTATGTCAGAAGCGGTTTGCCCTGCTGGTGCTCTTCCGAGTCCTTCCACGTAGCCTTCTCGTCCAGTTTGAACTCTTTCGGGTTGAACTGGACGTGGAAGACTTCTTCGTCTTTGGGTTTGTCGAGGTTCGTGAAGAACGCTTTCTCGCTACCACCACTCGTTTCGCCCATCTGGGTCACCCTCCCGCCGCTGTTGGAGCAACTCGATCGCGCTTAGCACGCTCTCCAGCACTTCCTGCTGCAACGTCTGAATGTTCATGGTTTCTGATTCATTGGTTTTTGATGTGCTCGCTCCGAGCCCACCTTCGGCGCGAGCCTGGGCGGTGTCCTCGGCCATGCGCACCTGAGAGCGAGCCTCGGTCTTGCGCTGGCTCTCAGCGAGGTGGATGAGCTTCATGAGCTTGTTCGCCAGCTTCATGACATTGCTGGCGCCAACACCCTGGCCGCTTCTCACGGTCGACTGCGCCGGGGCGGATCCGACCGACCTTGACCGCCGTGGCTGCAGGACACTGGTGCGGACCGACCTGGCGCTGCGCGCGGTGCCACCACGCTCCGTGAGCCGTGCCTCCCGCTGCCTGCGGGGCTGAAGCGTCTGGGCTTCGCCCACGGCGTCCGCCCCTCGCGCGATTCGACGAACAAGCTGAGCAGCGGGCCCGGGAAGCTCACTCGAAATGCCGGAGGTGCTCCGCTCGAGGATCACCTGAACCACATCTTCGGGGTTTGTGGCGCGGGCGAGCGCGGTGAGCAGGCTTCCACCGACTCGGGCGCCCTTCCTTGGCCTCACCTCAGGCGCTGCCGCCACTGGCGTTCCCTCGACGGCTCGACGTGCCCATTGTGGAGTCTGAGCCTCGGTCGTCTGCGGGGCGTCGAAGCCCGGCTCCAGCAGCTGCTGGTCGCCAACAGGGGCGGGTCGACCGCGGCGACGCGCCCGAGACTCAGAAGCGCGGGCGATTCCAGGCGAGGTCTGGGGCTGGTCGAGATAGCCGAAAGTTCGGTCGAGGGGACGGATCTGCCTGCGGCGAGTTGGCGCGGAAGCCACGTCTTCGACTGCGGCGACGGGTGTGGGCGCGACCAGCGTGCCCTCCGCAGCGGTCGGCGTGCGGCGAGTCTGTGGCGTGAATCGACCGCCAGCGGCTCGAACCGTGCGGCTCGGCCTTGGACGACGACCCAGGAGGCGACGCGGTCCCTCTACGCGCTCAGCGGCGCGAACCGCCGGGAGTCGACTCGGCCTCGAAACACTACCCACCTGGCGGCGCGGAGCTGCGCGGCCCTCGCTCCACTCCACCGGCGCCGCGGTGTCCAACGCAGCATCGGAAGCCACAAAATCGGCAGCGGCGAGCACCACCGTCTCAGGCGCGGATCTGGGACGCCGTCCCGCAACGGAAGCGCGACGGGCACGCCCACGGACGATCTGTCCTTCGGGAGACTCTTCGAGGTGTGCAAACACGGTGGGACGTCGACCACGGGCGTCGCCAACGGCCCGGCGGGCTGCATCGACGGTGACAATGGAGCGTCCAATCCGACCCGAGGCCTGAACCACCGGCGCGACCCTCTTCAGGATCGTGCGAAGAGGTAGCGGAGCCGGCGCGGTGCGAGACACATCTGCGAGCTCACGGATCTCTTCGGCAACCAGGTACTGGAGGTCGCTGCGGTTCACGGCCCGAGAGAGCGTGGACCGCCGCGGAGACCAGGCTTGAGGCGCGCGACGAGCTGCGGCACGAGCGGTCGGCGCTGCCGCAATCTTCTGACCAGACCTGGCGTCGGCCGGCACAGCTCGAGTCGGCCGACCAGGTGCCTGAATCCAACGACGATGTGGCTGAGTCAGTCGCGGCGATGTCGAGCGGCTGCGCGCGCGGAGGCGGGCGGTGGCCGGAACCCTTTGGGGGGCAGCCACTAGGGCATTGGGCTCGCTGACATCGATGAGCGTCTGGGGGACCGGCGGAGTCGTTGTCGCGCGACGGGTCCCGAGCACCCTTTCGGCGCGCTGTGCGGGTGAGGCTGCGACCGCCTCCGGCCCACGGTCGCGAGCGACCCCGGTGTGCTTGGTCGGAGCGGGACCGGGCTGGCCGGCTTCCACCGGCGCATCGGGCACGATCTGATCGATGAGCGTCTGGGAGACTGGCGGAGTAGCCGTCGCGCGACGGGTTCCGAGCACCCTCTCGGCGCGCTGTACGGGCGAGGCTGCAACCGCCTCCATTCCACTGTCGCGAGCGACGCCGATGTACTTGGTCGGAGCGGGACCGAGAAGGGCATGACCGGAATCGTCGAGGCGAGTGCTCTCGACCGCACGAGCTACGGCACGGACCGTGGGACGATCACGGCGCGACCGAGCGACCGAGACTTGCACCGTCTCCTCTTCCTCGTCTCGGCTCTGGGGCTCGAGGTAGGAGGTGGGCACCGGCGCCAAGATGCCGCGCCGGGTCTTGGGCGCTATGGAGGGTTCGTCGGCTCGACGAGCGGCGCGCTCTGTCGCTGTCTGCGACGGGCGCAGCACCAGACCGCTGCGGGCTGGAGCGCGGGTGTCCAGTTCGGCATCGACATTCGTGGCAGCGGGTCGGCGGGTGACGGGAGATCCAGGCCGGCGGCCTTCGATGGCGGCCTCGACAGCCTCAGATTCGCTGGAGACGTGTCCGAGGGCGACGGGACTAAGCATGGCGCCTGACCGGCTCCGCCGAACGATTCGCTCGGGACGGGCGGCAGCGCGCACGGTCATTCCAGCGCGGGGGGTCTCTTCGATGGAAGCTACTCGGCGCCGGGGCGTCGATTCGGTAGCAAGGGTCGCACCGGGCTCGGCGCGAACCTCTGTTCGCTCTGCGTCGGCTGCGGGAACTGCGAGCTGCAGCTCTGGAGGCGTTGGCCTCCTGCGCCCGGTGGGAGCCGGGATGGCGTCCGCACGCGCGGCGATTCGGGCTCGAAGCGGATCCACCAGCTGCTCTGTGGCGCTCTCGGTTCGGGGGGACGCCGGACGGGGGGACGCCGGACGGCGCGACGCCGGACGGCGCGACGCGGGACGCGGTGCGAACGAGCCAGACGTCGTTGAATCGGGCGGGCCGGCCTCGGCTGCTCGAAGCGAGGTCTGAACGGGAGACGCCGTGAGGCTGCGACGGGACACGGCGGAACGTGCTGCGGCGCGCAGCGTTGGGGTGCGTCGACGCGAACTCGGCGTTGAGGCTACACCTTCACGCACAGACATCCGAATTCGAGACGGCGTAGCGACGCCGACTGGCCCGCGGGTGATCGTCTTGGTGTTGGGAACGGGCGATGCGCTGAGTTGGGTCTGAGGAGCGCGGCGTGAACGCCGCAGGGCTCGGACGGTGGACCTGGCGGACGGTGTTCGTTGTTGGACCGGCGCACGATCGCTTGCGGGGCCCGGACTTGCCGGAGCCAGACTCGCTGGAGCCCGACGCGCTGGGGCCCGACTCGCCGGAGCCCGACTCGCGGCGGGGGGGGCAGCCACTTCAGATGCGGAGTCAGCTCTTTCGTCGGGCGTGGCCAGCAAACCCTCGGGAGCGATGCGACGCTGGCGGCGGGGACGAGTCTTGACCGCACGCTTCATCCAGCCTGTCGCGCTCGACGAGATTCCCGCCGTCGGCTCGATGTCACCGGCTTCGGCACGTACGACGATGCGGCTGGTTCCCCGATCCACGATGGGTTTGGCGCCAGCGGCTGCCAGTCCATAGGAAACTTCACTCGTTGCGACTGGGCGATCGGCAGCGACCGCGAGAGACGCCATCCATTCCGTTGGGCGTCGGGTCTGCTGAGTTCGCGCAGCGGCGATTGGTGCGATCGCTGGGACTGGGCCCGCTCTCCCGGAGGTCTGTTGGGTGCGCGCTTGCTCTCGGGCGGCGGAGACAGGCGCTTCGCGACGGGCAGAGGCGCGTCGGACACGGCCGAACTCGGGGCCGCGAACCGTGCGGCGAGAGACCGCGGCCGGTTCAACGACCTCCTCGGGTGCTTCGAGGGTCAGAAGTGCAGGAGATTCGCCCAGAACCCGGCGGAGACCTTTCTGAAGGCGACCTGGAGCGGGCAAACGCGCCTGGGCAACGTGCACAGGCGATTGGCTGGTCTCTTCGACGATCTCGTCAACGACGACCTGGGTACTTGCTGCCGCGAGACCGCGCAGCTGACGCATCTCGCGACGAGCTGCTTCGACCTGACGATTCTTGGGAAGGACGCGGATCCGCTCGACAAGCGTGCTCACTTCGCGACGAGCGCGACCGCTGAAGGAGCGCACCAGCTCGGCTATAGCTCGCACGATGGGTGTCTCGTCGTCGGCCTCTGGGATCTCCTGCGCCATGACACGCTCTACAGGGCGCGCCGCGCGACGAACTCTGCGCATTGTCGGACGTGCCTTGCGATCGCGATAGATGACGCGCTCAGGGGCCTCTTCGACGGCTTCTGGCGTCTCCAGGAATGTCTCTGTCAACTCCTCGGTGGCCAGGCTGGCAAGCAGAGATGGGCGAACCATCGCAGCTCGGGGTCCGACTGATCGCAGGCGCTCGCCTGCCATCTTGCGATGGCGTCCGCCGATACGGCTCATGAAGCCGAAGCGGCTGGCGCGAAGATCGCGATAGTAGCCGGCGGCGCTCAAGAAAGAGAACATCTCCTTCTTGCTGTCCTCGACCACATCGCTCTCAATCGCAAGGGGATCCGCAACGCCCAGACGCTCGAAAAAGCTAGGCTGGGCGCCGATGTGCGGCCTTGACGCCACGCGCCTCATGAGGCGCTGGGTGATCGACTGGCCGGGAATGGTGCGGGCCATTGTCATGGACCTTCCTCACCGTTGTAAGATCTGGATAAATCAGGTTAGAATTGCCGAACACCAAAGAGTGTTCGACAGAGAAAGAACTAAGTCAGCTTCGCCGCGACGTTGCCGACCTTGAGGCCGTCGTGAGCAATTTCGAGACTCTCGATGGCGAGCTCGGAGCCACCGGCAGCCAAGGACGGGCCCTCCCAGCTGACCGGCCATGCGTTCGTGAACTCCCAACGCTTCACCACGTCACCGTGGTTGTTCTTGAGGGAGATGGCGCCGCTGTACTTGAGGCGCAGATCGAAGCTGTCCTGAAGGAAAGAGTCGCGCCAACGGAGCATATAGCTGCTCGCGCTGGTCGCGTAGCGAAAGACGAGGTTTTCCCACTTGGACTGGCCAGCGCGCTTGTGAGTGCGTCCGTTGAGTCCGCCCTCTTGGATCTCGAACACCTCTGCGGTGCTCTTCAGACCGCTGCACTCCATGAAGTGCGCGACCTCGACGGGGTCCCCCTCATCCTTGAGCTCAAGGACGAAGTAGTAGTTCCCGTATGGATTCGGATCTACGGGATTTACGTCGTAATCCGCCGTTGGTCGGGGGAGATAGGGACCAACGCGCCCGCGTTTGTTTGCCATAATAAAACCTCAAGAAAAAAAAGTACCGAGTGCTTTGACTGGGCCGAGACGAGAGCCGTCACTGACCGAGCCGCAGCTCCACAACAATAAACTCGGCTGTCGAAATCGGGCGAAGTGTCACGCTTACGTTGACGATGCCCGCGTTGCGTACCTCCAGCGGATTTAGTTCCGCGTCACACTGCACATGATAATCCAAACCTGCCTGATCGCCTGTCAAAAGTCCAGCGCTCCACAGTTGATCGAGCCTGGATCGGACCGTTCGAGAGATGATTTCCCAGAGTTCTGGCCGCTGATTCTCAAAAACCACCCACGCCGCATCTCGACGCAGCTGCTCCGACACCAGCGAGATGATCCGTCGGGCATTGATGTGCATCCAACGAGGATCCTTGCTCAAGGTTCTCGCCCCCCAGATCACCACGCCCCGACCGGGCTGGGTGAGGATGGGGTTGATGTGGGCCGCGGTGAGACTGTCGCTTTCACGCCACTTTACGGGAACCGCCGGATGAGTGGCCCCCAGTACTTCCCGGTTTGCAGGCGGCCAGCGAACGCCAAAAGGGGCGTGCTCGCGGTCGGTCCTGGCGTAGACGCCCGCCACACTCCCCGAGGGTGGGAAGGTGCTGTCACCGTCCATCAGCCACGGGTAGTAGATCGCGCCATAGCTCGCGTGCTCGGTGTTCTTGTCGCGAAAGCGCCCGACCCAGTCCACCAGCGCTTGGTCGTGCAGTTCCCGCGGGGTGTCGATGATCAGAAAGCGGTTGTTCATCTCGCGACAGTGCTTGAGGAACATCTCCAGCGTGGGCTGGCAAGCTACGGTGGCCCGGCCCCGGCGGTCATAGTGCACGGGCAGATACGCAAGGACCGGCATGGCCAAGAGCCCGATGTCCTCTTCCCCGCGCAGCCGGTCGTGCAGCGGAGCAAAGAGTGCGGAGAAGGGGTCCTCGGCGCATAGATCGGCCTCGGACTCCACACAAAGCCCAAACAACAGGCAGACTTGTCCCCCGTTGAGGAAGAACTTCTCGACGGCCTGTTGGGTGGCAAGGTCGAAGAAGTTCCGCGCCGGGTTGGCTGCGAACTCGCCGTAGTTGGTGACCTTCATCTCGATGAAGTCGCTCCGGCCGGTTCCCTTTGGCCATCGCTTCGGCATCAACACGCCGATTAGTCCGAGGACGTCGCTCCGAACATCTGAAGACTCGCGAGAGATCTCGCGCGCGTGCTGTACGGTAATCCCGGGTCGGATGACGCCCTCCTCACTTGGGCTTGTTGATCTTCTCGTTGATGTCTGAGACCTGCTTCACCCAGACATGCCGCTCCCTGTGCGTCATATCCAGCAGCTCTACCCGACTCCAATGGAAATGGTACGCCAGGAAAGCTACCTCCTTGAAGATGTTCTTCAGGGGGTAGCTTACTATTCCCCCAGGCGTCCGAACTCCTTCTCGAAGCGGTGTCCGCATTCGGGGCAGGTCACCTGGACCAGTGCCTCGTCCTCGTTGATGCGGTTGTACATCTCTTCGAGGAACCGCAAGTCGCCTGCGAACAGGTTCTCGACCACGGATGCGTTGACTTCGGAAAGGGTTCCGAGCTGCGTGATGACGCGGGACAGAAGGACAATGATCAGGTACGCGCGGTTGCGCTGTACACGAAGGTCGTTGAGAGGGACGATCTCGTCCTTGGCGTTGGCCAGGCGCATCACGCCCTCGCGGTGCACATTCCCTTCGGAATCGACATAGCCGCGCGGAAGGACGAACTCGTACTCAGTCTTGAACTCCATTCGGGAGGTTCCTCCAGACAGGTTGCAAAAAACCCCGACCGCCCCCGCGGTGGGATGGCCATTCTACACAAAAAGAAAAAGGGCGGCCCGATGGACCGCCCAAACGGCCCGCCTGCACACGCTGGCGGGCCTAGCACGCAGGGTCTACTTGAGGACGCGCTCGACCTTCTCGACGGCGAGTTCGATCTTCTCGATCGCCATCTCGGAGGAATCCGAGTTCATCTCGGGCACATACCACTTGCAGGGCCAGCCCTCATAGAAGTTGTACTGGGACACGATCGTGCTGAGGTCTTGGTCGAGGATGGTGATGGTGCCGGAGCGGCGGTCGATGAGGCCGTCCTCGATGTTCTTGCGCCACACCCAGAGGTCGTCGGTGGCCGTGAAGCCACGCTCGAGGACGATGTTGGAATAGGTTGTGCGACCTGGTTTTTTGCGAACGACAGCGTCGTTGCCCTGCTTGAACTCCACGATCTCGGTCTCGGAGTCCATACCGGATACGGCCTTGAAACCGCCGATAATGGTCTTCATGTCGCCGGTGATGCCTGAAACCTCAAGCAGGAAGTTGTAAGCACCAAACAGTTCGTCAGTTGGCATATTGTCCTCTCAATGGCGCCTCGTTGATGGCAGGCGAGTCGCGTAGAAAAAAGCTGACGGTGGTTGATTTGGTTTGCCACCGAACCGCCAGCCGAGGTCAGTTTACTCGAATGAGAGGCCGTTGTCCCACCCACTCCAAAAAAAGAAACGGCCCCCTCGGAAGATCCCGAAGGGGCCGTGATCATCGAAGGTGATCTACTCCTCGATTAGCGCTCCACCATCCCACTGTCCGATGGCGAACACCACGAACTCAGCCGGCTTCACCGGGCAGATGCCGACCTGCACGTTCACCTGTCCGGCGTCGATGAGGTAACGGGGGTTGGTCTCTCCATCACACTTCACGTAGAAGGCCTCTTCGGGCGTGTTGCCGAAGAGCGCACCGGAGCGCCAGACCCGCATCAGGTACGAGCGCACGTCGCGGTTGAGCTTGCTCCACAAGAACTTGTCGTTCGGCTCGAAGACCGCCCACTGCATGCCGACCAGGATCGACTGCTCGATCATGATGAACAGGCGGCGCACGTTGATGTACTTCCAGGAGGGATCAGACTTGGTAGCCAGGGTGCGAGCGCCCCACACCCGGATGCCGCGATCCTTGAAGATGCGGATGACGTTGATGCCACGGTCGTTGTACTGGCCCTGCTCGATCCGGTTGATGTTCTGGGACAGCCCGGTGATCCCCATGAGGATCTCGTTTGCCGGAGCCTTGTGCACACCGCGTTCGGTGTCGACCCGAGCGTACAGACCACAGACGTGGCCGCTGGGCGGCACGTAGAGCTCGGTCTTGTCGGCCTTCAGGACCTTGCGACGAAGCGGGCCGCTGATCTTGATGTCCTGGGTGCCCACGTACCAGCTGGGCTTGGTGATCTTGACCCACGGCACATAGAGCGCGCCATAACCCTTGTTGGAGGCCGGGATATCCATGTCGCCCATCGAGACCATCGGGCCGTCGAGGATGGCAAAGCGATCCTTGTTGGTCTCGCAGTGCTCGAGCATCTCGCGCTGCTGGTTGAAGGACAGGCCCGTCGCCACGTGCAGCGCCATGTCGTCGCAGTCATCGAAGGCGTATAGACCGAGCTTGTCGGCCTGATTCTCGCGGATCGACACGTCGAGGTCCTGAACGCCCATCAGGTAGACGTAGGCCTTACCACCGCCGTTGTCGTAGAAACCGTTCACGCCGGCAACGAAGTTGAACACGCTCTTCTGGGAGAGCCAGGCGCGGAATTCCTCCTTGAGGGTGTCGTCGCTGGTGAGCGCCTCGAACACCGCGTCGGCTGCGTCGTCGAGATCCTCGATTGTGCGCCCGACCAGGGACTCGATGCTGCGAGTCTCGACCAGGAACTGCGCGAAGTAGCTCTGCAACCAGCGGAAGAACTCGGACTTGTTGGTGACCGGGAACGGCGCGACGGAGTACTCGCTCATCAGCGCGGTGCCCTTGGCGCCTTCGAACTCGAAGCCGTACACCTCGAGCAGGTCTTTGGCCGTCTTGGGCTGGGGCTTGTCGAGAGCGAAGCTGGCGTGCACCTGGTTGAGCAGGTCCTCGACAGCGGCCTCGTCGGCAGTGACTACCTTGCCAGCGGTATCCAGCACCTCGGCAGCGACCTCGACCGACTCCTTGCCGACCGTGATCTTGGTCTTTCCGGCGCCGCCTTTGCCCACACTGGCCTTGTGGCCGTTCAGCTCGAGCAAGGCCTTGAGGTTCTGAACGCTGGTGCGCTTGAAGTTGAAGGCCTGGGTCAGGGCAGTGACTGCTTCGGCAGTGTTCTTGCCGATGCCGCCCTTGGTATCGACGAGCTGCGGAATGACCTTGCCGGTGATGTTCCGCGTACCGTCGGTGCCGCGGATCGCTACCGCGTCAACGCCGGGCACGTACTCGAACATGCCAAGAAATCCGGGAGTCGAGGTCGAGACCGAGGCTATCGGTTTCGCGCCACTGTCTACCTCTCGGATGTATACGCCTGGAGTGTGGTATTCCATGGTTCCGTTATTCCTCGCTGTCGGTGGTTTCCGTCGTACGACGGTAATTTTGGCCAGATGGGCCGATTCTGGGTCGCGGGCTGTCCGAGCGCGTCTTGATGCGCCCGAGCCGCCCATTTGGAAGCTCGTGTGAGGGACCGCCCCCAACGTCAAGCCGCTCGGGTCGAGAGGGTTGACTGACGATCGTTGGGGAGGTGGACGCTACCAGAGACCCTTCCAACGCGCACCGCGCTTGGTACGTGAGGTAGGGTCGATAAGGCGCCTCGTGGATGGTAAAGAAGTTGATCGCGTCGCCAACCGTCAGGTCGTCAATGAGGGCGGCGGCCACTTTTTCCATGATCGTGTCGTCGGTCAGATTGTCGACGTCCCAGAGCTCCCCAGTCGAGTCCACTTCCCGCAAGTCGGGCAGGGTGTAGCGGCGCGGACGGTAAACGAGGTGGTTCGCTTCATGGAGCCGAAGCAGGACCCAACCCAGGAGCCGCTCGGCATCGCTCCGGAACTTCGAGTGCACCGCCACCAAGTAGTGGAGATCGAGGTAGATCGGCGGGCGCTCGTAGAAGACCTCACCGTCAATCGCCACTTTTGCGGGACGAAACCGCTTGCTGTTCTGAAGTGCCGCGTTCTTGGCGGCGCGGTACATATAGACGTAGATGACCTCTTCGCGATCCTTGGGAACGAAGGAGAGATCCTCTTCGATTCTCGGCGGTGGCCCATCCTCGGTCCAGCCTTCGATGAGGAAGCGGTGCATCGCCTCGGTGACCTCGCCGATGATGTTCCGGCCCTGCAGCGGCCCTCGCGTGACCCCCTCAGGCAGCACTCCGGTGGGAGTCATGCTCATGGCAGGCCCTCGCTGTCGTCTCGAGCCGCTTGCCGGGCGCGCGCAAATGGATGGGGGCGAACCTCGGGACGATGCGGATGTGCGGCAGTCGGCGAGGCGAGGGTGTACTCCGCGCGGAGTTGATCCATCTCGCGTCCAGGTAGGGGGGTGGGATCGCGGCGCGCGCGACCAATGGCGGGCCGTTCGGAGCCGTCGGTCCGACCCGGCTGAACGGGACTGAGGGCGAACGGAAAGCGAACGAGCCGAATCAGCTGCGGGGCGTTCTCGTTCACGTCGGCGCCGTGGAGTTCGCGGAGCTTGGCCCCCTCGCGAACCCGCACCTCGAGGCGTTGGGGACCGGGCACTGGGGCCTCCACCAAGCGCGCTACGAGACGGCTCGCTGGTTGCCTGGCGTCGCAGCGCTTCGTCTCCGGCACATGCCGGCTCAGACGCAGCTTGGCTCGCTCACGCGGCGTCATTTGGTCCGTCCTCCCCCGATGGAGACAAGATGGCAATCCTGCGCAACGCGGCCACCAAAGATCAAGGCTCTTGCCAATATTTGTCGCCAATACCGTAGGCGGACCGCCGAAGTGCGCGAACGTGCTAGGTTTCCCGAATGCAGGATGGACGCAGCAAGAACAGCCATCGGGGCGGCGCTCGCCTCGAAGGGCGCGCGGCCCGTCGAAACAAGAAAAAGAGCGACAGCCGACTGGAGCGCCTGGCCAAGTTGGTGGGCAACGAAGAGGTCAAGCAACAGATCCAGAAGGGCAACGCCACGCGCGACGCCATGCTGGCACACCTCGGCGAGCGGCTCCGGACCATGCGACAGCTTCAGCTTCGGGAGCTCCAGATGACCCAGCGCGGCGCTCACTGGTCCTGGTGGCGAGACGCGGCCGATAACATGAAGAAGAACCTCCAGGAGCCCAAACCGACCCGGTGGAATGGCGCAGCCAAAGCCTATGAAGAGGCTGCCAACGCCCTGTGCCGAGGCGACGTGAGTCAAGGGCGCCAAGAGATGAAGAAGGCGATGGAGCTCGAGCGCCAGGCCCACGAGACGCTCACCGATCTCGTCGAACTGGCCGATCTGGAGTTCGACGCCAAGCCCGACAATGGCGCCCTCGCCGAGATCACCTCCACTGCGCCGGCCGGCCCATGCGAAGAGCCGGAAGACGTGGGCATCGCCAAAGAGATCTACAGCGTTACGGCGACGGTCCCCGACATGCCGAACCGGAGCCGCACCAAAGACCCATGGTGGACCGAAGAGGAGGAAGAGGAGGGGGAGGGCGTCGATGGGGGTGGTTCCTGACCTCGAACGCCTCATCTCCTTTCCGACGGTATCGAACCGTCCGCTGACCGCGCTGGCCGCGTACGTGACGGAGCGCTTCGAATCCATGGGCTTCCGGATCGAGCGCTTCGACGACCCCACTGAAACAGGAAAGTGCAGCCTGATCGCATCGATCGGACCTGCTGGGACAGACGGCTTGATCCTCTCTGGCCATATGGATGTCGTGCCGACCGAAGGACAGCCGTGGTCCTCGGATCCGTTTGCACTGACCGAGAGAGACGGCAAGCTCTACGGGCGTGGAACCGCCGATATGAAGGGCTTCATCGCAGCCTGCATGCAAGCCCTGGGCAGGATTCCCCCTTCCGCCTACTCCCGCGAACTGATCCTCATCTGGACCCACGACGAAGAGGTCGGATGCCTCGGATCTGCACGGTTGGTCGATGCACTCTCCGGAGGTGATCGTCTCTTTCCAAAGGCCTGCCTGATCGGGGAACCAACGAACTTCCGGATCTTGCGAATGCACCCCGGGCACGTGGGGATCGCCGTCGACGTGACCGGCGAAGCCGCCCACTCGAGTCGGCCCGATTTGGGTGTCAACGCCATCGAGGCGTGTGCAGACATCGTGATCGCTGCAAGGGATCTCGCGCGCGAGCTGGAGTGCGAGGCCATAGAACTGCCCGAACTCGACCGGCCGTGGGTCGCCTTCAACATCGCTGGCATCCGCGGTGGAAACGCCATCAACATCGTTCCGGACACCTGCCGCCTCGAGATCGGGTATCGCCCCCTCCCGGGTATGGAGCCCCACGCCGTCTACGGCCGGCTCATCGAACGGATCGAAGCCCTGGGCCTGTCGACCCCCGTTCGAACCGAGATCCTCCGAACCACGCCCGGGCTCATGACATCCGAGGGCACTCCGCTCCAGCGCCTGCTTGAGCCCCATGCCGACCACCCGGGGTGCGGCGCAGCCACGTTCGCGACGGACGGCGGCAACCTCTCGAGACTGGGCATCGAGCCACTGGTGTTCGGACCGGGCTCGATCGAGGTTGCACACCAGGCCGATGAGTTCGTCGAGCTAGGGCAACTCCTTCGCGCGGCGCACGTGATCGAAAATGTGGTGCGACAACGCTGCTGCTGACCCGCTCCTATCCGCCCGGATCAGGAACCCTCAGTCGTCACTGGGGTGGCGCTCCGCCCATTTCAGGCCTACAATTCGGGTGGAGCCTATCTCCACGCTAGCGTCGGATTCCGGCGCGAGCAACTCTCTCTACATCTCCATGTTTATGTTTTGGAGGCCCATATGGCCCCCCGCGACGAAGATTCTGGCTCGCTGACCAACCGCCTGATGTCCAGAGGCGACCCGGGGATCCAAAGGCGTTCGGTACGAGGCGGAGGTGAGGTCTACTCCGGTCCGACAGCCAGCCGCGCCTTGGAGGCCGTCGGCGCCCGGGCAATGACCATGGACGAGACCATCTTCGTAGACGAAGGTTTCGACGCCGGCAATCCCGATGATGCTGCGCTGTACGCTCACGAGGCCCACCATCAATCCGAGTCGGGTGGCAGCGATCAGCACGGCGCCCAAGACGAGGAGGAGACTCAGGCGCGAGCGATAGAGCGTATGGTCCTGCACCGCATGGAGGCGGGCGAAGGCATCGGCAACATCCTCTCCGAGATCCGCGGAGGCCAGGCCCCACGAAACGCCGCCGAGGCAGAGCAGATGGCCACGGGCGGAAACGTCGAGAGCCCAGGAGCCCAGGGCGAAGGGGGCGGGTCCGAGCTGAGCGGTGGCGACGCGATGAAAGCCTACAACGCGATGATCGCGTCCGGAAAAGACCACGCTGCGGTCGTGCGCGAGCTCGTCCAGTACTGCGTCGAGACCATCGGCAGACAAGAGACCGACCACCTCTTCCGCAAGTCGGAGCTGGATTTCTTCTAGCTTGTTGCTACCCTCCGCAGGCATTGAGGGCAGCTCGTGAAGCACAAATCCACATTCAGCGATCTAGCGCGACGACTCCGTCGGACGGATCTCCTCCTCCTCCGCGCAGTTCGGCGGCAGCGTGCTCGACCGGCGATGCGCGCCAAGGGCCAGTTCTGGGGATCGGTGATCACCGACGACGAAGTCGATGCCCTGCTCCGCGCCCACGGCGAGATCGACTATCCGGCGGGAGCCGACGGTCTCGAAGACGCTGTGGCCGCCAGCACCGCCTATCGCGACGCGCCGGGGGGGCGGCTCAGCCAGCTTCGCGCCGCCTTCGACCTGCACGGCGACGACATGGATCTGGTGTTGTTGGCCCTCGCACCCGAGATCTCGGCAGGCTACGGCAAGATCTTCGCCTACCTGAACGACAACCTGAACCACGCCTACCTGACGGTTGACCTCGCCACGCGAGTCCTCCGCCAGGAGAGGCGGCAGCGCTTGGCCCTCCAGGCGTCCCTGCTGCCGGGATCTCCGCTGATCCTGAACCGCGTCCTGCTCCTCAATCCACCGGACGGCATGGACACCCACACCTCGCGGCGCGTTCACCCAGCGCCACACTTCCTCCGTTGGATCCTTCGGAATGAGCCAGTAACACTCGCCACGGGAGCCACGCAGCTAGCCACAGATCTGATGCCCTTCGTGCCGGCGATGACCCAGGAACGACTGAAGCAGATCCGCGGCTCCCTGAACACGCCGATCACCGTAGCCATTGTCGGCGGCACTACGGGCATGCGGGAGGGCATCGCAATGGCCGTCGCGCGAGAAGCGCAGAGGCCCCTCGTTCGCGTAGATATCGAGCGCTCCAAAGGCTACCTCAAGCAGCCCTATGATCTCGTCCGCGATCTGCGACTGGACGGTGCGATCCCGTACCTGATCAACATTCCGGACACTTCAGAAGAACCCGCTCTCCGGCTGGAGATGCTCACTCTCGGGACCTCCTTGGCGGGCCTCCCCTACCCCGTCTGTGTCGGTGGAAACGAGCGAAGAGCCCTCGCGGCAATGCTCGGCCAGGACCGTCCCAACATCACGGTTCCGGTTGGCCGGTCGACCAACGAGGAGCGCATTCAGGCATGGGAGGACGCCATGGACCGCCGCAGCTGGAACCGCGGCATGGGGGCCGAGGTCGCCGAGCGATTCTACAGCGTCGGCGGTACCACCATCGAGCGTGTCCTGGATCGGGCCGAGGCCGAGGCGGGCCAAAAGGAGCCGCGGATCGAACAGATCTGGTCTGCCGCCCGGGAGGCCGCACGACCCGAATTCTCCGGTCTGGCTCAGCGCGTGGTTCCCCGATATCGCTGGGAAGACCTCATCCTTCCCGACAAGATCGTTGGGCAGCTCAAGCACCTCGAGCACTACCTGGCGCAGCAAGAGACGGTCATGCACCACTGGGGCGGGCAGAAGATCCGGCCCCGTGGCTACGGCATCAAGGCCCTGTTCAGCGGCGGCCCGGGAACGGGAAAGACGATGTGCGCCGAGGTCATCGCCGCCTCTCTCGGCCTCGACATGTTCAAGGTCGACCTGTCCGCCGTCATCAGCCGGTGGGTCGGTGAGACCGAGAAGAACCTCAAGGAGATCTTCGACGCCGCCGAGGGCGGGAGCTCCGTGATCTTGTTCGACGAGGCCGACTCCCTGTTCGGCTCCCGAGGCGACGTGAAGCAGGCCCAGGATCGGTTTGCAAACCAGGAAGTCAGCTTCCTGCTCCAGCGGCTCGAGGTCTTCGAAGGGTGCGCAATCCTGACCACGAACCTGCAGGAGAACATCGACGAGGCATTCCTGCGCCGCTTTGGAGCGGTGATCGAGTTCCCGCTGCCCTCACCACCCGAGCGGAAGCGCCTCTGGGAGCGCGCCATTCCCGAGAACGCGCCGAAAGGCGACGATCTCGACCTCGAGTACCTCTCTGAGAGGTTCCCACTCGCCGGTGGCTCCATCATCAACGCCTCGATCAATGCGTGCGTGGTCGCCGCCTCCGAGGGGCAGGCCGTCGGCATGCGTCACTGCATCATCGCCGTGGCTCGCGAACTCTACAAGATGGGCAAGCAGATCAACCGCGTGCACTTCGGGGAACACTACGAGGAGGTCAAAGACCTCTTCTAGACACTTTCTATTTCTGGATGCCCGAGGCGTACTGACGCGTGGGGTCGATCTCTTCGTTGGGACCGAGATTAGGGGCCTTGGATCCCTCGGGGATCAGCTCGAGGCGGGTCATCTGCACATAGCCAACGCCCTCGCCGCCCTCGGCGGCCATGGAGGACGGGGTGGGCATGCCCTCCACGAGATACTCGTGTTCGATCATCGTGCCCGCTTTGGTATCGAAGACGGTCACACCACGATAGCTAAGGTCATACGTGTTCTTGAGGCGATCCGACCCGGTCCGTACGCTGATGAACTCAGCCGGTCCCAAGCTGCCCCGACCCGTGGTGGTGATCTCAACCTTACCGGCGGTGTTGCTGTTGATCTGATGGGTCACATCCGTCGACCCGAAGGTGCCGAACTCCGATGGGAAGTGCATCGCGAGGGGCGAACTCTTCTGCTGCCAAGGAGATCCGGGGTCGACGCCCTTTCGCGGCAGCTGAAGATCCATCGAGGCAAAGAGTCGGCCGAGAACCTGCCTTAGGACCTCGTGGATGCTGCGGTTGCGGCTGTTGGACTTGTCGACTCCCTCGAGATCCTGGTCGGTGATCCGGCCGTCGTTGGTGACGATCAGCTGCATCCAACCGCCGTTGACGAGCTTTCCATCCACCTCGTCGAAGATCTCCTTGAGCTTGCCTTGGTCGGACTGAGGCGGTGCCCCAGCGATAGCGAAGTCGTCGATTACGCACTTCAGTTCGTGCTTGTCCTTCCCGATTGCCACGACGGCCTGGCATGTCGTAATCACACTCACGAGGAACTCGGTGACCCGGGCGTCTCGATTGTGCTCCTTGTTGAACTGCATGAACTCGGGAAGCAAGACCTGCGAGCGGAGGAGGTACTGGCGCTTGACGTCCCCATCCCAGGACCACTGAAGCCCATCGTCAGCGGCCTGCGCCGGGGATGCAAAGAAGAGCCCACCGACAATCAGGCCGGTCAAAAGACTGAAGCGCATACACATTCCTCCGCGCTGATCGCTTAACACACCGTGTGTCCTCAAAGTTCCGGGTGTTCACACTCCGCCGGCCAAGAACCAACCGGCGGCGAGACCGAGCACCAGGGTCACACCCGCAAACGCAGCGTTCCTGACTTTATTGGGCACAGCGCTCCTCATTTCCCCACGAGAGAGGATCTTCCCAGATAATGGGTGTGGTATCAGCTCCGCCGGGGTCGTCGACAACGCCGCCATGACCTCGACCAAAGTCCCCGCCCCAGGCCCGGCCCAGGATTCGCGAAGCTCGGCCAGAACGCCAGCGTCTTCGCCGTCACGAAACCCGAGCACAAACACATCGCCCTGGGGTGTGATCCTGACGGTCGCACCTGACAGAGCCCCGTGGCCACCCGCCCGTAGGGAACGCTGGACACCGACGAAGAGCTCCGTCAATGCCGGCTCGGGAATGCCGTTCGGGTGCGCCGCCAGCACTGCATCGACGTCCCAACCAGGCACGTACCGCGAGACGGCCCACATGCCCTCGGGGAGCTCGAGGATCGCCTCGTCAGCAACCACGCCGGCCGCCACCACCCCGAACAGCGCTGTGGGGCGATGCAGGACCACCCTGCGGACACGTTCGCCGTGCACTTCCTCGGCAAGCAGCGGCGCGAAGCGACCCTCTCCGAGGCCGCCCAAGATCCGCCAGGTCACGCTCAGAAAGTCATCCCCGCCGACAGCGTCAATCCGAAGCTGGCGATCGGCTTGCCGATCTTCTTGGTGTCCGAGGTGTTCGTGAACACCGAGTCCCGGTAGGGCAGCAGCACGCCGCCCCAAAAATCGGCATCGACGATGGGGCGAACACGACCGGTCGGCTCCTTGCCAAACGCCACCTGACCGGTCAGCCCGAGGTGGCCAGTGAGGTCGGCAGCGTGGGGCGTGTTGTACCAACCCGTGCGGATGTAGCCGCGGGGCCCGAGGCCGATGGCGGCGTTCTTGCCGAGCACCACACCGACGCCCAAGAAGACCAGGCGTTGCCAGACACGCTCGCGGAGGATGTCCACTTCGACGGTCGTCTTGGTCGGATCTCCGGTGCTCGTGCCAGTACCCGTACCGGTCCCCGTGCCAGTTCCCGTTCCAGTCCCTGTGCCCGTACCTGTCGTATCTGCGGGGTCGATCGTGGCCTCGACCTCCTCCGTGAAGGGCGGGTGGCCGTCGTCCTTGCCGTTGCTGTTGGTCTGATAGAGGCTCGACCAAGGACCGTTTCCGGTGATGTTCGCGGTGAGCTCTATGCCCGTCGTGACCATCAGACGCCCATAATGCCCACGCAGGTGGTACAGGATGGGAACGCCGGCGGGCACCGGCTTTGGAGCCTCTGAGACGCCTGCCAGCGCGGCGTCAGCGCCCGCGGTCTCGCTGCCGTCGGGAGCCGTGTTGTCGGCGGCGTCTTGCGCGATCTCGTCGGGATTGGGAGCCTCGTAGGTTGCCCCGCTGAAGGTGAGACCCGACCCGATGAGAGCCGCGAAGCGAACGGGGAATCCGCCAGTATCATCCTGGACTTTTTGCAGCGTGCCCGTCGGACGATCCCATCGCCAGAGGAATAGGTTTCGAGGCGCGATGCTCCCGCCCTTGGGCACCATGATGTAGATCTCGGCCTGCTGGTGCAGTCGGGCGTAGATCGACAGATACTTGAGGATGTCGCCAGCGACGTCGGGCGTACACTCGTTGGGATGCTCCATGAGCTGGTCGATGAAGTCGATGCCCATGCGCGTCTTGGCGACGTCTCGCACGGCGTAGAACTTCTCGTCGAGCTTGTCGAGCTCGATCCGATCGGAGAGGCTGTGACCGTCGGCGCGGGACATATAGACGTCAACACGTCCCGGATTGGCTCGGTACAGTCCCTTGTCGTCGGTGATGACGACCTCCAAGCCGTTGATGAAGAGCTGATACTCCCCGGCAAAGACCTTGGGATCCCACTTGCCGCCGAGGGCGAACGTGAGTTTCATCGGCGGGAACTGCCCGGAATCGAGCATGCCCTTGTAGTTGTTGATCGAGGCGTTGACGTCCTGCTCGGTGAGCTTGGACATCAGCGCGGGCTCCTCGTGGGCCATGGCCGCCGCGAGATACCAGTAGTAGTTGACGGTCTTGGAGCCCACCAGCTCGAAGAACGGCGGTGCGGAGTTGTTGCGGTTCTCAGCAGCGCGGCCGATCTGGGCGTAGAGCAGGAACAACGGCTCGCGCAGCTCGACGCGATCGACGAACCAGATCTCGTCGGCGAGCTCGCGCAGTGCCGCGGCCTTCAGGCCCCAGTCCTGCTCTGACAACGCATTCCAGGGGATCGAGGACACTTCTTCAACCGCCTGCATGACCCGGTCGGCCGCGTCGTCGGGCACGAGCGCCCGCTGGTCGATGGCTCTGACGGTCCGATCGGGCTCCTTTCGCCCCGCCTGATACAGGTCGATCTCCGGATAGAACTGGGCGTTCGGTCGCGCTATGCGAGTCCTGATGTTTCGCATCAGGGTCTCGTTGGTGTGGTCGAGGTCGGTGTCGGGGTACTGGAGAACGACAACACGCGCCGCTTTCTCCCCTTCAGCCTCCTCGATGGCTGCCAAGCGCGCCTGAGCAGCTATCTCCTTCTCGCTCTTCTCTTCTTTGATCTCGTCCTGGACGGTCTCGATCGGCCCGCGACCCCCAAAGGGTCCGGCAACTGCAATTCCAACAAACAGGAACAGGGCGCTCCACATTCGACTTCCCCCACCCCGATGACACGGGGCGCCAAAGGTATCAGTTACAGACGGCCTGGCCGCCCTGGAACGTGCAGTTCAAGCTTTGACCGCCGGAAATCTTATTCTGGGCCGGCAGGCCACCCTTGAAGAGCAGGTCGCATTCCATGGCCGGTACGTCTGGGACGGTGGCCTTTCCATTCACAAAGCTGCCGCGCTGTCGGAAGCCGGTCGCACACTTGACTTCGATGCTGGTGAACGATTCCGACGTGGGAATCGTCACCGTCACCGCACCCGGAGTGTTCGCGGGAGGCGGCGGTGGCGCGGGCGGGGCCTTCGGCCCGGGATTCGGCTTTGGATTCGGCTTTGAACTGCCGCCGCCGCCTCTCGACGGGCGGGGTTTCTTCGTGGGAGCCGGCGCTACGGGAGCCGGGGCCCCAGTATCGACGAGCGTCCCCCTGGACTTCGGAGCCGGCTTTGGCGGTGGTACAGCTGCTACTTGTTGAGCGTTGCTGGTCATATAGACGCCGGCAACCGTCATTCCGACGGTCACGATGAGGGCAGAGAGGACCATGAACATCAGGGCGGCGACGATCGCAAAGACGCGGTAGGACTGAGCGCGGTTGCCGTCCATACCCCCACCCGGATCGGGGGGCATCATGGCCGGCTGCGGATAGCCCCCCTGGGACGGCATCGACGCCGGTCCACCAGCGACTGGGCCCTGGATACCCATGCCTGCGCCCATGCCCATCCCGGGCGCCATGGAACCTCCCGGAGGAGACATGCCCGGCGCTTGGGCTGGACCGGGGCCTGGCGGCGCGGCCGCGGGTGGCGCGACCGGTTCGCTCACCGGCTGGCTCTTGCGTTTCGGTGTCGGGATCGCGAAAAACTGGGTGGATGACTTCGGCTGTCCTACGGCGTCGGCCTCTTTGGCATCGGCCTCGGTGAGCGGAACCATGCGGAGATCTGGCGGGGGCTCTGGCGTCGCTTCCTTGGGTGCCTCCGGCTGTTTTACAGGGGGGGACCAAGATCTCTGACCACCATCTGGAGGCTTGGCAACCGGCCGAGCACCTGCCCGACTAGCCCCTCCTGGCCGCGTTCTCTTACCCCCAGGACGAGATCCTGGACGGGGAGGACGCCCGCCGGGACGAGGTGGATTGCCTTTTGCCATCTACACTCCGTGTTTGGTTCGGTTTCTGTCGAAGACCATTCTACTTCTTGCGAGGCCGGGCGCGCCGGAACATCGCACGCCTCGCATTGAACCATGCCGGACCGACAAAGGTCAGGAAGACCAACAAACCAAAGACCGGCATGAAGAGCGCGACCGTGCTTCGGAACGGGGTCATCCGCGTCCAGCGTTCACCTTTCTCCTTGTATCCGCTCGGCGCATCCATCCACGCCGAAGGATGAATCTTGACCGTTGTCTCAGCGCGTGCGTTGCTCTGAAGGCGCAGTTTCACGTCGAAGCTGGTCCGGTGCCAGAAGCTATCCGGCACCTTGTATCGCAGCTCATACCACCGATATCTTGCAGCGGTCGCCTTCTGGAAGACCTCGGCGAGACCGCGGGGGTCCCGACGAACGAACGACAACCCGTTGCCGGCCTCGGCAATCCATCTCAACGACACGTCGTCGATTCCGTGGTCCTCGAGGCCTCCGTCGATGGGATAGTCGACGTACTTGCCGCACAGCTCGGCGGCCGTGATGCTCTTCTTGAACCGATCCTTCGGGGTTTCCTTTCGCCTCTTCCGCGGCAGCGCCTTGCCCAATCCAACTGTGAAAACGGTCGTTCGCGCTGAAGCCCCGACGCCCCGGTTCGCCTCGCGGATGACGTCGAGAGTCTCGTTGAGGCGGGGAACGTTGTCGCCACAGACATCCTTGGCGGCCTCGTTGTTGAAGCCGTCCGTGAGCACGATGAGCGTGGGCTCCGCTGCCCTCACCGCCAGGAATTCGCTGATTTCCTTCACCGATACGAGCTCGGTCACCCCATAGCGAACCGACTGGTAGAGGAACGTGTATCCAAAGGTCGGAACCAGCAAATGTTTCTTGATGATCCGCTGATAATCGGCGGCGTTCTTGACGACGTGAGGCGGCCCGCCGTCCAGTCCCACCACGTCGGTGCCCGAGAACCGGAGCAACACGACCCCCGTCTTGGAGTTGTCCTCAGGGAAGAACCCTCTGATGACGCTCTTGGTGAGCAACGCCTTGTAGACCTTTTTTGCCCGCTCGCCGTCGTTGTCGTACATCGAGCCCGACCCGTCGATGAGCAGGATGAACAACTGCCCCCCGGTCACCGGATCGTGGGGAATGATCTCGTAGTCCTCCTGCAGCCTCATGCCGTGGCTGATCGAGACCTGCTCGCGGTCCAGGGAACGGTACATGACGCTGCCAGTCACCGGATCCCGTACGTCGAAGGCGAGTCGAACCTCTCCCGCGGCGCGATCGACCTGGGGAACGCACAGATCGAGCTCCTCGATCTTCGCGTTCACGCACTCCGACCAGGTGGTGAGGACGTCGATGCGGAGCTCGCTACCCTTCGCAGGCACATCCTTATCGATTCGATAAGTAGAACCTGGAATTGGGGCGGGATACTCCTCGCTCTGGCAGCCGAACAGTGCCAAGAGGCAGAGGGCGAGCATCAGACGTAAAATCAACGCTCTTCCTTTGGCAGCATGAGGAACTCGACCTGAGTCTCCTGATTCGGACCGATGAGGATCCGATCCTCCATCTTCAGATCCGTCTCCAGCGGCGCCGGGCGTCTCTCGTCGTAGCGCAGGTCGATCCGCTCCAAGAATCGCTTCACAACGGTGGACTGCACCGACAGTCCACGCACCGCGTAGTGGTGTTCTTCATCGACCACGAACGAGGCGTGGAGCTCGGCCACCCCCTGCTCGGCGGGCAGATAGAGATCCAAGCCTCGGGGAAAGTGTCCCAGGAAGCGCTCGGACGGCGAGCCGTCGTGGTGCGGCACCGGAATCCGCAGCCCGTAGCGCTCGGCGGAGAGCACCCGCACCCAGCCCGCGTACATGTCCTCGGGGATCGCCCACACCAACAGTCCGTGCACCAAGCCCCACGTGAACGCGCCGGCAGCCGGCGCAAGGTAGAGATCCCCGGCCAGCATCGCGTAGAAGCCAAAGGAGTGCCAGATGGCTGCGCAGAGCGTTCCAGCGATGAAGCCACCCGCCGTGTGGGTGATGAACGATGACGCCCAGTCGGCCCAGGTCGGTACGCGCACCGCGGCGAGGCTATCGGCCCCCCGGCCCAGACGGCGCGCGACTACTTCCTGCAGAATCCGCGCGACCCACGGACCGATCCCAGAGGCGACGCCGGCGCAAGCCCACGGAACCAGCTTGTAGCGCAGCGTCACCAGCGAACCATCGGCGAGCACCGGCCACATCGCGGTAGAGCCCATGTAGGGGCCGATCAGCGTCCATAGACCGTACACACAGAGGGTCATCAGGGAGGTCAGGAAGGCGCCAAAGATGGCGTATCCGAAGCGATAGTGCATCGGCCGGCGACGGAGCGAACCCTCGACGAAGACAGACATGAACGCAATGACGGAGGCGATGTTGCAGAGCAGCCACGCCCCTTCCATGCCCTGCGTCCAGTACAGACCGGAACTGTTCGCAGTCGGTCCGAGAACCACGATAATGAACAGGGTCACCCACCACGCCAGCAGCGCCGCGCCAGCGGTGATCAGGGACACGACTCCATGCCGCGCGAGGGTGTAGGGAATGAGGTAGATGTTCATCGAATCAAGACTGCTGAGCCTCCGCACACTATCGCACGCGGCCCCTCGGGGTAGATAATCGGCCCATGGCGAAGACTGTCACCTTTCTGCAGCTATCTCAAGAGTTCGGTGGAACTCGGTTTGGCCCGTTCGACACCGTCGAAATCCGGCTTGGATCCGACCCGAGCCGAAACGACATCACTCTCCCCGAGTCTCTCGGCGTGGGGCCCGAGCACGTCAAGATCCTCAAACAGCAAGATGGCAGCTTCATCGTCGCCCCGATCGATCGGACGGCGGCAGTGTTCTTCTGGCGCTCCAACAGCAGGAAGTCGAAACAGATCTCGGCCCCAATGGCTGTGCAAGGCGGCGACGGCTTCTCGCTGGTAACTCCCGAGGGGCCTCGGTTCTATCTCATGGTCGAGGCGGACCCGGCTTCGATCGCCGAGGCCGCCAAGGAGTCCGAGGGTCCCGACATCGGCGGGATGGCATCGGGCAAGGGCAAGGGCGTCCTGCGCGAGATCAAGCGCGTGGGGCTCGCCAAGGTGATGACCACCAACGTCGGTCACTTCTTCCAGAACGCTGGGCGCATGATCGTGACGGGGCAGATCTTCTCGCCCATGTACATCGTGATGGGCATGACGATGGCCAGCGGGTGGCTCTTCGCTGGCGGCGCGTCCTGCACTGCCCTTTCATTCAACAAGTCCAAAGGCAACTATCAGTCCCAGCTCACAAACTGCAAGGACCAGCTGGGTGTCTCCGACGACGAGGAGGGGTCCGAACCGACAGTTGCTATATTGACCAAGAGGATCCTAATCAATCGAGACTGGCAGTCTTCGATCGAGAACGACAAGGACCTCTACCAAGCCTATGCCCAGCAGCTGCGCATGATCTTCGCGGCGCCGGACAAGTACAAGTGGGCGTACGCGAAGAAGTCCGGGTCCTATGCCAAGTTCAAGGCCGCGCTCGAGGACACCGGAATGCCAGAGGATCTCGTGCGGGTGATGTCCTACGCCGCCGCTCTCCCCCGGCAGGGAGGCGAGCGGGACTGGTCAACCGTGGTCAACTCCGACGACGACGAGGCTTGCGGCCGGGGGCCACTGGCGCTCACCTACGCCCAGGGCTATCGGCTCGGGCTGACGAACCTGCAGTTCGACGCCATGGTCGACCGCCACATGGCCACCTCCAACGACCTGGAGGAGATGACCAAGGCGCTGAAATCGACCGCAAGCCGTATCGACGCCCCGACCAACTTCGATCAAGACCTGATCACCAGCTCCAACGCAAACCTCATGGGCGGCATGGAGTGCATGTACATCAAGGGCGACGACGATCGCGACGACTTGAAGGAACTCGCCTCCAGCATTCAGAGAACCCTGGGAGCAAGCAACAACAGCGGTCTGCCACGAGAGTCCGAGGCCTATTGGATCGCCGCCCGGGTCACCAAGCTCTACGGCATGGACTTCCGTCTCGGCTACGACGAGCTCGATCTGGCGCAGAACCTGGCCCCGTCCATGAGCATGGCCCAGCAGGGCATCAAGAAGGGCCGAGCAACCTACGCCATCAATCAGGCGGCCGCAGTCATCGCCCGCGCCGTAGCTGTGCCGTGCCTGGCGACGCTGGACAAGGAGACCAACGGGCAGCCGTCGTTCATGTACGAGCTGCCGAACATCCCGAACTGCGCGATCGTGAAAGCTTTCGTGGACTACGACCGGCTCTAGCGCCGGACACGCTGATGGCTGGCGGCGAACCGCCCTTTTTCAGCCAATGCTCTCGCGGAAGTGGTGGGCCTTGCTGTTCAGGTTCGCCCAGAATTGCTTCCACGGACCGCGGCCCATCAGGTCGCCACCGAAGTACTTCGGCGGATTCACGGGCGGGTAGCCCTCGGGCACCACGGTGAGCTCCATGCGGCGATCTTCGAGCATGCCGCGCATGTCCTCGAGGTGACGGACCTGAGCGTCGACGAGCTCGTAGAAGTTGCCGAGCTTGTCGGCGAGATCATCACGGGCGACCGCGTTCTGGACCGCGTCGACCCAGGGTCCAGCGGCAAGATTCAGGAAGTTGCGGAACGACAGGTAGCCGCGATTCATGAGGTCGCGAGCGATGGACCACTCGACGGGAGTCAGCTCGTCCTTGCTGTGCATCAGGAGCTTGAGGCGCTGAAGCCGGAGCTCGGTCACCGCCATGGCGGCACGGAACAGGAGCAGCACGTTCTCGATGCCCTCGATCGATGGATGTGTGGCATGCCACTTGATCTTGCGCTCGTGACGGTCCAGGTAGCGCTGTACGCCCGTGGAGATCTTCTTCTCGTCTTGGAATGTCCAGATCCGAGTCGTGGCATCTGTGATCAACGTCGGCAACGGATCGAGGAGGCCGCTCTCGGCGCCCTGGCTGCGCGGGATGTTCAGGCGATCAAAAAACTCCCAGATGCGGTCGACGTCTTCTTCTTCGAACACGCCAATGATGGTAGCTACGAAGTCGGATTCCTGCTTCGCCGCCGTGCGCACGAGGCTCGCGATGGTCGCGACCTTGGTCATTGGATCTCCTGAATGGATGAGATAGCCACGCCGTTTAATTCGGCACATGCATTTCATCAAGCGTTATGGGTGGGCGATAGCGTGGTTCGGAGGTAGCTTGGCGCGGCGTTGGTTGACAGTCTTGATTCTCGCAAGTTTCCTAGGGACTACTGGTACAATCGCAACAGCGACGACGACGGATACCTCTGTCTCCTCCGACACCAGCAACGACACTGGCACCGCGGCCGATACGGACACTGATACCGACACAGACACCGACGACGATACCGACAAAGACACCGCGCCCGAAGACACCGGCCCGATCATCTTCGGCAACACCGCCGGTGAGCTGGCCAATGAAAAGGGGGGCTCTGCCTGCAGTGGCAGCTGCGCTTCGACCCCCGTGCCCTATGTCGCCGGCTGGATGGTCCTCTGCCTCGCGCTCATCCTTCGGAGCCGACGCTAGACCTGCGCTTCAGACCCCCCGAGCATCTGGGGGCCACACGACCTTGTGAGCCTGGAGCTGGAAGCGGACATCGAGGCGGTCGGCCACGATCCACTCCACCAGATCTACCGGCTCGATGGCGCCCCAGACCGGTGAGAACAGCACGACGCAGCGAGATGTCAGCCTGCGCTCCTGGGTCGTCTGACGGGCCCACTCGTAGTCGCGGCGGCTCGCGATGACGAACTTCACTTCGTCGTTAGGCTGCAGCTCGGAGATGTTTCCCCAGAGGTTGGCGTCGAGCTCTCCGGAGTCTGGACACTTCAGGTCCATGATCACGTGCACGTCGTCGGGCACGCCGCCGATGGGGAGGGCACCACTAGTCTCGAGAAGCACCTCGTGACCCAGGGACAGCAGACGTTCCATGAGTGGGATCGCAGTCTTGTGAAGGAGTGGCTCGCCGCCCGTCACCTCGATGGTGTGGATGCCATAGTCGTGCGCTTGGGCAACAACTTCGTCCAGATCCTTCATCTCGCCGCCGGTGAAAGTGAACTCGGAGTCGCACCAGACACAACGCAGATTGCAGCCCGTTAGCCGGATGAACAGGCAGACCTTCCCGGCGTGCGTAGACTCCCCTTGCACGGACGCATACATCTCTGAAAGGCGGATTCGGCGCTCACTTGGGATCATCGTCTGCGAATAACTGGTTAGTATGCGCGCGTTAAAACCTGGGATCACGATGCGCTTCGCCTTTCTCGCCGGCCTGCTACTCATCACAACTGCCTGCGGCGACAACTTCATGGATGTCCAGAACGCAGACACCATCGAGGCATACGAGACGTACCTCAAGAACAACCCGGACAACCGGTTCATGATCCAGATCAACTCCCGGCTGGAGGAGCTGTATCTGCAGGCCGCCCGCGACGAGGCCACACTCGAGGCATACGATCGGTACATGGAGCGCTTCCCCGGTCCGGATGCCGTCCTCAAAGAGAAAGCCAACCTCGAGCGCGAGGTCTTCCTCTTCCAGCGGGCCAAGGACCAGAACACCGCCGAGTCATGGGACAGGTTCCTCAAGGAATACCCTCGCGCCGAGAAGAACCGCCGATCCCAAGCCAAGCGCATGGTCTCGGTGCACGAGTACTACTCGAACCTCGAGGTCTCGCCGACTCGCGTGGAGCAGATCAACCTCGCCGAGGATCCAGAAGGCCCGCTGAACGGTTGGGGCTTCTACGTCGACGTGACCAACAACGGCAAGAAGACCATCGAATCGATGTCGCTCACCGTGGACTACCTCGGCGATTCGGGCAAGGTGATCGGCTCCCGCGAGTGGCTGATCGTGGCCCCCTACTGGCCTGTCCCGGTCCTCGAGATCAACAAGCAGCCGATGAAGCCCGGCGACACGCGGGAGTGGGCCTGGGAGACCGGCAACATCCCAGAGGGTTGGTCCCGCAAGGTGAATGTCTACGTCTCTCGCATCCATCTCAAGGGCGCCAAGAAGTAGCGGGAGTCGTTGGATGAGGCTGTTTGCGCTGGCATTGCTGGGAGGCTGCCAGCCCAACGCCCAGTCGCGCCCGGACATCTGTCACGACCAGGCGCCAGAACAAGGGGACGTCTACGTTGGCGAGATCGACTGCGGCACCATGCGCATTGACGGCGGCGATGGGCGAAACGCAGATTATTGGATGGCAAACACCGTCTTTCGAGCGATTCTGCGCAACCCACAGGACGCTCAGACCCTGCTCGGAATCGGCGGAGGCACTGTGGTGGACGCCGCGCCGTGGGGCAGCAACGATCGCCTGCACGAGATCGTACCGCTGGTCGACGGCGGCTGGCTCGACATCGTCGACTTCGAAGTGGACGGGAACCGCATTCGCATGGCTGGCACCGTCGTGTCGCTGCCAGACCGCGTCGCCGACGCCCTCGGTGAATGGCGAGAGGTCGCGTGGAGAATCGAGCCCGACTCCCCCTGGCTGCACATGGAGGGCGCCGATGGGCTGTGGATCCACGGCGCCGGAGGCGGGTCGATCCTCGACGGACAGTGGGTTGCCGGCGACATCGTCTACGGGCACGACGGCGAGCTCCTCGAGGATCTCGGCGGGGCGATCCGTATCCAGGGGGCAACCGGGCTCCTGATCTCGAAAAGAGAGGATGCCTGGAACGCGCTGGGCGGATCGGACACGCTGGAAGGGACCGCAGTAGGTGCTGGCGACATCGAGGTCTTTCGCGAGGGCAGAATGGTCGCCCGCCTCCCGGTGGACGCCGATGATCACTTCGAGTCGACGGTGCCCACGGGAGCGGACTCCTGTAGGGCGGTCGCCCCTGGACGCGCGCCGTCCGAGACCGGACCGATCGGCAGCGGTCTCGATCTGGTCCTCGGAGGTGCGGGCAGCATTGCAGTGACACAGACACCGGCCCAGACCGTCGCCGCGAGCTGGACCGACAATCACGGCCGAGGCGGGTGGAGGCTGATCGGACCTGAGGGTGCCACCCTCGCTGTGGGCGCTGGCGTGTACGAGCTGACCCTGAGTGGCGGGCCGACCCTGGAGCCTCGGACCACCCGGGTCGAGGTGCACGAGAACGAGACGGTCGACCTAGGCGCGAGACTCGATCAGCGCTTTGATCCTGGAGATCGGGTCCTTGCCGCCATGTCCTGGCACGGAGACCGCAGCTACACATGGCGGGGAACCAGCTCGGGCGCCGCCCAGCGCGCCGTTGGGCAGGGCATCGGCTACCTCGTCTTCACGCCGGAGAACGAGGTCGCCGACGCCGACGACGGCGTGGGCGGCTTCCCGACGATCCCGACCCGGAACGGCTCGAAGACTACCGGTCCAAACTGGAACCTGTGGACGTGGACCTGGGCGGGCAACAGCAAGCGAAGCGCCCACGGCGCCATCGACATCACGGGCCTCACGCCGGCCGAAGCACTCTCGGCGGCGATGGGCGGCCCATTGAAGAAACGGCTCTCGGTTGTCGATCTCCGCGTCCTCGATGAACTGGGCGCGCCCTATTCTGCGGATCCGGCGCCGACATTCGTCGCCCTGGAGCACCCGGGCACCAACGGCCCCATCGACTCCGAGTGGGCGCCCTGGTTCACCTGGCTCGACGCCGGCATGCTCCTCAATCCCGTAGGGCCGCGGACCTGGGTCGACGTCATCGATCGCGATCTGTACGGCTGGGTAGACGTCGAGGCCGGCTTGATCCCCGGCCATGTCGTCGCCTCCACGGGCGCCCTGCTGACCCTCGACATCGACGGATATGTGCCCGGCGATGTGGTGAGCGACGACGACCGGCAGCCGGGGTGGACAGTCGCCGTCGAGCTCCTGGGAGCAGAGGACCTCGATCAGCTCGCACTCATCGGGCAGGGAGGCACCGTGATCCGCTCCTGGCCAGGCGCTACCGATGCAGAGGAGTTCCTGCTCCTCGACGACTACCGCTGGGTTGCGGCCATGGCCTGGTCGACGACGACGGACGACTTCGCAGTGACCGGACCGGTGTGGATCAACGCTCCGAACTGACTCAAACCTGTTGCTCCGTCCGCAGCCAGAACGCCGCCGGAACACTCACCGCGAGGACCGCCGAGACCCACGCCACGGCGCAACCAGCCAACGGGCCAAGGGCCGGAAGTGTCCAAGCCGCCACCAGGGCGAAGGCAGCCACACTCGTCGATCCGAGGATCATAGGGCCGACCGCACCGACCGGAACCGACTCCCCTTGGGAGATCCACAGCGACACCATAGTCGTCAGGAAGATCGCCGGGAATACCGATGCGATGCCAGCCAGCAGGGGGTTGCCGAGGCCGGCCAGCCACACTGCCAGCCCCACCGCCGCTGCCGCCAGCGCCCCCCGAGACAGGAGAGCTCCAACCCCAACTTTTCGAGAGCCGGCGGGAGACGGAGGGGCCGCCACACACGAGAACACACCAAAGATTGCGATGCCAACTGTGATAGCCACCGCGAACGCCTCTCGCGACGGCGTCCGAGCGAGAGCTGCCGTGCCGAGCAAGGCCCCGACAGCCCACACCAGCAAGGCAAGGCAGAGCATCACACCGAGTCGGATCTCGATGCGAGCAGCCGGCAGGCGCGGGGGCACCACTCTCCAGGTCCAGAGGAAGAGCGCGTCCACGAACATGCCGACCGGAACGGCGTACATTGCAAGCCGAAAATCCACGACGGAAGAACTCTCCGCGAGGATCCCCAGGGAGGCGGGTACGATCGTCGTGGGCAGTGTTGCGAGCAGGCCCCCCACTCTGCCGCCCCACCGCTCGATGGCCATCGTGGCAGCAATGGCGATGACGGCCGACAGGCCCGCCGACCACAGCACCGCCGCGCTCACGACCGCCGGATCTCCAGGGAGTCCTCGTCGACCGAGACCCGCAAGCCGACTCGCGCGCCCTTTCGATAGCCACGCTCCGTCGCAAAAGCACACACGATCTGGCCCCAATGCCCGGTCGCCCCAGGGGCATTAGCCAGGGTGAGACCGTCCATCATCTCGGCCTCGAACCAAGCGACAGCGCCGGAAGCTGGACCGGGCTCGGAGACCTCTATGACGACGTCGGCGAGCTCGGGGACCTCGGTCGCAGTGCCGAGAGGAATGTCGAAAGCCACCACCGGTTCGCTGACGATTTGGGCCGCCTCGGACATGAACACATAGGGTTCCTCGGTCCGGAGCAGGTCCTCCAGCGGTCCGAGCGACACGTCGAACTCACCGGCCAACCTTGCTATCTCGGCCTGAGCGTCTCGGACCTCGCGGGCGGAGTCGGGAACCCTGGCGAGGGCGACCTTGACCACCATTCGGCGCGGCGCGAGCACACCTCCGGGCACCACCCAGTCGGCAGCGGCGGCCATCGCCGACACCACACCCTCGAAGAACGGATCCGCATTCAAGAGTTCGGCGAAGGCCAGATCGACGGGCCGAGGCGCCTGATCCTCGATCATGCCCTCCAGGATCTCCACGGTATCCTGAAGGCGATTCGCCTCCACGAGCTCCCGGGCAAGATCGACAAGGGCCGTGGGCTCGACGCCATAGACCTTCCGAGCGCCAGCCTTGGCCGCCAGCACCGAGAGCAGTCCGCTTCCACAGCCCACCTCCAGCACGCGGGCGCCGGGGGCGTGTCGACGAATGACGGCGATCATCGCGTCGTTTCGAGCCTGATCCGAGAGCAGACGTGCGTGTTCCCACGGGTTCGCGAAGCCGGCGGGATCCATTCAGTCGTCCCCGATACGCTTCAGTGTCGGAGCGAGGATGAACGCGGCGGCATAGGCGAAGAGAGCGATGCCAAAGGCCTGGTCATAGCCGTACAGTCGAGAAACAAAGACCGTCGCCAGGCTGGCGACGACACTCATCCAGCCGTTGAAGGCCCACGCCCACGGCACTATTCCCGCAGCCTCTGGCCTCAGGATCCGCAGAGCCAGGGAGAACGGCATGCCCATCACCAGTCCCAGTGGGGCCAGGGCGAGACAGGTCAGAAAAATCCGCAGCGCAACCGGCAATCCGAGCGCGTAGGAGTAGAGGAGGCTTGGGATCACCCAGGCCTGGACCGCGCCGAGACCAATGACCAGAGCGAGCACGACTAGCAGATGTCGGGTGAGGTCGCCGGTGAGGCGACCGACGAGCATACTGCCGATTCCACTGAACAAGAGCATCGTGAAGATCACCGCCGTAACTGCATAAGTCGGGTGTCCGACGAACAGGACGAGTTCATGGATGAGCACGGTCTCGACCGCCAGATAGCCGTAGCCCAGACAGGAGACGTACATCAGGCCCATGCCAACGCCGCGTGTGCCAACCAGGCCGGCGGGACCGCGACGGAGCAAGGGCACAATCACGAGTAAGGACCCCGCAAAGCTGACAAACAACGCCTGCAACACAAGAGACTTGTAGACGATGTCGATGGGCCGCGCGTTCTCTCCGCTCTGGCCAGTTGCGTTGGCCACGACCCGGCCCAGCGCGGCCTGGAACTGCCTCGGGCTCTCGAAGTACGGGCGGTTGTCGGTCATCACCGGGCCGCTCATGAACATCTTCTGGCGCTTCTCCATGTCGGCATCGATGGGATCGATCTCGATGGTGGCGTTGTTGTACTCCTTGAGCATCCTGCGGATCTGGTTGCGCTCCTGGAGGGTCCACGGCCGCTTCTTCACGAGCATGAAGATCTGGTTTCCACCCACATAGATGAAGTGATCACCAGGTCGCTCCGCCCCCCTCTCCTTGAGGGCGACCCAAGCCGACCGGGCGAAGTAGCGGGTGGAGGTGTGGGCGGCGAAGGACAGGGTGCCCTCGTCGTCGAGGTTGTCGAAGTAGGTGTGGAAGGCCTCGGTCGTCTCGAGCAGGTTCGGCGACCAGGCGTTGGCGAGCAGTCCGGCGGCAGAGTGCAGATTCGCGTGCACCATCTGGATGATGTCGTAGGGCTCTTCGGCGTGCAGGATCGCCGCTCGACCGTCGGACCAGACCCGCCGCGTATCGTTGATCACGTACGGGTTCACGGTTGAGTCTGGCCACCGCTCGAGCACCACGTCCCCGATCTCGGCGGCGATGTCGATGGCATCGATGTGGTGGTGGCCGTGGAACTGGGCGACGGCGACCTCGGGGCCAGCGGAGGCGGCGAGGATGGCGACGCGGGCGCCCGGCTCGTGGAGGCGGTGAACGAGGGCGCGGGCGACGGCCTTCGACTTCACCAGGCGACGCTCCTTGGTGACGATGATCTCGGATGCCGAGGAGTTGTCGAGCAGCATGATCGGACCGCGCTCGCCCTCGTGCACCGCGAGTCGGGTCAGGGGTGTCCAGCGTGTATAGGTGATGTTCTCTTCGGCATATCCAGCGGCGTAGCGGATCTTCATCAGCTCCGTGCCCGTGCTGGCGACGCCAAAAAGGATCACGGAAACCAGGCCCGGGATCAGCACCAGCCGCGCGTTTCGATCCGCATCGATGCTGGTCCAGAGCACAAAGGCGCTCACGCAAGTGGCCAGCGTCACGACCCAGAGCACGTCCGGAGCGGAGACCCACCAGAGCAGTGGAACGAACAGCAGCGCTGCGGCGGCGCCACCAATGAGATCGGACCCATAGATAGTGCCGATGTGCTCCTTTCGACGCTGGAAAGCGCCCGCAAAGGACAGGCCCACCACCACGAAGGGCAGGCAGAGAATCGGCATCAGGACCGTGAACCAAAACGGATCGATGAGGTTCCAGGCGATGCTGGAGCGCTCGCCGTAGTGCTCGGGAGGCACGTCGAACTGGGTGGTGATCGGCAACGAAATTACCGCTAGAACAGCGACAATCGTCGCAGCCCCTTGCAGCAAGGACAGCCACGCCAAGCGGTCTTCGAGCCCTTCGTCGGGCACGAGATGGGGCCAGAGGTGCTGCAGGACTGCGCCAACGCTGATGCCGAGCATCGCCAGAGCTAGGGCCAGGTGGGCGAAGCTCGCGAAGAGAACCACGCCAAAGAGGCGGACCAAAGCCAGTTCAAACAGAACGAGCCCAAAGCTCACGAGGAACATCGCCGCAGCTACGGCGTTGTGCGGCTGCAGTTTCATAGACAGGCTTACTCCAGGGCCGGCCAGCTATAGCCGGTCCGAGCCCTCGTCGTCAGGCACTCCAAAAAAACTGACGCACCTGTCATTTTCGGTTAGTGGTGAGCGAGTAACAGTGCAGGAACAGGGACCTGGGGGAGTGGTGAGCCGACCAATTCCATTGGCAGAACGTTGGTTGCGCGCCCACGACGGGATCGAGACCGCCCCCGCCTCCATCGCCGCCGCCCAGCGAGCGAGTCGCTACCCAGCCCCGGTTGGGACCGCCTGGCCAGCTCTGCTGCGGGCCATCGATCGCCTCGCACCACCGCTCCTGCTAGGGCGGCTGACGCGAGCAAGCAAGCTGAGCGACGAGGGCTTCGACGTGCTGGAGTCCAAGCTCCAGCTCCATCCGGTGCAGGCAGTTCGCCTCGCCTACCTTCTCGCTCGATCACCGGCTATAGAGCAGCGCTATCCCGATCCCGATCCCGAGGATCCAGGTCACCCGCTCCTCAACCTGGCCGAGCAGATCGCCCTGGGTCGCGCGCACAGCGACGGGCAGTTCGACGTTGTGGTCATCGGCAGCGGGGCTGGAGGGGCTCCGGTCGCCTGGTCTCTGGCTCGCAAGGGAGCGAGGGTAGCGATCGTGGAGAGCGGATCCCTGCTCACCAGCGGCCGCGCGGAGACGGTCGTCGAGAAGCACTTCGTCGAGCAGGGCATGGTCGGCAGCATCGCCGGCGGCGGGACCACCCTCGTCCTGGCCGGAAACGCCGTTGGCCGCACCACAGTGATCAACTCCGGCACCTCGCTGTCCCCACGCCAGGAGTGCCTGGAGAACTGGGATCGCATCGCCGGAAGCCGGTTCGGAGAAGGAGAGCTCCAGCCCTGGATCGATCAGGTGATTGCCCACCACGGCATCGCCCCGATTCCCGACGAACACCTGGATGCCTCCTCCCGCCTGGTGTGGGAGGGACTCGAGAAGCTCGGTCGAACCGGCGCCTTCCCTCTCCTTAGGAACGCACCCACCTGCGAGGGCCGCGGCCGTTGTTGTTTTGGATGTCCGGGTGGGAACAAGCTCTCCACCGATCGTGCCTTCCTGCCAGGGGCAATCGAGGCCGGAGCCGTGCTGTTCGCCGAGTCGGTCGCCGGCCACATCGCCGTCAATGATCGGGGCGCCGAAGTGTGGATCCAGACTCAGACGGGCCGGCGACGACTCCGAGCCAAGCACATCATCATCGGCGCTGGGGCGCTCTCCACGCCGGGACTGTTGCGTCGGAACAAGCTCGGGCGCTACAAGATCGCCGGGAAGAGCCTCAAGATCCATCCCGCCTCCAAGGTCTTCGGCATGATGCCGGGCCCCCTCCCCCACGGCGGTGTTCCCCAAGGACTCGGCTATCGGCCACCCGATCTACCGCGGGTGACCTTCGAAGGCGCCCACACACCCGCCGGGGTCACCGCCACCGTGCTCTCGGCAGCCGGGAAGCGACACCGGTGGTGGATGGCCCGCCACGACAACCTCGCCAACTACGGGCTGATGGTTCGCGATCGCGGGACCGGATCCGTGAGCTATCCAGGCGGAAAGCGGTTTGTGAACTACAAGCTCCACGACGAGGACGCCCTCGATCTGGGGCGTGGGCTCCTGATCGCCGCCGACGCCCTCTTTGCGGGCGGCGCCGAGCGTGTGCTCCTACCCGTGAACGCGGGCCCCACCGAGGTCGACAAGGACGAGCTCGCCGCCATGAGGCCCGAGGATCTCCCCCGCGAGCGCGTCATCGTCAGCGGCTTCCACCCCCAGGGCACCGCGGGGATCGGCCGCCTCGTCGACACCAACCTCGCCCTCTACGACACGCCGCACGTCCATGTCTGCGACGCCTCCGTGCTCCCGGACTCTCCCGGCGTGAACCCGCAGGTCTCGATCATGGCATTGTCGCTGCGGCTCGCCGACCACCTTGCTGAGCAAATCTGAGGACACATGGGTTTCATCGCGACCGAGATCATGAGCGGCCACCACGAGTTCGTCGAGGGAGGCGGGCCCGGCGGCCAGCTCCCCTTCGCCTTCCGCGTCAAGTGGGGGCCAGAGAAGATCCGTGACTGGATGAACCCCCGCCACCCTGGCTTCCTCTGGCAGGAACTCTCCGGAGAAGTCCAGATCGGCGGCCTGTGCGAGTGGACCTCCTGCCAGGGCACTCTGCACCTCGAGTACTTCCCGAAGCGCCGCATCCGCTACGACTTCGACTTCGAGGTCGACGGCACCGCCTACCACTTCGTCGGGGACAAGAAGAACATCCGGCTCTGGAACCTCGCGGTCTCCCACACGACCTGTTTCGGCGTCCTCACCGAGCGCGGATCGGGCAAGCTCGTCTCGACCTCGGTGAGTTTCTTCCACATGAGGCACGTTCCAATGCTCGCAATGGTCAGGTGGCAGTGATGGCAAAGGACAACTGGGAACGGATCGTCTCCGCCCGAAAGTCTGGGTTGTTCGAATCCAATTACTTGAAAGCCAACAGCCGAGACGGAGAGCGCGCGGTGTGGATCAAGCACAACCTCATGCGCCCTACTAGCGGCGAGGGGTTCGGCGAGTTCTGGATTGTGCTGTTCGAACGCGGCAAGACGCCGATCGTCGCGAAGCGGGAGGTCCCGTGGCCGGCCCTCGAGGTCGACAGCCAGGCGATCCACATTCGCAGCGGAGACATCTCGCTGACAGCGAAACGGGCGAAGGGCCAGCTGGCGGACATCAGCTGGGATCTGAAGCTGAGCAATGCGCTGCCGCCGATCTACCTGCTGCCCTACGCCTGGATGTACAGGGCGGGTTTCCCAAAGAAGAAGGCGCTGACTCCGGCTCCGAACCTGCACTTCAGCGGCACGATCAGCTGGGGCGACGAGACCTGGGAGGTCGACGACTGGGTCGGGCTGCGCGGCCACAACTGGGGGAAGCACGCCCACACCTATGCCTACGGCAACTGCAACCTCTGGGATGACGGCGCTGATCGGGCCATGGAGGGCTTCGCTGCGAGGATCATGATCGGGTCGCGGCTCACTCCCTGGCTGTCGAGCGTTCTCGCAACCAACCCCGAAGTGCGCAAGAACCGCTTCCGGAACTGGTTCCGCTCTGGGTCGATGGAAGCCGAGCACTGCACGCTGAACTTCCCAGGTCGCAAGCGGGTTCAGCTCACGATGACAGTGGACCGAAGCGACTATGTCGGGCTCCGCTATGGGCACGCCGATGGCGAGTGGAGCTACTGCTACAACACGAAGTTTGCCGACACAATCTTGCAGGTTGGACCGGAACTCTTCACCAGCAAGTGCGGGGAGCTGGAGGTCCTGTTCCCGGAGCCTCTGGAGGGCGTGCCGCTGCATCCGACTCCGGACTGGGATCCGGCCGCCGGGGACTACCGAAGCTCCTAGCCACCCGCCCGTCACCGGCGCCCGTCACCGGGCGCCCGTCACCGGGGTCCGCCCGTCACCGGGGTCAGGTCTCGTCACCGGTCCGCCCGTCACCGGGGTCAGGTCTTGAACAACAGTTCGGCCTCGTCCGAAAGTGACCGACCAAACACCGCTCCTGGAGGGGTCAGGTCATGAACGAAACGAACGACAGTTGCCCGGTATTCCGCGCCAAACTGCCATTCAAGACCTGACCCCTCCAGTTTGCTTCGTTCTACGCCGCTTTTCACACCCTCCCAAGGCTGTTGTTCAAGACCTGACCCCGTTCTGTTAGATCGGCGTGGTGCAGCAGTTCTCCCGCAGACAGTTCCTGGTCCTCGGAACAGGCGCGACCGCCGTCCTGACGGCAGCCTACGTCGGGCTTCGCCAGGTGGGGAGCTACCCGGTTCCCGAGGCTGAGTTCGAGATCCTCACACCGAAGACGGCGGCGATCTTCGCGGTTCTCGGCGATTTTCTCTTCCCGCCGGACAGCCCTCTCCCCGGCCATGGCGGAGACACGGAGACCCTGCTCCGGATCGACGCCCTGTTGCGCGAGGTGCCCCCGGAGATGAGGAAACTCCTGCTCGCCCTGCCCCTGGCCTTCGAACACGGCACCGCGCTGGAACGCTTCGGCGCAAGGGCAATGACAAAGCTGACCGCAAATCGCCGCGACGCCTACCTGGAGTCGTGGACGACCACGGAGAACCTCACGAGCACCCAGATCTGGCTGGCCCTGAAGACGGTCCTCGGACTGACCTATATGGACCGCCCCGACGTCGCACGGGCCATGGGTCTGACACCCAACTGCGGAGGAACGGGGTGACCTGGTACACCGAGCCGTCCGGAGAGTTCACCGACCGGGCGAAAGTCGTGATCGTCGGCTCGGGCGCGGGCGGAGCAATGGCGGCGTGCACCCTTGCCGAGGCGGGAATCGAGGTGATCGTCGTCGAAGAGGGGCGCGCCTACCAGCTGGAGCCACACAGCCTGTGCGCTGCCGTCATGGAGCTGTACGCCGAGGCCGGACACCGACTCTCCTCGGGCACGCCGTCCATGCCAGTCGCCGGCGGAAAAGCACTCGGAGGCTCCACAGTCGTGAACTCGGCTCTGTGCTTCCGAACGCCTCAGACCACCCTCGACGAGTGGAATGAGCTCTCCGATGGCGCGTTCGCGGACACCGAGGCCTACTACGCCAAGCTCGACGAGGTGGAGTCGGTGATGCGGGTGGTCGACACACCCGACAGCCTGTTGTCCGGAAACGACAAGGCACACCGCGCCGCCGCCCGGAAGCTGGGGTGGGCGGAGGGGAACATCCGCAGGAACACGCCGACCTGTGCCGGCTGCGCCCGCTGCAACAACGGCTGCCCAGTCGGCGGGAAATACAGCGCAGATCGCGAGCTTCTCCCGAGAGCAGCCAAGGCGGGAGCGAGGATCTACGCGGGCTGTCGCGTGGACCATGTCGCTCCAGGTCGAGTGTCCGGAACCCTGGCAGCCGGCGGAGAGTTCACGATCGAGAGCGACATCGTGGTGATGTCGGCCGGAAGCATCAGCACGCCACGGCTCCTGCTAGACAGTGGCCTCGTGCCCGAGAACGACGTCGTCGGGGCCGGACTGCGCCTTCAGCCGGTGATCAGCAGCATCGCTCACCTGGCCGGCCGCCAGATCTGGAGCCCCGGCGCCACCCAGGGTCACTTCATCGACGAGTTCGCCTCCGAGGGGATCCTGTACGAGACAAATCCGACGTACGCCGGCGGTTTTGCTCCCCTCCCAGGTCACGGCAAGGAGTGGTGCGAGACCCTGACAAAGGCCGGGAGCTTTGCTTCCACCGGCGGCCTGATCCGAGACCAGACCGACGGCCGAGTGCTGAGGTCCAACGGGGGTGGAGCCCGGATCCAGTACGAAATGATCGACACCGACCGCACCCGCCTCCTCGCGTCGATCCGCCATGCGGCAAGGCTTTGGTTCGATGGGGCCGACGCCGAGTGGGTCTTCCTGGGGATCTACGGCTCACCCCTGTGTCGGAGCATCGCCGAGGTTGACCGCGCCGCCGCCCCCGACACGCCAACCGAGCGGCTGGTCACCTACTCCAGCCATCCGCAGTCCACGTGTGGGATCGGAAGAGCGACGGATTCCACGGGCCAGCTGCGGCATATCGAAGGAATCTACTGCATAGATGCGTCGGTCCTGCCGTCCAACGTAGGCCGGAACCCGCAGATCAGCGTCCTGACCGTCTCCCGCATCCTCGCCGAGCGTCTCGCGGAACGCCTTAGCGGGTCGCCCAAACGGCTGACATCGGTGCTACCATGAACCGGGGTCGCGCGCGTACACACACGTGCGTAAGGGATATTCCAGCCTGAACCTGGCGTTTCAACGTCCGGGTGACTCCGTCTCGAACGCTGAAGACCAGAGTTGCTCCCATGCGCTTCAATACCCGCACCGCCCCCTTCGCCACCCTCGTCGCCACAGTCGCGATCGGAGGCCTGGCCTGGGCCGGTACCCATCTCGCCACCCTGACCGCCGACTTCGACGCGCTGCTGCTTCCAGCTGGCGCCTCTTCGAACGTCAGCACAGCGGGGAACGCACTGTCGTTGACCACAGTCAACGACGACTTTGGTGCAGCACCGATCAACTTCTACCGCACTCAGACACAGTTCGTGAACACGCGTTTCTGGTCGGAGCTCGCCAAAGACAACGGCGGGGACTTCTTCACCGACGCCGACGAGTGTGCGTCGGCTGGCCCGTTCGATCTCGCCACCACCGCTGGCGACGTCTGGGTGGGCGTGAACGCCGACTACCGCATCGGTCCGTTCGAGGATCCCGGCACCGTCGAGGCCGCCGTCGGGAACGGCGTCGACATCCTCGATGCCGACTGGGAACTCGACGTCTCTCGCCGCATCGACGACGTGTACTTCCTGACCACCGGTACGCACGACGACGATCGCGACATCACGACCAACGCCACCTACACGGTGACCTTCACGCATCCCGTTGCCGCGGACACCGTGTTTGTCGTCGAAGTGCCGCGGGACAACCTCAATCCGCTCGATTCCGGGCTGACCACCAGTTCCAGCGGCGACAGTACGTGTGATGTGGCAGACACCTGGTGTGTGATGCCCAGCGGCGCCGATCTCGGCGAGACGGACTGCCTCTGCGACGGAACCGTCGGTGTCAGCGTGGAGGAAGACGAGTGCCACGTGCTCGAGGTGTGGATCGACGGCTCGGTCCTGCCGGACGAGGCCGTGTTGAGCCTCGACATCGCCTGGACCGAGTTCGATGGGTCCAACAATGGCCTCGAAGGACCGATGGCCGTGACGCTGGAGATCCCCGAGGGCACGTACGACACGATGTTCCTCTACGACGGATCCTTCACGACCGACCCGACCGTCATCGACGCTGGCGCCGCCGCACTCTGGTTCAACCTGGACTGGGATCAGACCTTGAACGGCGACGATCTTCGCATCGACTTCGACTGCGACGACGACGGGGTCTCCTACCCCGATGGAAACTGGAACACCGACGTGGCGTTCTTCGACAGCGCCGCGGACGGAGCAAACAACGGCGCCATCGTCGACACGACCCTCGGCGTCGGAGCAGGCGACCACTGCTGGGGCCAGTACGCCAGCTACACCGTCACCCTCCTCGACGAGTTCGGCGACGCCACCGGTCCCCAGCTCAACAGCCTCACGCTCTCCTACGCAATCGACGCAGACGGCGACGGCTGGGGAATTGGCGCAGACCTGCCCCCACATCAGGGCGGCCAGATCGACTGCGACGACGGCAACGCCGGGGTTCAAGGACCGATCCTATGGTATCCGGATTGCGACGAAGACGATGAGTACGATGACACGACGGGTCAGCTGTCCTGCGACCCGGTCGTCGACGGCCTGACACCGTGCGGCGGCGGCGCCAGTGCACCGCCCGACGACGACTGGAGTTCGTCCGTCGGAGCCGACTGCGACGACACCGACGGCGACATCAGCAACGGCCACATCCTCGACGACGGCGACGTCAGCGACGGAAAGGACAACAACTGCTCTGGTGGAGGCGCAGACGAGTGCTTCACCGATGTCGACAACGACGAAGATGGACTCTCGGGTTCCTATGTCGATGACACCGACGGCGTCTGCGCCGGAGCCGACAATGCGGCAGCCCAGGGCGACGGTCCCGACGACTGTGCCGATGGCGACCCCGACATCTCCGGCGACCACGTCCTCGACGACGGCGACGTCAGCGACGGAAAGGACAACAACTGCTCGGGTGGAGGCGCAGACGAGTGCTTCACCGATGTCGACAACGACGAAGACGGACTCTCGGGTTCCTATGTCGATGACACCGACGGCGTCTGCGCCGGAAATGACGGTGCCGCTGCTCAGGGCGACGGTCCCGACGACTGTGCCGATGGCGACCCCGACATCTCTGGCGACCACGTCCTCGACGACGGCGACGTCAGCGACGGAAAGGACAACAACTGCTCGGGTGGAGGCGCAGACGAGTGCTTCACCGATGCCGACAACGACGAAGACGGACTCGCAGGCTCCTATGTCGATGACACCGACGGCGTCTGCGCCGGAGCCGACAAT